>Ga0316202_10000026_pt1 | contig 372617 bp, 287 predicted proteins | sample 3monrhotite_MG_FD_204934 | JGI IMG/M metagenome (GOLD analysis project Ga0316202, IMG submission 204934) | Microbial mat bacterial communities from mineral coupon in-situ incubated in ocean water Damariscotta River, Maine, United States -... | ecosystem: Environmental > Aquatic > Marine >...
ATAAAGATTAATGCGCCTTATTGGTAGGGCAAAATCCCCCAACCAATTAAACCCGCATCTTGAAGATGCTAAGTGTTTAGTTATTTCATTCTCTAAACCAATTGCACTAACTTTATACTAAACGTTGGCAAACATTGAAAAAGTAAATATTGTCTATGAAATCTATGACACTCGTTCTTGCTATGCTGCTTTCAGCATCTATAACTTTTGCCCAAGGTGACGACTACATATGTTCCAAATTAACCAAAGACCAAGGGATTGCGGGCTTGATTGTAAATGCGGAGTTTAAGACTATTCCTGAGTTTGCTGAAAAATTAAACACGCCTACAACAGCAACATCTTGTTCCCGGTGTATAGACGATGATGTACTTGCGTACAATGTAGATCCTTCTGCTCTAGAAATGAAAACTATTTATGGTTTAACTGTGAACCGGATTGAGCTGTTTTATCATCCTTATCAAAAGCGAGACTCACTTGATTCCTTATACATCGAGAATTACACGCTGATTGGCATTGTTATTCAGATTGATCTTCCTAAAGATGAGAAGTCAATGGAAGCCTTTCAAACAGGCTTGTTTAATGACTATTCTCCTATTTTAAATTCTTACGGAATAACCGAAAGAGGAGAAAGGTTACAATGGTATGGGGATGGAAATTGCGGTATTAGAATGAGTACCGATATGAGCTTCGAACTTAAGAATTATGAAAAAAAAGGACTTAAAACCATCGAATGGGTTTTTGCAAGTGACTGTGGTGGTTGACGCATATTTGTTTGGCTTTCATTTAGAATTTCAATAAACGATTTGCCAACAAAACCTAAAATACATAACCCAAGCCTACCCAACCGTTTTACGTATTTTAGCCCAAACGTTAGAGAATATCTACGATATTTAAAATAAATGAGTTACAAATGTTGGAATATTCGTACATGTTTAGGATTAATTTTAATTCTGTTTCAAACTACTCTAGCAAAAGCACAAACGTCAAATGTAATTCAAGAATTATACAGCCTCAACGGCAACGGCATTGACTGGATTAACGAAGTTGTTCCTCTTCAGAATGGTGGATGGATTTTGGCAGGATATTCCACATCAACAGATTTAGAATCAGAAAATTCAGGAAAATGGGATGGCCTAGTAATTTGCTTAAATGTAGATTTCGAACCAATTTGGAATAAACAATTTGGTGGTGCCTGGAATGACGCTTTTACAGATGCAATTGTCGTTAATGACGGGATCGTACTTTGTGGGTACAAATCGGCTGATAAATTGAATAAGGATGGATGGTTAATCAAGTTAGATTTTGAAGGAAAAATCATTTGGGAAAATCATTACAAAGGCACAGGCGATGATCAACTTTTCGGAATAGATTATCTTCAGGAGGAGTCTTACCTTGTTTGCGGATGGACTTCATCCGACTCCTTACTAACCACTTTCAGTTCTACTAAGACGGACGGAATAGTGCTAAGAATTGAATCTGACGGAACATTAAGTTGGATAAAGCGATTTACCGGGATTAGTAACGACTTATTAGTTGATATTGCTGTGGGCTCTAACGGAAGAATTTATGCCTCAGGGTTTTCAGACTCCTGGGAGAATAACGATGTAGATAAAGGAACTAAAAGCAATGATTTTTGGTGCATTTCTCTCAGCGAAGATGGTCAAGAGCAATGGTCAAATTCTTATGGGAGTATTTATCAGGAGCACCTAACCTCAATGAGTGTGTCTGGGAATTCTATTCTTCTCAGTGGTGGACAACGTGGAACAGGTAAACAATCCGCTACCTCTTATTCGATGTACGCTGCAACAATTGATACAACAGGTAAATTGATTTACGACAATCAATCATTCCCAAATTCAATCTCATTTGACGGGATTATTGTCGATGATGGAGCAATAGAAGTAGGATACAAAACCGAGGTCGATTCTCATAAAACTATTTCGCAAATTTACGTGGTGAAATTCCAAAATGACAAGATCTCGAGCTACAATTTGCCACCTATTGAAGGGAAAATATTATGTGTCACCGAATATGAGGATAGTTATATTCTTGGCACAGTGGTTTCCTCGTCTGATCTGACAGAAGAAATAAGGATATTTGGGATAAAAAAAGCGCAGTTATTAAATTCTTTAAACAAAAAATAGTCCCTAACAAAACCTAAAGTACAGAACCCAAGCCTACCTGACCGTTTTCCGTACTTTAGCTCAAACGTTGAAACACATCGACCAACTTATGAAAAACCTACTTTATATCTTCCTTGTATTACCCCTAGCGGGTATAGCACAAATCTCGGCAGGAAAGCAGGCAAAAGTTGATTCACTCCAACAGGTGATCAAAATGGCAAACGATGATTCTATAGTCGTTAAATCTTGGATAGCTTGGGACAACATGATCTATGCAATAGATCCAGATCTCGATTTTGTCCTCAACTATAAAATAGACAGCCTTTGTAGTGTCAATCTGAATAAGAACCTCAGCAACTCAGCAAGGTTCTTTTTCCATAAGGCACAGGGCAATGCACTAAACGTGCTTGGAATTGTATTTAACCAACGAGGCGACTATTCCAAGGCCATAGATTACTACACCAAAAGCTTTACGAGTCAAGAAAAAATTGGAAATAAAAAAGGCATGGTCAATGCGATAAACAACGCGGGGTTTATTTATCAAAAACAAGGCAACTTCGCCAAGGCCGTAAACCACTACGCCAAAGGTTTAAACATTGCAGAAGAAATAGGTAGCAAAAAAGGCATTTCTGACTCTTACAATAACCTTGGACTTATTAATTACGAGCAAGGTGACTATTTCAAAGCCATAGATTACTACACCAAATGTTTAGCCATTAGAGAAGAAATTGAAGATAAAAGGGGTATGGGCTCTTGTTTTAATAACATTGGGATTATTTATAGTGATCAAGGTGATTTTGAAAAGACGTTCGATTACTATACCAAAAGTTTAAAGATTGCAGAAGAACTTGGTGACGAATCATTTATGGCCAACACGTATAATAACTTTGGGGCCGCTTATCAAAGAAAAGGGAACAACGTAAAAGCCATTGACTACTACACCAAAAGTTTGGCCATTCAAGAATCAATTGGAGATCAAAATGGCATGAGCTCTACCTTAAATAACATCGGAAATATTCACTATGAACAAAACGACTACGTAGAAGCAAAAAACTACAGTTTACGTGCACTTAACATAGCACAAAAAATAGGTATGCCATTAAAAACACAAAACGCTTCACAAGTGTTGTCGTTGATATACCAGAAGCTTGGGAATTACAAAGAAGGCCTTGCTATGTATCAGCTTTACATCAATATGCGAGACAGTATTCTTTCTGAAGCCAACCAAAAAGAAGTTATACGTCAGGAATACAAATACCAGTACGAAAAACAAGCTGACTCCACCGCAATAGAGCAACTTAAAAAAGACGAATTAGCGTTGGCAGAAGAAAAACGGAAAGAAGACATAGCCACTAAAGAGAATGAAAAAAACAACCTGATAATTGGCTCTGGGGCTGGAGGACTTGGTTTGGTATTACTTTTTACCGTTTTCGTTGTAAATAGACTGCGCATTACTCGCAAACAAAAAGACATTATTGAAACTCAGAAATCTGAGGTAGAAGAACAAAAGGGTGTGGTTGAAAAAGCCCATGAGCAGCTCGAAGAGAAGAATACGGAAATTATGGATTCGATCGCCTATGCTAAACGAATTCAATCAGCCATCTTACCTCCTACCAAACTCGTAAAAGAATATCTGTCTGAATCATTCATATTGTACAAACCGAAGGACATTGTTGCTGGAGATTTCTACTGGATGGAGCACAAAGACAACCAAGTTCTATTCGCTGCTGCTGACTGCACTGGACACGGAGTTCCTGGGGCGATGGTGTCGGTAATATGCAATAACGGACTAAACAGATCCGTACGGGAATATGGGCTAACAGATCCTGGGGAAATTCTGGATAAGACCAGAGAAGTTGTTATTCAAGAATTTGAGAAGTCTGAAGAAGAAGTAAAGGACGGTATGGACATCGCGCTTTGTTCCTTAGAAGGTACAAACTTAAAATATGCTGGCGCGAATAATCCGCTTTGGATAATTAGAAACGGTGAAATATTAGAAACCAAAGCGAACAAACAGCCGATAGGGAAATATATAGACCCTAAACCATTCACAACTCACGAGGTTCAACTTCAAAAAGGAGATTCCATTTATATTTTCTCAGATGGCTATGTAGACCAATTTGGTGGAGAAAAAGGAAAGAAATTTAAACCCGCTAACTTGAGAAAGTTGCTTCTTTCTTTTCAAGATCAGTCAATGGAAAACCAGAAAGAGTTGCTTGACGAGGCGTTCGAAACTTGGAGAGGTGACTTGGAGCAAATCGATGATGTCTGTATGATTGGCGTCAGAGTTTGACAACTCTGTCACCGAGAACGCTTCGCTTAGTTGGTGTTCGAGTATAAAACAACGTACTACAGCAAGAAATAAAACTAATACCCCTGTACCTGCGCCAAAGCTTCGGTAACAGGCGGTCGTTACCTCAGGAGGTTCTATCTTTAGCTCATGAGTTAGCATCAATTATAAGCGTGAAAATATTTCGGAAACGTTGAGCAAGGGTAGCAATTCCTCGTATCTTGCAACATCCGATTTGCATCGCTCATAGCCATCTTTTCCCTGCACCTAATTTCTTTCGGTCAGAGCGAAATCAACAACCCAATACTTGATTCTTTGCAACAAATTGCAGAGGGTTCGGAACATGATACCACCCGAGTAAACGCACTATTAGAATGGTCCAATATGATTCATTGGGCCAATCCAGATCTGGACCAGGAGCTTAACCAGCAAATTATAAATATTTCCATTTCAAACCTCAAAAGCAAATTGAGTCCGGAAGAAACTCGATTTTTTAAATTACACCAGGCAATAGGATATGGAAACGTTGGTATTTCTTTAAAAAGTAAAGGTAAAAGTAAAGAAGCTCTTTCTGCTCAAGAAAAAGCACTTTCACTAAGAACGGAGTTGGCCGATTCCAACGGCATGGCTATATGCATTAACAACATAGGCAATGTATACTTGAATCTTGGCGATTATCATAAAGCCGAAGAGTACTACAATCTTAGCCTGGGTATTCGTAAGGCACTAAACCAGCCAAGTAAAATGGCCGCGTCAATTGGTAATTTAGGATTGATTGCCCAGAGAAATGGTAAATATGTGAAAGCCATTAGACTCAACATGGAAAGTCTTAAACTTCAAGAACAAGCAAACGATTTAAGAGGAGTGGCCCTATCTTATAACAACGTTGGCGCGATCTACTTAGAAACGGAAGACATCGATAATGCAGAGAAATATTTTCAACTAGGACTTGAAATAGCCAATGAAATGGAAAATCCTCAGTTCATAGCTGGAATGCTTGGAAATTTAGGTGTTGTTTTCTCGGAACGAGGTGATGAGCAGATGGCTTTGGAATACGTAAAAAAGGCCTATGCCATTCAGGAGGAAATCGAGGATCGTTTTTCAATGGCTGGAAGTTTGAATAGTATGGGATTCTCCAAGGGAACTCTCAACGAGCCTGATTCTGCGCTATACTTCTTTAACCAAGCGGAGACTATCATCAGGGAATTGGGTGATCAAAGATACTTGTCCTCTATCCTGATCAATAAGGCAAGAGTTTATTCTAAAGACAATAACGAGGCAATGGCTTTAAGGTATTTAAAAGAGGCAAAAGAATTGGCGATAGGCAATACTGACATGGAACGAATACGCGAATCGAATCAGGAGCTTTATAAACTATACAAGGGTCGAAAAGATTTTGAAAACGCCCTATACAGCCTTGAGACGTATTATAAAATGCGAGACAGCCTTAAAAATGAAGAAGTTGCCGCAGAAATGATTAAACAGAATTATCAATACCAGTACGAGAAAAAGGCGCTTGCAGACAGTATTGAGAATATGGAGGCGCAAAAAGTATCAGAAGCTGAAATTGCTGCAAAAGATGCAAAAATTGCACAAGACCAGATACTAAAATATTCTCTTTGGATTGGTGTTGCTTTTCTGTTAGTGTTTGCAGCCTTTGTTGCACATCGCTTGCGTTTGACCCAAAAACAGAAACTCACCATTGAAAAGCAGAAAAACGAAGTTGTCTATCAAAAGGAGATCGTTGAAGAAAAAAACCGCGAGATTACCGACTCAATAACTTATGCTCAGCGCATTCAGTCGGCAATTTTGCCCCCTAACAAACTCATTAAAGAGCATCTTGCTAACTCCTTCATTCTATACAAACCGAAAGATATAGTGGCCGGTGACTTTTATTGGTTGGAGGTTTTTGAAGGTAAGATACTATTTGCGGTAGCAGATTGTACCGGACACGGAGTTCCAGGTGCAATGGTGTCGGTAATATGCAACAATGGGTTGAATCGGTCTGTACGAGAACATCAGTTGAATGACCCGGCAAAAATTCTGGACAAAACAAGAGAAATCGTTATACAGGAATTTGAAAAAAGTGAGGAAGAAGTTCAAGATGGTATGGACATAGCCTTATGTGCCCTAAAAGGAAACACGCTTACTTATGCTGGAGCAAATAATCCACTGTGGATTATCAGAAAAAACGCTACAGAAGTGGAAGAAATTAAAGCCGACAAGCAACCCATAGGCAAATATGGCAAACCAGAACCTTTTACTTCCAATCAGGTAACTGTTCAACCAGGAGACAGTATTTATCTTTTCTCAGATGGGTTTGTAGACCAATTTGGTGGCGAAAAAGGAAAAAAGTTTAAACCGGCCAACCTAAGAAAGCTCCTACTTTCTGTTCAAGATCAATCCATGGAAAAGCAGATGGAGCTACTTGATGAGGCTTTTGAAACTTGGCGGGGAGATCTTGAGCAAATTGATGATGTTTGTATGATTGGCGTCAGAGTCTAAAGGTGCTGCAGCAATGTAAAAAGGTCAATTCACTTCGTTCACTATCTTTATTCCTAACGTTGTATTTCATTGAAAAAAAACTTCTCAGACAAACCTAGACAAAATTCCCAGCTTAAGTTTGCACTATTATGGATGTCAAAACAATAGAACTATTCGGTAAACCATTGTTCAATCTGGTCACAATGTCCGACCCCATCAAAATGGCCACATCAATGCCAGAAGATGAGGCGGGATTCGTATATATTTTGAAAGGTGGATGCATTAATTATTCGGAAACGGAGGAGCTACGTCTTAGTCAGAAACAAGCTGTATTGGCAAAATGTGGAAATTCTACGTTTAGTACAATAACCTTAGAAGGGAAAACGGAATATCAAGCTATAGTGGTTAAATTTCATAAGGACATTCTTGAAGCACTTTATCATAATTCTTCTTCTCCTTTCGAAGGAGCTTCAAGCCATGAGCTAACCATAAATTCAACTAAGATTGAGTCCAGTATATTATTGGAACAATACATCAATAGTCTGGTAACGCTCTTTGACAATCCAGAATTGACTTCTGAAGAGCTGCTTAAACTCAAATTAAAGGAACTAATAATCCATTTACTCAATGCTGAGAACAGTCCTCAAGTATTGGGTATTATGACAAATCTGTACAAAAAGAAAATATTCGACTTCAAGGAAATTATAAATGCTCATATCTGTTCTTCGCTGGGAATTGAAGAACTAGCTCAACTAACAAATCAGAGCTTATCGACCTTCAAAAAGACCTTTAAACAGATATACAACGATACACCGAACAATTACTTAATTGGAAAACGAATTGAAAAAGTAGCAGAATTACTTCCTCTTTCTAATGACTCAATCAGCAACATCGCTTATGATTGTGAATTTAAAACGCTGGCTCATATGTCACGAGTCTTTAAAGCAAAATATGGCATCTCTCCATCTGAATTTAGATTAAGCTTCTCAGACAAACAGTAAAACTTCTAAGACAAACTTGTGCCTTCTTGGCCGCTTACTTTTGATTTATCAAAAAATTAAAATATGAAAGTAATGCGATCAATTATGTTAATGCTATTGGCATTAACAACTACAACACTTAATTCAAAAGTTATGGCACAAAATGAAAATAAATATACCGAGTTGAAAACGGTTAGAACAAGCGACATTATAAATTCATCTTCAGATTCAATTTGGAGTATTATTAGTAATCCAAACATAGCTTCATGGAGCACTCTACTTGACAGTACAGAACATTTTGGGCCTGAAGTATTTGATGGTGCGACTTGGAGCAAAAGGATTAGCGTAGTAAACTCAAAAGGCCATCATGAATCTCATGAGGACCTGATCGAATATGACCCTGGCAATCGGATTATAAAATTCGCATCAACAAAATTTCCTGGCTTCATCATTTCTAATGAAACCCATTGGGAGGTAATTGCTAAGGGACAAAACCAATCAGTTGTCAAAACAACAACTTTGATGTATATGAAAAAAATTCAGGCTTTTTTTCTTAAGAAACCTATGCTAAAGGCAATAAACAAAAATGGAGATGGAATTTTCTATGACATTAAATTTTATGCTGAGAATGGCGATCAGTCACCGTCAAAAAAGAACAGAATAAAAGAGCTTGAAGAGGACCTTCCCAGGCATAAAACTGTGCGGAGAACCTTAACCAAGTTAATTAACGTTTCAGCGGATTCACTTTGGGCCATTTGCAGAGAGTTTGATAAGACCGCTGAATGGACATCAACATTGAATCATTCATATGGCACCGGGGAGCCAACTCATGAAGGAGCAACTTGTTCTTCAAGAATTTGTGAAACAAATATTGGTAAAGGAGATAAAGTTGAAGAAGAACTCATCGCTTTCAGTGATCAGAATAAAGAACTCTCTTATAATCTCATAGAGGGAGCACCCGGATTCATTATCCTTGCCAATAATAATTGGAAAATAACGGAAATCAATTCAAATCAATCTAAGATTGAAATGCGAGTTAGTATGCACATGAAAAAATTCGCAGGATTCTTTTTAGGTTGCTTAATAACCAAGCAGATGGAAAAGCAAGTCAACATTGTATTAGATGAGTTGAAAATTTATGCGGAAACCGGGGAAGTGTCTGAGGCCAAGAAAAAACAACTTGAAAAACTGAAAAAGAAGAAATAACGAAAACACAACAATGCATAAAGATTAATGAACTTCGTTCGCTAACTTTACAATAAACGTTATCCTCAATTCTCCAGGGACTTGAGAAACTGCTCATTTGATGCTTTAAATCGCTCTGGATCTTTCATGAATTTGGATATAACGCTTATACCTGTTACGTGAATCAATAAAGCGTCAGCAATAATTTCAGCTTTTGGAGCGAGACTGCCACCAAATAGATAATCTATTAGTTTGGACTTCATGATGTTATTATGCTCCAAAAGGAAATTTTGCATTTCCATGTCGTGTGCCATTTCAGCCGAAGAATTTGCTATTAAACAGCCTCTGGCATGACCATCATCCAACATTGCTTGGGTATGTAATGTTAAAAAATTTCTAATTCCATCAATGGGATGTTCTTTGTCTGTTAAAATTTGTCCAAGCACTTCATAGCCCCCCTCCCGATAAACAGACAAACAATTGTTAAAGAGTTCGCGCTTACTGCCGAAAGTATTGTAAAAACTGCCTTTCCCAATACCCAATTCTTCAGTAAGGTCACGCAATGAAGTAGCTTCATAACCCTTTCTCCAAAAAAGGTTAAGCGCTCTTTCCATCACCTCACTTTTATCAAATAATTCTACCCTAGGCATAAGTACAAAGATAAAAAAATAATTAATTGTACCAATCAGTACAAATAATTATTATATTTGACCAATCGGTACAAATAAAACAACAAGACAATGAATACTTCAATACTAATTACAGGTGCAAACGCAGGACTAGGTAAAGAAACAGCTAGACAATTAGCACTAAAGAAAGAAACGACTAGGATCATCATGGGATGCAGGAATCCTGAAAAAGCGAAGATTGCTAAAACGGAACTTGAAACCGCAACAGGAAGAAACATATTCGAGATCCTGATCATGGATGTTTCAAACGTTGAGTCTGTGAAAAAGGCAGTAGATAGTCTAGAAGGTAAAATAGATGCATTGATTATGAATGCTGGCGGAATGGGCGGCCGAACACCGGAAAAAATGACCGAATCGGGGATGAACGAGCTTGCCGCTACTAACGTACTAGGCCACGTAGTATTGGCAGAAGAATTGGTGAAAGCGGAAAAACTAACTAATGTGGTGATGCTCGCTAGCTCAGAAGCGGCCAGAGGAATTAAAAAAATGGGGATGAAAAGACCAGTTCTCAAAACCAATTCCACTGAAGAACTAGCATCCATATTAGATGGTTCCTACTTCGGTGAAAAATTTGACGCGATGCAAGCATATGGGCATGTTAAATATGTTGCAACGTTATGGATGTCTTCTTTAGCTAGAAAAAATCCCAACATTAAATTTGTTTCAATGAGCCCAGGAGCTACAAGTGGCACAGCAGCTGCTGATAATGCCGCACCGATGATCAAATTCATGTTCAAATACATCATGATGCCAATTGTAATGCCTTTAAGAGGAATGGTACACAAAGTAGATAAAGGAGCCGCAAGATTTGTAGATGCAATCTCAAATAATGTATACAAGAGTGGTGGATTTTATGCGAGTACCGAGCAAAAAGTTGTTGGCGAAGTAGTAGATCAATTCAACATCTACCCTACTATGGCGAATGGAACTTATCAAGATAATGCGTACCAAGCCGTTCATAAATTCCTCTAATAGTTTCCTGCTCCAATAATGTCTTGAAAAGCGGAAGCTAGAGGAATTGGCTCTAGCTAGACCAAACGTGCTTTAAGTACATGCATTTTGTCTGCGCATAAACTGAGACAATTCTTTGTTCAGCGACTCATCCTACTTATACTTGCACCTATTCTAAAATGGGATGAAGGAATTGTTGAAGAAAATAGTACGATCAACTAGTCTACCACTGGTATTTCTTGCTCTTTTCGCTTGCTCCAACAATAAGAATAAAGCAGACGAAGTGGAAGTCGAAGCGCCTGTCACAAAGTACGTAGGCGGCATTCAAGTCAATGAACCTGATCAGTATAAATGGGCTCAGGTGCTCAAAAAAGCAGAATTCAACTTAGCTCAGGTAACGGTTTATGCGAAGCAAGGGATCTGGAACTCCGATCATTTGTGGTGGCATCCAAATGGACCTACCTACGAAGACTCTACCAACATTATTCGTGAAATTCAGGCGTTGAAGTCCCAGAACCTTAATGTGATCATGGTCTTGAGAGTGGCACTTCAGCATGAATTTGCTGAAAACCAGTACAAATGGCATGGTATGATATTGCCAAAGACAAAATCACAACGGAATGAATGGTTTTATCGATATAACTACTGGGTAGAAATGTGGGCAAAAATATGCGAAAGAGAAAATGTAGAAATATTGGCAATAGGAAGCGAACTTAATGCTTTAGCGGCTAGCCTACCTGTAACTGAAATGCCGTCCGGACTTGCGTATTTTTCCAACCGAAGCAAACAGATAGACTACGAGTCTATAGCTCTTAAGCATGAAAAGTTACTTCAAGGGACCGATATATGGGAGTATGGGGAGAAGCTGGAAAATAATCTTGAGAAAAACATATTGGACAAAATCGAGTCGAACATTAAATGGTGTGCGGAAGTGGGACATACTGATCACCACGCTCCTTTAGATCTTATCAATCAAGATCGAAAATACCTCGATAGCTGTTGGAGAGGGATCATCGCAAACAGCAGAAAGCATTACAAAGGCAAGCTAACATTTGCCGCCAACTTCGATAACTACCACGAAATAAACTTCTGGGATGAACTGGATTTCATAGGAATTAACGCATACTTCCCGCTTCGAAAAATTAATCAATTTCCAATATCTGATGAGCAGCTTCAAACTCAATTAGCTGATGGATGGAGAAGCAATTTTTCTGCAATTGAAACATTCAAACAGGAACAAGGACTAGAAAACATTCCGTTGTTTTTTACTGAGCTTGGATACACGCGTAAAGAAAATTGTACCACCGCGCCATGGAAAGGTCATGGGTATAGCATTGTGACCAACGAATCATTCGACACTTTGCTCGTTTGGCAAAAGGCAGAAGAAAAACCCGAGGAACGCGCAGCAGCCATTCGTGCCCTCAACCAAGTTATTACCAACGATCATATCCCATTAGAAGGAATAAGTTATTGGAAGCTCACTTCTATCCAAAGCCACTTATCCATTGAACCTTTTGCACTGCAAATTAATGCCCCCGAAAAAGATGAATTGGAAGATGCGCTCAAAAGTGCCCTTAAGAAGAAGTAACTCAATTTAGAATAAGTAATGTTAATGTATCTTGAAGAGGATATAAAGAACTTTAGAAAATATTAAAATAGAACCTTGGAGTTTAAAATCGTTAAATCGTGCTGGTCAGTCATCATTCTATCGTTTGCTTGCCTTGTGGTTTCCTGTTCTTCTACTAAAAGACTTAACTACGAATCCACAAAAAAGACGGCTTTCAAAGTATCTCATGAAAGTGGGTTTTATGCAGAACCATTTAATCTGACTATTGATCATTCAAGCCAATCTAAAATATACTACACAACCGATGGATCTTATCCGGATACTACCAGTCAACTTTACAATTCACCAATAAATTTATCTGCGTACATTGGAATTCCCGGAAATCTATCATCAATTCCTACGACACCTTTAAATGGAATGTGGCAACTTCAGTATTTCAAATGGATTCCCCCTAAAATTGAAGTTACAAAAAGAGCTGCTACCATTCGGATAAGAGAATTTCAAAATGGCGTTCCAACTTCCGGATTTGATGCTTTTACTTTCGTTTATTTTATTGGTAAAGATGATGCACAAAAGCATCAGTTTCCAGTGGTTTCGATTGTTACCGATAAAAAACATTTGTTCGATTATGAAAAAGGAATTTATGTTCCCGGCATTCATTATGACAGCGCTTCATGGAAAGGTCCAACAGACCCATTTTGGCCTCCCGGAAACTATCAAATGAAAGGAAAATTATGGGAACGACCTGCGGCTGTTCATTACTTTGATGAAGATGATGAACTAGGCTTCTCGCTGGATGCGGGCATCAGAATCCAAGGAGCCGTGATAGGTGGATTCCCGATCAAAAGTCTAAGAATCGTAATGAAAAAAAAGTTCGGAGATTCAATTCTCAATTATCCAGTTTTTAAAGACTCTAAACTTTCCACGTACAAGCGTTTATTATTGAGAACATCGGGAAACGATTTTTTAGGGACTTATTTCAAGGATGCTTTGTTGCAAGATGTTTTATCTCCGTTGGATTTAGAACTTCAATCGTCTACTCCGTCTGTGGTATACATCAATGGCGAATATTGGGGGATTCACAATATTCGGGAAAAACTCGACAAACATTTCATAAAAACCCATTTCAATTTAAAAGAAGATCAATTCGATATAGTTGAAGTCTGTGAAACGCTTAACCATGGTGATATTCAGGAGTATAAAAATCTAATCGACTATATTAAAAACAACGATATCTCTTCTGATGATGTATATGGAAAAGTCTCAGAACAAATTGACATTAAAAACTACATCGACTATAATTTAGCTGAATTATACTTTGGGAATTCCGATTGGCCAGGCAACAACGTTAAATTATGGAAGGAAAAAGGAATTGGAAATAAATGGCGCTGGCTTGTATTCGATTTAGACCTTTCTTTTGGTTATTCGCAAATGAATTTCTTTCATTCTCCAGACCATAACTCGCTAAAAGATGCAACGGCAATAGACTCTAAAGAATGGTTCAACTATGATTGTTCTACTTTTTTGTTCCGAACTTTGCTTAAAAACGAATCGTTTAAAAAACAATTTGTTTCACGCTATCTTGAATTGAGTGCTTCCAATTTTTCGGCCGACTATATTATTAGTAAAATAAACGCTTATGAGAACTTATATGCTTCGGAGATGGAAGCACATATCAATAGATGGAACTATCCAAAATCGATGAATAGTTGGCGGGAAGAAATTGATAAAATGCGTGAATATGCGAGGAACAGGCCGAAGTATTTTAAAGCACACATCGAACTGACCTTAAATGTTAACATTGACGCGTTATCCAAATAGTAAGATCTAGAAGCATGTAAAACAATTTCCCAAGAGAACTTAAAACCAATTAAATAGGCTTAAAGCGAAGACGTGACAGCAATCTTGGAACAAACAAGCTTGAATCTTGTTGCTAAGTAAATCGCATTCTGAGAAAAGTGTTAGTCTTTCTGTATTTTGTGTTCCCCAATTCGGAATTCTGATGAGACATTTGTGATAATCAGAATATCAATAAAAATGGAAGAGCATATAAGAGTTAGTTCGATAAGTCAATTACACGAAATGATGGGTTTCGAAAAACCGAAACATCCGCTCATCTCGTTGATTGATGCGTCCAAAATTTCGATTCCGGCTGAAGCGATTGGCGCTAAGCTCCATCAGGAAATGTACATGATCTCCTTGAAGGACAAATCATGCGGCATGGACTATGGGAGAAACTCATTCGATTTTGACGAAGGGTTACTCGTGTTTTCAGGGCCTGGCCAAGTTTACTCACCAACACAAGAAGTGAAGCCGGGTGACATTGAAGGGTGGATGCTCTATGTGCATCCTGATTTAATTCGAGGAACACATTTAGAAGGAATGATGGACGACTATTCATTTTTCAACTATGATGTTTTTGAAGCACTTCACCTTTCGGAAGAAGAAGAGAAAAGAGTAAATGATTGTATCGGCAACATTCAAACTGAATACGAAGAGCGAATTGATAATCATAGCCAACGCGTAATCATTTCTAACCTCGAACTATTAATGAATTACTGTCTTCGATTTTATGAAAGACAATTTAATACTCGAACCAACCAGAGCAAAGGTATTGTATCTACGTTTACGAAAGAACTTAAAGCTTACTTCAAGGAATTGAAGACACAAGAATTTGGGCTTCCTAATATTGAGTACTTCAGTAATCAGGCCAATTTATCACAACACTATTTCAGTGATCTTATCAAAAAAGAAACCGGACGAACTCCTAAAGATCACATCAATGAATACGTTGTAAACAAAGCGAAAAGTATGCTCCTTGGAACCGAAAAAGCGGTTAGCGAAATCGCTTATGACCTCGGTTTCAACTATCCCCACTACTTCACCAGACTCTTTAAGCAGAAAACAGGACAAACACCTGTAGCTTATCGAAACATGAATTAACACATTCCGCATATCGTGTAAGCGATTCCGCGTTTCGTGTTATTTCAAGCACATCATATTCCCCATTTTTACAGTGTAGTTAATCATTAAGAAAACGATCATGACTCAAATAGATAAATCAAAACCAGTAATGGTAACAGGTGCAAACGGATTCGTTGCAAGTTGGTTAGTAAAGAAACTTTTAGAGGATGGAATCACTGTTCATGCAGCAGTTCGAAGTCCACAAAACGAAGAAAAGATTGGCCATCTGAAAAAAGCTGCAGAAAATGCATCGGGAAGTTTAAAATTATTTCAGGCTGATCTATTAACTCCTGGCGCCTATAAAGAGGCTATGGAGGGATGCGAATTGGTTTATCACACGGCATCTCCGTTTACCATGGAAATTAAAGACCCGCAAAAAGACCTTATTGAACCAGCCGAACAAGGAACGGCTAACGTTCTGAATACGGCAAGTGAAACATCCTCGGTAAAGCGAGTTGTTGTGACCAGCAGTTGCGCAGCCATCTATTCTGACGCAATCGATTGTGCATCTGCACCAGGTGGGATGCTTACAGAAGATGTTTGGAACACCAAATCAACACTCGACTATCAACCCTACTCTCTATCCAAAACATTGGCGGAGAAAAAGGCTTGGGAAATTGCAGAATCACAGTCCCAATGGGATTTGATAACGATTAATCCATCGTTTGTTATGGGCCCTCCGCTAAACACCAAGAATCGTTCAGAAAGTATGGAAACTGTTAAGATGATGGGCGATGGACAAATGAAAATGGGCGCTCCAAGAATGGGCATTGGAGTAGTTGATGTTCGAGACGTTGCTGAAGCACATTTCAAGGCTGGTTTCGTACCCGAAGCAAAGGGAAGATACATTACGTCTGCTCACAACACTGATTTTCTAGCTATGGGAAAAACACTAATTCCAAAGTATGGCAATGAATTTCCACTACCAAAGAAACCGCTTTCAAAATGGCTCCTAATGATTGTTGGACCAATGGTCAACAAAATCTTTACTCGAAAATTCATTCGCAACAACGTAAATATTGAATGGAAAGCCGATAATTCAAAAATTAAGAAGGATTTAGCAATGACGTTTAAACCGTTACAAACATCAATGGAGGATGCATTCCAAGTACTTATTGATGAAAACATTCTAACACCAAAATCATAATTAAACATTAAAACTTAAAATCATGAGCAATACAGTATTAATAACAGGATCAAGCACCGGAATCGGGCGCGCAACAGCTATCAAGTTTCAGAACGAAGGATGGAATGTTATCGCTACTATGAGAACTCCAGAAAAGGAAACCGAATTGAACACCTTGGATAACGTTCTGGTCACAAAATTAGATGTACAAGATCAAGCTACAATCGATGCAGCAATCAATGAAGGCATTGCCAAATTTGGAAAGATCGATGCGGTAGTTAATAACGCAGGATATGGACTAATGGGCTCCTTCGAGTCTGCTGATGATGCAGCGGTTAGAAGACAGTACGATGTAAATGTATTTGGATTATTCAATGTAACCAGATCAGTACTTCCTCACTTCAGAGAAAACAAGAGTGGTACTTTCATCAACATCTCATCAGTTGGAGGGAAAATTACCTTCCCATTAATTTCATTATACCACTCTACTAAGTTTGCTGTAGAAGGATTCAGTGAATCTTTAAGTTATGAACTTTCTGAGATTGGCGTTAAAGTGAAGATCGTAGAACCAGGTGCAATTGCAACCGATTTTGGATCAAGATCAATGGATTTTCGTCATGATGAGACGCTAACGGAATACAATCCATTAGTTGGAAAAGTGATGGGATTCTTTGAAAAATCAATGAATCCAGAAAGAATGAGCACACCGAATCTGGTTGCTGATGTAATTTTTGAAGCTACCACTGACGGATCTGACACACTTAGATACGTTGCTGGACCTGATGCTGAGCAAATGATAACCGCAAGAAAAGCGATGTCTGATGAAGAATTCATGAGTATGATGACCAGCCAGTTCGATCCAGCTGAAGTTTAATTCTTCAACCTATTATTCCAAAAGCCTTCGGCCTGCAAGTCGAGGGCTTTTTATTTACACGATTTTTGACTACTCGGATCCATATGCTTTAGTCTCATATACTTCTTTACATTGGCTCGATGGGCCTATTGATTGCTTAATTGGATTTCCAATAACGGATGGAATTAAAGATTTTCGTTCCTAGCACAGTTTCACTTAGCTAGACGGTTGGTGCAATATGGGCACTTGTTCAAAGAGTGCATAGAAAGAAAACCAATTTTGACAAAAATGGCTTAATGTCCAAATTTCTGGACCAAGCTGTAAGTACCAAAACCGATTAGCTCCTGATGCAGAATCGTTTAACACCCCGTCTTTTAATGCAATTCTAAGAATCTTAACAGCTAATTTTTTTAACGGCAATTTTAGTATCTTGGTAATACTAATGCCACCAGAAAAACTTCAAATTTACGACAAGGTTAGATTTCAAGAAATTGAAACAAACATCATTGAAAACGTGGTGCTAGAGAACGTGAAATTAGAAGTTCAAGACTTTTACGAAATGGCAGAAGCGAATACAATTGTGAGCCGAGGCGAACCATTTTGTTTGCTCTTAGAGTTTGAACCTTTCGCTTCCGTGTCTAAAGAATACATGGAAATTGCAAAGAGTTTCGGAAAATCTGATGGACTAATGGGTACCGCCATGCTAACCAAGAATTTAGCACATAAAATAGCAGGTGATGTTTATTTAAAAATTAGACGCCCAGCCAATTTAACCAAGTTATTCAGGTCTAAGGAGCTAGCTGTTTCTTGGCTAAAGGAGCGGAAAGAAATTTACCAAAATGCGGAAAAAAATAAGGTTCAAACCTAACTTTTTCATCATCAAAAATGATATGCTTTAACAAGATGGTGCATTGGAATAGGAATTAGTAAGACAAGAAATGGACATTGTAAATCATAATAAATCAGCTTGGGACGGCTACGTTGATAAAAGGGACCGCTGGACCATACCCGTTACCGATAATGAGCTATCGCAGGTAAAAAAAGGGAATTGGAGTGTGGTGCTAACGCCAAAAAAAGCAGTTCCTAAAGAATGGTTCCCTGACTTGAAAGGCCTGAAAATATTAGGCCTTGCATCCGGAGGTGGTCAACAAGGTCCGATCTTGGCAACCTTAGGCGCGGACGTTACCATTTTTGACAACTCAGAAAAACAGCTACAGCAAGACAAATCAATCAGCGACAAATTTGACTTGAATATAAATACGGTTCAAGGCGACATGAGAGATCTCTCCGTATTTCCAGACGCCTATTTTGATTTGGTTTTTAATCCTTGTTCCATTTTATTCGTTGATGATGTGAAAACTGTTTGGAAAGAATGTGCTCGAGTTTTAAAGCCTAGCGGGGTTCTAATGTCAGGGTTGGTTAACCCAATTTCTTTACAGTTAGATGAAGAATCTTTAAGCCTTAAATACAAACAACCATTTTCAGACTTGCATTCGTTGCCTGCTGAAGAGTTAGAAGAACTTAAAACCAATAAAGAAGCTTTGATATTTGGACATAGTTTAAGCGATCAAATTGGAGGGCAATTGGAAGCAGGTTTTATGTTAACCGACTTATTTGAGGATGGTTGGGATGAAGAAAATAAAACGAATGAATATTTTCCTGCATTTATAGGAACAAGGTCAATAAAAAAATAGAAAAACATGAAAGTAACAGCTGAAAAAAATGAAAAAGTCGCTAACATGATTTTTGGATCCATCTACCCTCTTTACTTGAATAGGTTAGAGAAGAATGGAAGAACCAAAGAAGAGTTAAACCAAGTAATTGAGTGGTTTACGGGTTTTAATGAAGAACGGCTACAGAACCTTATTGACGAGAAAGTAAGTTTCGGAACATTTTTTGAAAAAGCAGAAATTCACCCTAATTCGTACCTCATCAAAGGTGTAGTATGTGGTTATCGAATCGAAGAGATAGAAGATGAGTTTGTAACCTATAAGCATTGTAGATGTCTGGAAAAGTTAATTGATGAATTGGCAAAAGGGCGAAAAATGGAGAAAATTTTGAGAGAAGAGAAGAAGTAGCGGTTGCACCCTATCGACCTTGCTTGCTCTAGAATTCCAATATTCCAAATACCCGAATATAGATTGGATTCGACCAGCGGAGTCATTATCTTTATTCTCAACATCATGAAAATCACATTCATCATTTCTATATCATTGTTTTGCCAAATTGGCTTTGCGCAAATCCCTGACTCATTGAGAATCAACGAGGGTGATACTTTACTTAGTCCTCCAATTGAAGCTCATATTCTTGAGCTTTATTTACAAGCTGATCAGTTCCTGATGGAAGAACAATATGACAAGGCAACTGAGATTTATACGAGATTAATGAGTTCAGATACTCCCACCAGATGCGCAAAATTGGTTGAAAGGTATAAGGAGATCGAACAATATTTGAAGTCCAAAGGAGAATAGCAACTACCGTTAGTTAAGCCAAGTTGGCTGTTCATCTATTAATCTGTTGTTAGCGTGAATAATTTTGTAATTTTTATATAATGAAGTACATAGCCGCCCCAATTTTATTCCTGTTGTCTTTAAATATTCTAGGACAAACCCCAGATTATTTTGCAAATGACCCCAAATGGAGAATGGATTTTTGGTGGGACGACATGGACCTTACCTGCACTAACAGGGAAGACTATGTTTACTACTTAGATAGTACCACGACTATTGGAGCTCACACTTATCACGTAATGAAAAAAAGAGGAGAGTTCTATCAAACTCTGATATTTGGTGGACCAGGTGATTGTCAAAGCAACTATACGTTTGATAATGACATAGCATACTTGAGACAAGATGGAGAGAAAATATTCATGAACCTTTCCGGTCAAGACACTTTAATGATCGATTACGGGGTTTCGGTTGGGGACACCATGAGAGGTTATATTTTTGAGCAGGGAGGATTAACGGAAGATTCAACAATTCATAAAATTGACACCATAATGGTAAATGGTGAGGCCCGTAGGCAATTTTATATATCCTCACCCTACTCCTGGGCGGACACAATTAGGATTATTGAGGGAATCGGATATTTATATGATCAGTGGAATCAACATGGTGAATTCATAGTTAATATGAATGGCGTTGGGATCAGTTCAAACTTTGGATTATACTGTTATAGTCAGAACGATTCAACGGTTTGGACCTACGATAATATGGCGAGCAGCTGTCAATACAATGTTTCTGTTGATGATCTAGAATCTGAACTTCAACTTAGTTTATTTCCAAATCCGGTTTCTAGTATATTATCAATTGAGTTTGAATCTAAAGAAGAAATTGAATTACTGATAGTAACCGATATTCTCGGGAACATCATTAAAAAACATCAGATAAACTTGAATCAAGGCAAAGCAGCGATTGATCTTTCAACTAATTCATCTGGTGTATATTTTCTGAACGTCTTATCAAACGGTCAACTCATTGGTACGAGGAAAATAGTGTTGCAGAAATAGATCCAAGTACTACCCTATCAATGGCTTACTTTTTAAGGCCACCGCACTTCATTCTCCAGGTTTTCATCTCTTCGTCTGAATTGACCTGAATCGGCTCTTTACCTTCCCACTTAATCTCAACTGGATAGCTAAGTACCGGTTTAATCTTTTTCGCAGCCCATTCTTTTTTCCGAGTGATCATGTCTTCTGCGGAAGTCACTTCTGTTTTAACACCTTCAACAGTAAACGCAATTGGATACACTAGATTGAAACATTTTTTTGAACCTGAATTTGCATTTAGTTTTGCTTTACACCTTGCCCAATGTCGGTCTAGCACATCTTGACTATCAACAGACATCGCATCTTTCCCTTGCCACTTTACCTGAATTGGAAACTGGAGTGATGGATATGATTTCATTTCTTTCCAAGAAGTTTTATAAGTCTTCATCGCGGCCGCATCTTTCACTTCAGTTGTTTTGCCGTCTTCAGTCTTAAAGGACAACGGATAAACGAATTCAAAACACTTTTCTTCCTTACTAACTTGACTTTCTTTTTTGGTGTACATTGATTTGCACCTTACCCAATGCTGGTCAAGAACTTCCTGACTTTCGACAATCATCGCATCTTTATTTTTCCACTTTACTTTGATAGGGAACTTTAATGTTGGATACGATTTCAATCCTTTCCAAGAAGCTTTATAAGTCTTCATGGCTGCCTCATCTTTCACTTCCACCATAGTTCCATCTGATTTTTCAAATGAGAGTGGATATACGAATTCAAAACACTTACCATCGTGCTCACCAGCCAGTCCGGAATTCACAAAGAATATAGAAATTACAAAAGTGGTTAATAAGAGAAATTGCTTCATTGTAGTAGGTTTATTTATAGCAATTTAAGAAATGTTTTTAGAAATCTGTATCAAGAAAAATAAGGTCTACACCTCTCAAAATAATCAAGAGCGCTATCTTTAATGCAAACGATCAACCAATTCCTAACAAATAAAAGTTTTATGGATCCAGCGCTTAAAACCATGATTGAAAATATGCCTGAGAAAACAGGTAAATCATTAGATGAATGGAAAAATATATTGAAAGCAAAATCATTTGAAAAACATTCTGAAGGTGTAAAGTATCTTAAAACGGAGCATAAGGTAACTCACGGTTTTGCAAATACCATTGTAACATTGTCAAAACAAGAAGATACTTCCTCTGAGGATTTGGTGACGACCCAATACCTTGGAAAAGAAGAATTATTTCCGATTTATGAAGAATTAATCAAACATCTTAAATCACTTGGATCTGATATTACGATCACTCCAAAAAAAGGAAGCGTAAGCATTATTCGAAAACGGCAATTTGTGTTAATCAAACCCGCAACTAAAACAAGAATTGACCTAGGCTTCAAGCTTAAAGACAAGCCCATAGGTGATAGACTTGAAGGATCTGGCCCTTTTGGGACAATGTGCACACATCGAGTTAAATTATCAGGTACTAACGAGATAGATTCCGAATTGAAAGACTGGATTCAAGAAGCCTATGAAAAATCAGTATAATCCTGGCTGCACACAATGATTCATCGTTTACATTTTTCAGTAGAAATTGATGCCGAAAAGTCCAAAATATGGAATGCTTTATGGAGCGATAACTCATATCGAGAATGGGCCAATGTATTCTTTGAAGGCTCCTATGCAGTTACGGATAACTGGGACGAAAAAAGTACTGTCTTATTCTTAGGGCCAGACAAAAGTGGCATTTACAGTTTAGTTGAGCAGCACATTCCAAATGAACTGATACGATTTAAACACATTGGTACAGTTTCAGATGGTTTAGAACAATCTTTAGATGAAGAATCAAAAAAATGGACTGGAGCAACAGAAGAATATTCCATATTAGAAGGAAAAAAAAATAATACATTAAACGTGGAAATTGATGTTCTTGATGAACATCTGGAGTTTATGAAAAGCACATTTCCCAAAGCATTAGAGCAAGTGAAATCAAGCGCAACTAACATTAATTGAACCCTAAATAATACTACAATGAATTACAGAGAAAAAATAGGAACGAAAGAAAACCCAATGGTACTTAAAACGCCACCGTTGTCATCTGAATACACCATGCATTGCGATGAAAAGGATGGAAAAGAAATTTTGGTATGCACGGTAAAATCAACCATTCTACATTATGACATTAGCTGTATTGAAGATTGTCATCAAATGCTAAAAGAACGGGGAGATTGGATCGAACTTGCAAGCAAGGACGAGAAAGTAGAGACCAAACCAGACACGTTAGAACATTGGGGCAGATCTGCGGACAATCCGATTGGCGGATGGTACGGGCTAAAAAAAGGGTTCAAAGGTAGATTCGGAATGTATATCCCACCATTGATGGAAGCACTTGGACTTGCCGAAGTAACTCACGATAAGCGAGGCAATAAAATGCGAGCGAAATAGTAAATTAACTCAGCCCAAAACCAAATTATCTTTTGGTCAAAAAGAAAACAACAGAAGAACTTGAAGCGTTTGGCGAAAAAGTCAGGCGAAAAGACAGGAAAATGAGGAGGAACCAAATCCTCCTAGTGATTCCGATTTGCTTGCTATTGTTTATAGGCTACAAATGGGTCAAAGGTGATTTTAAGTTCTTACTACATAGTACCAAACAAGTTAACGCTGTAGTCACTAATACGGAAATGTATAATATAGGATATGAATATTACCGTCAAAATGTTACTTACGAATTTAGAGTTAGGTCAAAACTGTACATTGGCGAAAATAGTGTTGGAAAAATTAAAGGGAAGAAGACTAAAGGCTCTTCCCTTCTTATTAAATATGCCATTGACGATCCTACCATCCATGAGATTGTGGAATAAGAAAATCGTTTCCTCTACCCTTCTCTTAATGCCGTATTAAAATCTGGTATTTGTACTTGATGACTTTGTTCTCGTTCGGACCCATTTTAATCTCCCAACAAACATCGTTCACTTCGTTCAATGTTCCATAAAGGGATACTTGCTTCGATGTTTTCCAATCTGGTGATGATGAAGTTAACTTCCCAACAATCGCCCTTCTGATGTTTAAATCAATCTTTTTGTCTTTATAATTTTTCACCATTACTTCTCCTTCTACAGACACTAAATCATAATAATATCCATTGTGATCTTTCTTCTTGTTGGCAACACGGGCAACCTCTTTTTCATTGTCCACTATGTTTACTTCAGGAGCCGTAGTTAACTTTAAAAAGCTATGACCAGCATCTGGAGTATAGGTCAGTTTATCTTCACTGATTGGCTTCCTTTTACCATCTACTAATTTCGTTACCATGGCTGTTCCTGTGGTGAATGGTTTACCACTGTTGTTGTTTATTTTGATTGAATGCCATACTTCATTGGTATGATTGGATGAAAAATTCAAAGACCTTCTGTAAATATCATTGTTACCGTTTTTAGGTAGGTCCACTTCGTAGATATGTTCGATTGGAACTTCGGTTTGTAGAATGGTATGCAACGCTCTTCCACCTTTCTTAAGGGAAACATTTTTAATGTTGTAGAAATACAAGTCTTCATGAGATGACCCATCTAAAGAACTGGGTGTAAACGAATCTCCAGCCCAGTCCGCATCAACATTATATGAGATGGATTGGCTTGCAATTGTATTACTGAAATTATCCATTTCATTTCTCAAATTGGAATATCGATTTCCCAATCCTCCTAAAAAATTTGCTACTTCTTTGGTTCCAAACAAAGGAGAAACCATGTGCGCATATTTAAAGTTAGGAACACCTACTACAAAACTTATATCAGTATTGGTGATGTCTTCCGCATCATTTATAACCGTTGCACGTAAGGTAAGTTGCGCCTTGTTATCATCCTTGAGTTCGATTAAGTAATTCGGTAACCATCCTAACCCTTTTTGCATGTACATTAAATCCAACTCTTGTTTCGGCTTTTTGCTCAGGAAATTGACATGAAGTACTTTTTGTTTCTGTGCTAAATCAAATTTCATTTTAGGCTCACTATCCAATCCTACTTTTTTAACTCCAGCCAACTCCACTGCACTCCATTTCCCGTTATTTGAAAGGACAACAATCTTATCATTTACTTTTTCAATCTTTCCTTCTACTTCATCTTCCTTGCTGTACAAAGTTGCTTTCGAACCGAGGTTAGCCAACAGCATATCGTGAATTGAGACTACGTCTGTTTTCTTTTTCACTTCGTCATCAAAACTGGAAATCCCGTTCAACTCTTTACTCTTCGAAAACATCCAAAACGTTCCGAATAATGGTGCTGGCAGATCTTCAGAAACGGTGTAGCCTCCATCTTTTGTAGATACAGTTGCATTTTTAATGTAGAATGCTGATCCGTTTTTAAAAATGGATATGGATTTTGTTTTAAATCCTTCTTGCGCTTGTATCATTGAGCAAATGACAAGAGCAGTAGTAAGCAATACGATATTCTTCATGGTTTTTTCTTTGCAATGAAGTTAATTCTTCCAACGGAAGAACCCCAGCGGAACTTAGTAAACTTGGGTTTTGAATAAGGTAAATGATAAATTAACGCTTATGCGATTTACAAGTTCAAGAGCACTATCTTTAATAAAAAAATAAAGTTATCTGTTTACCTAAAGAGTCATGAGTGTATTTACTTTTCATCTTGTAAAAACAAACTTTAAAACTGCTTTCAAGGCATTTTGGAGCCCTCCAAAACCAAGTAAAGTTGCAGGCTTAATCCATGCCGAATGTATGACTTCAATGACCTTAGGCTCTCCTATCTGGTCTTTCTCTAGAATGCTAGTGAGACAAGTAGCCGTATTCGCGCAATGGGAGAATGAAGAAGCAATTGAGCAATTTTTAGAATCAGATAAGTTAGGACGAGAACTTTCTAAAGGCTGGCATGTCCGCCTTAAATACTTACGTGAATGGGGCTATATTGATGAATTTGATATCCCGAAGGAAAGTGAGGATGTTGATGACCCTGAAGCTCCAGTGGTTGCAGTTACGGTTGCTCGAATGAAATTATTTCATGTTCCTCGATTTATACGCTGGGGACGGCCAGTTGAAAAATTAGTTCGAGACCACCCTGGAAAAACACTGGCCATGGCAGCAATTAGATTGCCTAGAACTGTATCTACTTTTTCAGTTTGGAATTCGCAGAAAGAAATGCTAAGCATGGTGCACGGACACAACAAAGTGCCGAAACCAAAACGCCATGCAGATGCCATGAAGGAAAGGGAAAGGAAAGATTTTCATTATCAGTTTACCACCTTACGTTTCAAGCCCATTGGAGAATATGGAACGTGGAAAGGCGGTTGCAATTATGTTCCAAAATTAAACTCCAAGCAGAAATGAGATATGCCTATCCCGATCAAAAGTTTCAGGATTGGTTTACTCAACAATGGGTGATCCTTTGGGGAAGGCGAATTGAACCAGAATCTCTTCCATGGTTGATGGGCCCATTTGGAAATGTTGGATCCATATCCGACAATTTCATTAAGCGACTAGCAGAGGATGAAGATTTGGTAATTGAACGAAATGTCAAATCCCAAGGCCTTATTCCTTCCATAAAAAAGCTGAATTTATCGGATGAAGAGTTAGCACGCCTTTCTGAAAAAGTCATTGACTTCTATGAACAAACTAGCAGCTATGACTTAAATTTCTCAGTAAAATGGAATCCGTTTTTTAAATTATTTGGAAGACTTCTTGCGGTTTTATTTAGCAATAGGATTATGCAGCTAGGCATCCCAACCAAAAATGCGGATAGCGCAAAAAACATCAACAGTGAAATCATAACGCTAACTGACCCAAAATCTGGAGCGATAAAATATACGGTGTGGTACCGGAGTTTCAAGTCAACCGGTCAAGTTATCTACTCAGGCATTTACACTACGTGTATTTTACCTTCTGGAGAATCATGTATCAAGGCTATATTCCCATTACCAAGAGGAAGCGCTACGGTTATTATGTCTCCTAGTGTTGGGCCAGATGGTGAGCTTCGTTTAGACTCATCGGGAAAAAGATTCGGGGACGCTGGGTTTTACTTTTTACTTAACGATTCAAAGGGTGGATATTGGTCTCAATACGTGAAGTCCTTTCGAGATTTGCTTGTCGTTAATTCAAATGACGAAAATATTTCTGCAGTCCAAGTACTTACACTATGGCGAATGCGGGTGCTGCGGTTTAATTATAAGATAGATCGAAAAAGTGAGAACAAAGAGATAGAAAAATGAAAATTTGCGCAGCACAAACTAAACCTATCAAAGGAGACATTGAAAAGAACATTCAAAGTCACCTTAACTTAATTGAACTTGCCGTCAGCAAGAAGGTGGATTTAGTGATTTTCCCTGAACTATCCATTACTGGATATGAGCCAACGCTTGCTAAAGAACTAGCAACTACTGCAGCCGATAGTCGATTTGATATATTTCAATCTAAAAGTGACCAAAATGATCTTGTAATTGCCATTGGATCTCCAATTCTAGATGAAGGAAATATATGCATAGGGATGATAATCTTTCAGCCTTTTAAAGAACGAACGACCTATTTAAAAAAACACCTCTTTGATACAGAAACACCTTTCTTCAAAAGTGGCCAAAGTATTACCAATTTAAATATTAAGGGAACCAATTTTGGTTTAGCCATATGCTATGAACTCTCGGTTCCAGAACATCAAAAAGTAGCCACGGATGCGGGAGCAGAAGTCTACCTGGCCAGCGTTGTGGAGTCTGTAGAAGGAATTGACGACTCTATTTACAAAATGGCACGGACGGCCAGAAATTACTCGGTCACTGCTTTAATGTCGAACTGTATTGGTAGATCAGGTAACTATGATTGTGCCGGAAAATCTTCTATCTGGAACGAAGAAGGACAACTAATTGGCCAGTTAAATGATACAGAAGAAGGCGTTTTAATTTACGATACGGAATCGAAAGAAATTATGATTGCAAAATGAATTATAACAACAAAAAATTTAGTCCGGTCCAAAACTCCGAGAATGGAGAAACCTCAGCGGAAACGGTATTTGAGTACAAGCAAACAGGAAATATCCTAACCGCTGAATACAAAGGAGGACAAATCATAAAAGGACAATTAATTGGGTTAGTAGATGAAGCAGGGAACATCGATATGCGCTATCACCAGGTAAATGAAGCAGGAGAATTGATGACGGGAATTTGTCATTCAACACCTGAATTAACGGAAGGTGGTAAAATCAGACTCCACGAAAAATGGGAATGGACATCGGGCGACAAATCAAGCGGAACATCCATTCTGGAGGAAATATAGTTCTGATCTGCGGATAAAATAACATGACTATAACATCAATTAACCGTTCAGTATTTTATATTGATTATCTGTTTAGTACTTTTATAATCCTACCAAACCTGAAAATTATGAAACTCAATAGCCTTTTTCTTCTAACCGTTTTTTGCTTTAGTGCCCTGTTGTCTTCTGCCCAAAAATCTTCAATTAGTGATATTGGAATAATTGGAACTAAAAAGGTGGCAAAGCAAGAACCTCACAAATACGGTGGGTGGTATTGCCCCGACAACTTAGGAGGGTTTCCAGCTGTAGACATTAAAAACTGGAAAGACGTACCAGTTGTGAATGGCAGAATGGCAACTAAGGAAGAAGCACAAAACGGAACCTCATTAATTTTTGTTGATGCTGAGAAGTATCCAGACGCGAAGCCTTTGGACATGAAAATGCCTAAGCTTGCAAGATTTTACAATCATAATTCTGGTAAAAAAGAAGTGGTAATTATCATTCAAGCCATCAACGTTTCGAATGACTCTATTGTTGGTTTTAGATATTTGAATGGAGGTAACGGTAGCGCACGATTAAGTGAAGTAAAGATACTTACCGACAAAGAAGCCGAGAGTTTTTCTCCTTCTCGATTCGTAACATTAAACTTTAATATAAACGCTACTAAAGCTAATGTTTGGGAAGTGCTAACTGCCGACAAATACAGTAAATCATTGCAATCAACTTTTGATAAAGAAAATAAACTGACTGCTACCTGGAATAAATCGGCTGAGGTTAATTACAAATACAAAAACGCAGGAAGCATCACATCTGCATACGCAGGAAATCTATTCGGCAATCAATACATCCAAGTTGATTGTGAAAAAGGAAAATACCAATACGTGGAAAAATTCATGGTTTCCGACAGAGAAAAGGGATCTGAATTGATTATCGTTTGTGGTCCATTTGGTGACGACTTTAAGGAACAAAAGGTCATTCTAAACAACTGGGCGGAGAAGGTTAAAGCACTAAGTGAAAAAGTGAAGTAGGTACTGCTGATTGTGGTTTTAAAATCGAAGGACAGAAAGACATATTAATCTTCCAGGAAGTTGTGAATACGAATTACGCTTTTTAGAGATATTGTTACGCAACCTTTTGATCTGCCCCATCATCAATCTAGTAAATCAATTTCAATGACATTCGCTAGGTTCAATTTCTTCTGTTTACTATTAATAGCATCCTGTACACTGTTCGGGCAAACTAAAGAATGGAACTATTTCAGCTCAAATAGCTTTGGTTACTTATTATCGGATTCCCCTGCGGTTTCTTTTCAATCTGTAAATGGCATTAGTTTGAATGGTAAGCTTCATTTTGGTTTAGGAGTTGGAATTGAAAAAGTTGACGGATACAATTTCACTCCTGTATTTTTAGAAACGAAATATCACTTCCGAGACCAGGAAAAATCAACCATCCCATTTATCTCGGCCATGATTGGAAATGAGTTTTCCGTCTTCCCCAGAAACAGATATGGAGGACTTACCACCGGAATCCACACTGGAGTAAATCACTACTTCAACAAGCACATCGGTATCACCATGAATTTAGGCTATCGATTCATACACCTTGGTAACTCGATGGGACTTGGCGAAATTACTTTACCTGCGGTTTATGACAAACGCTTTCTTGAACTTCGAGCTGGATTGGTAATTAGGTAGAAAACCTTCTAACTCGTTTGTAAGAGTTCCTTAACTTCACCAGGTCGAATCATTGATCTAACTCGATCAAATAACATACGAACAATGGAATTAGCTGGAACTTGGATTGGATACTATGAATATGGTGCTGGATACGTGTTGCCTCAGTTTGGGGAACGTGTTAAAACTACTTTTCACATTTCTGGAACGCCCGATGATTTTGAAGGATTCTCCGAAGAAGATCAATCCAATGAACTTGCGGTTCCTCATAAAGGAACGTTAAAAGGTTTTTGTGCAGATGGTCAAATTTCATTCGTATTAACCTACCCCGTAAAATCATCTTTCGAAGATTCAAACTCAACTGAGTTAAGCGAGAAAAAAGGGAAGCAAGAAACGTTTTATGACGGGTATGTAGATGAAGAAAACAACGCAATTTATGGCAGTTGGGCCATCATTGATAGTTTTAAAAATGATCAAGGCGTGATGCAAGAATTCACCGTAGAAGGAACTTGGTTATTAAGAAAAGTAGAAGTCTAAATTTCATGTTTTTCAACTCACTTGACTTTGCGATTTTCCTACCAGTAGTATTTATACTTTATTGGTTTGTAGCAAACAAGAACTTGAAACTTCAAAACTTTTTAATTGTTGCCGCTAGTTATTTTTTCTATGGCTGTTGGGACTGGAGGTTTCTATTCCTAATCCTCTTCAGCACAGTAATCGACTATTTAATTGGGAGAAAACTCCATCGAGAAGGCAAACAATCCACTCGAAAAATCTTACTCTGGAGCAGCATACTTGTTAACCTTGGCTTTCTAGGTGTTTTTAAATACTACGACTTTTTCCTAGACAATTTCGTAAGTGCTTTTTCATTTTTTGGCTCGGACATTAAAGCCAACTCACTAAGTATCATTTTACCGGTTGGAATTAGTTTTTACACGTTTCAAACCTTAAGCTATACGATAGATGTATATAAACGAAAATTAGAGCCAACTAAAGATATTATCGCATTTGCCTCGTTCGTAAGTTTCTTTCCTCAATTAGTAGCTGGGCCAATTGAAAGGGCCACTCATCTACTTCCGCAATTTTATCAGAACCGAAAATTTGATTATGCGAAAGCAATTGACGGAGTCCGTCAGATTCTTTGGGGGCTGTTTAAGAAGATTGTAATTGCTGATAATTGCGCAGAGTACGCGAATCAAATATTCGACAATTCAGGAGATATGAATGGAAGTACCCTGGTACTGGGAGCTGTGTTCTTCAGTTTCCAAATCTATGGGGATTTCTCTGGTTACTCAGATATCGCGATAGGCACCTCTCGTTTATTCGGATTTGACTTAAAAAGGAACTTTAAATTCCCCTATTTCTCAAGAGATATTGCTGAATTCTGGAGGCGTTGGCATATCTCACTTTCAACCTGGTTTAGGGATTACCTATACATCCCGTTAGGCGGGAGCCGAGGGGGCACTTGGATGAAAGTCAGAAACACATTTATCATTTTCATAGTTAGTGGGTTTTGGCATGGAGCGAATTGGACTTTCGTAGTTTGGGGAACTTTAAATGCGCTCTACTTTTTACCTTATCTCTTATTAAATAAAAACAGGTTGCACACGGATACGGTTGCCAGCGGAAGGGTTTTTCCAAAAATAAGAGAGCTCTTTGGCATGATGCTCACTTTTAGTCTTATTACCCTGGCATGGGTGTTTTTCAGAGCAGAAAACCTACCCCATGCAGTAAGTTATATTTCTGAAATCTTTTCGCTGTCTCTTTTCTCTTCACCTTACTACCCTGGAATTGGCTTGACGATTTCAACGGTTTGTTTAACGTTTATATTCTTATTGGTTGAATGGATTGGGCGAGACAATGAATACGCCATTGAAAAACTTGGTTTAAAATGGAAACGAACTTTCAGATATGCCATGTACTATTCAATAATATTTGCAATTTTTTGGTTTGGCGGTAAAGAACAAGAATTTATTTATTTTCAATTTTAGGTGTGAAAAAGTTCGTTTCTAAAATATTGACCTTTGTTTTACCGCTACTAATCCTGGCCATAGTTCTCGATTTATGTTTTTCTAATCTACTCAGTAAATCAAATGATTATCCGGGTGAGATTGAAGTCTGGAATGATATTTACGATTCGGATGCGGAATGTGATGTTGCCATTTACGGTTCTTCCAGAGCGTGGGTGCAAATTAATCCCCAGATCATTGGTGATTCTTTAAACCTCAAAGCTTACAATTTTGGAATGGATGGCCACAATTTCTGGCTTCAATATCTACGCCATAAAGAACTCATAGCGAACAACAAAAAACCCCAACTTATCATTCTATCCGTAGATGTTTTCAGCTTACAAAAAAGGGAAGACTTGTATAAGCAAAATCAGTTCCTTCCGTACATGCTTTGGAACGAGAACATGACCGAATACACGAGTTCCTATATAGGATATACCAAAGCAGATTATTACGTTCCATTCTATCGCTACGGAGGCAGGTATAATGATTTGAAAACCAGTTTGAAAATTCTAATTGAGAATGAGCCAAAAGAATCGTATAGAAAGGATGGATATTTAGGATTGGACCGAAAATGGAATGGAGATTTTGAAGCCGCTCAGGCCGATGCTAATTCGTATGAGGTAATTTTCGATCAAGAGAGTGTTCAGCTCATGGAAACGTTCATTCAAGAATGTGATAGCCTGGATATAGATTTAGTAATGCTGTATACCCCTGAGCATGTCATGGGGCAAGAATATATCTCTAATAGATCTGAAGTAATTGATATTTATAAAAATTTCTCCGAAAAATATGACTTGGACTTTTATGATTATTCGAATGACAAAATATGTTTAGACACCAATCAGTTTTATAATACGATCCACTTAAACATGCATGGTGCAGATCGATTCTCCAAGGAATTTGCAAGTGTCTTGCACGATCGGTCAAGACAATGACCAACTTTCACAATTACATGATAGGCGCAGATATTCAGGCTAAACCGGCCTGCGTTAAACTGAAACGTTAGGAAATTATAGCAACAACTTCCAAACTTTTAAGCTTATCCTCGCGTTTTATTAATTAATGAATAGACGTTCTTCACAAACCAGAGCAATGGCTTTACGATACATCGAAGATGAAATCGTGGAAGTTAGCGTTGCTCCAGGTTGGAACGAAATGGAAACAAGTGATGTTGCTAACGAAAACATTACTGCATTCATTGAATTAGTTCAAGGGCAGAAAGTTGCAGTTCTAGTTAAAATGCCTAATCACCATCTTTTACCCGAGGCGCGGCAAGCATATCGAGATCGGTCGGTTCCTATGCATTGTATAGCTTTGGTAGCTCCTTCATCTCTTAAAAAATTAATCGCAAGTTTATTAGTTTCGACCTTTGGAAAGCGAGCCCCGGCCCCTACCAAAGTGTTTAAGGCTAGGCAAGAAGCCTTGGAATGGATTAATAATAACTTCCTTTCTAATAATACGGCACCTGCATTTGAGTAGAATCAAAATTCAGTAAATAAAAAAGGCTGCCTATAGAAATAGACAGCCTTGAATTTTGTTGCAGATGAATCTACCTCATCAACATCAATTTATATGTTTTAGTGAGATCTCCAGACGTTACTTTCAAATAATATGTACCACTGCGCTCACCATTAAGATCGAATCGCACAGCTCCTTCTGAACCAGCAACTTTCCTTGATGTAATCAGCTGACCAATCAAATCATAGATTTGGAAGGTAACATCATTAGTTCCACCAATGTTATAAAGCACATTAAACGCTCCATTCGTTGGGTTTGGATAGATGTTCATACTCCATCCATCATTCTCAATAACCAGCGTAGGAGATGTAACTTCAAACGAATCTATCAACATACATCCAAGAGCATCAGTTACCGTAATGGTGTACCAACCTGGTAACAACGTATTGATGTTAAACGTTGTGTCTCCGTTATCCCAACTAACTGTAAATGGTCCTGTTGGTGATCCACTCAATGCTAGGGCAATCTCTCCATCAGCACATGTAGGACAAGTTGCATCCGTAATAGTCGGAACTAATCCAAACGAAGCTGTGGATGGCACCGAATAGACAAATGTCTGAGTACATCCTGATCCCTGATCGATAACGGTTACTGAATGTGAACCGACTGCAAGAGATCCAACATCTTCTGTTGTCTCTGTTGTTGACCAAGTATAAGTAAATGGTCCAGTTCCTCCAATTATCGTTAAGTCAATACTACCAACGGACAGCATACAACTATCTGCTACGATTACTGCAGAAGCTGTAAAGCCAATCGAGTCTCCTACCGAAACTGACAATGTATCAACACATCCATCAGCTAAATCAGTTACAGTAACCATGTAAGTTCCTGTACCTAAAGAATCGATGTCTTCTGTTGCGTCTCCATTATCCCAACTATAAGTGAATGGACCTGTTCCACCTGTAACAGTCAAATCAATTGTTCCAGATGTATCTGTACAGAACTCATTGGTAGAAGTTGCAGACAACGTATATCCAACTGTATTTGAAACTACTGTGTCCAAATAACCAATACATCCCGCCCCATCATCGATGGTAACGGAATAAGATCCTGCCGGCAGTCCAGTTAAATCTTCTGTGGTAGCAGTATTACTCCAAGTAAATGTATATGAACCAGTAGGAGCCACATCAATATCAATTGCTCCCGTACTTGCATTACAGTAATCATCCGTTACACTTAATATACTTGGGGTGTAAGTCAAGATATTCCCAACAGTGTGAGTTGTAGTAATCGAACAACCGTTTTCATCTTCAACCATTACCGTATACGTACCAGTTGCTAAACCAGTAATTGGATTACCAGCTTGAACCACACCATCTAAATAGTAGGTGTACGTAACACCACCGATTGCAATTGCATCAATTGATCCTGTACCACCTCCACAATTGTCATCTGTAACTGAAATTGAAGAGAAGGTTAACGCTGGATTAATTAGACTGTCAACTGTGTAATTCATTGTTCTTGTACATCCAGTAGCGTCCTCAATGGTCACCGAATAAGATCCGCCTGATAGTCCAGTAACAGTTGCGCTGGTTGAGCTTACTCCAGTCCAGCTATAAGTATAAGGCGAAGTTCCACCCGATACGCTTACGACAATGCTTCCACCATCGTCATTACACATCTCATCTACAATTACTTCCGTAACTGTAAAGCTATCGTCACTGCTCATTGTTCCTGCATAAGTGATTGAACAACCTGTGAAATCTGTAATTACACAAGTATAATTTCCAGATGTTAATCCAATTGCATCCTCTACCGTTTGACCATCAGACCACAGGTAAGTATAAGGAGCTGTTCCTCCAATGATTGTTAAGTCAATAACTCCAGTACTATCACCACAATTTTCATTGGTGATCACGTCACTTGAAATTGCAATTCCTGTAGTTGTATTCATAACAGCAGTATCTAAAGTAACTGTACAACCTGCACTATTTGTTACATCAACAGAAAACGTCCCTGCCGATAACCCTACAACATCTTCAATTGTTGCTCCATTGGACCAAGCATAAGTATATGTATCAACTGCCGACATTGTAATGTCAATGGCGCCAGTTGCATCTCCACAATTCTCATCTGTTACTACCGCAGAAACTGTAAATCCTGGATTACTAATAATCACGGTATCAATTGAAGTTATACAACCTGCCCCGTCATCAATGCTCACTGAATAGCTTCCAGCCATTATTCCAGTTAAATCTTCTGTTGTTGCACCTGTATTCCAGTTAAACACATAAGAACCAGCTGGCGAAACATTTAAATCGATCGCACCATTACTTGTTCCGCAATCTTCATCCGTAATACTCGCAAAACTCGGTGCAAATGGTAATGCATTTACAACCGTTTGAATTGAGGTTGCGGTACATCCATTTTCATCTTCGATCATTACCGTATAAGTTCCTCCTAATAATCCAGTCATTGGATTACCTGGTTGAGCTACACCATCTAAGTAATAATTGTAAGTAGTCCCTCCTATTGCCGTTACGTCAATTGCTCCAACTGAACTTCCACAGTTATCATCCGTCAATGTAACCGATGCAAATCCTAATGCCGGATTCGTTAAGCTATCTACGAAGTATGTAATCGTTTTCGTACATCCTGCCGCATCTTCAATAGTAAGATCATATGATCCTCCTGAAAGCCCAGACACTGATGTTGAACTTGAAGAAGAGCAAGCTCCTGTAAAAGTAAATAGAGATCCTACTGGCGGATTTGGCCCTTGAGCAAAAATGATTGCTCCTGAAGGATCAAGTAGATTGAAACTTACTTCATTGTCGAACGCTCCAGCAGACCAAATCAATTCAACATTCTGACCGTCACATACTTCAAATGTTTCCATGTTAGCTCCTCCACCAAATACGGTGAAGTTTCCAATTGATATACCATCGATTAACACTTCTACATCTGCTCCATTCCAACTTGTACTAGCATCGAACATATCCAATGTATAATCACAACACGCTTGACCAGTTGCTCCAGTCCATGTAAATGTATATGGGGCGGTTCCACCTGAAACAGAAACATCAATACTTCCTCCATCATCGTCACACATTTCATCTACAATTACATCAGTAACCGTGAAGCTATCCGTGCTGCCCATAACACCGGAATAATTAACAGAACATCCAGTTGCATCTGTTACAACGCAAGTATAAGTTCCCGCAGTTAACGCGATTGGATCTTCCACTGTTTGACCATCAGACCATAAGAATGTATAAGGTAGGGATCCACCTGCAACTGAAATATTTATTGTCCCAGTGCTGTCTCCACAAGTCTCATCTGTTATCACATCACCAGTAATAGCGATACCTGTTGTTGAGTTATTCACCATAGTATCTAAGGTTGCGACACATCCAATAGAATTGGTCACATCAACGGAATAAGAACCGGCTGATAACGCAGCTAAATCTTCACTAGTTGCACCATTAGACCACAAGTATGTATATGTATCAGCCACGGACATTGAGATATCTATCGCACCTGTAGCATCACCACAGTTTTCATCCGTTACAACAGCAGAAACAGTAAATCCTGGAATATTTAGTAAAGTCGTATCTAAAGTAGTAGAACAACCTGCACCATCGTCAATATCTACAGAATAGATACCTGCCATAATTCCAGTAAGATCTTCGGTAGTTGCACCTGTATTCCATAAGAAGTTATAAGATCCTGCAGGAGAAATCGAAACATCTATCGCTCCATTACTTAAACCACAATCTTCATCTGTAATACTGGTAATACTAGCTGTAAATGGCAACACATCATTAATCGTAATGTCTTGTTCAACAGTACAGCCATTTTCATCTTCAATAACAACATTATACGTGCCTGCACCAATTCCAGTCCAGAAAGGGAATGTTGTAGAAACTCCATCTAAATAATAAGTATAGAATGTACCTCCTGTAGCTGTAACACTTAGATCACCGCCAATACCACAGTTTGCATCTGTAACTGTTACAGTTGAGAACGCAAGTGCAAAGTTATAGGCACTGTCTACTACGTATGAATCGGTGTATGAACATCCAACATCATCCGTAATGGTTAAACCGTAAGTACCTGGATTCAATCCAGAAATTGAAGACACGTTTGAACCAGAACCAGGACAAGAGCCTGTAAATGAATATAAAGATCCAACCGTTGGGTTCGCACCTTGGGTAAATATTGTTGCGCCTGATGGATCAAGTAAATCAAAACTCACTTCATTATCAAATGTTCCAGCAGTCCAGAATAACTCTACATTATCTCCATTACAAACTTGGAATGTTTCAGAAGCATTTGAACCTCCACCCGGAACAGAATAACTTCCAGTTGGTGTTCCATTAATTTCTACATCAACCGATGCCCCATTCCAGCCATCGCCAAATGTATCAACCATGTCTAATGTGTAATCGCAACAAGCACTTGCCGATCCACCTGTCCAAGTAAACGTGTAAGGAGATATTCCTCCATTTACCGTTACCGTAACACTTCCGTTATCATTATCGCACATTTCGTCTACGATTACATCGGTTACAATAAAGCTTCCTCCGTTATTAGAAATTGTACCAGAATAGTTAACGACACATCCACCCGCATCAGTGATAACGCAAGTATAAACTCCAGAGGTCAATCCAGACACATCTTCAGTTGATGCACCATTAGACCATGCAAATGTATATGGTAATGAACCACCTGAAATCGTAAGATCTACAAACCCTGTGCTGTCTCCACAATTTTCATTTTGCTCCAATGAACTAACCAACGTTAAACCAGTAGTTTGATTTAAAACTGTAGTATCAAGTGTTGCAGAACATCCTACATCGTCCGTAATTGTAACAGAGTAGAATCCTGCGGACAATCCACTAATATCTTCCGTGGCAGCTGAATTAGACCAACTGAAGATGTATGGAGCAACACCACCACTTACGGTGATATCAATTGCGCCAGTGCCGTCTCCACAGTTTTCATCAGTTACGGAGGTAACAACAGCTCCAAATCCACCTGTTATATTTGAAATAACTGAAGAACTAGAAACAACACAACCAAAGTTGTCTGTTACATCAACGTTGTAAGTTCCTGCGGCTAACGCCCCAATATCTTCACTAGTTTGACCTGAACTCCACAAGTAAGTCAACGGAAGATTTCCACCACTTACAAAGATGTCAACTGCACCACCTGTGTTTCCACAACTTTCATCGATTGTATTAACACTATCAATTGCTAATGTTCCTGCGTTGTCAATTACCGTATAAGATGCACTAACCGTACACCCATTATTATCAGTAACATCAACACTGTAAGTTCCAGCCGTCAACCCTGAAATATCTTCAGTAATTGAACCATTTGACCATAAGAATGAAAGTGGAGCAGTTCCTCCAGCAATCGTAATATCTATAGCTCCAGCACCGTTTCCACAAATCTCATCAGAAACCGTAGCTCCTGAAATTGCCAATCCGCCTCCAGCATTAATCACCGTTTCTGCAAAGATTGTTGTACAACCATTGTTATCAGTAATCTGAACACTATAGGTACCAGCGGACAATCCTGAAATATCTTGAGTAGTTGCCGAGTTCGACCACAAATAAGTAATTGGTAATGCTCCACCAACAACTGTAATATCAATTGCCCCTGCCCCATTTCCACAAGCTTCATCAGTAACGATGAATGTAGAAACAGACATAGCACCAGCGTTGTTTCCAACTGTTGCACTAATAGGTAATGTACATCCCGCTGCATCGGTAACCGTACAGGTATAGACACCGGCACTTAAGCTATTTAGATCTTCAGTGGTTGCCGTTGTATTCCATAAGAATGTATATGGTAGAACTCCTCCACTTACCGTTATGTTAATTGAACCAAGTCCGTTGCCACATTGCTCGTCAAACGTATTCACATTATCTAGAGAAAGAGTTCCTGGATCGTTTGAAACAATAATGCTTCCTGTATTTATTGTACAACCATTGTTATCTGTAATGTCACAAGAGAACGTTCCCTGTGATAGTCCTGAAATATCCTCAGTAACGTCAGTGTTACTCCACAAGAAAGTAACTGGAGCAGCTCCTCCACTTACTACTAAATCAATAGCACCTGCATTATCATTACACATTTCGTTTGTTACGATCGCATTGTCATACGACAATGTACCTGTTGAATTATTTACAACGTCAGCAAAAGTTGCAACACATCCAGCAGCATCTGTAACGGTAACATCATACGAACCGCTTAACAATCCACTAATATCTTCTGTCACATCTGTTGTATTCCATAGATACGTTGGTGACCCAGAAGCTCCAGTTACAGTAATGTCAATTGCTCCAATAGACGCGGAACAAGTATCATCTACTACGGTTCCTGTTACCGCAAGCGTTCCTGGGTTATTAACTAGTACCAGGTTTCCTGTTGTAATTGAACATCCGGTGAAGTCCGTGATTATGCAAGAATAAGTACCTGCACCAATTCCTACTAAATCTTGCGTTGTTGCGCTTGTATTCCATAAGAACGTATATGGACCAGTTCCGCCAGAAACACTTAGCGTAATTGAACCAGCACCATTTGAGCAAATTTCACTTGTAATGGTTGGAGTCACCGCCAATGTTGATGCAACGTTATTAATTACATAAGAACCATTAACAGTACAACCATTTGCATCAGTTACATCTACACTATAAGTACCTGCCGACAATGAAGATATATCTTCAGTAACATCTGAATTAGACCATAAATAAGTGAATGGTCCTGTTCCACCTGAGATCATCAAATCAATTGAACCAGCTCCATCACCACAATTCTCATCTGTAAGTATTGCATTATCGATTGCTAGCGTACCAGGAATGTTATTAATCACCTCTGCATGAGCAGTAGCACATCCAGCAGCATCAGTAACCGTTACCGTATATGTTCCGGCACTTGCATTTAAAAGATCTTCTGAAGTTGATCCACCAGTCCAGCTAAAACTGTAAGGTGCAGTTCCGCCTGTTACGTCTATGTTAATAGCACCTAAACCATTTCCACAAATCTCGTCCGTTATAAAGTTCGTTGAGATTGATAACGTAGAAGGGGAATTAAAGACATCTAATGTTCCTGTAACGACTGAACACCCAATTGCATCTGAAATTGTGCAATCAAAAGCACCTGCTGAAAGTCCAGCTATATCTTCAGATGTTGCTGTATTAGACCATGCGAAAGTTACTGGGGCTGTCCCACCTGACACGGTCAGATCAATTGCTCCAGCTCCATTTCCACATTGCTCATTCGTGATCACTACGTTATCTAATGAGAGCGAACCTGAGTTATTGTTTACAACATAAGGACTTGATACGAGCACACATCCAGAAGCATCTGTAATCGTACAGATGTAAGACCCAGCAAGTAAACCTGATAAATCTTGAGTAATAGGTCCAGAGTTCCACGAATAAGATAATGGCGCATTTCCACCAGTAACTGATAAATCAACAGCTCCTATTCCGGTAGCACACGTATCGTGCGATGCAACTCCAGATTCAGCCATTGTTCCTGCATTGTTTCCAATGTTAATGGTATCGGCCATCATACAACCAGCTCCATCTGTAATGTTTACAATATATTGTCCAGTTGAAAGTCCAGTAATGTCTTCAGTAGTTTCTGCATTCGACCAGCTATACGAATAAGGAAGCGATCCACCAGTTACGGTAATATCAATTGCTCCTGCTCCGTCACCACAAGTTTCGTCCATTGTAGAAATTCCACTAACTGCCAACGTTCCGCTGTAGTTACTTACTACAATTGTAGCGGAGTCCTGACAACCGTCAGCATCATTTACATGTACCGTGTAGGTACCTGAAGTTAAGTTCGACAAGTCCTCAACAGTCGGACCGTGATCCCAATTTACATTGTAAGGGTTCACAGGATCTGTGATTGTAATGTCAATAGATCCAACACCGCTTCCGCAAGTATCAGACACAGAAATAATTCCCGTAATATCGAGATAACAAAATGATGAACAAGAACTTACATCATTCAACACTGTATAATTTCCAGTCCCCGTACATCCGTTTCCATCGGTAACAGTTACATCATAAGCACCTCCAGACAAACCAGAGATATCATCAGTTGTTTGACCGCTAGACCAAGAATAACCGTAAGAGCCGGTACCACCTGTTGCCGTTATACTTATGCTTCCATTTCCAGTTCCACATACTTCATTTAATAGTGCGTCTAGATTAACCGATATGGCGGGCATTTCCCCAACCGTAACATCTTCACTAAACACACAAGTACTTGCGTCAGTAATAGTAACCGTATAAGTTCCAGCGGTAAGACCAGTAACATCTTCAGTTGTTGGTCCATGAGACCATGAGAATGTATACGGTGCAGTTCCACCTGAAATGGTGATATCAACAGAAGCATCTGATCCTCCTGCACATGACGCATCCACAGATGTATAAGTCATGTTCATTGAACTAATGTTATTTAAAAGGAAAGTTGCAGAATCAACACAGTTAGTAGTATCAGTAACCCATACCGTATAAGTTCCACCAGTTAATCCCGAAATATCTTCGGTTGTTGCTCCATTTGACCATAAGTAAGTAAAAGGGACATGCTCTCCTAATACATCGATATTGATTGCACCATCAGCTCCACCACAAGTGGCTTGCGTTATAAAGCCTGAAATATCCATACCTGCTGGCTGCTCAATAACAACTGTTGTATCTGGTAAGTCAGATAGCAATGAGATGTTCCATTCGAAAATATAACCGTTATCTAACCCAAGGTTATCAGTTACTTCCAGCGTCCAAGTCCCGTTTAGGTCAGCACCAAGAAGCTGATTTAATGGCTCGAACGAGGTATATGCTCCAGCAATTAAGTAGTTATCCGTATAGTTATGACCTTGAGCATCCGTATAGTTTCTTGTCCAAGTATTAGACTCCGCTACCATTGTACCCCAAGCTGGAGTTTCGTTCCAACAGTAGTCATACCCAACACCTGGATCTACTAACGTTGAACTTGCAGCTCCATCAACTGGTGCTGTTGCAATTGGCTCACCCAAATCACAAGAACCGCCACCAGGATATTGCTTAAGTAAAACAGACTCTCCTGAAGGAGCGTAAATCCTAATACTTAAATCACCCAAATACGAGTGTTCTAGACTTGCACAAATTTGCTGCAACTGACTCATGGTATCCAGCGCAGCGCCCGGATCAAATCCAGAAATCACGATGTCACTGGTATAGGTAACACCACTTCCATCTGGTAAGAATGTTTGACCTGCATCAAAAGCACCACCAACTACCAAAGCAATTGCTTTACAACCGTATTGATCATATACTTGAACCGTATATTCCCCAGCCGGTTGGTTTATTATTGGCACTGAATTATAGTTAGTAACGTTCCCTAAAGAATCTGTCACCTCATAGGTGTATGCTGGAAATCCACCCGTAGCATTTACATTGATAATTCCAGAGCTGTCTTCATGACAAGTAAGGTCCGTTCCATTTAAATCAAATTGAATTGGTTGCGCATCATCAATAAAAAGGACAGCCGTGTCAATTGGAGAACACGCATCCGGTTGATAAATGATATATATAGTTTCTTGACCTTCAACAATCCCATCTTGAATTGCATTTATAATAATTGAGGCAGAAGTCTGTCCTGCTGGAATTGTTAGTGTTGTATCAATAAAATGGTAATCAATCCCATTGGTTGCAGTTCCCATTACTTGATAATTAATATCGGTATCCGTTGGCGAAGGATCCGCAATACTGAAAGTAAAAGATGCTGGGATACATCCTTCTAATGCAATATCATCTGAATTAATTGTTTCTGTTTGAACCGTAACATCCTTTGTAAATCCTGAGAAATATCCGGCTGCACCTACGTTTCCAGATAAGTTGATTAAAGCAACTCTAGCCAAATCATCAGAACTTACTTGAACATCACCAGTGTAAGCACCAGACAATTTGTAAGTAACGTAATTTGCAGTTCCAGTTACTGCATCACCTGCTCCTTGAAGAATACCATTTACGTATACATTAGAACCAGCGTTCGCGATAATATTAATCATCGCAGTTCCTATAGAATCAACTGCTGGCAACCTTACATCTTTACTTCCTGAACAACCTACTGGGGGTAAGAAGTTTAATCCACATTGTCTTTCATTGTCATCCGTAGCACCATCTCCTCCATTTGCCATTTGGTAAACAAATACATCCTGAGAAGTTTGTAAATACAAATTGTCGTTTGCTGAAAAAGCCGTCCCATCAATCACGTAATAATCACCTGCATTTATTGTAGCTACTGCAACTGGGTTACCATCTAAAAAGATATCTGTACCGTTAACGGTTCCAATAACCATCGTTTTTTCATTGTCGATTCCTTCTCCTTTAATCAAGACATATTCGTCACCTACTTTATCGGCCGGCACGATTTGATCAACACCAATATCTCTACCAGCTCCCTGAGTAACCCCTCCTATTAGCGCATTTCCACCTAGCCAAGTTCCTGAATTGACACAAATTGGTTTATCTGAAGTAATGTGAGTTCCATTTACCCCATTAATATTATTAGTTGCTAAGGCTTCATCAACAAATGCAGACATTACATAGGTCTCTCCTTCTTGCAAAACTACCACTACGTTTGGCGAGGTAAGTGGCGCTCCAGCCGGAGTAGTACCTCTGAAAATTACGCCTGGAGAAATATCACTAACGGTAATCGTAGTATTATCCTCGGTAGCCATTATACCGAACATGTTACTTTTTCTATAACCATCACCTGAGTGATTAAACATGTGCCCTGTTCTAAAATCAGTACCAAGCGATGCGTTTCTTCCTTTAGAAGTAATAGATGCAGCTTGTGGATTTGCAAATACCCTGAAATTCACATAAAATGCTTCTGGGCCTTCGAAAATATATCCTTTGTTAGTCATCACCGTATTCAACTGAGCTTCCGTCACCAGGAACTCTGTTGTATTACCACATCCCATCGGAAATGACAATGAAGTAGCAGCAGAAATTGAGACAGTGGTGATCAAGTTTCCAGTACCGTCTGTAATCGTTACATTGAAGGGTGTGATTGACGGTGTACTAAGCACGGCATATTGACAACCAAAATCTTCTCGACCAAAAACTGGTGGCATGTAATGTTTGACGTCTAATTGAGCTTGTGAAGTTAATCCGATGAATACGAAAGCCGCGATAGCTGTGAGTTTCAGTAAAGTTTTCATAAAATGGCAAAAGTGGTTGTTAGTAATAGTTTGTAAGCTACTAAATCGGTGTAGATTCCACAAGGAAAAAAACAGAGATTCACACTCCAATCCATCCAATATTTGATTCCTAAGTAATATTACCAACACCTCCGTGTTCATTTTCCTTACGCGTTCAAAAACATTTACCTACGATAAGAAAAAAATTAACAAAATTTTAGTACTTTGTTTTGCATAGTACCTTCCTTTATACATATCTTTGTATTGTTTATTACCGATAGATGAAAATTGAAAACACAAAAGCACAGATGAGAAAGGGAATATTAGAATATTGCATTCTTGCAATAATCGAAAAGAAAGAGTCCTACCCTTCCGACATCATTGAAGAATTGAAATCGTCTAAGATGATTGTGGTTGAAGGAACACTGTACCCGCTATTAACCAGATTAAAGAATGCGGGAATCCTGTCTTATCGATGGGAAGAATCAACATCTGGACCTCCAAGAAAGTACTATAGTTTAACCAGCGATGGCAAATCCTTTCTAGGAGAATTGACCACAACATGGTCTGATTTACATAAAGCAGTTTCCAAAATCACGAAATAATTAATAAAATGAACAAGACAGTAACCGTCAACATAGCCGGAATAATATTTAACATTGAAGAAGCGGCTTATCTTATTCTAAGCAACTACCTCGATAATATTCGATCAAAATTTCATGACGAAAACGAGCGAGATGAGATCCTGAGAGACATTGAAGCAAGAATTGCTGAGTTATTTCAAGAAAAAATACATTCCAGTAAAGAGGTAATTATCAATGAAGACGTTGAAGAAATTATTTCGATAATGGGTAATCCTGAGGACTATGTGGATGAAGAAGAAGATCAAAACAGTCAGGAAAATACGCATCAAAAAACACGAACAAAAAGAAAAAGAAAATTATTTCGAGACCCAGACAACAGTGTCTTTACCGGTGTTTGTAGCGGACTTGCCGCTTACCTAGGAATTGACGTACTATTTGTACGAATTGGGTTTATTATTTTCGGAATTGGTGGATCTGGGATCATCGCATACATTGTATTAATGTTTGTACTTCCTGAAGCAAAAACCGCTTCTGACAAACTTAAAATGAAAGGGGAAATAATTAACGTTGAAAACATCAAGCAAACCTTTAACAGCTCTAAAGACGAATTCAAGCGAAAAGGACATAAAGCCAAAGAAAAAGCTCGAAAAGTAGCGAACAATGGAGCTGGTGCAATGAGAAAGATTTTTAGAGTCTTAGGCAAAGTGTTCGGTTTTGGACTAATCGCTTTCGCGATAACTATATCTATTGTGATTTTCAGCCTATTTATGGGTGATAGTGGAATCATCCCACTCTACGGTGACGGAACCGTTATTTCATTTACAGAATTTGTAGGGATTGTTTTCCAGAATTCGTTTCATGGGAACATGATGACCACCGGTCTAATCCTAGTTATTGGCATTCCTTTATTAGGGGCCCTCTTCATTGGAACTAAACTACTTTTAGGCATCAAAGGAAGCATCAAAGGGTTTACGGTTGCCGCAGCATGCACTTGGATCATTGGATGCATATTATGCGCAGTAGTTGGATTACAACTCGGGCTCGAATTTCAAAATGAAGGCAGAGTTGATTATACCGTAGAACTTGAAAATAACGAGGTTGACACGCTCTATTTAGACGTGGCAGATGACATTCATTTTAGTAATAGTATCTCCTACCAAAATGGACGAAGATTTGAATTGTTAAAAGTGGCTGAAGATGATATTTACTTCGGGTACCCAACATTGGAAATTAGAAAGTCTACTACGGATACAAATTTCAGCGTTCAAATGGTGAAAGAAAGTAGAGGAGCAACTTTGAAGCAAGCAATCTACAAAGCAGAAGACCTTACTTACAATTTAAAAAGTAACGGAGACCAACTAGTTCTGGACCCTTATTTTAAAACTGCTTCAGACCAGAAATGGAGGGCTCAAACCACTAAAGTAATCGTATGGGTTCCAGTTGGAAAAACGGTCCATTTATCTAAAAACCTAGATCGAATCATGTCTCAATCTGAAAATGTGATGCAAGTTTATGACACTAAAAGAGTAGATCAATATTGGACCATGAGCAAGGAAAGTTCAAACTGTATTGGCTGTGATCAAAACAAGCTTTACTCTATCCTCACGAACACTAAAACAATCTTTGAAACTAGACTGGGACGTCATTAAAAATAACGTTAGTTTTTCTAACCTGAATTCGGTATATTCGCGTGATCAAAAATCAGGCATATGGCGGAAGAAAATCTAGAAGTAACGGAGGGAAAAGAATTAAGCTTTGATGAGTTTAAAGCTGAAATACTAGAAGACTTTAGAATAGCCAATGTAAGTCGTGAAACATCTCTCCTAGGAAGAAGAGAAGTATTAACTGGAAAAGCCAAATTTGGAATTTTCGGTGACGGAAAAGAAATTGCCCAGATTGCGATGGCGAAGCAATTTAAAAATGGCGATTGGAGATCAGGATATTACCGAGATCAAACATTCATGATGGCAATCGGTGCTATTAATGTTCAAGAATATTTCGCGGCCCTCTATGCACATACGGATCTTCAACACGAACCTTCTTCTGCTGGGAGACAAATGGGAGGTCATTTTGCAACAAGAAGTTTAAACGATGATGGTTCTTGGAAAAATTTAATGGAGCAGAAAAATTCATCTGCTGACATCTCTCCTACCGCTGGTCAAATGCCAAGATTACTGGGATTGGCTCAAGCTTCTAAAGTATTTAAAAATAATCCGGACCTACACCAATTTACTTCATTAACTAATAAAGGAGAAGAAGTTGCTTTCGGTACTATTGGTGATGCCAGCACCTCTGAAGGTTTATTCTGGGAAACGATTAACGCTGCCGGTGTACTTCAAGTGCCACTTGTAATGTCAATTTGGGATGACGGATATGGAATTTCTGTCCCAAAAAAGTATCAAACCACCAAGGCTTCTATTTCCGAAGCACTTTCCGGAATGGAAATGAAGGAAGGTGAAGAAAGTGGATATAAAATGTTCAATGTAAAAGGATGGGATTATCAAGCCTTATGCAACACTTATGGTGAAGCAGTTGCATTCACAAGAGAAAACCATATTCCAGCATTTATTCACGTTGAAGAAGTAACTCAACCACAAGGACATTCAACTTCTGGTTCTCATGAGCGGTACAAGAGTCCAGAACGTTTAGCTTGGGCTGAAGAGTTTGATTGCATTGCTAAATTCAAAGCTTGGATCATCGAGTTTGGAGAAAAGACTGGTCAGGTTATCGCTACGTCTGAAGAATTAGACGAGATTCACAAAGTTGCTAAAAAGCATGTTCGTGAAGAAAAAGCGAAAGCTTGGAAAGGTTTTATTGAGCCAATCAAACAGGAACTTACAGAGGTGAGCGCTATGATTGAAACGTTGGCCGCTGAAAGCGCGAATGGTTCTTTCTTAACTAAAATCGCAAACGACTTAAATGCTAGCATAGAGCCGATTCGTAAAGAGATCGTTTCGAGCGCTAGACAAGCGTTACGAATTGTACGACATGAATCTTTATCAACGAAGCAAAGACTTTTAGATTATCTAAATGAATCTAAAATTGCTAATCACGACCGTTATTCAAGTTATCTGCATTCGCATTCAAGCAAGAACGCGTTAGAAGTACAAATCACTGAGCCATCTTATCCTACCGATGCTAATATGGTTGATGGAAGAATTGTTTTGAGAGACAACTTCGAACATATCTTTGAAAACAATCCATTGGTTTTAACATTTGGCGAAGATGTAGGAAAAATTGGTGGTGTTAATCAGTCGATGGAGGGAATGCAGGAGAAATTCGGAGAATTACGAGTTTCTGATACTGGAATTAGAGAAGCTACCATTCTAGGACAAGGAATTGGAATGGCAATGCGTGGATTAAGACCAATCGCTGAAATTCAATATTTGGACTACATATTATATTGTCTTCAAATAATGAGTGATGATCTAGCTACCGTTCAATACAGAACCAAAGGCGGTCAAAAAGCTCCATTAATTATCCGAACCAGAGGTCACAGACTTGAAGGGATATGGCATGCTGGATCACCTATGGCTGGAATCATTAATCTATTGCGTGGGGTCTACGTATGTGTTCCTCGAAATATGGTTAAGGCGGCAGGATTTTACAACACACTTTTAGCAAGTGATGATACTGCTCTCGTAGTGGAATGTCTGAATGGATATAGAACAAAAGAATCATTGCCTGACAATATTGGAGAATTCAAAACGCCATTAGGCATCCCTGAAGTTACCAGAGAAGGAACCGATGTTACGATTGTTTCTTATGGATCTACATTTAACTTATGCACAGCCGCGGCAAAAGAACTTCAAGCTGCAGGAATCTCTGCAGAGTTAATTGATGTTCAGACTTTACTGCCATTTGACATAAATCATTCGATTGTTGAATCATTGAAAAAAACGAATCGAGTAATTTTTATAGATGAAGATGTACCGGGAGGTACTACTGCATATATGATGCAAAAAGTATTGGAAGATCAAGGTGGATTTTACCATCTGGATTCTGAGCCTAAAACGTTAACTGCAAAAGATCATCGTCCAGCGTACGGATCAGATGGAGATTATTTCAGTAAGCCAGGAATTGAAGATATTTTCGATACTGCATACGAATTGATGCACGAGGTGAATCCAACGGATTTTCCTCGAATTTATTAACCAGCCTATGAAAATCGCCTTTACTGCTCTAATTCTATTAATTGGTGCTTCTTTATTTGCCCAAACAAAAACAAATCGATTAGTTAATCGAATCGAAAATTCCAGTGGCTCTAAGTTTCAAAGGGTGAGAATCGAATTTAACGACAACGTTGACTGTTATTACTGGAACAATCAATTTAAAATAGAAAAGGTCTCAAACCAAGAACGTCCCAAGCGGATTATTAATAAACTGATGGCTCAGGCTGAATCATCTCAATCTGCATTGCTAAAAAGCATTCATGCTAATTTCAGCAATTCAGCAAAAAACGTAAATCCATATTGGATCATTAACATCATAGTTCTGGAAGCAAAACCTGCTTTAATTGAATACATCAGCAGCTACCCGGGTGTTTCGTTAGTTGACCTAGAAGAAAGCAAGATTCAAATGAACGAGCATTTCAACATCGAATCTTCAGCTGCACCTAAGGCGATAGGAGCGGCAGAACCAGGACTAATTGCAATAAATGCACCGGCACTTTGGGCAATGGGCTACACAGGAAAAGGAACAATTGTTTACGATTATGATACTGGTGTTTGGCCTGATCATCCATCTTTTAATAATCGATTCATGGGAAATTTCTATCCAATGAGTCAATCATGGTTAGGGTTTTACAAGCCACTTCCTACTGGTGTATACAGTAGCCATGGAACGCACACGCTTGGAACAATTGCTGGATTAGATACTGCTACAAATGATACGATTGGCTGTGCATTTAACTCATATTGGATTGCTTGTGACCATATTAGAGGGACAGTCGGAGAACTTCCTCCGCTTACGGATATGATAGATGCTTTTCAGTGGGCGCTGGATCCAGATGGTGATCCGCTCACATCAACTGATGTGCCTGATGTAATTAATAACTCTTGGAGATGGTATGATGACGCTGATACAGTTTATTGCGGTGGCATTGTAGTCAACTTGATGAATGCGATTGAAGCTGCGGGAATCGCCAATGTATTTTCAGGAGGAAATTTTGGACCTTCCAACACAACGATATCATCACCACAAAGAATCAACACCTCCGATGTAAATACTTTTAGCGTTGGTAGCGTTAACGGAAACGCCAGCTTCCCCTACCCGATTTCGTCTTTTTCAAGCATAGGACCTAAACAATGTCCAGGCTCTGGATCTCTGTCTATACACCCAGAAGTAGTCGCTCCCGGACAAAGCGTTCGTTCCGCTTGGGGACCTGATGGATACAATAGTATTTCAGGAACTAGTATGGCCGCTCCTCATGTATCTGGCGCTTGCTTATTATTAAAGGAGGCGTTTCCAATGGCAACGGGAGAAGAAATCCTTAGAGCACTATACTTAACCGCAACTGATCTTGGGGCTACTGGAGAAGACAACACTTACGGAATGGGACTAATTAACTGCCTTGCAGCTTTTAATGATTTAGCCTTGACCTACACACCAACTAATCCGAACGCAATTGATTGGGATTTAGCAATCGTAAATGTTTCCAATCCAAATGAAGATGAAATTACATGCATCACAGGGTTTACTCCATCGGTCACAGTTGCAAACTTAGGTGACAGTGCTATAACTGGCATTTCAATCTTTGACACAATATCTGGTCTTGCAAATACGGTTACATGGTCTGGAACATTATTACCTGGACAGCAAACAACTATTAGCTTAACAGGCCTAACGATTCCAACCACAGGACTTCAATCTTATTTAGTAGAAGCTACAATAACGGATGCTGGAGCCACCGACTTTGATCCGATTAACAATAGAAGAATTAACAGATTCAATATTCGTCCTGAGTACAATCTACCTTACTTAGAAAAGTTTGAATCGGGAATCACGACTGATTGGGTAATCGAAAATGAAGATGACAGTTATGGATGGGAAATTGACTCTACTGATGGTTTACCATGGAGCAACTTATCGGCTACCGTTCAATTATTTTGGTACAACCCGATCATCAATCAGGAAGATGCATTGATTAGTCCTAACGTTTCGACTGCCGGAGCAACCAACTTATATTTGAAATTTGATCATGCGTTCGAAGATATTAATAGCGCATCGCGACAAGACACTTTGATTGCATACATCTCAACAGATTGTGGTAGCTCATGGGGAAGTCCAGTTTACAAAAAATGGGGATCAGATTTAGCGACTGTAGACACCATCAACGTATCCTTTACCCCGTCAATATCGTCTCATTGGATTACAGATTCAGTTGACATTTCTAGCTACGTAGGAAACCCTACGGTCATGGTGAAATTTGTAACCAAGAATAGAAAAGGCCAAAACTTATACTTAGACAACGTTAGAATTTATGATGTAAGCGATCCTTCTGCTTCCTCAGATTATAACCTTGACGAGTTTTCAATATTTCCCAATCCTTCATCTGGTAGCATAACGATAACTAGAGCGTCTAGTGAAAATACCCAAATCAACATCTACTCTTCTAATGGAGTTTTAGTTCAGTCTTCAGCACTGCAAGGTAAAATGGGCTATTTTTCATTAGAGAACTTAGCCAATGGACTTTACATCATTGATGTAGGAGGAAAACAAAAATCGGTTGTACTAAATAAATGAGCTTACTACTAAATCCGGAATATTGGAACACTAGATACCTAGATCAAGAGACAGGATGGGATATCGGCTATCCTTCGACCCCTATTGCGGCCTATATTGATCAATTAGAAAACCCTCACCTTAACATCTTGATTCCTGGCTCAGGAAACGGTTACGAAGCAGAATATATATGGGAATCTGGATTTGATCATATTAACGTATTAGATTACAGTGCGGACGCATTAGCCGGTTTTAGAAAACGAGTCCCTGACTTTCCAGAAGATCAAATTCACGAAGGAGATTTTTTCGCACATGAAGGGTCATATGATTTAATTATCGAGCAAACTTTTTTCTGTGCTATTGATAAAAATCTTCGACCAGCTTATGTCGAGAAAATGAGATCACTTCTTAAACCGGGAGGTAAATTGGTTGGCCTTTTATTTAACGACCCATTATTTGAAGATCACCCGCCTTTTGGTGGCAGTCCTCTTGAATATTTAGGTCATTTCCAACCTCACTTTGATGAGCTATACATGAAACCGTGCTACAACTCAATTGAAGCCAGAGCAGGAAGAGAACTGTTTGTGAAGTTTACTTAACAGGATTTTATAATTTAAAAGAGAGCATTACCTTTATCAAAATGGAAGTTGAAAAAACCCTCATATTAAGTCCTCTTCAGTCGAAGCAAAAACTTGACCGAATTGCCCATGAAATTCAAGAGAACTTCTATGACAATGGGACTTTATATGTCGTTGGAATAGCTGATCGAGGTTATTTGGTCGCGGAAATAATAACTAATGTCTTAAAAGAAATCTGTGACTTCGACATTGAGTTAGTGAAGTTGACCCTTGATAAAGACGAGCCGCTTTCAAGCCAACCTGAACTGGGAGTTGACCTATCCGTATTAAAAAATAAATCGGTGGTTCTTGTAGATGATGTATTGAATTCTGGAAGAACACTTGTTTATGCACTCGCCCACCTGTTGAAATCGGAATTAAGATTAGTTAAAACTGTTACACTTGTTGATCGGATGCACAGACGCTACCCTATACGCGCTGACTATGTTGGATTAACTCTATCCACAACCCTCCAAGAGCATATTGCCGTGGAATTTAAGGATTCAGAGATTTCTGTCTTTCTAAAATAAGCGCGGTAAGTTCCTCAACGGTTGGAGAATCGACAATCACCGAAGCGCGATCATAATAACCAGATCTTTCTTTGAGTAATTTACCTACGTACTCGTTTAAGTCACTTTGATTTTCAGAAACTAAAGGTCGGCTGTCGCTTTTCTTCAAACGTTCGACTAAAACCGAAACCGGCCATTTCAAATAGATGGAAAGTCCAGCATCGTTTATGAGATCCATATTATCATTGAAACAAGGCATACCTCCACCAGTTGCAATAACTAGGGATCGATTATCATTAGACAGTCCTGGTAAAACCGCAGACTCCAAATCGCGAAAGGCCGACTCCCCTTTCTCCTTAAATATATCTGCAATCTTTAAACCTGTTTGTTCTTCAATGAGTTGATCAGTGTCAACATACACTAATCCCAGCTTCTGAGCTAGACTTTCACCTAGGAAAGATTTACCTGAGCCCATAAACCCGATAAGATAGATGTGATTGTATTTGTGTGCTACCGTCAAACTCTTAAATTCGTATAAATTTATTTAATCCATGAGAATAATCGAGGTAAAATCTCAAGTCGATATCAAACAGTTTCAAAAATTACCTTGGTTTATCTACAAAGAGGATTCTAATTGGGTACCTCATCTTACTTCTGACGTTGAAAAAATATTCAATCCGAACAAAAATAAATTGTTTCGAAACGGAAAAGCAACGAGATGGATCCTAGTTAATAAAGACGATCAGACTATTGGAAGAATTGGAGCATTCGTTAATGGGAAAACGAAAAACTCTTTCAAGCAACCGACTGGAGGTGTAGGTTTTTTTGAATGTATTGACAATCAGGAGGCAGCTAATTTATTACTGGACACGGCCAAAGAATGGTTAATGGCAGAAGACATGGAAGCCATGGACGGTCCAATTAATTTTGGAGAGAAACAGGAATTTTGGGGACTATTGATTGAAAATTTCGAAGATCCAAGTAGTTACATGATGAACTACAACCCATCATACTACAAGGCTCTCTTCGAAACATATGGTTTTGAAATATACTACAACCAGTACATTTTCAAACGAGATCTTTACGAACCGGCACAAGAAGTATTCGTTCAAAAGTATGAACGAATGAAGGAAGACCCTTTATACAATATTACCAATGTCCGCGGGAAAAGCTTAGACGAAATTGCGAATGACTTCTGGGAAGTCTACAATGGGGCATGGGGAGGAATATCTGGATTTAAAGCCATGCCTAAACCAATTGCAAAGAAGGTGGTTCAGGCCCTTAAACCGATTATGGATCCGGACATAGTTTTGTTCGTGTACTATGACAACAAGCCAATTGCCTTTTATGTTAACATTCCGGAATTGAATGAAATTTTCAAATATGTAAATGGGAATCTAAATTTCTTCAATAAACTCAAAGTTTGGTATCATCTAAAAAGAAAAACGCCTAATACAATGGTAGGAATTGTATTTGGGGTAATTAAAGAGTTTCAAGGCAAGGGAATTGAAGGAGCCATGATTAAGTGGACGGAAGAAAATATTGTTACGCTTAATCGCTACAACGAAACGATACTAACTTGGATTGGAGACTTCAATCCTAAGATGATTAAAGTGTGTGAAAACCTTGGGGCGGAGAAGTTTAGAACTTTAGCTACTTATCGATATTTATTCGATCGAGAAGCAACTTTTGAACGATGTCCAATCATTGACTAGCACCGCAACTCAATCAATTTCCCGATATTTTTTCAATTTTCTTAAGAACCTTTTGCATATCTATAAAATGCAATTATATTTGCACTCGCTTTTACGGAAGCACTCGGGGGGACCTGAGAATGATTCGTTAGCTCAGTTGGTAGAGCACCTCCCTTTTAAGGAGGTGGTCCTGGGTTCGAGCCCCAGACGAATCACAAAATAAAGCTACTCTTTGGAGTGGCTTTTTTTGTGCCTGAGTCTGAGCACCGAAGGTGACAGGCGAACTTAGCGCAGCGCTCTCATGAACGGAATGAAATGAAGAGAATAATCACAAAATAAAGCCACTCCAAAGAGTGGCTTTTTTTGTGCCTGAGTCTGAGCACCGAAGGTGACAGGCGAACATAGCGCAGCGCTCTCATGAACGGAATGAAATGAAGAGAATAATCCAAAATAAAGCTACTCTTTGGAGTGGCTTTTTTTGTGCCTGAGTCTGAGCACCGAAGGTGACAGGCGAACATAGAGCAGCGCTCTCATGCACGGAATGAAAAGAAATTTTGGGAACAAAAAAGCTACCGTTTAAGATAGCTTTTACACTCTTTAATTTAGCGCTAATATTTAATAAACCGATCTGACTTGCTATCTCAATAAAGTAACATGTCCTTTGTATTCTTTCTCCGCTTTAGTTGTAAGCGATTTCACTTTCATTCTCCAAACATAGACATCACTTTTAGCCATTCTACCGTTGATCGTTCCATCCCAACCTACACCAGCTATTTCGGAACTAAACACAACTGCACCCCATCTATCAAAAACTAGAAGTTGGAAATCTGAATCATCTTGACCAATTACACTAGGCAAAAATACATCGTTCTTACCATCGCCATCTGGTGTGAAGCCCGTTGGAGAATACACAAGAAGCTCAGGGCCGATTAGAACTGGGTACGTAACCGAATCTGAACATCCAGCTGTATTCGTTACTAAAAATTCAACCATGTATGTTCCTGTATCCGGAAATGTAAAACTAGAATTTGGCGTAGTAGCCGACCCCAGTCCAGCAAAATCCCAATTGTAAATTGAACCTCCAGAACTAAGATCAGTAAATTCAATAGTTGGATCAATTACTGTTGTTGGCTGAGGACCAAAACTAAAGTCTGCAACTGGAAATACAAATGACGAAATTAATGCAGGAGACAAAAGTGTATTAATACATCCATTCGCATCCGTAATTGTTAATGAAACATCATAGGTTCCAGCGGTAAACGTAATAGAATCTCCACCACAATTACTTGAGCTTCCAGCTCCGCCAAAATCCCAAGAGCAATTTGATGACCCTACTGTCGTATTCACAAAATTCACACCTAAAGGCTCACATCCAGATTGAATATCTGAAGTAAACGTAACAATCGGAAGTGCATTAACAATCACATCAATAGTATCTGCAGCTCCACACCCCCCAGGGATTGTATAAATGACATTTGCAGTACCTGCTCCCGCAACCGATGGCGCGAAGGTTCCTGCGGACCCACTTGTTATTCCAGTTCCTGTCCATGTACCTCCCGCGGTAGCAGCTGAAATATTTACACTTGGAGCATCAATACAAAATGGACCAACTGGCGCAATACTGGCATCCAAGTTACTAGTCACAATAATTTCCGTGGTCTTAAGATCTCCACACATTCCAGGGATGGAATACGATATTGTCCAATTTCCAACTCCTGCTGTCGCTGGATCAAATACACCGTTAACAGGATCTGTTATACCAGTACCTGACCATGTTCCTCCCAAGTCTACAGCAACCAATGTAACGGATGGTTCACCAACGCAAAATGGGCCTGCAGATGTTATAGTAGCATCCATATTTTGATCCACTGTAATGGTAGTTGTTTGCAAATCTCCACATGCACCAGTAATGTCATAGGTAATTGTATGAACACCTGATCCTGCCACCGCTGGATTAAAAGATCCTAAAGCTGGATCAGTAATTCCTGTTCCTGTCCAAGTTCCACCAGCATCTACTGCAGTTAAATTTAATGCAGGATCAACTTCGCAATAAGGACCTACTGCAGTAATTACGGCACTCATTTGTGCAGATACAATTACATCTTCGGTGTCAACGTCTCCACAAGCACCAGAAATAGTATAAGTGATGGTGTGAGTTCCTGGTCCAGCAATTGCCGGATCAAAAGTTCCTAATGCTGGGTCGGTAACTCCGATTCCTGACCAAACTCCGCCAGCTCCTACACCAACCATTGGTGTTGCTGGATCAATATCACAATAAGGTCCTGCTGTACTAATAGTTGCATCTGCATCGGCAATCACCATTACATTTTCAGTATCGATTGAGCCGCATGCGCCAGGTATAGAATAAGTAACTACCCATGTTCCTGCAGTAGCAACAGTTGGGTCAAACGTTCCTAACAAAGCATCAGTAATACCTGTGCCACTCCAAGTACCACCTGGATCAACAGCTGTTAGGTTCAGGGCTGCATTACTTTCACAAAACGGTGTAACTGCAGCTATGGTAGCATCAAAAGACGCATTTACAACAACATCATAGGTCTGCACGTCAGGACAAGCACCTCCTACACTGTAAGTAATTGTATGTGTATTAGAACCAGCAATAGCAGGATCAAAAGTTCCAGTAGCTCCGTTTGTAATTCCAGTTCCCGTCCAAGTTCCACCAACCGTTGCACCTATTAAAGTTGCAACTGGGTCTCCTAAACAAAATGGTCCAGCTGGAGTAATCGTTGCATCTGCATCAGCATTAACTACGATCGTTTCAGTATCTGTATCTCCACATGTTCCGGGGATGTCATATGTAATTACAAATGATCCAGGTCCAGCAACTAACGGGTCAAATTCACCCGTCAAAGCATTTGTTATACCCGTACCAGTCCAATTTCCGCCCATGTCTACCGCTGCCAAAGTCACTAATCCATTACTCTCACAGAAAGGACCTGCTGCAGTTATTGTTGCGTCAAAACTAGAATTCACCAAAATGGTGGTAGTTTGAACATCCGGACAAGGTCCAGCTACGGAATAAGTAATAACATGACTTCCTGCTCCGGCTGTGGTCGGATCAAAAGTTCCAAGCGCTCCGTTTGTAATTCCAGTACCAGTCCAGGTACCACCTCCAGTTGCGCCAACCAAATTGACAGCTGCATCACCAGGACAAAAAGGACCCGCGGCAGTAATTGTTGCATCAGCAACAGGATTGACAATTATAGTTTCAGTGTCTGTAGCTCCACAAACTCCCGAGATAGTGTATGTGATGACATATGATCCTGGCGTAGAAGTAGCAACTGCAGGGTCAAACTCTCCGGTAGCTGGGTTTGTAATTCCTGTTCCGCTCCACGTTCCACCTGGATCTACAGCCGTCAACGTCACTAAACCATTGTTTTCACAAAACGGGCCTGCAGGAGTAATCGTTGCATTGGAAACTGCAGCTCCGCTTGTTACCGTTATTGTACCACTTGATACGCATCCAGTATTATCAGTAACGTCAACACCATAGGTGCCTGCACAAAGTCCAGTAGCAGTTTGACCTGTTTGACTGCCAGCCGCAGCATCCCATAAATAAGAATAAGGCGGCACTCCGCCTGCTCCTACGGTAGCGGTTGCTGTTCCGTCACAAGATCCCGCACAAGTTTCTGGTGTCATACTCATCGTAGGAGGAGTACAGCAGCTCATAGCACATGTATAAGATACAGTTACGTTTGGGACCCTAGGCGTATAACTCGCACCAAATGGATGCGCTTTACCTGTACCTTCTAATATTTGAATATTCGCATCAGCTGCTGCGACATTACCTACTCCAGTTCCATTGGAGTAATTTCCTGCAGTCGTATTACTTGAAGTAATATAGAACCCTCCTACATCTCCAGCACATAAAAAATGATTAAACACCACCGGAATTGGTGTATTTACTCCACCTGTAAAAGTTACTGCATTTGCCGTACCTAATAAGGTCCATGCCCCAGCATTTGTTTCATTCCCTATATGAGTACCTCCAATGCTATAAACTTCAATATCATAAGTTCCTGCATCATAATCCATAGCCAGTTGCGTGATGTTCACCGAGGTAATAGCAACGATATCGAACATGATTCCACTTTGACCATTATTTGTAACAGTAGGCGTAGATAACGGTCCGCATTGAGCAGAAACTTGAACTGCAAAAAAGCTGCTCATCATAAGCAGTAATACTATTTTCAGCTTATTCATTTCCCGGTCCGTTTAAAGTGTTATTCAAATCCGCCAATACCGCGCTGATATCTATACTAGCCACTGACAAAACTGTAAACGTATTGGTTGCCTTATCATAAGTCGCTCTTGATATTCCAACTGTACCTGTAAAACCTGTTATTACAGATTCAATTTCTAATGAATTCGAAATAGGAAGTAAATCATCTTTCACTCCAGCTCCTGGAGTATGATTTGAAATAGTTACGGTATGTACCACTAAATCCGTTGCAACTTTATTAGACACAACGTGTGATAAATTTTGGCTATAACTATTTGTTACGGCCAGTCCAAATAGGACCAGGAGGAGAACTAGGTGTTTCATTGTAAGTAGGCGTTTCACTAATGACGTTAAAATATCATTAGCGTTGCTTAAAGTGGCGTGTTTAAGTGACTTAAGTTAAACAATTTCAGGCAATTCTAAAAATAGAAGCTGCATTCGGCCATCAACAAAAACATCTTGTTAATCATAATATCTTGCTGAATCCAACATTTTATTTATATTTCATCTATGAAACGGTTGGTAATAGAAGGCACTGAAGTGACTCCTCAAATATTGGGAGATCCAGAAGCAGGGCGCATAGAAATCACCGGCCGCTCCATTCCTGAAAATGCAACTAGTTTTTATGAGCCTTTGTTAAATTGGATTGAAGACTATAAAATTCAGTCTCAAGAAAAGACCGAGTTAATGTTTCATGTAGATTACCTTAATTCTATTTCTCAAAAGATCTTCTATGATATTCTAGATCGATGTTCTGAAATTGCGAAATCTAAAAGTCTAGTTGTGATCTGGAAATATGACGAAGACGATGAAGAAATTTTGGATGAAGGAAAAGTTTTTCAGTCAAAATTTGATCTAGAGTTTAGCCTTATTGAGGTAACTGAGTAATAATCCTATATTTGCGGCCTTATTTATTGCGCTATTAACAAAGTAGAAGCGTCTGCATTTGTAATTTTAGGTCGCAAGAAAATAATTAGCACTGCCCAAGTGCTGGAATTGGTAGACGGGCATGGTTGAGGGCCATGTGTCCTAACGGGCGTGAGGGTTCGACTCCCTCCTTGGGCACTAAAAAACAAATCCTATTCACATTAAGTGAATGGGATTTTTTGATTTTGGGCGTTTCAAATTCATTTGAATAAGTCTGGAATCAAAAAACCATAAGAGCATAGCTCGATGGATTTGTTTTGGCATTCGGCCAGAAGGGATCTGTGACGAGCGAAGCGAGTCGCAACCAAAAAATCTTGCTTTTACGAATTGCCCAAGGAGGAAGTCGGCTCCCGCTCTTTTTATTTTGGGGCACTAAAAAACAAATCCTATTCACATTAAGTGAATGGGATTTTTTGATTTTGGGCGTTTCAAATTCATTTGAATAAGTCTGGAATCCAAAAACCATAAGAGCATAGCTCGATGGATTTGTTTTGGCATTCGGCCAGGAGGGATCTGTGACGAGTGAAACGAGTCGCAACCAAAAAATCTTGCTTTTACGAATTGCCCAAGGAGGGAGTCCGCACCCGTCCTTTTTATTTTTGGGCACTAAAAAACAAATCCTATTCACATTAAGTGAATGGGATTTTTTGATTTTGGAAACAAAACCTAAAAACTAGTTGGTATACAACTCTATTTGTTTCTCTCCTTCTAGATAGATCACGGGCGTTCCTCCCATTTTGTTAACCTGTCCTTTAACAACGATGGTCTTTCCTTTCAAATATTTTTCAGGGTCGTAAGAGAAATTTGCAATGTGCTCTTTTCGTATAAAAATGGTGAATATTTGATTTGGAAATTGCTTGTCAACATTAATTAGAATGTTTCCTTTCTGACTTCTCCTAGTACTAACGACCTGGCCTACTACGTTGATCTTACTTCCATCACCCATGTACAATTTAGCATCTACCGTGTTAAAGTGATTTCGAGGCAAAGTTGGAGCTGAAATAGGTGCTACATCTCCTTTAGAAACATCCGGCAACCATTCTTTAGGATCAAATTTTGCTTCGCACGCTTCGTCCTTCAGGTTTGGGAAAAAGTTAAAGCCAGTTACTTTTTCAACCTCATCCACGCTCACCACAAAAGATTCAATGGGATATTGTATATCCGCTTCATGCGGCAAAATAAACCCAACTGCTTTTTTGTTTTCTAAGTCAAGCGCCACTTTAAAAAATTTGGCCGGGATAGCCACCTTATTAACACTACGTTCAATTACTCGATCTTCCCCTTCGTATATTGGCCCAGTCACGACATACAATTGACTTTCCGGATTTCTAAACAGGTAACTTCTTAATTGATTTTCCAACTCCGCCCACTTTTCTCTGTTAAAGCCAGCTAACTGTGGTGACATGTTAGAATAATAATACGATTCAGACAAGGCAGTTTTAGACCATCTGAAATCAGCCGAAGGAGCCAAATGCCCTCTATCATAACCAAACCCATCGTAGTCGTAATCTCCTTTATCATTTAAAGTTTTAATAAAATAGTCAGCCTCAACTGTTGAACCGGTCGTCACCAGCGTATCGATTCTAAAATCGTTTGTCCTCGTTACTGCACCTTTCAATATATCTGGTGAAATGATGTGGGCAACCCATTTGGCTTGTTCATGTTTTTCGGAATACGCTAAAGAAAGTGCTTTATGATGAACAATCTCATCAGATGTAGGAAAGCCCATATCAACTAAATCAGAGTGAATTAGTTGAAGTTTTACTTTTTCAATCTTCCAATTGATGTCTCCAATAGAAGACTCAATACGGTCTTTGGCAGAATTTAACTCAACCAGTTTCTGATTTAACTCTTCTTTCGTTTGACCAAAAAGGCTAATTGGAATTATGAGTAATAACGTAATGTAGGAGTGCTTTTTCATAGGATGATTGTAAGATACATGCAATCAAATTCCCCGCCAAAAATTGTAAGACTTAGTTACTAGGCTTTTATTGAGTTTATGTAGCTTCTAATTTTTGGAAGATACTTTAGGTCTATTGTATGCCCCGAAATTCGGTAAATCAGCTCTTCTTCATTAAAAGTAATTCGTGGGTTCTTATCCGCAATAATCCAAGGACAACTCAACACCATCAGATTTAAATCTTCCGCACTACTTACCTTAGATGCTGAAATTTGAATTGAAAATTGTTTTAATTTTTCCTGCACCGAAGGCATTCTAACTATCTGATTCGCAAATTCTGAGTATGGGATTAAGATTCGCTCACCGTCTTCTGATTCTAATTCTACATGCGTAGTTCTTAAATACGAAATAACACCAACTACGTTCTTTAACTGGACCCTTTGATTCACTCGATAATTATCTTGAATTCTAAATACCAACCCAGAAACAAAATCTACTACAAACCTCCAGAATGCGATCAGCAAGATTGCCAGAACCGCAGAACCTATTATCGGGTGTGGTGCGATCAACAAATAGCCTATATAAACTATAAACACTAACCAAGTTGACGAAGTAATGATCGGGAAATACCTCTTGGCAGACGCTCTTGCTCTTCTGTTTTGGATTAGTTTTATTACAAATTCATCTATTATATAGAACCCCACCATTGTTCCGGCCGCGGCCAGAATAACCCAGAGAACCGTCCATAAAGATATGGCACTAAGCTCTGCAGCTTCAATTGGTATGGTTTGTAATAGATTCATTAAATCATTCCGTTTTCATTTAAAATATCTTGCACAAACATGGCAGCATAAGGATTCATTGCATAGATCTTATGGCTTTCAGTAACTAATCCCGATCTACATAAACTTTGTAATAATTGATAAATTTCAATACGAGAATCCCCTTTAAAAATCGTTAGCGCCAAATCAATCGTCAAATGCTTATGAACAAGAATCTCATTTAACATCACCAGCCAATCGGAATTATTTAATGCGGGTATATTAGGCAAACTAGGTTCGGTCATGTGAATAACATCACCTTCAACTTTTGTAATATTTGCAAGCCATAAATAGGAAGCAGCGCCTACATTTCCATTAGAAATACTATGGTACTTTCTTAATATTTTGCTACTCTGCCTTTTACTCATCTGTTCGAAGTTCTTCCCGGCAAGCATTAATGACATACCGCCAGACGTGTGACGATGTATAAGCTCCTTGACTGTAACTTCCGTAGAAACTGGTGATAAAACAATGGTTGAGAGAAGGGCAGTATCTAAAGACGTCACCTTCCTAGCATATTTATAAAACTCAATTCCAGACGTTATGCAAAATTTCAATTTGCCACTGTATGTTCTAATAAACTCCATTAAGCTTTCAAACACCTCATTCTCGGAACCTTTAGCAAACCAAAGCTCTACATCTTTAAATAACAAAGTATCGCCTGGATTTAGCTTAGTCTTATACTCTTGCCAGTTCTGCACTTCAGCGCTTTCGAATAAAGCTTGTTCAAAATCGTGATTCGTTAATTCTGCTGATCGAACTGGCGCTTTAATTTGATAGAACGCTCCGCCTTCAACCCTAGAAGCCAGCTCTTCTCCTATTTGGCTATATCCTGAACCAGCATTTCCTGTAATTAAAATGGCACCATTTGAACCATCTTCATGCCTCTGAACAGCTTTAAAGAATTCAGCTTGTTCAACCTTTCTAGACTCCACAGATTTATTTAACAATTCGTGTCTTCCTAGAAACAGCTGCTTATAATAGAACGGAAGCATGGTTTCAACAGACGGAGAAATTGAAACTTCATCCGTAAAGTCTTTAACTACGCTGTGCAGGTTTTTATTCTCTTCATTTTCAATTTGGAATTGAGCCTGAATTAATTCTTCTCGTTTATTCCAGACGCTTTTCGCGACTTTTCTGTACACCTTACTAATCCCAGCAGAAACTTTCTTTAATCGAGTTTTAACACTATTCCTACTAGCCTCTTTCTTGACGTATCGATCTAGTTTATTCGCTCTTGTAATCAGCGATTCAGCATCCAATAACTCGGACAAATGGGCTAAATCCCCACGGATTCCAGACGAAAGCTGATCCTCTAATGCGGCCACTCTTTCAATGGAATTGGCAAGTTCCAACTTGGCTTTTTCCAATACCTGAATAACCTGATCTTCGTTAACTTCCGGATTCTGATGTGTATAAACAACAAGCTTAGCACTGGTTTCCGTTGTTAATTTTACTTTTTGAATTTCTGCTTGAATTTTAGAAATGTCCCTTTCAATATCTTGAGACAGCTTTGATTCCAACATGAACTCAACCAATTCCTTTAATTTGATATTAGTCTTAGTAATTGTTAGAACGTCATTCTTACTCTCATTAAAGCTTTGAGTATCCACTACCTGAATACTCTCTGGAACCACAGCTGTGATGTCCTCAAACGCGTTAATATTGTCATTTATAATATCCTCATAGGAGAACATATCGGTTTGAGTGTAACTCAGATTCTCGATATGAGAAAAGTCATTCGCTGTTTGAATCTGGTCGATCTGAGTTTTAAACGCATTTAAATTGTTCTTTAGATTTCGGAACATTCCCAATCTCAACCTAATAATGCTAGCCTCTACAACCGGCTTCACAGAAGTTTTCACTCCATGAAGCTGATAGTTAAGCATTAAATTATTGTGCATTAATTGCTGAAACTCCAGCCATCGCTCCGCAAATCCACCAATTGAGACCAGATTCCTCTTCAAGACTGATCGTTTCTGAGATTCAGTTCTCTCCTCCAAGTGGTAGTTTACGTCAACCCTGTTTGTATCTTTTACTAATGTATTAAGATACTTAGTAGACAAATCATTCAACCTGCCTAACATCTGCTCTGGCGCCTGGTCCAACTGCATTGAATATTCATCTAGACTGTCACTAAACTCTAATATAAGTTTGCCTAGCTTAGCCTTGGTAGGCTTAGAAGGCAGCTCATCAATTTTGTCATTGAGTTCCGCATATAGCACGTTCAATTGATGGATCACCGTAAATCCAGCAGCCGCAAACTCTTCAATTACAGCCCTGAATTTTGGAATAAAAAGAAACTCAAATCGATCAACCGCCAAAGCCCTGTACCGAATATTTATTTTTGGTTTGATCCCTATCGCTGCACCACGTCTTTTGGACTTTTTAGCACGTGCAATACTTGGAATATCTCTACTATGTGCGGCAAGTTCTTCTTTGCTTAATTCTCTTTTGATTTTGGTTGGAAGATTTTCAATGGTCGCCTTATAATCCCCAACAATATGTTCGGTAGTCGTTGCTATAATCTTAGCTGCTGGTAATAATTGTTGTTCAGAAACATCCAATGCCATGTCAGCAAACAACACTGCCATTTCTTTTTTCAACTCGGCTCTATTCCCTTCGAATGAATCAAATCTAGAACTGATTTCATCTGCCAAATATTTTGCTTTCCCTCGATAAACAGACTGGAAGCCTTTATAACCATCTTGAGCATATTTCAAATTCAAATTTGAAAAAACCGAAGATAATCGTGCATTATGCGACTCGACCTCAGGAATGGTTGAAGTCCCTAGCGCGACCTTTCGTTCAATCATGAAAGGCATTTCTGTCACCTCTTCTTGATTGAAAACGTCAATTTTCTTCAGATCAATTCCTAGTTCATCGAAAAATGAAGAAGCTCTTACCAGCAATGTTGTACCAATTGTATCCACCAAATCGTTTGTAGACTGAACAAAAGCACTTTCATCCTCCTTACTGATTGTTGGCAGCGGAATAAAGACTAAATCCGTATCAAAAGACTGAACTTTTATCAAGTCATAGAATGACTTTTCTTCAATCGCATTGTTAACGACTTTAATCGTTGCCTGAATTCTAAGCTCGCTGGTTAACTCTTCTATTTGCTCTTCTACCGCTAATCGTTGTTCATTTTGGTTATTAACCATCAACACCCTTACTTGGGCACTCCTCCATTCATTTGAAGTCTGGATCAGTTTAACCAAACTAAGCATGAACTCGCAATCTCTTGAAAATCCATCCCACCAAATATCTATGGTCGCATATTTCCCAAAGCCTCTTTTCTGATCATAATCCAAATACATGATATTATAATCTAAATCGTAAAGAGTACTTGTCATTTGAGAATACCAAACTGGATCTTTTGTATTTCTCGCCCAACCCATTAATACGGCATTTGGTTCAATACCCGAAAACCCGTACGTAGAGGCAATCATCTCGATTCCTTTAAAGATATTGCTGCACTCCTGACGTCTTGCAAAAATCCCTTGTTCTAACAGCGCAGCGTCTTTAATGGTCTGCTTGTGTTTTGGAAATAACACTTTGGATTCTGGCGTTTCAATTAAATCGAAATTGGAAATCATTCCAGCCCTTCCGGCCAAAGCTTTAGAAAACTGTACTAAATGTGGTCTATTTTCATTTCCTCCCGAAAAAAGTAAAACGTTTGGTTCCCAGTTACGCTTGTGCATATCCTGCTTGTCCATACGTTTTAAACCAGCTCTAACCACAGACGACCAAACCGATTGCCAAACATCTCCGGATCCTAATGCTAGTTGCTTTCTTGTTAATACGAAGAAAATTCCGCCAATGAATAATAACGCGACAACCATGGCCACTACGTTTAACATCATCATGATGTATAGGGTGGCTAAAAACCCTACTAACCCGAACCATTTAGATATTTTGAACGATGGTAAATAATCAGAACTAGCCCATGACTCTAAAAACTGAGCAAGGTTAATAAATCCGTAAGCCGCCAAGAAGAACATGGAAACAACTTCTGCGATTGTATTTAATGACCCTACTAATATTCCTGCTTCTGCAATTGCGAAGGTTAAGATCAATGCATTCCTTGGTTCATTTCCTGGACCAACACCTTTGGCAAATATTCTTGGACCAATTTTATCGAGCGCCATTGCTTGCAAGATTCTAGGCGCACCTAGTAAACTTCCAATTGCAGAAGAAAGGGTGGCTCCCCAAATCCCTACAACAACCATCCAACCGTATTTCGCGAATTTCTTTAATACGTTCTCATCCCCTCGTAAATACTCCTCAGGAATAACATTTGCTAAGAAAACCGCGAGTCCAAGGTAAACGACAAGGCCGGTGGCGATTGACCACATTGTTCCATTTGGGATTGACTTTTTCGGATCTTTTAAATCACCAGACATTGCCACTCCGGCTGTAAACCCTGTAACAGCAGGGAAAAATATCGCGAACATACTAAACCATCCACTTTGAATCTTGTTTGGAAGTTTCATCGCATCGTTCAGTACTAAATTATCTACACTACCAAAGAAGATCGCAATCAGAGACAATATTATAAATCCAAGTATTATAAATTGGGTCTTAAGCGCAATACTGGTACTAATGAAGGCAATGATAGCAATTAGAATCAGGGCACAAGTGGCAACTAAACGAATGACATTGAGCCTCGAAAGCCCAAACCACCCTACGTCTCCGTCCATGGCGCCAGATACATCAATAAACGATTCTGAAAAACCGACCAAGTATAAGGCAATGGCTAAAGCTGTTCCAATAAAAATAGTTACACCAATCGCTCCACCAATAGGCAGACCTAGACTACGAGAGAGGATATAATAGATCCCTCCGGCTTTAATTTTTTTATCCGTTGATATGGAGGATACGCTTAACCCTGTAGTAATAGATATTACGTGAGCTACAAGAATAATTGCTATGGTACCGTAAATCCCAACGTTTCCAACCACGTAGCCCATCCTAAGGTACATGATCACCCCAAGGATTGTCAGTACAGAGGGCGTATAGACCCCTGCGAATGTTCCGAACTTTTTAGCTGCTGAACTCATAACAAAATCAACTCCTTTAGACGCAAACGAAGCGAAAAGGTTATACATTTAAACAGAACAAGGAAATTGGTCTGTATTTTCAACCATCAAAAGTAGAAGTATATCTAACAATATGAAGGACTTTTTTAAGGAATTAAAAGTGGTCGAATTATCCAGTGTTTTAGCGGGTCCGGCAGTAGGAATGTTCTTTGCGGAGCTTGGTGCTGATGTGGTTAAAATTGAAAATAAAACCACAAAGGGAGACGTAACACGTAAATGGAAATTAAATACCGAATCTAACGATCACAACGTTTCGGCCTACTTTTCTGCCATAAACTATGGCAAACGGCATTTATTCTTAGACTTAAAAATTCAAGCAGATCTGGACGCATTGGCTCTAGAATTAAAGGATGCGGACATTGTAACTACTAATTTTAAATACGGGGATGCGGAAAAATTTGGAATGACTTATGAGTATTTCAAAAGTATTAATCCATTAATAATTCAATGTCAATTATTCGGATTTAGAAATGATCCTGCTCGCCCGGCTTTTGACGCAGTGCTTCAAGGCGAGACTGGGTTTATGAATATGAATGGCCAAAAAGAATCGCCTCCAACTAAAATGCCGGTCGCTTTAATAGATGTGTTGGCTGCACACCAAATGAAGGAGGCCATACTAATTGGATTAATTAAAAAAGAAAAACAAGGAATCGGAAGCTATATAGAGGTTTCATTAGAAGAGTCTGCAATTGCCTCTCTCGTTAATCAAGCTACAAACTGGCTTATGAATGGTAAAGACGCGGAAAGATCAGGATCGCTGCACCCTAATATTGCTCCATACGGAGAAACTTTTTCTTGCCTCAACAATGAATGGATCGTTTTTGCCGTAGGTAATGACAAACAATTTAAAGCCTTAGCGAACACGTTAGAATTGAATGATCAACTGCTGATTGACAAATACGAAACCAATCAGAATCGGGTGATTAATCGAGACGACCTGGGGCAAATATTATCCGACACAATTGGAAAACTAGAACGAACAAAACTTGTGGAAACTCTTTTAGAACAAGGTGTCCCTTTTGGTTCAGTCAACTCAATAAAGGATGTGTTTGAAACAAAAACAGGAAAATCGATGATCCTTTCTGAGGATATAGAAGGAGTTAAGACTCTTCGTCCGACTTCTTTAGCATTTCACTTTTCAGATTAGCTTGATGCTGTTTTTTGTGGGAATTAATTTGCTTGTTAATCAGTCCTACTAGCTGATTCGACTCTTTAAAAGTAAGTTGTCGGCCAAATTTAATTGTATTCTTTTCATATTTGAATCGGACCCGTTCTCCACCTAGAAACCAAAAAGAATTTTCTATGTTGATGGTTGCGGATTTAGGTCGATCTGGATCTACATCCATCTTGCCAATTTTTTCGTGATAGAATCGCTTGGCCTTACCATACCTGCCTATGGACCTTTTGTACGTAAACTCAGCCTCATCAATGCTGATCATTTCTAGTCCCCACTTTCGCCATAAGAACACCTTCCCTATTCTGTATTCAAAATAGATCCAAAAGGCTATGAATATGAATAATGCGATCTGCATATCTTCGTCATGATCAACCGCAATTAATTGATACCAAAGCATTACGCCACAAGCAGACCAGCACAATACCCAAAACAACAACAGCGTCTCTTTGATTCGTTCTACTTTAGTTGAAATAACCACGGTGCTGTAGTTACCATGATTTAAATAACTAATCCTTTTCGATATGTATTTTTCGTTTTTCAAGCGCAATGCAAAAGTAAAATCTTAAAGCTATTCACAAGTAACTTTTACAAACTTAATTGATTAAGTATCGTTTAATTTCAGTTTTATGTAACTTTAGGCATGTAATTTGTTTTGTATAACACAGATCAACATACGACATGATGAAAAAATTATTGATTGCCACCCTTGTTTTGTTTCTATTTGCTCCTAGTATAGGTACTAGTCAAGAGTATGGAGACCTCCTTTCTTTGCTTGTTAGCGAAGAATATGAGAAAGTTGTTAAAAAGGCTACCAAGTACACTACGGACGATAAGACTAAAAAAGATCCGTTGCCATATTTGTATTATTCAGAAGCAATGTACCGAATGTCTCAGGACCATAAGTACAACATGGATTATCCTAAAGCTTATAAAACTGCATTAAGTTATGCGGCCAAGTTCAGAAAGAAAGACAAAGGCAATGCATATCGGGATGATGCGATTGATTACATCGAAGAATTAAAATTAGTAGTTGGGGAAGAGGTTGAGAACTACATGGCAGTGGACGACTACAAAGGTTATAAGAAGGCCCTTGGCCTCATGAAAAAAATGGTTCAGTTTAGCCCAGAAGACCGGGGTGCTCTAGTTACCTGCTCATTATTAGAAATCTTAACAGGTAACAAATCAGAAGGAAGAAAGAAATTAGCTGCTGCCTGGAAATCTGTTCTGGAGATTGGATCTGGAGATGTACAGTTTGAAGATATGAGTGAACAAACTCAATTCAATTTAAGGTTTGCAATTATGAAATATGCGAACCATGTCCGGAAGAGAGACTTAGCTCAAGCCCAAACGATCATCGGTTTTGGTCACCAATACTTTTATGGAGAAAACGAAGATTACCAGAAAGAGTATTCTGAAGAGTATAAAGACTTATACGATGATATAAACTAACGTTTCATCATAACTCATTAAGGAAAGACCTGACTTGCGTGTAAACGTAGCTCAGGTCTTTTTCATTTATGCAATAAGGTGGCATTATGATTAATACGTTCCCTAACGGCCGCATTACTACTCCCCGCTCCAGAAAATACTGGTATGCCTTAGGTCCTAGATCATTATAATAGCCAGATCCTTCTGACGTAATCAATTCTATCGCTAAAATAGCGCCCTGTTGCCGAGCTTCAGCCACAGCGTCATGATCTTGAATGCTTTTCCTAAACTCCGTTTGTAAATCAATCAAACCTGACAATTCCGATTTCACTTTTTCCGACTCCAACAAATCTAGGTTTGCACACACAGCAGCACATGCCATAGGGTTTCCTGTAAAAGAATGTCCGTGCAAGAACGCCTTGGACTTATCATCACTGTAGAAAGCATCGTAGATCGAATCGTTACACATGGTAACTCCTAAAGCCATTACACCTGCCGTAAGCGCTTTAGACAATGTTACGATATCTGGTTTAACTTCTACTTGGTCTGATGCGAACATTGTTCCAGTCCTGCCAAAGCCGGTCATGACTTCATCTGCTATGCAAAGCACATCATAGTCTTTGGCAATCTTCAAAATCTCTCCTAGATAGTCTGCTTCGTACATCACCATCCCCCTAACTCCCTGAACCAATGGCTCATAAATAAAAGCAGCAACGTCATTATCTTTGACCAAATCCGTCATTAGATTTAGAACTTCACCAATATTTTCTTTAGTAGGCGTTGGTATATACTGTGTTTCGAACAGGTGATGACTAAAAGGATCTGAGAAAGTTGTACGAGCACTCACGCTCATGCCTCCGAATGTGTCTCCATGATAAGCGCCTTCAAACGCAATCACTTTTCTTTTATCAATTCCTTGGTTATGCCAAAATTGAAGCGCCATTTTGAGGGCAATCTCATTTGCGGTTGACCCATTGTCTGAAAAGAATATCTTATTCATTTCATCTGGTAAGATCTTCGATAATCGGTCCGCTACTTCGACAGCTTTAGGGTGTGTAAATCCGGCAAATATTACATGATCCAATTCTGCGAATTGCTCCGCCAACTTAGATCCAATATATGGGTTTGAATGACCGTGAATTTTAACCCACCAACTAGAGACAGCATCTATGTATTTTTTTCCATCTTCATCATAAAGAAAGACCCCTTCACCCTTAACAATCGGTGTAATATGAGCACCTTTCATTTGCGTGAATGGATGCCAAACCTTTTCTTTATCTAAACTACTTAAACTCACTGATTATGTTTTCTTTATGATTTGAAGCAAACTCACCAACACTAAGAGAATCTACCGCTTCAAACCGAGGAACTCGCAAAACTTTACTCGGCATTCCATAAGATTCGATAATGGCTTCCGACTCTTTATTTTCTTCACCTGAAAAGACCAACAAATCAACCTTAACACCCTTGGATTTTAAAACCTCAAAAGCGGATAAAGTATGATTAATACTACCCAAATAATTACGCGAGACCAAGACAACTTTGGTTGCCGTTTTCAATAGCAAATCTAGCATCATATCGCCATCATCATTCAATGGAACCATCAAACCTCCAGCACCTTCTATAACCAATGAATTCTCAACCAATGGAGGATTCAAACTATCGAGACTAATCTCTATCCCGTCTATCCGGGCTGACACGTGAGGAGAAGCTGGTGTATTTAATCTAAACCCCTCTGAATGTATGACTGATGCGCTATTAGCAATGTATCTACCAACCTTATGACTATCTGTATTATCAAGATCTCCAGCTTGAACTGGTTTCCAGTAATCGGCATTTAACGCTTCCACAAGAATCGCAGAGACAACAGTTTTACCAACTTCGGTATCAATTCCTGTTACAAAAATTCGTTCATTCATCTTTCAAATATTTCACTAATCCCCTTACTTCTTCTTCGGTATTATAGGCATGAAAACAAACCCTAATTCTCTCCATTCCTTCTGGAACTGTTGGACTCAAAATAGCCTTAACCCAATAGCCATTTCGTCTTAAATTTTGCTCCGTTTTTTTAACGTTTTCTACACCAGGAATCAACACAGATTGAATCAAACTTTCTGAAGAAACAAGCGTCAAGTCGCTATCCTTAATCAATTCTTTAAATAACTTCTGTAAAGTTATGGATTTCAAATTGTTGAAATCAATTGAATACAGTTTTTTAAAGGCGCAAACCATCGCTTTTTGATCATGCACTGACATCATTGTGGTATACATTAATGAACGGGCAAAATTGACCAAGTATTGCTTTAAAATAGCACTACCTAAAACTATTGATCCTTGACAACCCAAAGCTTTCCCAAACGTAATTATTCTGGCGTAAACTTTGGCTTCTAAATTGAGTGCTGAAACAAGCCCTTGTCCTCGAGACCCGAAGACACCAAATGCATGCGCTTCATCTACAACTAAATTCCATTTTTGTTCTTCGCAGTAATTTGCAAAAGCCGTTAAATCTGGAGAATCACCATCCATCGAATAGACTGATTCAATAGCAACAAAGACAGAGCCTGACGACAAATCAACCAAATCAGCCTTCCTTTTCAACTCTTCCAACTGATTATGCTTAAAAGAATACGACTTAGCTACCCCCATATTTAAGCCGTCTCGGATCGATGCGTGAATATATTCGTCATAAAAAACGATATCTCCACGTTGCGGAACACAACTAAAGAACCCTAGATTAGAATTGTAACCTGAATTAAAAGCTATACCGCTTTCTGCACTTAAGAATTCAGCGACATCCAATTCTAGTTTTTCTATCGTAGAATTGTTAGCACTTATCAATCTTGAAGCCCCAGAACCCGTTAAATTTTGGCTAAAACTAGGATTGAAATCGGATATTTCATTCGCCAACTCTTTTGATCGAGCAAACCCTAAATAATCATTGGAACAAAAGTCAATTAAATCAGTTGGAGATTCCAATTCTCTCAACGAGTTGGAATTTTTCCGCTCTTCTAGCTTCCTAGATAGAATATCATCATGCATCTTCAGAGGATGATACGGAAGTTACTTTCCGTGGCTCAAAGTCTTTTTCGGCTGCTCTCTGAGCTTTAGCTTTGGCTTTAGCTAGCTCGTTTCTTTCGATTTTGTGCTCTGGCCTGCTCCACTTTGGATTTTTCACATCATCCGGGCGAAGCTTATACTTCATATCCACCACAGGCTGATCACCTTTAGTAAAGGCCTTTTGAGGCTTTAATCCAAGAATATTAAACAACTCCATATCGGAATTAAAGTCTGGATTTGGAGTCGTCAACAATTGATCTCCTGCGAAAATTGAACTAGCCCCAGCCAAAAAGCACATCGCCTGACCTTCTTGACTCATTTCAGTTCTTCCAGCTGAAAGTCTTACGGTAGTCTTAGGCATCACTATTCTGGTAGTAGCTATCATCCTAACCATCTCCCAGATAGAAACCGTTTTCTGATCTTCTAACGGAGTTCCCTCCACTGCCACCAATGCGTTAATAGGAACAGATTCAGGTTGAGGGCTAACGGAAGCTAAAGTAGCCAGGAGCCCAACTCTGTCTTCAGCATTTTCCCCCATGCCGATGATTCCACCTGAACACAAGGTTAAATTTGCTTTCCTCGCATTATCCAGGGTATCCAAACGATCCTGATATCCACGCGTTGAAATAACTTCTTTATAATATTCTTCTGAAGAATCTAGATTATGATTGTACGCATACAACCCAGCTTGAGCGAGTCGTTTAGCCTGGTTTTCAGTTACCATGCCAAGTGTAGCACAAACCTCCATATCCATACCATTAACCTCTTTAACCAATTCCAATACATGGTCAAAATCAGCATCGTCTTTAACATTTCTCCATGCTGCACCCATGCACAACCTTGAAGAACCACCATCTTTTGCGGCCTGAGCTGCATCTGTTACTTGCTCTAGCGACATCAAATCGTTCTGACCTACACCAGTGTTATATCTGGCTGCCTGCGGACAGTATCCACAATCTTCAGAACAACCACCAGTTTTAATTGAAAGCAAAGTGCTTACCTGCACATTAAGCGGATCATGATGCTCCCGATGCACGGTAGCTGCGTCATACATCAACTCAATTAATGGTCGATTGTAAATATCGAGAATCTCTTGTTTAGTCCACTGTTTGCTCAAACCTTCAAATTTAGGTGACAAAGATAAAAAGACAGAGCGTATTGGACGTCAACCAACGAGCATTTTTTAAAAGAAATAAAAAGGCAATGATAAAGAAGCCTTAAACAGCCTTACACCTACAGCGTTAGCGTTAACCAACCACCACTTTTAGGTTGATAACGGTTCAGCCTACGAAGAAATAAAAGTCCAAAAAATGTTCGTCTTGGAGCTTTTAGTTCTTCATCATCCATAATACGCTCACGCATTTCTGCTTGAACCGAATTTGATATGTGATGACTTACAGGCATTTGGGTAATGTAAATATAACTATTTGTCGACAATTTAATGACTTTTGTCGATAGATTGTACGTGTTCATCGTTTAAAAGTTACAATAAACCCCTATTTGACTGGCTTTCAATCACTAAGGATTTTATTTTAAGCTCCAACTGAAAACTTATCTTTACACCATGCGAATAGATATCATAACAGCCCTTCCAAGCTTATTAGAGAGTCCATTTAACGACTCTATCCTTAAGCGTGCGCAAGACAAAGGAGTTGTAGAAGTACATATTCACAACATTAGAGACTATGCTGACAACAAGCAGAACAGCATTGACGACTATGCTTTTGGCGGTGGAGCTGGCATGGTATTAACGATTCAACCTATCGATGATTGCATCTCGAAACTATCAGCAGAAAGAGAATACGATGAAGTAATCTACATGACTCCTGATGGCGCTACGCTTAATCAACAAATGGCCAATCGTATTTCACTTTACAAAAACATAATCATCCTTTGCGGCCACTACAAAGGCGTTGATCAAAGAGTTAGGGATAGATTTATCACCATGGAAATCAGCATTGGTGACTATGTCCTTTCAGGAGGAGAACTTGGAGCAGCTGTTTTAGCAGATAGTGTAATAAGACTTATCCCAGGAGTTCTTAATGACGAAACATCTGCGTTAACGGACACTTTTCAAGACAATTTACTCGCCCCTCCGGTTTACACCCGCCCAGCTGAATACAAAGGAATGAAAGTTCCTGACATTCTTAAATCAGGCAACCTAAAAGCCATTGAGGAATGGAGAATGGATCAAGCAGTAGCTAGAACCAAAGAAAGAAGACCCGACTTACTTGACGACTAGAACCGGGTAATCTTGAACTCTACACGCATGTTTTGCATTTTTGAGTTAACCGCTGAACCAGTATCAATAGGAACTTTACAACCATAACCTTTCGCTACAATCCTACTTCCGCTAATTCCATTAGATATAAGGTAGTCTCTAACCGAAGAAGCTCTTCCGATAGACAAATCTTCATGAAACGAATCAGGAGCTTTAGAAGGGTTCGTATGCCCACCTAACTCTATCTGCATCGTTTTATGCTCTTTCAACAAACTTAGCAAGCGATCTAGCTCAGGACTACTCTTTGGAAGTAAATCCGTTTTATTAGGCGTAAAGAATACGTTGTTCATTACGATTTTCTGATTTAGCTCCAATGGTGTCAGGTATATGTCATGTGTAATTTCTTCATACTCCGTAATCTTTGTGTAATCAAGGTTATAATGAACAGATACATAACCTTTCTCTTTTGCAAAGAACCCATATTCATGACCTTCTGTAAGTACAATATGATAACTTCCTGTTTTAGGATCTGACCGCGCATATCCTTTGTGATTATCTGATTTCAGTTCATGATAAGAAATATTGGCACCAATCGGCTTCCCTGTTTTACTATCTAAAACCCTTCCCGTTAATATCACAACCGGATCCGGCTTCATCTCTTCCTTCAGCCTTACTTTAAAAATATCTGATTTGCCCATTGAATTGACATAAGACATAATGTATGCAAATTCGCCAGAAGCATCAACACAAAAGTGCCCGTCCCAGCCATGGGTATTAATTGATCGTCCTAAATTCAACGGTTTAGACCATTTTCTCCAAGTATTATCTAACCTTTTAGTTACAAAGATATCGGCACCACCATATCCTGCATGGCTTTGTGATGCAAAATACAACGTCTTACCATCTGCCGCTAAAAAAGGCGAATACTCATGATCAAAACTATTAATAACCGATCCCAAATTCTTAGGATTAGACCACATCTCTTCGCTTTCGGCAAAACTTACATACAAATCATTCATTCCTCTACTAGATCCGTCTTCAAGCGTAAGTATCATTACTTTTCGATCTGCTGAAAGGCAAGCTCCACCAAAATCACCATCGTTCACAAACCCCACAACATCAATTGTTTTAGGCAACTCCCATCCTTTAGCAGTTCTGTGTGAAATAGAAAATCCACTTCCATCTGATGAGCCATCCGACTTATAAGTATTATTTAATAGTAGCGTATTGTTGTCAGCAGAAATTGAAACGACATAATTGTTACCCGAATTGTTCAAAGGCTTTCTGGCATTAACCGGATTAGACCAATTGTCGCCCGACTGAGTTGAAAACCAAATATCATCATTCTCTTTCCCTGGACTTGTATTACCTGGATGATCATCTCTATTTAAAACCATCATTGCTCCATCATGAGAAACTAAACAAGAAATCTCTGAATATTTTGTATTTACTGGCGCTCCTAAATTTTCCTTTTTATACGGAGACATTGACTTTGCCGCCACATGCACCTTTCTAGGCTGATGAATCGTGATGTATTCATACTGTACTTTCACTAAATCTTGAACTTTAAAACCGACTTTATTGCCAAAGAATGGCCAGTGAGAGTTTTCATATAACAATTCATCATTCACATAAAACTGAAGTTTAAATCCTGTTTTAACCACTTTCATTGTGTTCCACTCACCAAATGTTGCAATAGCATCCGAAGACACCCATTTCTTGGGGTAAATGGTGGTACCATTTTTCTTTTTCATGATCCGGTAAGTACCATCATTCTTTAAAACGAAATCGTAATGGCTTTTCAAATCATCGTAACCCCACACTAATCCAAAATACCCGTCATCAGACCCCTTAATCCATCGAACCTTCGTTTCAATGGTAAAATCAAGCCCCTGATTAATATTGATGGAGTTGTATTTAGTATGATAATACCCTTCTTTCTTATGCTCAACTTCAAACTTATCATCCTTAAGTCTAAAATCTACGTCTTCATCAAGGTCGGTGGTAAAATGCGCATCTTTTCCATTGAATTGGTCTTCCCATAAAAGATCTAAGTGCTCGACCCTTCCTTGAGCCCCAGCAGTAATGCTAAACAACAGTAAAAAAAGGGTAAATAATTTCAGTCTCATCGTATTAATAAATTTGATCCTTGATTTTGAACGAATAAATTTAAAATTAAAAGTGACGCGGTAATGTATTTTGTAAATAATATTCGTAATATTGCACCCCGATTTTAAGGACAATAAGATAGACAACATGGACGTAGTAAGAGAAATTTCAGAAAGCTTAGTAGAAAAAGCTGACCTTCCACAGTTTAGTGCAGGTGACACCGTTACGGTACATTACAAGATTAGAGAAGGTGGAAAAGAGCGTATCCAGCAATTTCAAGGAGTTGTTTTACAACGAAGAGGAGCTGGTGTTAGCGAAACTTTCACGGTAAGAAAAATGTCTGGAAGTTTTGGTGTTGAAAGAGTATTCCCTGTTTGGTCTCCGTTCATTGACAAAATTGACATTAACAAACATGGTTTGGTGAGAAGAGCTAGAATCTTCTACTTGAGAGAAAGAAGCGGTAAATCTGCAAGAATCAAGGAAAAAAGATTTAATACTAGCAAATAAGCTTAGTATTCAAAAGAATTCAATGAGAAGGGAGCTACTAGCTCCCTTTTTTTATGCTCAAACATTCAGGTATCCACATACCAATGGGCAGAATTAATCTTAATTAAGGTATTGCTAACCAAGGCAAATTTTAAATTCGAATTAAAATTGGTCAAATGGAAAGGATTACTGAATCGTCTTCAAATCATGATGGACTCGAAAAGATGTCAATCAAGGAACTTCTTGAAAAAATGAATCAAGAAGATCAAACGGTTCCCTTAGCTGTAAATAAAATTATTCCACAAATTGAGACGTTCGTTGAAGAACTAGTTGGAAGAATGAAAGAAGGCGGCCGGCTATTCTACCTTGGGGCTGGAACTAGCGGAAGACTTGGAGTAGTAGATGCTTCTGAATGCCCACCAACGTTCGGTGTACCTCATGGGATGGTAATAGGAATTATGGCAGGTGGAGATTCAGCAATGCGCAAAGCAGTTGAGTTTGCCGAAGACAGCACGGCTCAAGGCTGGGAAGATTTGCAAGGATATAAAATTGACAAACTTGACACCGTTGTAGGAATTGCTGCCAGCGGAACTACTCCCTATGTAATAGAAGCCTTAAAACATTGTAATGAAAATGGGATTCTAACTGCGGGTTTAACTTGCAATCCTGGAAGTCCGCTATCCCTTGTGCCAAAACATGCCTTAGTGCCCGTAGTTGGCCCTGAGTTTGTAACAGGGAGTACTCGAATGAAATCTGGAACCGCTCAAAAACTCGTGCTCAATATGATCTCCACTTCATTAATGATTAGACTTGGACGAGTTGTTGGTAATAAAATGGTAGACATGCAGCTATCCAATAACAAGCTTGTAGACAGAGGAACTAAAATGGTAATGGCAGAGTTAGATATTAGCTATGATGAAGCAAAAACCCTGCTATTAAAGCACGGCTCCGTTAGAAACGCTACGATTAATGGCTAACTTTTAAAGCGTAAGGTAAGATCCATAAACAGCTTGCACCAATAAGCCCAAAGCATTTTCTTCTTTGTTCTTCATTTCTACTTTGAATTCAAAATGGCTGGCATCGCCCATTCCTTTAACAGCTTTAACCACCATTAAATCATCTATGTTTATTCCATCAAATTGACTCTCTAATAATTCCTTCACATCAGGAGAATAACTTGTTATATCGGTATTAAAATAACCGAACATTGGCATCGCTTGCTCTTCAGCAGATATAGCAATTTGCTTGCTATTTAAATTAGCACCTGAATTAATTTTATTTGCAGCATCTAAACTTGTTGTTAAGGCTAATTTGTCTTCTTTAAATACAGCGTAGAAATCTCCAACCATCAATTGACCTTTCTCAGTTCTTGCCTCAGGCAATGCAGCTAAAACAGCTTTAACTTGCTCAACATCCTTTAACCTAAAGCCAAGGACCATCTCAGGTTCTGGTCTTGAATCAAATATAAAATCAGAATAACTCTCATCGGCAAAGAAGTCATCAAATTCATCCTCAATTTTAGTTTTTGCCTTAGACTCTTCTTTTTCTACAACATTAATAATTGAAAAAGCAATCTCTCCAGATAACACTTTTTCAAACTCCAAACCTTCCAATCCTAGCTTCGACAAGTTTGAAAAAACGTCTTCTCCCTCTAATTTAACTCCTTCAATCATTTTCACTAAACGATCCATATTGAGGTTAACACTACCTACTTGGATCGACTCATTAGTAGTTACAAAATCAATTAAATCCGGACTTACACCTTTATCAGCAAAAGGGTTTAGTTCACTTTGAGCAAAACCAGGTGCATTTAAATCAGCAGAGAAAGTCATGTCTCCTGCATTGAAATTACCATGACCAATCACATAAGCCCCCTTCATAGCTTCTAGCATTTCTGGCGTAGACACAACCTTACTATTGGCCTGACCCATTTGCGCGGACTTATCCATATCCAAAAAGCAGCTAACATCATCGTCTAATGCCAAAAAATCTTTAATTCTAGTATCCGCTGCTGCATCTACATATCTTGAATTAAGAATTTCAACTGCAACATCAAGCAACTCTTCTTTGTCCTTTTCTGGGTTAGCAACGACAACAAGATGATCATCATCCCATACGCCCACTATACCCGTCTCGTTATAATAAGTATCAAAGTCGCCTTTAGATCCTTTTTTACCGGCAATTAACATACCAATGCTAGACTTTATGGTCTTATATACCTTTTCTCTATTGGTAACTGGATAGAATGTAAATGAGTAATTAAATTTATAATCATCATCATGGGTAGCAGCAAAGTAAGCTTTACCAGAAAAGTCAATTCCAGCTTCTTTTTCATCCGAAATCTTGGAAATCATTCCTTTAGCCATTAGCCCAGCCATTCCAAAATCAAGATCTAACAATGTCGACTTATCAATAATTCTAAGCATATCCCAAGACCAAATCCCGGATAAGTTCTCATGAGAGGCAATCATATTATAAGCTGGCGTATTTTTCTGAGCTTCCTTATCAACGCCTGCTTCTCCACAGCTTGCAACGATTAATGCAATAACCAATATCCCTATATAACTTCTCTTCATATCCCTAAAATTACACTAATAAACATACTCAACCCTTGAATAGTTCCAATTTTTAGATTTTTTGTGAAACTGGAATTATTTGAAAAAGGAGTTTACTTTTACGGTCTGCATAATTTAGAACCATATTACAATTGGCGAAACCTTTATACTTCTGAAGATGATCCAAGATCTCCTTTTTATGGAGAACAACACAGTGAGTTTTATTTTACCGAAAAAATCTACGACCATTATATACACCCGCAATGGGATAACATGGGCTCTTCCACTTTATTTCTAAAGATATTATACGTGGACTACGATGAGCAATATGCGATAATTGAATTGTTCGGAGAGTGGAATGACACACTTCACAACGATGTAATGTACTTAAAGCGAGATATCGCTGATGTTTTAAAAAATGAAGGAGTTGACAAATTTATTCTTGTTGGTGAAAACGTGCTTAATTTCCACGCAAGTGACGACTGTTACTATGAAGAGTGGTTTGAAGAAATTGAAGATGGTTGGATCGCGCTTTTAAATTTCAGGGATCATGTCTTAGAAGAATTCAAAGACAATAACATTGATTCTTACTTTGTACTAGGAGGCAATATTAACGAAATCGATTGGCACACTTTCCGCCCTATTCAACTTTATCAGAAAGTATCAGCAATCGTTTCGAAACGAATCGGGCTTTAGCTCAAGGCTTTATCCCTCTTAACATTTCTCTTTTTCCTGGAGGACCAGGGAGTCTTTCCATTTTAAATCCGACTTCCATTAAATCTCTTCTCACCTGCCCTTTCGCACAATAGGTTACGAATATGCCTCCTGGTTCTAGCGCATCGTAAAGCTTTTTGAAATGATCTATATGCCACAATTCTTCCTGGGCTCTTGGGCCAAAGGCATCAAAATATATTAGGTTGTATTTGGCCTCGAGCACTACCTCTTCCAACATTACTTTTTGTTTGAGCAGACTAAAGCTTTCACTTATTTCTTCCTCAACACCCCATTCAGCCTTATGAATACTTGAAAACAGGGCCTCTGAGTCTTTAATTTCGTCTGTATAGTTTAATCCTGCTATCAAATCAGTGCCTACAGGATACGCTTCAATTCCATGATAAAACACCACTTTATTAGATAAAGCAGTTAACAAACAATTTAACCCTGTTCCAAACCCTACCTCAAGGATGCGAACTGGCTCCTTAATTACTTGATCCAATCCCATTCTAAGAAAAACGTGAATGGCTTCCTGAACCGCCCCGTGAACGGAATGATAATGCTCATCCATCTCTTCGATGAAAATCGAAGATGATCCGTCATTTGTGGTGATTACCTTTCGTTTAAAGCCTGATTGTTCCATTTCTTAGTAAGCGGAAGTAAAAATATAGTAATCGGACAAGTATTGGTGTTCATTGGTATAAAAAAACCACAGATTCATCCCGAAAAGCCCCAAAACAAAGGGATTCAAGCAACAAATAGTAAGTTAAGCACGTTATAATAGTGTAACCCACCACTCCAATACGTTAATCTTGAAAGAATTATAACAAAGGAGTGCCTAAAACTAGAGCTATGAGAGATAAAGCTTCCATAGTACTGTTTATACTAATAATGGCCATTTTCGCCTCAATTGGCTTTGCAATTACCTACTAGCAGTACATACGACAACAGCCCTTCTTGGCTTGATTAAATCAAGCACGAAGGGCTTTCTTTATATCATTTAATTTGCTATTTCTTAAAAGCCATGAACCGGAAACCCACAAAAGGGCTTGCTCCATCATACTTTTCTTGATTTGTTATTTGAAGGAAGTGGACTGTACTAGCCCATGACCCTCCTTTAACAACTGCTGAATCAGAAACCAATTCCGCTACGTTACCACTCGCATTGTAAATACCGAAATCATTAGGATGATACGAATCAACAGGCGCTGTAACCAAAACTCCATCCTGACCAGCGCATGATCTAATTTGCTCTTGAGAAATACCATCTCTTACATAAGTTGAGTCGTTAAGGTCTACAACCCATCTTTCTTGAACTGGATTAAAATTACAGAGCCAACTTCCTTTTGCATTTCTAGCGTAAGGACCACCCCATGGATACGGATTGTAACTAAGTCCCCCAGAAGCTACATACTCCCATTCCTTAACAGTAGGTAATCTAAACGTTAATTCTCCGTATTTTTTCTTGCTCATGCCGTTGTAGCGCTCTTGCAACCAAGCGCAAAACGCATCTGCCTGTTCCGGAGTTATGTTTACAACAGGGTGATCAGCATATGCGGATCTGTCGTAATAATCGTTAACATATCGCTTTGCATATGGCATTGAACCAATCCAATTTTCACTTTTTGGCTCATAACCTTGTCCAAAATTCTCGTCTACAAAAATGCCATACAACTGATTGGTTACTTCATACTTACTTGCGTAAACGCTGTCAGAACCAATCTCCACTAAAAGATCTTCGACCATTTTCGCGCTAAACTTGATTGGCTTTACTTTTTTTACCTCTCTTGTTTCTATTACCTCTACAAAGTACCGGAAACCAATTTCAGGAGAACCCGCAGTAAAACCTTGATGCGGATCTTCTCCATCGATTTCCAGATAAGGTGCTCTTGATCTCCAGCTCCCACCTTTTGTCCTCCCGGTTTCGTGAATCATTTCCGCTACATTTCCTGCCATATTATATAATCCGTAGCCATTTGGCCAATATGAATAAACTGGGGCTGTTACATCAGCATGATCATTTAAATGGCCTGCTACTCCCATGTAATCTCCCCTGCCTCTTACGAAATTCGCCATCATGTCTCCTTCCCATTTCTTTTCAGTATGCCGCATACTCTTACCTTTCCATGGAAAAATCGCTTCTTGATCTCCTCCCCTTGCGGCCAATGCCCATTCCGAATTAGTAGGCAAGCGAACATTAATTTTGGCGATCTCCGTTTTATGAGCTGAATCGAAATGCATGTTTAATCTCATCTCTAACCAATCACAAAATTCATTTGCTTGATGTCTGGATATATTAACTACGGGATAGTCTCGATATGCTGGATGCCTAAAATAGTACTCGACATAAGGCTCATTGAATGCAAATTTACTCCTCCATAAAGTGGTATCAGGTAACATCGACTTATAATACTCTTCGCCCTCTATTTTCCTTTGGTCAGCTAAGAACTCCAAATATTGAAAATTGGACACTTCTGTCTCCTTCGCATATAAGAAATCTCCTTTAACAGGAACGCATCCAAAAATAGCCGAAACCTTTTCTGGCTTCTGGCCAAAAGCTATTGAAGTTAAAAATGTAAGTATTAATAAAAGCCGCATAGATCTGTTTTGAAGTATAACAGAACGACAACATTTTGTTACAGTATAAATTTGCCTCAATTTGAGCAAACCAAAAAGGTAAATAACAATAAGCTAGACCTTTAAGCCGTTAAGAGTAAAACGCTTTGTTATGAAATCTTTGCTAAACTTGGCCGCTACATTTTTAATATGTAGTTGTTATGCCCAAGACTTGCCAGCTGTTCCGGTTGCACAAGGCAAAGACGCTAAATTTAGAAAGTATGATTTAGGGACAAATATTCTAGGGTTTTTTGAATGGCATAATCAGCGTTACTTATTGGAATTAAGAAAAACCAAGGAAGGCAGTACTTGGATTAAATCATCAATTAATTATTATAAAAATGCTGAAGAAACGCGTTCAATAATAATCGCTTCCACCGATTCGACCATTGAAGTTAAGAGTTGGAATAATGAGAATAAACAATTTCAAGTTCACTTAGGGTTTGATTGGCTGCCGTTCAGTGAAAACACATCAGCTCAAGTTGGAATTTCAAGTATTATCGGCTACTCTCCTCATAAATTCAAGTATCGATACAACATGAAAGAACAGTCGCAAGCCGGCCATTGGATTGATCACCACTATGCTTGCAACAACAACGGGTGTCTGGTCTACGACCCTGACAAAGGTGGCTCATGGACTCAGCATTTTTTCCAATTTGGCTTACAATTAGCTACTAACTTTGATTTTCACCTTAGCAAGCGAACTTGCATTACGCTCCGAGCAGTTTCTGAGATCACTTATAACTGGCAAGTAGCCCAAACCATTAAAGGTGATACAGATAATTGGTTTCAGAAGAAAGACGATTATTATGATTTCAATAACCCGTTCAACTTAGAGGTCTTTTTGCGTTATAAAATCTAATAAAAAAGGGAATCACTTTCGCGACTCCCTTTACCATATAATATGTTTTTATGCTTACAGACTAAGAATCTTAAACTCTGTTCTTCTGTTTCCTTGATGAGCTTCTTCCTTTTCATCTTTAGTCAACATTTTCGCAATTTCAGCATCAGAAGTAATCGTTTGTTCTTCACCAAATCCTTTAGAGACCATTCTAGATCCAGCAATTCCAGCTTTTGTTAAATAGTCTACAACCGCTTTAGCTCTGTTTAGTGAAAGCGTTTTATTACTAGATGAAGAACCTCTTGTATCCGTATGTCCTGACAACTCAATTTTAAGTGTTGGATTTTCATCCATTAATTTCTTCAACCTTGCTAGCTCCGTTTTTGATTCGTCTCTAAGTGAGTACTTCGCTAAATCAAAGAAGATGTTTCTTAAAACGATTGCTTTCCCAACTTCGATTTTCTTTAAATCAACATTCTTCTCATACTCCATATATCCTGAAGCCTTAGGAATATCAAAGTTCTCAGAATGGAATAAGTAACCGTTTGCTTTTACCGCAATACCATAGTTCTTTCCTGACGGCAATGAAACTAAGTAACGACCAGAAACAGGATCTGATTTAAATGTCTGAATGATTTGACCTGTTGAATTATCAACCAGTTCTATACTTGCCTCTAATGGTTTTTGAGTCTTTTCATCTCTAACAATACCTTTAAGGATTGCTAAATCAGATTGTGACACCTGCACTTTAGGCATTACTGTCTTTTCTTTAACTGGCTCTGCCACCATTGCTAGTAGATTATCTTCAGCGTTGGTCAAAGGAATTTTTTCTTCTCCTAAGAACGTGATGATGTAAATATCTTTCTCACCATATCCATCTTCTTTAAACGAAGAGTAGTATCCGTGACGACCATTTCCAGCCATTACGAAGTGAACATCATCATCTGGCGAGTTCACTGGAAAACCAACATTTACCGGAGGATTAAATGTTCCATCGTCATTCATGATGATTTTGAAAATATCAAATCCACCCATAGACGTGTGACCTTTAGACGAAAAGTAGAATGTTTTCCCATCTGGGTGAGCGAAAATCCCTACCTCATCATATGGCGTATTTATTACATCACCACAGTTCTCTGCTTCTCCCCATCGTTCCTTTTCTTCGTCCCACTTGCTTCTCCAAATGTCTCTTTCTCCAACTCCACCTTCTTTGTTGGAAACAAAATAAAGCGTTTTCTTATCAAAACTGATGGTTGCACCTGTCTCCCAAGTGTCTTTACTATTTACATTTTTTCCAAGGTCTTCTAATTTTGACCACCCATCGGCTTGTTTTGTTGAAGAGAACAAATCACCAGCGTTCTTGCCGCTATCATAGTACGTAAACAACATTAATCCATCATTTGACAGACCAACTGTTGCATCATGATTTTTCGTATTAATTCTGTCTGATATTCCTTTAGCTGGTTGCCATTTTCCATCTTCCGCCTTTTCAGAGATAAATATATCTTCCATGTACATTCCTCCAGTCATTTCTTCCCCTGTACCACTCTCTCTTCTGGAAGTATAGATTATTACCGACTCATCAGCAGATATAACACCTGCATAATCTGGGTATTTACTGTTTACCGATTTCCCAAGATTATCAATCCAAACCCTAATTGGTTCATCCATTAATAAAAGGCCGCTATTACATTCTTCTATTCTCTTATTGACATCTTTAATCTTAGCAAAATCATCTTTCTGATTTAACGTATTTCGATACAATTTGTACTCATACAGTGCTTCGTCAAAACCATAGTGAAGCTGCTTAGAATATCCTATAAAATAGTGTATTGCCTTATCAACCGTTGGTTTTAGTTCATAAGCGTCTTGGAAAAAATGCAACGCATCAAACTTATATTGCGAATTAATCTCGCAAATACCAAGCTTGAAATTTAAATCTGCACTTTTTGGGTTAAACTCATATGCCTTTTTCAGCAAAGGAATTGCGCCAGCGTAATTTGCAAAGTATCCAGGAGGAACATCAATCATGGCCAATCCCTCTTCCAAAAACTTCTTCGCTTCTTTAAACTCTGACTTTTTATCTTTAAAAAATTCCTTTTCAAAAGGAATGTCTCCACCCTTCTGAGCAAAACTTACATTTAAGACAAAAGCGGCAATTATTAGTGTTATAATATTCTTTAACATCGTCTTAAATTTTAATGGTTACAAGTAATTCGGTGATACTCTGCTGCAATCTCAACTCCCATCTCAGCGGCTTTTTTCCAATCTGCACATGCACCATCTAAGTTTCTTAACATTTCTTTTGCTATTCCTCTATTGTAATATGCGTAACCATATTTAGGATCAGCTTTAATAGCTGCGTCACAATCAGCAACCGCCTCTTTATATTTTTCAAGTCTCAGGTAAGCAGAAGCTCTATTATTCATTGCATAAGCGTAATCAGCTTTTACTTTTAATGCATCAGTGAAATCCTTAACTGCTCCTTCATAATCGTCATTATCATACTTCGCCATCCCTCTATTATTTAAAGCGATGTAATAATCCTTCTTTAATCTGATTGCTTGGTTATATTCTCCGATAGCACCCGTGTAATCTTCGTTCTTTCTTTTAGCAGATCCAAGATTATTATAGGCAAAAGCAAGTTTGGGGTTATTCTTAACGGCCATGGAATAATCTTTGATTGCACCGTCTAGATCTCCAATCTTTCTTTTCGCACTGCCTCTATCATTATATGCGTAGGCATAATTGCTTTTTAAAGAAATAGCTACTGTATAATCTTTAATAGCATCCTCATAATGCGTGTTTTGAAATTTCAACATTCCTCTGTAATAATAATACTTCGGTTCTTTTGTATCTCCTATGATGGCCTGAGAAAATGATTCCAATGCTTTCACCTTATCATTTTCGCCTAGATGCGCCATTCCCGATTCAAAGTGAGCCTGATGATAGGTAGGATCTTCAGCAAGTGTTTGCCCGAAATCTCCTATTGCTTTATCATATTGTTTCATCGACAAATAAGCCATTCCTCTATTGAACTTTGCTTTTGTAAACTTTGGAATTGTATTCATTGCCAGATTAAACTCACCAATAGCTTCAGAATATTTATCCTGTTCCATGAGCGTTACACCATTGTTGTAGTGCTTTTCCGCTTCCGCAATCTTATATAAACTGTCGTTCTGAATTAAGGAATCTTTTTTAGCATCCATCGACCCTACTTGAGCGAATACATTTCCTGTAATGGAAATCGCAAATAGGAATAGAATAATTGCAAATCTTCTTACCATGACATTTTGCTTTGTTAATTTCATTATTAGTTAATTTTGATCGGAACCGGAAACGAAAATACAAAATTTATACCCTTTTTGAATCTTGTCTAAAATTGATTTCAGATATTGAGGGGCAAATACATCATAACACTTTAATAAAACCTAATGGCTAAGCAAAAAATCATCACAAAAAAGTCTGAACAATTTCTAGAAAAATATCTAAACAATGCTTCTCCCACTGGCTTTGAAGCGGAAGGACAGAAACTTTGGCTTGATTACATATCTGAATACATTGATGAACATATTGTAGATACTTACGGTTCTGTAGTTGGGGTAATAAATCCTAAGGCAAAATATAAAGTCGTTATTGAGGCCCACGCGGATGAGATCTCATATTTCGTGCATTACATTACAAAAGATGGATTCATCTATCTCAGAAAAAATGGAGGCTCCGATCATCAAATAGCACCATCTAAGCGTGTTGACATACATACAGACAAAGGTTTAGTTAAAGCTGTTTTTGGCTGGCCTGCAATTCACACGAGAAGAGGAAAAGAAGAAAGTCCGTCCTTAAAGAATATATGCCTAGACTGCGGTTGTAACTCTAAAGATGAAGTGGAGGCTTTAGGAGTTCATGTTGGTTGCGTAGTGACGTACGAAGATGAATTTATGATCTTGAATAAAAATAAGTACGTAGGAAGAGCTTTAGACAATAGAATGGGCGGGTTCATGATAGCCGAAGTTGCTCGACTATTGCATGAAAACAAGAAAAAATTACCTTTTGGCCTTTACATCGTGAATGCGGTTCAAGAAGAAATTGGCCTAAGAGGAGCTCAAATGATTGCAGAACGCATTAAGCCTAATGTAGCCATCATTACTGATGTTTGCCATGACACTCAAACTCCAATGATCAACAAAATCGTTCAAGGAGATTTAAAAATGGGAGATGGCCCTGTTTTGACCTATGGACCTGCGGTTCAGAACAACTTATTAAATTTTGTAATTGGAGCAGCAGAGAAAGGTAAAATTCCATTCCAAAGAGCAGCTGCTTCACGATCTACTGGAACTGACACAGATGCTTTCGCTTATTCTAATGAGGGCGTAGCAAGTTGTTTAATCTCTTTACCATTAAGATATATGCACACCACAGTTGAAACATGTCATAAAGACGATGTAGAGAATGTAATAAGGTTAATCTACGATTCGTTACTGAAATTAAAATCTGGTCAAGATTTTAGATATCTAAAATAAGGTTGGTTACTTAACGATTACCTTTTCAGAATACCTTTCTTTTCCACTTCCAGCTGAAACTATGTACATGCCTGGCTTTAAGTTGTTCGTTTTATCGATCTGAACATCAAACGAACCATTATAGTCTTTTGTTGGATATGTTTCACTTACTACCACTCCAGTTGCGTCAGTCATCATTAGTTTTAACGCTGGAGTTCCTTCTGGACAATCAGTAAGTTTAGCTCTACAATTTCCCGGACACGGATTTGGATATACCGTTAGAACACAAGTTCCTTCAACATCTTTCACATTATCCGTAACAAAAGGGCCTATATTTTTTTCTTCGCCATCTTCAGTAATAACTCTTAGCTTATAATAGTTAATCCCATCCATTGGGTCTCTATCAATAAATTCGAACTCTTCTCCGGCCGGAACTAATTCATCTATTTCCCAATCATCAATTTCCTCATAAGTCAGTCCATTTTGACTTCTAAGAACCTGAAAATTTTCAATATACTCTTCAATGTTTGTAGTCCAAGCTACCTTAATTGAACCACTGTCAACAAGCAGTTGAGCAAGAACATCAACAGCTCCGTTTGAACCAGATTGAGTCAAAACACCGCCTCCATTATCATCTGCATTGGGGTCATCGCCACCTGTAGTAGATCCATGACCAAGCACCGGACCACCTGTTGGCGCAGCCATCTTTACATTAGTAATAATCAGGTTATCGAAAAAAGTTCTGTCGAAACCAGTTCCGTCTGCTCCTCCTCCAACTTTAACGTCTCCAGCACCCGTCCAATACATCGCTCTATCATCCGGACCATCATTAGTCCATTTCACATTATTGTCAACGGTAAGTACTCCGACTCCAGTATTTGGGTCGTATCTGAACATATAAGTTCTAAAAGTATTGTCATTTGGTATAGGCCACACGTTGCCAGAACTAACAGTGTTAAATCCTCCAGCCCCATCATCTACTCGATACGTAACCGAAAGCTGATTAAAACCCTTTAATCTCAAACTTGATCCTCTTCTCAAAAAATCACCGGATCCTTCGTCTCTTTGATAATCAATTGAGACTTGAATACCATCTACATCAAATGTTGGGCTTCCTGGGATTATCATGTTAATATCTGCTTTAGGAGTACCTGCATTTAATCCAGTAGTTCCTCCAACTCCTCCGGCATCAACAATTGCACTTCCGCTAATACTGGTAGCATTTGGACCAACATTAGCTTCATCAGGACTTCCAGAGTCCCAATTAAATTGGCTTATTACTTGGGCTTGGGTATTAACAAAAAGGAAAGTTAATAACGAGAATAGGCTGAGGCGTAATAGATTTTTCATTTGTGGCGTTAAATAGTAAGTAGGTGTTTATAATAGGATGGTATACCAATATACGACAAAATTGTTCCATTTAACGGACGAAATTCGTTAAAAAAGGGACGAATGTTAAAAACTACATTTTAAAAACGCGAATTTTAAGTATTAACCTAATAAGAAAAAAGTCAGATTTCACCTATTGAGAAAGCAAGAATATTGAAACTTAAACAGGCCTAATTCAGACTATTCTCTTTAATAAGAAAGATGTCTGCCAATAGGTTCGCTTTACTTGTTTCGAACCTAATAGTGGTATCTCCAGAAGACGCCCAGATCTCATAACTATCGAATGCTTTTTCAAGGTTCTCAGCAATCGCTATGTTCTTTTGCATGGATTCCATCTCTTTGAAACGCTGCATAATTACCTGAAGACTTGTTGCATATTGTTTTTGTTGATTAAAAAACGAGAAGTATTCTTTGCCTCTATCCTGCTCTAGTTCTTGAGCTAAAATCAACGAACTCTCCAATGCTGTTCCTGCAAGAATAGAAATTCCAAGTTCCTCTTTATCGGTATCTTTAAAATAAGTCGTACTTCTTTCAAAAGCCGTCAGAATTAAAAATGACATTGAATCAACGTTGTTTTTATTTTTTTCAAACCGATTTAGAAAATCTTCATCCTTTGGAATATCAATCCCTAAGTCGCCCATTAATTCCATGCATATTTCTAACTTCTTGTTCGCTAAAGCATGATCCTTGTTCACCGCAGAGTAGCTAAAATCTACAATGCTAATACCTAGATTAATTGCTTTTTGCTGACTTGTGGTTGGATGATCTGTCAAATAGTTCTTTCCGATAATATCTGGATGATAGTCGCATTTGGAGAGCGACAAGACACTTGGGGCTTGCATAGGAGTTGGAATCATGATGATCTCTAATTCTTCAGAAGGTGGTAAAGCATCTACATGGACTAATCCATCATCGCCTAAACTTTCAGTTTCTTCACTTCCACAGGATACTGCAACAGAAATGGTTAAAGCGGCTACAAGTACTTGGTAATATCTCATTTATAATATCTTTTCTTTTCTCTTGATTGACTAATGTATCATTTCTTTATCGGAATCTACTGGTTAATCCATTAATCTTATAGGACCGATGCCTCAATTGGGTTAATTTATTATCGCTTTTTCAGAAAACTTTTCTTCTCCGGTCAGAGCAGTTATAATATAGATACCTGGTTTTAAATTATTGTCAACGTCAATTTGTATGTCAAATGAGCCATCAAAATCGCGAATTGGATAAACCTCATTAACGACATGACCTGTCGCATCGCTCATCATTAGTCTCATTTCAGCCGTTCCTTTTGGACAATCACTAAATTTAGCCCTACAATTGCCCGGACACGGATTTGGGTAAATAGTAAAAATACATTGACCGCTGGCCTCTTCTTGAACTTCCACTACTATTGGTCCAAATTCTTCATTTTCACCGTCAAAATCGGTTTGTTTTAATTTATAATATGACGTTCCCTGAATCGGATTCATATCATCGTACTCATAAACATTTGCAGAACTAGTTGTTCCAGATCCTTCAATGGTCCCAATAAGCTCATAGCTAAATCCGTTTGTGCTTCTGAGCAATTCAAAATAATCGTTATTCTCTTCAGACTGGGTGGTCCAGGTTAATGTTACATAATCATCGTTCATGATAGACGAGAAATCAGTCAATTCTACTGGCAAAGCTGTTCCAAAAGTGAAGGGGCCAACTACATCAGGATCTCCTGAATCCCATTCTAGGATACCACAGATGTATATTTTCTTACTTGATCCTCCACCACTTCCATCAATCAGTCCACCAGCTTCCACAGTTATCGAAGAACCACATCCTAAATTTAATTTAGCACCATTGGAAAAACTCATGATACCGTGAATAAATATATGCGTTGAAGGAGCACCATTACAGCTTGTATTATTAGTAGTTATCTCCACTTCATCGTCTGTGTCAATAATAATAACATCTCCGTTTGTTGGCACTCGGCCTAAATCCCAAGTCGAGTCATCTTCCCAGTCCCCATCGGTAATAGAGGTGATTTCAGCTGAATATCCGATAGATGAAACTAGAATTAAAGCTAGGACTGATAATAATTGAAATACTTTCATTTTGCGCGGTATAAGTGAATAGGCAATTGTACCAAATTACGACAAAAGTGTTGAAATTATATGACGAAACGACAAAATTACCCTCTCAATATCCCAACGTGACTATTTCGCCAATTAAAGTAAACGACTGAAAACCAGTTATTAAATTCTAAAAAGGAGCTTAATTTAAGGAGAAAGTTAATTTCCCTTGATACATTTCTTTGTACTTCATTGCCAAGTAAGCGAGAACAGTTGAAAAAGCCTGGAACGCCTCTTCAGACTCAGACGAAATGTTTGTCTTTTTAAGCTTAAGAATCAGCTTTGCATACATCGCATTAAAACAAATAAGGATATCGGATATTTTATCATCGTCTGTCTTCGTTCGGAATTCTTGAATAAAAGGGACAGCAGTTTCAAATATTTTGGCATAACGACCATCTTTCAACTGTTGCATCAGCATACCGTGTAGTAAGCTTAATTCACCAATTTTTGAAGAAACCTCTTGCGTAAAACCTTTTTCGGCCACCCCATCTGATTTCATTTCTTTCATCAAATCAACGTACCATTTTAGTATTTCAGCCTCTTGCTCCTCGCTCTTGGCCATTGGTTTAACCAAATTGTAGAGAATAGCGTCTTGATCAAAATTTAATCCTCGAATCAAATCATGAAGCTGAAACATGTAAAGAATATATTCTACAATATTCTCTTCTTTTTTTGCTTGAGCAATTAACATTATTAATTATTAAGAGGAGATTGAATTCCGGCTGCGAGCTTAGCGCCATATGCTTGATTCAATTTAGCCGTTACATAATCTGTAATGTCCAATTCCGGATTTGCAAATAAAATAACTTGATTGGCCATGGAATAGGTCATGACGTAATCATAACCTAGTTCTTTTCCAATTTCATCCAAATACTCAGCTGTGCTATTCATCACTTTCAGAGTCTCTTCGTATTCAAGTTTAGCCACTTTTTCTTGAAGCTGCTGAGCCTCTTGCCCTAACACCATTTCTTTTTGCTGAAGTTTTTGAGCTTCTGCTTGCACCTCGTCATTCCACATCTCACCTGACTTTGCTTTTCGCTCTAATTCGGCATATTTCCGTCTTAATGAATTCTCCTTTCCAGCCATGGTCGCCTGAGCAATCTCTAGTTCTTTGGAGATTACTTTTTTAGCGTCACCAAAAGCCTTGTAATTCTTATTTAAACTATCAGAATTCACAAAAGCGATTTTGAGCCCTTTTTTAAAGTCAGGTAGAATAATATCTTCTGTGTTAACTACCGGTGCAGCGCTTGAATCCTTAACATTAGAATCTTCTGTGGTTGGAACATCCACTTCAGCAATTGGTTGTTCCGTTGATCCTCCCGCAAAATGAAGGATGAATAAAATTATAACTGCAATAATCAGTACTACGTTTATTCCTACTAGTGCTTTATTATTCATTGATTGTGTTTTTTCTTTTGAAGGCTTCCCCAAAATCTGTTCTCATTGTTAAAAATCTTTCCATTGCACCTTTTAAAAATGCTTCGTCTAACATGTTTTCGACTTCGTCTAAACCTAAAACGTCCATTTTCTTGATTTTGTATACTTGTTCAAACTGACCAATTTCAATTTTGGTTAAGTACTTATCATTTATTTCAAAAATGGTAATCTTAAACTGTGGGTGCGGTATATCTTTAACAACTCTCATTCTCTGCAAAAATAATACAATTACCGTAGGTTCGATTTTTTAATTCTTCTAATCGAATTTGGAAAGTTTGGACATAAAAAAAGGTCAACCATTAGATTGACCTTTCTTTAAAAAATTTCGTTATCGCTACGCTACAAACTGCTCTGTAAACGTGTGGAATTCAAATGGAATGTTTACCATGAACGCATAATCCTGACCAACTTCGAACATGTCATCGTCATTCTCTTTATAGCACCAAGTAATTTTTACATTAACGCCTTTGTCAACTAACTCGTTCAACTTGTACATTAAAAACAAGATCCGCTTCGAAGATGAAATATTGAAAAATTCTAATTCGATCGTTAAATGAATATTATTAGTTGATCCTTTAGAATAAGCTTCCATCCATTCTAAAACTGGTTGATAGAATTCTTCGGCATCATCTGGAATCGATTTACCTCTTATCGAAAACGATCCGTCCTCAGGTGAGAAACTAATTTCTGGTGTTAAAGCGGTGTTCTGAATGTATAAATGCTCCATACTTGAATTTGTCCTTTAAATATCTAAAGATTAATCCATACCTCCTACACTTATTCTACAAAATTAATTAAGATTCAGATTAAACAGGGGTTTCACCCGACTAAAATTAAAGGCTCATTAAATCTTTGAATTTTGCAGCTTGCCTTCTCGACACTTCCACCTTAACACCATCCTTTAAAGTGAGCTGCAATCCGCCATTGAACCAGTTTTCCACTTTTTCAATCCACATTAAATTAACGATGTACTTTCGATTCACCCTGAAAAACAACTTCTCTTCAAGGCGCTCTTCTAAATTATTTAACGACTTCAAAATCAACGGTTTAAATTCATGGAAATAAACTCGAACATAATTGCCTTCAGATTCAAATAATCGGATGTCTTCTAAATTTACAAACCAACATTTTTCTCCATCTTTCAGAAAGATTTGATTTCCTTTTCCAAGTTTTCCCTCTTCAACGGGCATTGAATCTGGAATTTCTTCACTTTCTTTTTCATCTTCCAAAGTAATTCTCCGAATTGTCTCCTCTAATCGTGCAGGTTCAACAGGCTTCATTAAATAATCTAAAGCGTTTACTTCGAAGGCTTTAATCGCATATTCATCGTAAGCGGTTACGAAAATCACTCGTGGAGTTGAATCTAATTCCTGTAATAAATCAAATCCCGTTTTCTCCGGCATGTTTATGTCCAGAAAAATAAGGTCTGGATTATGTTTCTTAATACTAATAATGCCATCGTCCACATTAGAACATTCATCAATTACTTCTATCTCAGTAAACTCCTTTAAAAGGTTGTTTAACTCTTTCCTAGCTAATCTTTCATCATCTATGATAATCGTTCTCATATCTCTTAATCTATAATCGGCAAACGTATTTGTGTTTTAACCATGTTGTCTGCATTACCAATGGTTAACTTCCCTTCTGGACCAAACATTAAGTCCAATCTTCTTTTTGAATTTTCAAGTCCGATTCCGGTAGAATCTGAACTAAGATCTGGTCGAAAAACTCCTGAATTAAGCACTATTAATACGAGTTCGTCTTCTTCCTTGTATCCAGTAATAATGACCATTCCTCCTTTTGCAATTTGTGATATACCATGTTTTACGGCATTTTCAACCAATGTTTGTAGCAAAAGAGGTGGGAATTTTTTCTGTTTTAAAGTCGTATCAACTTCGAATTTAAAATCCAATCGCTCTTCGAATCTTATTTTTTCAAGATCCAAATAATCTTTTACGATCTCCAATTCATCTTGAAGTGGAAGTAGATCCTTTCTACCTGCAATAAGCGTACTTCGAAGTAAATTTGAAAGTTTGGTAACCGCGACCTTGGCATTTTTTGGGTCTTCATCAATTAACGCTCGAATGCTGTTCATTGAATTAAACATAAAGTGCGGGTTCAGCTGACTTCTCAAGTTTTGAAGCTCTACTTCGTTCCTGGATGACGTCAACTTAATGTTCCGAATTTCTTGGATTCGAGATTTCTCAAAAAAGTGATATCCAAAATATAGAACGGACCAAAAGAAAAAGAAAATCGCATCGCTAACAATTACGTTTACGATCTGAAGCGGATTCATTTCTTTCAACAAATCTTGCTTTACGATTGCATCAACACCATATTGGCTCAAAAAGAATAAGGCTCCAAGAACGCTGCTTGAGACAATCACCAAGGGTATTAGTTGAACCGCGGAAAATCTCAACCAGTTTAACTTCAATATACCAAACCGATATATTTGAGATATAATAATCCCAGCAACCAAAAATGCAAACGCGGCAATTAGATCGTCAGACGCAATTGGTTCTTTTTGGAAAATCAACCCCAATGTCATCAAGGCTCCCCAACCACCAATTTGTGCGGCCCAGTATGAAATTTTTTTACTCACTGTTTAAAGATACGTAGGTCAACATTTTTTGGATTTAATATCTACATGAAAGGTATGAATCAAATTCAAACTACATTTATAGCTTATGAACTACTTATCTCATATTCTTCTTAGTGGTGAAAATCCCATGATTTTGGTCGGGAATTTCATGGGAGATAGTGTTAAAGGCAATGGCTTTGAGAATTATCCTTCTGACTTAAAAAAAGGGCTACTCCTTCATCGTCAAATTGATTCTTTTATGGATTCTCATCCATTAGTGATGACTGGCAAAAAAAGACTGCATCGCACTCAACATAAATTTGCTGGGGTTGTCATCGATGTTTTTTATGATTACTTCTTAGCAAAAAACTGGAAAAAGTTTAGCGATAAAAATATGGCAGCCTTTATCGACACTAGCTATCAAACTTTGGAAGCCCATGTACATTTGATGCCAGAAATCAGTCAATTCATCTTTGGAAAAATGTCCTCAAGTAATTGGCTGATTCAGTACCAAGAGGTAAAAGGAATTGATCGCGCATTAGCTGGACTTTCTAGGCGAACTAAATATCCGAACAACATGGCCGAAGCGTCAGATCATTTAATTGAATTTGAACAAGAATTTAATGAAGAATTTTTGGCATTTTTTCCTGAGATGGTAGACCATTGTAATAAGTTCTTGAAAAGCTAAGAACCAGGCGATTACGTTATTATCCAAACTCGTAACTTAAACAAATAGATTTCAACAATTATTAACTTAAAAAATGGCTAAACTTAAATTAGATCTTCATGACATCTATAACAAGGGACAATTAATAGACCAAGCCCTTGAAGACGTTGTTCAAGAAGCGATTGACAAAAAAATTAAAAAGGTGGAAATTATTCCAGGTAAGGGATCAGGTCAATTAAAGAAGAAGGTTATCCGCTTTTTAGAGCGTAAGGATATCAAGAAATTGTACCATCGTGTTGAAAAAGACTCTAAGAACTGGGGCCGGTTGTTTATTCATTTCCGCCATTAATCATTAAATTTAGTTCGATGGTAACAATACGGGACACCAAATAGCGTATATATACGTATACAGGTTATCTTTGTATTATCTAAGAACGTGAAACGAATTGCCTACATATTATCACTTGTTTCGGTTATAGCCTTAATGGCTTTTAACGCGGAAAGTGGTGACCCTTCTAAAGAAGGAATCATCATTCTTGAAGGCAAATATCAAAATCGAAATATTTATGTTGCAAATCCATATCCAGATAATGGGGTTGGTTACTGCACGTATGAAGTTCGTGTAAATGGAGATATCGTTACAGATGAAGTAAACGGTAAAGCATTTGAGATAGATCTAAAACAATTTGAATTGACTACTGGTGAAAAAGTGGTAATTGAGATTAAGCATAAAGGTGGATGCGCGCCAAAAGTTTTAAACCCAGGTGGATTAAAACCAAAGCCAACTTTTACTACAGAATCTATTAATCTTGAACAAAGCGGCCTGTTAGAATGGTCAACGTCTAATGAAACTGGTATTCTTGATTACATCGTTCAACAATACAAATGGAATAAATGGGTTGACGTTGGAGAAGTTTCAGGAATAGGAACACCGAGTATTAATGATTACGACTATAAAGTTCATCTTACTTCTGGTGTGAATAAGTTCAGAGTGATGCAAAGAAACTACGAAGGAAAAATTAAAAAGAGTACTTCTATTGAATTAATCTCAAGTCTTCCTAAACTCACCTTTATCTATAACAAAAGAACTAAGGAAGTAGTTTTCTCTTCAGAAACTCAATTCGAGATTCATGACATGTATGGTAGAATGGTTAAACGAGGATATGGATCTTCTGTTAAGGTAGACAATCTCGAAAAATCAGAATACTATATTAGTTACGACAATTCAACGGATTCATTTCAACGATAATGCGCTTTACCTATCTAGCAACAGCCTTTTCAGCGCTATTGTTTTTCTCGCTAACCTTCACTTCTTGTAAAAAGCCCGAAACGGCTACCATCACTATTGCCGGGAACATTACTGAATCTAGTGGCACCGGAATAAATGGAGCAAACGTTGAAATGTCCGTAAAGGAAGTTAGCGGAGGTACATTTTCAAGCACGTTTAACACATTTTACTCAGGAGCATCCGCCAGTGACGGATCGTATAGCCATACTTTCGATGCCCATAACGCAGTAGAATATAAAATTGAAATTACTGGTGATAACCGGTTTGATCAGGAGTTCATCATCAACCCTGATGATCTGGAGCGCAATGCAACTAACACTTACAACTTCACTTTGATACCGCAGGCATGGTATGAAGTAAACATTAGGAATACGTCTCCTTTCGATTCAACGGATTTCATGCAATATCAAATAGAAACGACTCAATTAAGTTGTCCTGGTTGTTGCCACAACTTAATTCAAGTATTCTCGGGCGATGTGGTTGACTCTACATTTAAATGTATGACTACTGGCAATACAATGCTTAAAGTGAACTGGTACGTTACGAAAAACAGCATTCCATCATCATTTTCTGATTCTGTTTATTGCGCCATAGGAGATACAGGAGTATTAAACGTTTACTACTAGTCAATCTCGCTTCGATCATCCCAATTATTGTTTCATTTATAATTGCTACTTTCAGTGGATGGATTTCTTCCTCTACTCAGACGAAAATAAAAAGAAGACACTTATTGCTTTACTGGTTCAGCTTAATCAAAGTGACCACAGAAATCACACCAATGAGATTAAATTCATAGAGGCTGTTGGCTCAAAAATGGGGCTATCTTCCGATGAGATCTATGATATCCGCTTAGGCAATTATGATTTTGAAATTAACATGCCAAAGCAAGAAGATGAAAGAATGCTGTTTTTTATGCACCTTATTCATCTCATTAAAATCGATAATGAAATTGCCCCACAAGAAGAGTTCCTCATTAAAGACATAGGGTTAAAGCTTGGAATTAACTCGATGTTAATCTCTGAATTGGTAGATGCGTATAAAAAGGAAATTGATTCTGGACAAAAGTTATCCGCAGACAGAATGAAAGAGACAATCCGAAAATATTTGAATTGATTTTGGAATTACGATTTATGATTTTAGAATATTTATCAACTCTAAAATCATAAATCTAATATTGTAATTCTGTTCATTTTACCATCAACGGCATTGCCATGACGCCTTGGCTAGATCTCAATACTATGTTGTAAGCTCCCGAGGCAAAGTCTGAAACGTTCAAGAAGTACTTTCTTGAATTTCCTGCGAAACTTCCAGCATGGATTGTTTCCACCATCTCTCCTAGAACATTATATACTGACAAGTCTCCTTCAAAACCTTCAACATTACTAATCTCAATACAGGTTAATCCCTGAGAAGGATTTGGAAACACTCTTCCAAAAGAAATAACATCTTCCACTATATCAACAGGTCCTGTAACTTCAAAATGGAAATATCCTGTTGGCGCAGGCATTGGTCGAACTTGTGTTTTACCAGAAACTGAATTACCCTCAACATAATAGTAAATATGAGTTCCAACAGCTTGAGTAGGAATATCTGCAGACCAAGTGTCACCCGAAGTGTTTGTCATACTCAACGATGTATAAGATCCACCAATGGATGTCTTGTAGTACATTGTTGCAGAAGAAATACCTGATCGATGCATAACCAGAGCATCCACGGTATAAGGATTAACGTCATCTGTTGTGTTCGGAAGTTCTTGGTGAGAAATCAACAATGGGTCTTCAATACCAATCGATTTAGTAATACAGTGAATCGCTCCACCAGAGCCAATAATATTTGATCCTGAATTATCACAATCAATCCCGATTACTTCATATCCAGGCATTGTTTCTCTTAAAATTCTAAGTCCAATAGTATCCCATTCTTCTCTATATGTTGGAACCAATACCTTATTGTTAACTATTAAGTTATTAGCATAAGTACGATAAGAAGCACCAGACCAAGTACCATCTGGATAATTACCTCCTACACTCGGAACCATTGGAATCCGAACGATCTTATATGGGGTTCCGAAAACGGAAACAAAATTATCTTGAATATACTGGATGTTTAGTTCAACTTGAGGACCATCAGAAACTCCTGTCGGAAATTCTCCGATAACGAGTGTTTCTTCATCCACTAGCTTCATGTGCATATCAATGTGATGAATATCATCGTATGGAAGAACTGTCATTTTCACATAGGTATCAATCCCCATCCAATCATCCATTAGCTGGTCTACTTGTGCAGGTGTCTTCACCGTTAAATTATAAGATCCTGACGCATCATTTTCTTCATCGACTAGCTCAGAAGAGAATGCTGTACCAAAACCATCAGCCATGAAATTACCTCCAGTATGCACTAAATCAGTTCCTGATTGCGCCATCTCATAAACTGGTATTCCCAGTTGGTTTCCAATTGCCTCTGGCGCTGCATTATCATCCGGTCTACTTCTATTGTAAATCCAGTCTACTAATATTAAAGAATCTACATAGTCTTTATAGACTGTATTCCCTCCATAATCTCTCATCCAGATGGAATTGTAGTCATCTTCAACAAAAGTTACGTTGGTAATAGGAACACCGTATCCCATCAACTCGCTTTGAGCAGTGGTTGCACTAGTACAAAGGATAACCACATTACACTCAGATTGTACTTCCCGCACAATTTCAGCTAAAATGCTCTTATAGCTTGTCCATGTAATACAAACCGACTGAACCTCTTCCCATTCTGCCATTGTTCTAAGGTTACCAACTGGCTGAGCCTGGATGGTTGCTTTTGAAGAAGCGGTGTAAGATTCCTTGTAAGATATGATTGCCTCTTTCGAATTTTCTTCGATTGTAGACCCAATTGGCAAATTGGTCTGAGCAAAAATAATTGAAAAGCTAAGTGTAAGTAGCAGCGTTGATGTTGCTGTTTTCATATTTATTTTTTTGATGCTGCATAAAGCTACGACTTTAATATAGATTAATGTGGCATAGTTTATGACACTTTATTTACGGTCGTATTGATCCATTAACGAATAAATGAATACTTTAGAGGTAGCTTAAAAGTCATGAGAATAACCCTACTACTGCTTATCAGTCTGGTGTCACTGAACTCTATTTCGCAAGAATTAGAAGCTACATGGACCCAATTTACGGATGCCGAAAAAACGGACAAAGTTCAGATCGTTGGTGTAACTGCGGAACGAATTGTGGTAGGTGTTAGAAAAAAAGACAAAACCAAACCCGCCCAGATCATAGAATATGGCCGCGAATTTGGATCTTACAAGGTACTAGATGCCAGCTTTCCAGATGAGTCTATCATCCATTTTGAGGTAGTTAATGGCCGAACAATAGTGTTCTCGACAAAAAGACAGGAAGGCAATAAGAAAGGTTTATTTACTAGAACAATTGAGGATGGAAGCTTCAGTGAACCGAGTTTGTTATGCCTGTCTAAACATGTAAGCTCTTCTTTTGATTTTACCTTATCCCCAGATGGCGAATATTTAGGGGTAATTGCCAACGCCCCATACATGAAAGGCAAAAATGAAGAAATTGAAACGTGGGTATTCAACGCTTCATTGGAATTACAAATTGAGCATAAATTGGCACTGACAAATGATAATAGAAAAATAAAAGTCAACGTGCCCGTTATGTCAAATACCGGAGTTTTATTCGTCATTAAAAGATATAGAGTAGGCTTAGACAATTCTTATTATGTCTTTACCATTGATCCTAGCACGGATCAGCATCATAAAAAGTCATTAACATTGATGGGGAAAAGAATTGCCGATGTTAAATATGAATTAGATGCTGAAAACAATCTGCACTTGGCTGGATTCTATGTTTCTTCTAGTTACAACATATATGAAGGAAGCTTTTATTTCAAATTAGATCAAACAGCGGTAGCACTTGGGTTTAAGCAAAATGCTTTTACGGAAGAATTTTTGATCAAAGCAGAAGGGAAGAAAATCGCAAAAAAAGTTGGCGGATTAGTTGATTTCAAAATTCGAGAAATGAAAATGGTCAACAATAGAGTTTTTCTAACAGCTGAACATACCAAGCAAGAAAAGTTAAATGTTGGTTCAGAGCTTAAAACCTTATATATGAAAGATCGACTGGCAGTTGTCTGCTTAAAACCAGACGGGATTGTTGATCACATTGATGTATTAGAAATAAATCAAGCCAGCAATAACGATAGAGGATTTTGGAATCATCACAAGTTGCTTAAAAAGGAGGGCAAGTTATTTATTGCCCATAATCTCAAAGATGATCTAAATGTTGCGCTAAAGATGAGCACATTAAAAGAAGACAAAACATTTGAGACCAATGATATTTCGACAATATATAGTGAATTGGAAGAGCCTGTCGGTGTTAATCTAAAGGACGTGATGTTCTTTAAAAAAGAAATAGTCACTACAGCCTGGGACATCAATAAATCGAAGTTTGCCGTTGGAATAATCTCTCAAAAAGAAGAGTAATTACCCCCAGATGATTCTTGCGTAGATGGAATGTTGCATTCCTCTCTCTTTAAAAACGGTTTGATAGTCAGTTAAATTCACCGTAGTATAATGAAGATTATAGCCAATATCGAAGATGAATTGTTGATTGAATTTGAATTTAACTCCTAGACCACCTATTGCTCCTACCCCAATTCCTCCAGGCTTTGTTCGCCCATTACCTTCTACAACTGTTCCGTTATTCGGGTTAATATTACCAACCCATATCGGGTCTCCAATATAATATGGCGGCAGGTTACCTATTTTCATTGTATTGTCTTCAAACTTGGTAACAGTAACATTAGCTGCCATAGACCAATACATATACGTGTTGTTTTCCGAACTCAAGTAATTTTGAAATCCAAAATTCATGCTAAGTCTCTTTTCCTTGCCTAAGATGGGGATGGTTTCAATGGTCATTTCTGGTTGAAGATTATTAGGATCGTCCACCAACAGAGTGATAAAATCTTGCGCTTTAATATTGATTATATCAACATCTGCAATTAGCGCAAAAGTTTCGCTAACATTATAACCGACATTAATCCCCAACTGTGCAGCAACAGTATATCTCATTTCTTCAGGAAATTCACCGAAGAACACTGGATAATTTTGATATTCCTGCGCAATTTGATCCGCATAGAATTGAGTGTTTAACACTCTATTAACCCCTCCACTAGCATTTCCATTATAAAAATAAGCAGTGTTTTTATTCGCAAAATATCCACCTGCATTTACTCCTATGAAAAATGGCTTCATTTCCATGTTCGATTGTTCTTGCGCATGCAACCCAAGAACTGAAAAACCAAAAACTACTAAGAGTAAATACTTCATTTCAATAATTTAATAATGCTTCTAACTGACTGGCGAATCTTTCTTTCGGTAGAAAGTTATCTTCTAAGTTCCCAGCAAAAGGTACTGGTGTATCCAAACTTGCTGAACGAATTACAGGTGCATCTAAATACTCAAAGCAATGCTCGGCAATTAAGGCCGATAATTCCCCTCCGATTCCACCAGTAATACAATCCTCATGCAATACAATAACTCTTCCCGTTTTCTTAACAGATTCAAATATTGCATCTTGATCTAACGGCAACAACGTTCTTAAATTTACAACATCTGCGCTTACGTTTGGATTTTCTTTAAGGAAATCTAATGCCCAATGAACTCCCATTCCATAGGTAACAATGGAGACATCGTTTCCAGTTTTAACCATCGAAGCTTTTCCAATTTCAGTAGTATAGTAGTCATCAGATACTTCTTCAGAAATACTTCTGTATAATGCTTTATGCTCAAAAACCATTACCGGATTCGGGTCTTCAATTGCTGCAGCCAATAATCCTTTAGCTTCTCCAGGAAAAGCAGGATAAACAATCTTCAACCCAGGCGTATGAAAGAACCACGCTTCGTTGGATTGAGAATGAAATGGACCTGCGCCCACGCCCGCTCCGGTTGGCATTCTGACGACCACATCAGCGTTTTCGCCCCAACGCCAATGTAATTTAGCAAGGTTATTTACGATTTGGTTGAATCCGCATGTTGCGAAATCGGCAAATTGCATTTCCATCACAGCTTTATGTCCATTCATTGATAATCCCAAAGCCGCACCAACAATAGCTGATTCACAGATTGGCGTATTTCTAACCCGTTCTTTCCCGAATCGATCAACAAACCCTTCAGTTACCTTAAAAACACCTCCGTATTCGGCTATATCTTGGCCCATAATCACCAAGTTATCATAGCGTTCCATCGACTGACCAAGACCATCTGAAATCGCATCTATTAATCTCTTATCTGATTTTTTATCCGATTTTGGTGCTGTTGTTTCAAATTCAAAGGGAACAAACAAATTTGCTTTTTCGGTAACCGTGTCTGCAGTAATATCCGGTTCTGCGTAGGCAATTTCCAGCGAGTCATTAATTTCTTTCTTTATTGAAATCTTAAGTTGGTCAATATCGTTTTGCGAAATAATACCTTCTTCCAATAAGAATAATTGAAAATTATCCAATGGATCTTTTAATGCCCATTCATCCTGTATTCCATCTGGATAGTACTTAGTCCCTGAGGCTTCTTCATGACCTCTCATTCTGAACGACATGCATTCTAATAAGACTGGTTTAGATTTTTTACTTTGAGCCGCTTTAATTTTAGAAACAGCATTATAAACTTCAATAATGTTATTTCCATCTACCTGAACTGTATCTATACCGTATCCAATTCCTTTATCAATAAATTGTTTACACCTGAACTGCTCAGATGATGGAGTTGATAATCCCCAACAGTTATTTTCAACTACAAAAATCACAGGTAAATCCCACACCGCTGCAACATTTAAAGCCTCGTGAAAATCACCTTCACTTGCACCACCATCTCCAGTAAAAACAATTGTAGATTTACCAGTATTCTTTAATTTATGACCCAAAGAGATACCATCTGCGATCCCTAATTGAGGACCTAAATGGGATATCATTCCAACCACATGGTGCTCCATTGAACCAAAGTGAAATGATCGATCTCGGCCTTGTGTAAAACCTAACGCTTTACCTTGGAACTGTGAAAATAGCCTTTCCAATGGCACATTTCGAGTTGTAAAGACTCCAAGATTACGGTGCATCGGGAGCATAAATTCATCTTCCTCCATTGCCATGGCTGTTCCAACTGAAATGGCCTCTTGACCAATTCCGGAAAACCACTTGGAAATCTTACCCTGCCTAAGAAGTATTAACATTTTCTCTTCAATTAATCTTGGTCTGAGCAAGTTTAAATGCATCTCTTTTAATAGAGTTTTCGAGAGTCCTTTAGAGTTAAAAGTCATAGAAATTTTATCCAACACCGCCATATTCGCAAATCATTTGAATGTAAAAGTATTCATTTTATAGCACCACTCACTCATTCAAACGGCCATAATTATTGCTATTATTGTAAAATATTTGGAGACAGCAACCTTTTTGGAACGATTGCCGTCTTGACTACGATTGAGCATAAATTTAAACCTAGCAATGAAAAAATTATTAATCGCCTGCCTAGTTCTAGTAATGAGTAGCCAGCTATTTGCATCCCATATAGCGGGTGGAAATATAGAAGTCCAATATGTTGGTGTGAACCAATATCAACTTGTAATGAAACTTTATCGTTCGTGTGAATCTGGGTCTGCCGGAATGCCTACGAGCGTTACAGTTGGTATATATCGTTTAGATACCGATGTTTTACAAGCGAGCTACATTCTAACTTCTCCTGTTATTACCGCCAACTTGCCTTTTGGAGATAGTTGCTATACTCCTACAGGTCTTTGTGTCGATAGAGGAATCTTTACTTCACCTATTATTACTATTCCAGATTACGGTCCGGGATACTATTTACATTCTCAGATCTATGCTAGAAATTCTACTATTGATAATATCAACAGTCCAGGTAGTACAGCAATGAGTTTCTATACAGAAATTCCGGATCCTGCAATTGGGCCAAACAGCACTCCTCAATTCGGTCCGTATCCAGCAGATGCATATTTATGTTTGGGATACACGAAATATTTTGATTTTGGAGTTGTTGATGCTGATGGGGATTCATTATCATATGAATTAGTGGACCCTCTAGCCGGTGCCACGGCAGCACCAACATCTAATGGAACTTATGCAAAACCGCACCCTCCTGTAGCTTGGGCAATAGGTTTTGGTTTAGCCAATATTTGTGGAGGCGCACCTCCAATGTCAGTTGATCCTACAACCGGAGTGATTGACGCAAGTCCCGTTTTATCTGGTAAATATGTATTTGCGTTAAAAGTTCATGAATGGAGGGGTGGTGTTAAAATAGGTGAAACCACTCTAGATATTCAATACGAGGCGCTGCCTTGTACTGTGGATTCTCCACCGCTATTCACAGCATTAGATGATACTTTAAATGTAATTGTTGAAGAACAGATTTGCTTTGATATTCAAGCATATGATAATGATGGAAGTGATACAATTTATCTAACACCTATTTCTAGCGAGTTTGATTTGGTTGGAAACTTTGTTGCTCCAACTCCATCTGGAGGATCTCCACTTGGTGATTTCTACTACTTAGACTATTTAGGAGCTGATACCTCATGGGTGCCTCACTTTGTTGACGTAGGTGGAGGAACTTACGAAGGAATTGGAGTTATTCCATTGAGATATTGTTGGAACCCTCCTTGTGAGACTGTAGATTCTACTTTTGGAATTGATTTAATTACTTACTCTTTGGGTTGTTCTGGTTCTGACACAACTATTAAGCACATCGAAATACATGTTATTAATATTGTCCCTCCGATTCAACTTTCTATTCCAGATACGATGAACGTGACCTTTGGAGAAAGTATTTGCTTCGAGGTTTTTGCTCGGGATACGATTAATACGAATGATACGCTTTACATTGAGCCAACATCTGCTACTTTCCCGTTTGCAGCTAGTTATGAAGCGCCAATTGCTTCTGGAGTTCCTGGGCAGTATTACTACCTCAATTTCATGAGTCAGGATACAGTTTGGATTACCAATTACTCTTATGGTGCAAACAACCAGGTAGGTGCAATTACAGATGTACCACTTAGATATTGTTGGACTGTTGATTGTGGAGATGTATTCCTTGAGGATATAGATATGCAATTTCTAGCCTATTCCACTAAGTGTAATTCAGACACGAGTTACAATGGCTCTTCTATCCATATTGATCCTCCAGTAGGCTGGGTAAATCCAATTCCAAACGTATTCACACCGAATAATGATGGTACAAATGATTACTTCGAATTAGAAGGTCTAAATGATCCATGTTATGATACGATGAACGTTGAAATCTATAATAGATGGGGACAAAAAGTATTTGAGTCTACGGATCCAGAATTTAAATGGGATGGTACTAATATGCGCGGAGCTGAATGTAAGCCTGGAACATATTTCGTACTAATCAAAGGAAGTTATGGTTCTACTTATGACCCGACTACCGGATTAAGAATTCCAAATGCGATTGAAGATGAATATCACGTAACGTTATTCAGATAGAAGACTATCGTATAATTCAATGTATTGTGAAAGGATTTGATTGATATCAAATCCTTTTGCTTTTTCTAAAGCTTCCATTTTATAGCGATCAAGGTCGTTGAGAATGTTTAGCGCCAATTCAGCCATCTTGTCTGTATCACCTACCGTATGTAAATGACCACCATAACCATCTTCTACAACTTCTGGTATACCACCTGCATTTGAAGCAATTACGGGAACTGAAGAAGCCATAGCCTCTAAAGCAGCCAATCCAAAGCTTTCTGTTTCAGAAGGCAACATGAATAAATCAGATACTTGTAATACATCTTCAGGATGCTTTATGCTTCCTAAGAAATGAATCTTATCACACACCCCTTGTTGTCTGCACATTTCCTCTACATTATGACGTTCAGGTCCATCCCCTATTAAAAGGAGTACAGCAGGAGTAGAATCTAATATCTTTTTAAAAGCAACGATGATATCTGGAATTCGCTTTACTTTTCTAAAATTGGAAATATGAGTTATAATTTTTTCACCATTTGAAGCATAACTTGATCGGTCCAAATCTCCCTTTCTTCCAGCGTAATTTTCTAACCTTACAAAATTTGGAATCACATTTATTTTTCTGGTGATATCGAAATATTGTACCGTGTCTTGTTTTAAACTTTCGGAAACGGCAGTAACCGCATTGGAGTTATTTATGGCAAACTTAATGACTGGTTCAAAAGAGGAATCTTTACCCACTAAGGTAATGTCAGTTCCGTGGAGCGTAGTAATAAAAGGAATATTAATGCCTTGCGATTTTAAGATCTGCTGCGCCATATAGGCTGCAGATGCATGTGGAATTGCATAGTGCACATGGAGAATATCTAAATTCTCATATTTAACCACGTTTACCAATTTACTTGTCAATACAAGCTCGTATGGCGTGTATGCAAATAATGGGTAGTCTGAAACCCTAACTTCATGGTAATAAATATTCGGGTGAAAAGAGCCTAGTTTAACAGGCTGGCTATAGGTTATAAAATGAACTTCATGGCCTATTTTGGCCAATTCCTTACCTAATTCAGTTGCTACAATTCCACTACCACCGTAGGTCGGATAAAGCACTATTCCAATTTTCATAAACCTATCTTAGATTCGTCAGCCGAATTTACGGCATTATATAAAACTCGTTGAATTTTAGTCCTGATGCTCATTGAAATTATCTTTCTGTTTTCAGCACTTGGATAAACTCGATTTGATAAAAACACGTAAACAAGCCCTGCATCCGGATCTGCCCAGGTTAGCGTTCCTGTGAACCCAGAATGACCGAAACTGTTTCCAGATGCACATTTACTGCAAGTAGGACCACTCCCACCTTCCCTTACGGGTTTATCAAATGCTATACCTCGTCTATTTCGATTACTTAAATAATGGGAGGACGTATATTTTCTTACAACGGAGTCCGATAAATATCTTGTTCCTCCATATTCTCCATAATTCATATACATCTGCATCATTACTCCTAAATCATTGGCATTAGAAAACAATCCTGCGTGACCTTGAACACCCCCAAACATTGCAGCCCCTTGATCATGAACATAACCATGAACCAATTGATGCCTATAATAGCCATCTATTTCTGTTGGCACTATTTGATCTAAAGAATATTTATCTCTTGGCAAATAACCAATTTGACCTAATCCCATTGGCTTGTAAAACACACTGTCTACAAAATTGTTCTGAGCTATTCCTGTTTGTTTACCGATAATTCTATTGATGAAATAATAACCCAAGTCTGAATACTTATACTTCTTTCTAGCAGAAATAGATGTACCTAAAATTCTCTTGAAAATTGTGTCCTGATAATTTGGGTTCATCCAAATTCCATCCGCCACCTTTATCGTATTAAAAGTCGTTTTATTTGGACTGTATAACATAAAACTGGGTTGACCTTTGTGCAAAGTTCGGATATAAAAAGGAATCCATGAAACAAATCCAGCTTGATGCGAAAGCATATACTTCAACTTAGTTTTGAAATAGTCAGTTGAATCTGTTAGTACAGGTAAGTAGTCGCCAACTGTTTGTTCCACGTCAAATAAGTCCTGATCTTCTAAACGCATAATAGATGCCGCAGAAGAAGCAATTTTGGTAATCGAAGCGATGTCATAAACATCAGTTAATTTCACCTCTCGCTCACCATCGTAGGTATGTTTTCCAAATGATTTCTGGTAAAACACCTTTCCGTCTTTAATTGCCATAATTTGACATCCTGGAAATACTTTTTGCTTGATGGCATCTTTCGCAATACTATCGATCGCTTTCAACTTATAGTTAGGAATCCCTATATCTTCTGGCAATGTATATTTCAATCGCGTTGATTGGTCCCAACAAATGCCTGTTCCTGCCGGGTATGAGGAATTTATTGAAACTGGTAGCTTTCCTTTTGCCGGAATTCCATTGAATACTAATTGAGATGCCAAATCCAGTGCAGCGTCTTGTTCTTCATATGCTACAATTACCGCTTTCAAATCTGTAAGAGAGTCCAAGCCATTGAGTGCATATGGATTACCAAAGTGCACTAATATGGTTGGCCTCGCTAACGCAAGCTCCTGAATAATTTCGATTGTTGAAGAAGTGATGCCGTAGTTCCTATGTACTCGCTGACTTAAATCATGGGTTGAAACAATAATTAAATCGTGTTCTGCCACATCCGTTATGTTAGTCAAGACTTGATTTAATGTTGAATTACGATCCATACTTAACCGATCCAGATTGCAATATCGATCCAAGCCCTCTGTAAATTTATTGTCTACATCTGCTCCAATAGATACGCTAAGAATATTTCTATTTTCTAAATCCGTCAAAGGCAAAATCCCGTTATCATTTTTTATAACAGTCATGGCCTCTTCATAGATTCTTCTTCTCACAACTTCTGCTTGAACATTATTTAAATCTTGATATATATTTTTCTTAGAAATTGCAGAAAATTTTGATGCTCCATATTCAGTTTTGCTGTTCAAAATTTTAACAACTCTTTTTGTAATTTCCTTTTCTGAGATTTCCCGTTGCACAATCGCTTCTTTAATTTTGGCTATTGCCATTGGAACATCTTCTGAGAATAACAAAACGTCATTGCCTGCTAACAAAGCTTTTACATCAACTTCCCCCGGCTTAAAATAAGAGCTAACGCCCTTCATATTCAGGGCATCTGTAAATACCAATCCTTGAAAATCTAATTCCTCTTTTAACAGTTCGGCTACAACTTTAGGCGACAATGTTGTGGCCAAGTTTGGTGTATTATCTAGTTCAGGAACTTGCAAATGGGCAACCATTATGCTAGCTAATCCTGCTCTAAACGCATTTCTAAATGGGTAAAGTTCAATCGAGTCTAATCGTTCTTTGCTATGTGGAACGACAGGCAATGATTTGTGCGAATCCATATCAGTATCACCGTGCCCTGGAAAATGCTTCCCATTTGCCATTATTCCATTCTCTTGAAGACCATTCATATATTGAATACCCTTTCGTGAAACGTTTTCCCTATCCTCCCCAAAAGAACGATAATTAATAACTGGATTGTTTGGATTATTGTTGACGTCCATTACCGGAGCAAAGTTCACGTGAACCCCTACTCGCTCACAATGACCAGCTACTTGCTTGCCCATCTGATAAACTAAATTATCATTTTGCATGGCGCCCATAGTCATTTGTTTCGGAAACTTAAAAGTTGAATCCAATCTCATTTTCAAGCCCCATTCCGCATCAATTCCCACCAGAAGCGGAATTTTACTTTTGCTTTGATACAAATTTGTTAAGTCGACTTGCCGTCCTGGCCCACCCTGAAAAAAGATTAATCCTCCAATGTGCTGATTTTGAATCAACGAAATTATTTCATTTTGGTGAGCTTCATCTCGATTTGAGTAAGCTGCAACCATAAACAACTGACCAATTTTTTCATCGAGTGTCATTTTTTTAGCCACGCTATCTGCCCAAGTTTTCTCAGGCTCAGTTGGACCCCCTGCAAAAACAGAACTTCCAATTATTAATAGTATGCTTATAAAAAATATTCTCATCTCTTCAATCCCACAATGCGTCAGTGCTTATAAAATTAAACCAAACCCCATATGGAATTTTGGCTAAACGCTCATCTTATCCTAAACCAATTGTGAATAGAACTGGTTTTTTTATTATTCGTCAATAACCATGCCCACAATATTTAGTAACATAGATGGGTTCTGGATATGATTCTTAAATTTGTGTGTTATGATTCTCAAAGAAGGTACAGGAGTATTTAAAGTTCGGAAGCCGAAAAAGTTCAATTTATCTACGCGATATTACGATGCAGATAAGGAAAGACTGGATCTGAGAGTCAATGAAATTGAAAGTAAACACGGGAAAGAAGAAGGAGAACGTGCTAAGAGGGAAATAAATTTTAGAGCGCAGACGAATCTAGATTGGAAAAAGAGCCAAGTTCAGAAAGCGCGAATAAGAAGTAACATTAGATTACTTATTATTCTAGTGGTGCTAGCTGCTGTTTTTGTTTATTTATTCACCAACGTAGATGCTGTTTCTTCCCTATTCCAAAATAATACGGGTAAATAGTATATGCCAGATGTCATCAAGCTACTCCCTGACCATGTAGCGAATCAAATTGCAGCAGGGGAAGTAGTTCAAAGACCAGCTTCAGTAGTTAAAGAATTAGTAGAAAATGCAATAGATGCAGGTGCTACTAAAATCCAGCTCATTGTAAAAGATGCCGGAAAAGCTTTGGTGCGTGTAATTGATAATGGGTGTGGTATGACAGACACAGACTGCCGTCTATGTTTTGAAAAACACGCAACCTCAAAAATTAATACTGTTGACGATTTATTCTCTATTCAAACCAAAGGATTTAGAGGAGAAGCAATGGCTTCGATCGCTGCAGTTGCCCAAGTTGAAGTAAATACTAGAAGGCCTGAGGACGAAATTGGCACCAAGCTAATTATCGAAGGGTCTGAGGTAAAACTTCAAGAACCTACATCGACTCCAGTTGGAACTAGCATTGAGGTTAAGAATTTATTTTTCAATATTCCAGCTCGAAGAAATTTTCTAAAATCAAATCCAATTGAAACTAGACACATCATTGAAGAGTTTCAACGTATTGCATTTACTCATCCTGAAACTGAATTAATATTTCATCACAACGGCAACGAAATCTTCAATCTAAACGGAGGCACATTAAGGCAAAGAATAGTTGCAATAATGGGCAAAAACTACAATGAAAAATTGGTTCCGATAGAGGAAGAGACTAGCATTTTAAAAATCTCCGGATTCATTGGAAAACCAGAGGCGGCAAGAAAAAAAAGAGGGGAACAGTACTTTTTCGTGAACAACAGGTTCATAAAAAGCCCATATTTTAATCACTCCGTAGTGAAAGGATATGAAGAACTGATTGCCAACGATCAATTTCCATCCTACTTCATTTATCTGGAAGTAGATCCGACCACAATTGATGTGAACATTCATCCAACAAAAACGGAGGTTAAGTTTGAAGACGAGCGTTCTATATACGCAATTCTGAATTCTGCGACTAAGCAGTCATTAGGGAGATACAACATCACCCCAACGCTTGATTTCGAGCAAGAGACCAGTTTCAATGTCGCTCCCCTGCCTAAAAACGCGGTGGTTTCAGCTCCTAAAATTGAGCAAGACCCAGATTATAACCCATTTAAGCTAGAACCTTCGCAATCAGACTTTAAACATAAGAAGGTAAGTACATCTGACATTGCCGCATTGGAAAAAATGTATCAGAGCTTACCGTCAGATAAGCAAGAACTAATTACTGTAAGTTCTGAGGACGAGACACAAGGTTCTATAGATGAGGTGGTTGATATAGAAGAAAAGAAGCTACCGTATCAGCTGCACAAGAAATATATTATAAATCATATCAAATCAGGATTTATAGTAATTGACCAACAAAGAGCACACGAAAGAATTTTATTTGAACAATTCGTTCAGAAAATTGCTAATAATGTAGTTGGAACTCAACAAATGATGTTTCCGCTGACACTTGAACTCAGCCAACAAGACATAGGAATCTTACAATCTGTCAGTAACGACCTAATTGGAATGGGTTTTGATATTTCTGAATTCGGAAGCGGATCAGTAATTATAAATGGTATTCCAGCCGTATTGTCAGAAAGTGATGTTAAGACAACTATGGAAGAGATCTTGGAAAGTTTAAATGACGAGATCAGCTCCATTAAATTGGGAGAGAAAATGGCAAGAAGTATGGCAAGAGCTGCTGGAATTAAGAAAGGAAAGAATTTGTCGATCGAGGAAATGCAAAACCTGATTGATGAGTTATTTGCCTGTGAGCAGCCTTTTTACACGCCCACCGGAAAGCCAACTACCGTTACGGTTCCATTAGACGAGTTGGAAAGAAAATTTGAAGGATAATGCTACAGAATTTGTTTAGAAATATGGGGCCAGTGGTCAAGAATATACTCTTGATCAATGTTGTTTTGATGGTCGCAAATTTCATCTTCTTGCGCACGGGAACTGACCTAAACGACATATTAGGAGCTTACTATTGGGAATCGGAAAGTTTCAGCCCGTATCAGATTCTAACTCATATGTTCATGCACGATAACCGTGGTCTGATGCACATCATTTTCAACATGTTTGCTCTTGTTATGTTCGGAAGTCAACTTGAAAGAATTTGGGGTGCCAAAAAATTTCTAATCTATTATGTTGTTTGCGGATTCGGAGCATATATCTTACATAATTTTGTAACGATGATCGAAGTGCAACAAGCTTTAAGCTTGTTATCAGATACCGACATTGCCGCTTACAAGGATACGGGAGTGGTCTATAAACGTATTGCCATTGCAGCTCAAGAGCCGTTATGGCATGCTGAAAATACTTCTATGGTAGGTGCTTCTGGTGCTGTCTTCGGACTGCTTGCTGGCTATGCATACCATTTTCCAAACACAAAGCTGATGCTTTTATTCCCTCCTATTCCAATAAAAGCTAAGTTTTTTGTGCTCGGCTATGCCGCCTTAGAATTATATTCTGGGTTCCAAAATGCAGAAGGCGATTCAGTTGCTCATTTCGCACATATTGGCGGTGCTTTGGTTGGGTTTATTATGCTATTAATTTGGAACAAAGGTAAATTCAAGTTCAATTAGTGTCGGAAATCACAGACAATATAAAACGCATCTATAAGACTGGCGGAATCACCACGAAAATCATCTTTTTCAATGTTATCGCCTTCTTATTTTTCTACACGATTAATTTTATTGTAATTGGCTATAATCAAGCAGACTTAGGAATTCAACAGAACTTACATTGGTTTTCTGGTACAGCAAATCTACATGAGTTGATGCGTCAACCGTGGTCGATCTTAACAAATCTGATCATTCATGATGGCCTCTTCCATCTCCTGTTTAACATGATTGCACTCTACTTTTTTGGTAAAATATATAGCCAATTCGAAGTCAACAAAACTTACATCTCCACATATATACTTAGCGGATTAGCTGGGTTCTTTCTGTACCTGGTATTTATGAAAGTACTTCCGCTACCTCCAGCGATGAGCAATAGCCACATTGTTGGGGCATCTGGAGCAGTAATGGGAATTCTCGGTGCAGCGATGGCAATGGCGCCAAACATGAAATTGAACCTAAGGTTTTTCCAACCTACATTAATGGTGGTAGGTCTGGTATATGTTGGTTTAAATGTGGTTCGTATTTTAAGCTACGGTGATAATTTAGGTGGCAGTGTTTCTCACCTTGGCGGTTTTGGGTTTGGATATCTTTCCGTCATTCTAGCCAAAAGAGGATTAAATTTAACTGGCTGGCTCTCAGCTTTAATTGGCGCATTTAGTGGAGGCTTTTCTAAACCAAAGAAAGCTAACCCAAAGATGAAAGTGAAGTATCGAAAAAAAGACTTTAAAAGTTCTGCTAGCGCTAAGAATCAAACAGACGAGGAATTTAATGTCAGCAAAAAAGAGCGGCAAGCAAAAGTAGATGCTATATTAGACAAGATTAAAAGGTCGGGATACGAATCTTTATCTAAAACAGAAAAGGACTATTTATTTAATGAAGGGAAAAGGTTATAAAGCATTATCGTCTTTCAATAAGATTGCTTTCATATTAAATCTTCTCTTTGTTGTAGGGCTCCTCCTCTCCTACTTATCTACTTATATCAATCCTGAAAAAGTCAACTTTATAGCTTTCTTCGGACTACTCTATCCAGGCTTTCTAGTTGGCAATTTATTCTTTCTGATTTATTGGTTAATCAAACGGAAAAAACAATTCTTGTGGTCGTTAATTACCATCGTAATTGGGATCACCCACCTTAGTCATTTCGTACAGCTCACTGTGCTTGATGGTAACGATCCTGAATACACCAACGAGGTAAAAGTAATGAGCTATAATGTTAGAGACTTTGACCTTTACGAGTGGATTAAAAACAAGGAAACCCGAGGCAAAATATTCGAGTTCCTTAAACAAGAAGATCCAGATGTGATCTGTTTTCAAGAATTTTATCAAGACAACAAAGAGGTTCCTACTTTTGTAACCCGAGATTCCTTAATTCAATTTTTATCCGCTAAAAACATCACCGAAGGCTATACGCTTACTGGGTATAAAGGCTACGGCCTTTTTGGAAATGTGACTTTCAGCAAATATCCAATAATAGGTCAAGGCCATATCAAATTTGAAAATGACAACAGCAACAGCTTCATTTTTTCTGATTTATTAATTAACAACGATACAATTCGAGTTTACAATGCTCACATTGGATCTGTTGGATTTGAATTAGAAGATTATCAGCTCCTTGGAACCGAAGGAAACCATAAAACCTGGCCACATGTGAAATCTGTAAAAGATTCTAAAATGTACGAAAGACTGTCAATTGGATACAATAAAAGAGTTGCACAAACCAACAAACTGCTGGAGCATGCAGAAACCAGTAATTGCCCGGTGGTAATTTGTGGAGACTTCAATGACACTCCTGTTTCGTACAATTATAGAAACTTAACTGCCAAATACTGGGACTCATTTACAATTAGTGGAAATGGTGTTGCCGGTACTTTTACTAAAATTCCTTTTCAGCGTATTGATTACATCCTGCATGACGATTCATTTAACTCATACGGGTTCACAACTCATTCTCCGGAACTATCTGATCATAGAGCAATAAGTACGATTATTGAGTTTTAGAAACCTTTACCTCCGATAGGTCTAATTGATTCATGGAATTTACTTTTATCCCTGAAACATTATTTCTATAAAAACGCACCGTCTCATCATAGAACAAGGGAACAATCGGTGCTTCTTCTATTAAAATAGCTTCCAGCTTATTGTATAATTCCCATTTCACTGTATCGTTGTTTTCATTTAGCAATAATTCAAATTGTCTATCATACTCTTCGTTTGCAAAATGAGTATAATTTGGCCCTCGCTCAGGAGAGAAACTCTTGCTATAATAAAGCTGGTAGAAGTTAGTTGCATCCGGGAAATCAGCTATCCAATTTTTAAAGAAGAAATTATCATCAAACGAAGCCAAATTCTTCACGTAAACTTCTTTAGAAATGGCATCTACCTGAACAACCAGGCCAACTTCTTTTAACTGCCGTTGAATGTAATCGCATAATAATTTGTACTGATTGGCTACTATTAACCGAATTTTCTCCCCTTCATAACCAGACTGTTTCAGAAGCTCTCGTGCCATTTCCGGATCGTAATCATAGCCTTCCACATCAACATGCTCGAAGCCGGGAATGCCTGCTGGCAGAAACCCTTTATTCCCTGGTTTTCCAATTGACTTTCGGATGTAAAGAACTAGCTCTTCCTTATTAATTGCATGATTAATGGCTTGACGAACCTGTTTCTTCATCAGTGCATTATCCTTATTAATTGGCTTAGAATCATCGATCATAAACCCTAAATAATCCGTTTTAAGCCAAGGGATTTTAGAAAATTTAATATCAGCTTCATGCTGAGGCTGCATTTCGCCAAGATCCGTCAGTAACTTATCCTGAAAGTTCGGATCTAACCCCGACAACATTTCATATTTACCCGCTTTAAACTTGATGTACTCTTGTAATCGATCGTACAAAAAGGTAATAGTAACTGCGTCAATAAAAGGAAGTTGCTCTCCTGCACTATTTTTCCTCCAGTAAGAAGTGTTTTTCAGTAAAACGAGTTTATTCCCTTCTTCCCAAAAAGACATCTCAAAAGGACCTGTACCTACTGGGTTAGCTCTAAAATCATCTCCGTACATTTCAACAGCTTCATGCGGAACTACAGAGCAAAGCCCCAGTGTCATCATCTGGATAAAAGAAGGTTGAGGTTTCGTTAAAAATATTTTAAACGTGTTTTTGTCAACCGCCTGAAAACCGAGGTAGTTACTCTTTTCACTTTTATCCGCATTTTTAAAAATGTACTTTCCTGGTGAAGGTTGGTTAGGGTCGGTAATTCTGAAAAAACTGTATTCAAAGTCCTCAGCAGTTACTTTCCGTCCTTCTGAAGCTGGAAAACAAGGATTATCATGGAAAAAGACATCGCTGCGCAAATGAAAAGTATACTCCATTTGATCTTCTGAAATCTCCCAACTGGCCGCAATAGACGGCTGAACCTGCATATTCTCATCAAGCCTTACCAATCCTTCGTATAAATGTCCCACTGCAACAATATCCTCCCAGTTCACCGCTCTTGCAGGATCTAACTTAGAAATTCCTGCTGCTTCATTGTATCTGAAAACCGTTTGACCATTGTCATCTTGACTTTCTTTACCACCTCCACAGGTTGTAAAAAACAGGGCTAGCAGCATAGATATCAAACTTATCCTTAAGTGGCGAGTAGGGTTCATTGGGCTTATTTTAAAATGGTGAAAACCTATTACTTCCTCTAAAAAACAATTTTATAATGCTCGTTTTAATCAGATCCCCGAGAATTTTCCACATTACTTCATTAGAAACGCCCAGATAATTTAGAATTCATTTAATTTTGCACCTGAATGATTCAGTACAAAAAAGTAGCATTTTACACATTAGGTTGTAAACTTAATTTTTCAGAAACCTCAACGATCGCTAGAGATTTCGAAAATGCAGGATATGCTAAAGTTTCATTTGAAGACACTCCTGATATTTATGTCATTAACACGTGCTCGGTTACTGAAAACGCTGATAAAAAATGCAGACAATTAGTTAAGAAAGGTTTAAAAGTTAATCCAGATGCTTTTGTCATAATTGTTGGATGTTACGCCCAATTAAAGCCATCAGAAATTTCAGAAATCCCTGGAGTTGATTTGGTTCTTGGTACAAGCGAAAAATTCAACGTTCTAGCACATATTGATAGTCTTGAAAAGAAAGAGAAAGCCAATTCAATACTCGAACCTATTAAAAACACAAAGGAGTTTCACCCATCCTTCAGCCTAGGTGATCGAACCAGAACGTTTTTAAAAGTACAAGATGGTTGCGATTATTTCTGTTCTTTTTGCACCATTCCATTAGCCAGAGGCAGAAGCAGAAGTGCAAATGTTGCTACAACAGTAGATCAGGCAAATAAGATTGCAATGACTGATGCTAAAGAAGTGGTTTTAACCGGAGTCAACATTGGAGACTTTGGTAAAGATCACAACGAAAGTTTTCTTGATCTCATAACAGAACTGGACAAAATAGAGGGAATCAATCGTTTTAGAATTTCATCTATAGAGCCCAATTTGTTAAATGATGACGTAATAGAATTAGTTGCAAAATCTAAAAAGTTTGTTCCTCACTTTCATATTCCATTGCAAAGCGGTTCTGACGTTTTGCTCCAATCCATGAGAAGAAGGTATGGAACCGAATTATACCGAAATAGAATTCAGTTCATTAAAGGATTAATGCCAGATTGCTGTATTGGAATGGATGTAATTGTAGGTTACCCAGGAGAAACTGAAGAGGAATTCGCTAAGACTTTAGCCTTTATAAAAGAAGTTGAACCTTCGTATTTACACGTCTTCACCTACTCTGAAAGAAACAACACTACGGCCGTGAGAATGGATGAAGTCGTTCCGCAAAACATTCGTAAAGAACGCAGTAAAATATTAAGATTACTCTCCCATAAACTGAAAAGAGCTTTCTATGAAAGAAATCAAGAGCGGCAAGAAATTGTTCTTTTTGAAGGCAGCGAGGACAACGGTTTAATGTATGGATTTACCTCAAATTATGTGAAAGTCAAAACGGCCTTCAACCCGCTAATGGTGAACCAAATTGCCGAAGTAAATATGACCACGCTCGATAGAGATGGGTTAATGAAAATTGAATTTTCTGAGCAAAGAACCGACCTCGAAGCACTGGTGCTAAAATAAAAAATAGCTATCCAATCAAGTTCTAATTAGGCCGAATCAGTTTTAAGTTGATTCTGTATCTTCATCTCCCGTTAGCACGAAACAATGTTCCGAAAGGCAATTATTTTTATCTTTTTTCTAAGCTCGATCGTCACCTACGGCCAAGAAAATTCGGGTTTTGACGATTTTGCCGAAAACTATATTTCTAGCGGTAGCGGGACAATCTATAAGAAACTCAACTTTCACAGAGACAATTTTAATGAAGATTCCTCCCTGTATTATGTTGATCTGCTGGTAGAGGCCATGAGAAGAAAACACCCTAACGGGGTAGTTGGAGGTAATTTTCAAAAAATCAACACGCTAAGATTGTTTGGCAGATTTGATGAAGGTTTTAAGCTTTCACTTTCTACGTTTGATCAATTTTGCGGTGCAACAAAAGATTCTAGTAGTTGCAACGGCTGTAGCTATATCTACTCAAAATTGATTGAATTCATGAGTACGATGAAAGATTATCGGAAGGCTATTTGGTATTTGGATCAAAATTGTGAAGCAAATAAAAATGACCGCTATTATTACGACAAAGCCGCTTTATACGTGCTACTTGGAGAGCCCGACAGCGCATTGGCGATAACCGGCAACTACCTTGAAGACCGACTAGAAAATGCAACAAGCCACGAATTAATAGGCATTCATAACAACCATGGTTTAATTGCAAAAAACTGCGGGAGACTGGACCTTGCGATTGAAATTTTCTCGCAAGCTATAAACATCATAGACACATCTGGTCGTAACATTGATCGATATGCATTTATAATGGGAAATCTCGGATCATGTTATTACAATCAAGGCGATTATGAGGAAGCGTATAAATGTCTTCTAATTGATATGAGAGGAAGTCTAACTGGAGGTCAGATTGGCTCGTACCTTAGTGCAGCAACAATTTTAGCAGAAATCGAAGTTGGACAGCGGAACTTTCAAACAGCAATCGATCGAATTATCGTGATGCTTGCCGATTACGATCAAACGCTAACGGGTAGTCAAAAACTTCCGCTTTACAAATTACTCATGAAGGCTTTTGAGGAAACGGGGAACAATGAATCCTATGAAAAGTATTCCGAGTTATGGATTTCGCTCAACGAAAGTGAATATCAATCAAAGATGGAAACGCATCAATATTTGGTAGATGAGAATGCAGCAAACAGCCTAAAACAAGTAACCAAACAATTAGAAACTGAAAAAGAATTACTCGATCAAAAACTTAAAGTTCAAGAGAAGGAAGAAGAAAAGAACCAACTCAGAAACCTACTTTACATTAGTGCACTAATCGTAATCATATTAGCAATCCTACTGATCTTCTTAAGATATAGGAATGTTCAAAGTAGAAAGGCTATTATCAATCAAGCAAGACTGGATTCCGCAAAGCAGAAGCAAGAAATTCTCGCACTTAAGGTAAAGGAAGAAAACAGAAACGTTCAAACCCTTTCGCTTGAATTAACTACGAAGCAGGATTTTTCAAAAGTTGTTTTAAATAAATTGAAGGACATAGAAAACATTTCTAAGGCAGATTTGAAAAACATGGAAATGTTCATTCAAAATGAGGTTGATATTAAATCCACGCGGGCCCAGCTTCAAGATCAAATGGGAGATTTAAGTACCAACTTCTATAGTGAATTAAAAATCAAGCATGGGAACCTGACCGAGACTGACGTTAAACTTGCCGCAATGATTGTTATGAAAATGTCCAACAAAGAAATTGCGATCAGTAAAAATATAACTCCGGAATCAGTTAAAATTGCCAAAAATAGATTGAAGAAGAAATTAAATCTTGCAAAAGAGATAAGTCTTTCCGACCATCTCGATCAGCTTTTATAGCAATACCCCCTTTATTTCGTTAGTCTTTTCTAAAGTTCAGAAAAACAGCGCTTTTACAGTATGTTAACCTCATGTTAACCCTGTTTTAGTGGTAGACAGTGTATGATGCATAAATTCGCTGCAACAACTTACACAAACACGCCACAAACACAACTCATGAATTCCCTAAAATTCCCCTTAGCATTTATCGGTTATCTAACCTTATCAATAATTCCAATGGTTTCTTTTGGACAATGCGCCTCTAATGCAACAAGCACCTTTGACAGTAGATGTGAAAACGTTCAACTTGCTGGTAATTCGATTACCCTAAACAATAATTCTTCAGCCTCAGGATGCGTTACGTATACAGATTTTACAGCAGGACCTAATATTCCTGACCTAATTCCTTCAAGTGGCTATACTATCAACATCACCAATGGAACATGCGGTGGAAATTATACCAGATACGCCAATGCTTGGATCGACTTCAATAACAACGGAGTATTCACCGATGCAGGTGAAATGCTTGGCACAGGAACAACTGGAAATGTAACTAATGGTTTTGTCCATTCAATTGCTTTCACGGTGCCTGCTGGCGCTACGCTTGGAAACACTACAATGAGGGTTATTCTTAAAGAAGGAACTGCCACAGCTTCTTGTGGAACCTATACTTATGGTGAAACAGAAGACTATACAGTAAGTATTGGAGCTCCAACACCAATGTCCTATACTTCAAGCACCTGCACCCAATCAAATACAACTAACGTTGAAAATTGTTTAACCGATGTTGAAGTAATCGGTGTGGAGGTAGTCATGGCTGGTTCATTAACTCCATTAGATATAACGCAGCTTCGATTACGTACAAATGGTAGTACAGATCCAACCAATGACGTTACCAATGTAGACGTATATTATACAGGAACTAGTTCAACTTTTGCCACCACAACCTTTTTTGGCAATGTCGCTCCAGCTGCAACGGGGACTAACATGTTTGTAAATGGATCGCAAACGTTGGCCTCAGGTACGAACTACTTTTGGGTCGTTTACGATCTTACCACTGCTGGAACAGTTTCCAATTTGATTGATGCACAATGCACAAGAATTATAGTAGATGGCACCAATCGTTTCCCGACCACCACTGCTCCCGCTGGCTCCAGAACAACTGATGCTTGCACCCCTACTCCTGGCAATTTAGGGACAGCAAATTTAACTGCATGGTTTAAACCTGATGCATTGGCTACCGGAAATGTAACTTCGTGGACAACATCTTACCCATCAGGAGGAAGCGCAATTACATTATCAGATGGAACTGCTCCGTACTCCCAATGCGACAACACGCCTACTAATAATATTTTCAATTATAACTCAGTAGTTGACTTTAATGGAAACACAGGCACCAGCCAGAAACAGCTGATGAGCACAGCCGCAATGAACCTACTTACCAATCAGGATGCGGCAAGTGCTGGAACGTTTTTCAACATTTATGCATCCCCTATAGTTGGTAATAATGACGGTGTTGTTACTTATAAAAATGGTTTACACGGTATTCAAATGCGTGGATGGGGACGTTTAGCGATTGGCGCCAACAATTCATCAAACGGATGCAGAAATTTCACCACCAATCCATCAACACAGCCGTTGATTATTTCCTACTCCGGAAACAAATCCAACGCCACGTCAATGACGGCTTACCGAAATGACCTGATCTACACTAACTCTTCCGGCTCTTCCGCATTAATGAATACAGGGTTAACATTTGGAGCCAAGCGTAACTCGGCAACCACTTATAACGAATACTTTACTGGATTTATCGGGGAAGTTATTTTCTTCAACACCACACTTTCTGCAACAGATATACAAAAAGTAAACACGTACACTGCCATTAAATACGGTGTTACGTTAGACAATACCGGAGGTGGAACTCAAGGAGACTACCTATCTACTATTGGGTCTACGATATGGGATGCAAGCTCGAGCACAGGATATTTCAATAATGTGATCGGAATAGGACGAGACGATAATGAAGCACTTTTACAAAAGCAGTCGCATTCATTTGACGATTCGGTTCGAATATATGTCTCAACTCTTGCGGCAACAAATGCGGCAAATGCTGGCAGTTTCGCATCAGACATATCTTATATAATAATGGGAGACAATCAAGCGCGAATGTGCAATACAACTGCTTCAGCAGCTGAAATTCCAGGAACCTGTAGTTTAGTTTCGAGACTTGCTCGCGAATGGAAAGTAACTCGAACAAATTCTACCGACAATTTCAACATGGATATAACTTTGAACTCCTGTGCTGCAACAGCAAGTGTTAACGTTTCTGACTTGCGATTTTTAGTAGATGACGATGGAGATTTTTCGAACGGTGGTACAACGTGTTATTTTAATGGTGACGGATCAGGATTGGTTTTCACTTATGCCAATCCAATAATTACCGTTTCAAATATTTCAGGTACACATTTGGCAAATAATGCATCTGGATTTATAACGGTTGGATCAGTCAATTTAGCAACTCCATTGCCTATTTCAATGACGGATTATTCAGTTAAGTGTTCTGCCCAAAATCCCGAGTTAACGTGGGAAACCAGTCAGGAAATTAATAATGACTTTTTTGCAATTGAAAGAAGTTCCAATGGATCTGATTTCGAAGTTGTTGGAATCGTAGAAGGAGCTGGCAGCAGCAGTACGAACTTATTCTATTCATGGAAAGACGAAAGCCCATTGAGTCAAACTTCATTCTATAGACTAACTCAAACGGACTTCAGCGGACATACTGAAACTTTTGAAACACTTGCTGCAAAATGTATGTCTGGAACAAATATTAACGTTTACCCCAATCCTTTTCAAAACCACATAACCCTGAATTTAGGGGAAGGAACCAACCAACAATTTGATATTATGATCATGGATGCGGTTGGAAGAGTTGTATTTAATGAACAAATCCAGAGCACTGAAAATTATCAAACTATTAATCTAGGGAGCGAATTACCAGCTGGTGCTTATTTCCTGAATGTTAAAACAGCAGGAGAAAGCGTTACCAAAAAAATAGTTAAGACCGCATATTAAAACGTTAAGTAGGAAAATTGGGAGATAGTATCATTTCATAAAAGCAAAGAGCGGAAGTAGGGAGCCGTAACTTGTGGATACTATCTTACCTTTTTCCATTTGAAAAATCATCCCTAGCTATCAAATAGAGCTTCCAACTTATACTCTTCAGGCCTATCCTTATGGATTGTCAAACTTACTTCAACACCTAATTCTAATCTAATTTCAACTGACTTCAGGTCACGATTAATCCCCTCTGAATAAAATGTTCTGGATTCTCCAAATCGATCAGTAGTGTAGGAAATTACGACCTTCTCTTTTTTAACCGTTTCAACATCCCTGTTCTTTAAATTATACTCATCTACTTCATAACCAACAGTCTTTACTTGACATTCTTTCGAGTCTATCTGGTAAACTTTAGAGTTCATTAAAAAATCAGATTCCTTTTGATTGGTTAGCTTCTTTTTATCGCGGATAACCAAGGCTATAATTATAAAAAGAAACAGCGCTCCAATTGACGCAAGCGCTATACCTGAAAGGAAAAGAGTATTCCCTACTTCGGACTCCCCCACATTCGTGGAAAATCCTCTAGCTATTATAAAGCCAAAGCCAATTAGAACGATTGACGCCCACATTACTATTTTATGAATCAATTTCATAATTAATACATTTTACAATTTTTCCAACGTTGGCAAATACTGTAAATATCTTCTCCTAATTTTTTCTCTTCCGGCCCCATCAATTTTGACCAAGTGCCACCAGGTGAAAACCCTTCAAATAATAAACTAATATCTGTTTGATTGATTTTGAAAATATCGTCCATCAAATTGATTACTTCCGTTCTGAATTTTCGCGCCAGGGCCTTGTCTTCATTTATAGCAGTAGGATGAAGCAAATAGTCATCAACCATCTTCATCTTTTCAATGAACTCCCAAAACTCCGGTGGACTCCAGAAATGAGCTTGGGCCAACTCTGGTCCATCACTATCGTCATCTAACGCCATGCTCAATGCTATTCCCCACATAATGGCAAATTACATAATCAAATTGTAAAAAAGAAGATCTAATCAATTACCCCGCTCATGGCCGGTTTCGTTTGTTCAGATTTCTTTTTCGAAATGATCAATAAACCTAAAAAGACTAATACTCCATTTATCAGCAACAGCTCTGAACCAAGCGCGAAATCACCAACTAAATCTGAAGAGAAATAGGTATATAACCAACATATTATTGGAGATACCACACATACTATTGGCACGTATTTGTCTTTTACGCCAAGATTAGTAATAATGCCAAAGCCAAACAATCCTAACAACGGACCGTAGGTTAAAGATGCCAAAAAGAATATTTTGTAAAGCGCACTTTTCCCAAGTGTGGCGCTTAATATTAAAGCTACAACGATCAGTATTATTGACATTACCACATGCACCAGAATTCTAATCTTTTTTTGCTTGTCTTTTGGTTTGGACTCAATTTTCAAAAAATCCACGCAAAAAGAGGTCGTCAAAGAAGTTAAGGCGGAATCCGCACTGGAATATGCAGCAGCTATTAACCCAAGAACGAATAAAACCGCTACGACAATTCCTAGCCCTTTATCCCCATCTAGGGCTATTGTTGGATACATAGCGTCCGCTTGAATGACTCCTTTAGCCATCGGTAAATCAATGCCAGCATCCGCAGCATACATCATCAATGCAGAGCCTAACATTAAAAACAGAAGATTGGCAAAAACCAGCACCACTGTAAATGACACCATGTTTTTTTGGGCCGATTTTAAATTTTTACAGGACAGGTTTTTTTGCATCATATCCTGATCAAGACCGGTCATGCAAAACGCAACTACCGCTCCGGCCAGCATCTGCTTTAACCAATGGCTTGAGGGCATTAAATCCGTAAAAAATATCTGCGAATGATCTTGATCAAAGATTTTCCCTGACAATTCGCCTAGCCCTAATTCAAAGTGATTCGCAACAAACACAAAGGTCGCCCCTGCGGCTACTAGCATAAACAAAGTTTGTAATGTGTCGGTCCACACAATCGTTTTAATGCCTCCCCTAAAAGTATATAGCCATATGAATAACACTGAAATAGTAACGGTTAGCCAAAAAGGAAAATTAAATTCGGAAAACACATGATCATGCATGATCACTGCTACCAAGAGTAACCTCACAGATGCTCCTGCGATTCTTGAAATCATAAAAAATGACGCTCCGGTTAAATAACTAACGTTACCAAAACGATCTTTCAAATAGGTGTAAATCGAAGTGTAATTCCACTTGTAATAAATCGGAAGCAGCACATAAGCTATTAGCAAATAGCCAATTATATACCCAAATACCATTTGCATATATCCGAATGACTTTCCATCAGGTTGGCCGGTAACCGAAACAAAAGTAATCCCAGATAATGAAGCTCCGATCATCCCAAAGGCTACGATGTACCATTTTGACTTTCGATTACCTACAAAAAATGAATCATTATCAGCACCTCTACTAGTGAGTATACTAACCACCATTAGTACAAGGAAATATCCAATGATGATACTAAGAATTAATCCAGCTGACATAGAGCAAATAAAACGAATAAATCATTTTGATACCATCTTAAATTTGAATAGTATTAACATACTATTATGCAAAGTGAACTATTAAAAAAGATCAAAGAAGCTGAAATTGAGTCTTTAAAACTTGAAGGAACGCCAGAATCTCGAGCCAATATTCAGGGAAAAGTCCAAGAATACGGGGAGAACTTTATTCAAGAAATGAAGGAGCGAGATGGTTTTCGCATGACCCACGATGATGATGCTGGATTTTACAATTATCCAATTACTGAAAAGGGCTATCCCCTCGATGAAGTTATCGATGTTTTTGATCGAACCGTTGAACAGCCTGGACTAAATGCGGCTTCAGGCCGACACCTAGCATATGTCCCTGGTGGTGGAATCCCCACAGCAGCCGCAGGGGACTATTTAGCAGCTATTACGAATAAATATGCAGGTGTTTTCTTTGCTGGACCAGGTGCAGTGCGCATGGAAAATCAAATGATTCGATTCTGCGCGGAAGCCATTGGATATACCGGAAATTTCGGAGGGAATTTGTCAAGTGGCGGATCTGTTGCAAATCTAATCTCCATCACCGCAGGAAGAGATGCACATGACATTAAAGGAGCTGACTTTCACAAAACCGTAATCTACGGATCTAAACACATGCATCATTGTTTAGACAAATCGATTAGAATTACCGGATTAAAAGAATGTATTTACAGAAGTATTGACCTGGATGATGAATTCAAATTTGACGCAGTTCAGTTTAAAAACCAAGTAGAATCTGATATTGCTGCTGGTTTAAGGCCTTTTTTAGTTATTGGCTCAGCAGGCACCACTAACTGTGGGGTAGTTGACCCGCTAGATGCTATTGCGGACGTTTGTGAAGAACATAATTTATGGTTCCATGTTGATGGCGCATATGGAGGATTGTTTTGTTTATTAGAAGAGGAAAAAATAAGATTTAAAGGAATTGAACGAGCAGATTCTGTAGTAGTTGATCCTCACAAAACATTATTCCTACCATATGGATTAGGCATTGCGCTCGTGAAAAATGTAGATCATTTACTTAAGTCTCAGTTTTACGAGGCCGACTACATGCAAGACACTTTTGAAAACAAGGATGAAATTAGTCCTGCAGAAGTTTCGCCTGAATTAACCAAACATTTTAGGGCGTTAAGAATGTGGCTCCCTCTGCAAATTCATGGACTTTCTCCATTTAAGGCAGCTTTAAGGGAAAAAATACTACTCACTAAGTATTACGCAGAAAAGTTAAGAGAGATTCCAAATATGAGAATCATCAATGAACCGGAACTGTCCATATTTGCATACCGATTTGAAGATAATTCATTATCAGAAGATGAAAACAATCGAATTAACAAAACCCTAATTGAGGAAATACATAGAGATGGAAAAGTGTTTCTGTCGTCTACCACTTTAGACGGTCAGATTTGTCTTCGGATTGCTATTGTTTCGTTTCGTTCACATCTTTTCGAAATAGATCTGGCTTTAACAGAAATAAAGTCAAAATTAGAATTGATTAAAGCAGCACATTAATTACGTTATATCACGACTTATTTAGCTAATTTTAAAGCGTGAATTTTTCCTCTAAATATATTGAACAGGCAGTTGAGCAACTTTCCTCTTTACCTGGAGTTGGTAAAAGAACCGCTTTACGACTTGCTCTAGACCTTTTGAAAAGAGATCAGTTTGAGGTTGATCGATTTATTCAAGCTATTTCCGATTTAAAACAAAACGTGAATACTTGTAATAACTGTCACAACATTTCAGATGAAGAAACCTGCGCTATTTGCAAAAACCCTAAACGAGTAGAGTCGCTGATCTGTGTAGTGGAAGATATGCGAGACGTGCTTGCGATTGAAAACACACAGCAATATAATGGACGATATCACGTATTGGGAGGAGTGATTTCACCGATGGATGGCATAGGACCAAGCGATTTAACAATCGAATCTTTAATTGACAGAGTAGAGAAAGGCGATGTTCAGGAGGTGATTTTGGCTTTAAGCACAACAATGGAAGGTGATACAACAAACTTCTATTTATACAGAAAACTAGCGGAAAGCAAAGTGAAAGTATCTACTTTGAGTCGAGGGATTTCTGTGGGTGATGAACTGCACTACGCGGATGAAATAACTTTAGGCAGAAGTATCTTAAATAGAACATTGTTCGAAATTTCGCTGAGTAAATAACGTTGAAGCTTTCCGTAATCATAGTTAACTATAACGTTGAGTATTTCCTCGAACAATGTATTAATGCTGCTCAAAAAGCATTATTAAAAACAACTGGAGAAATCATTGTCGTGGACAACAATTCGATTGATCGATCAGTAGAAATGGTTCGTCAAAAATTTCCCGAGATTCAGTTAATTGCAAACAAAGAAAATACTGGTTTCTCAATGGCTAATAACCAAGCCATGAAAATTGCTAAAAGCAAATATGTTCTGTTGTTAAATCCAGATACGGTAGTAGAAGAAGACACATTCTTAAAATGTGTAGAATTTATGGATCAGCATCCAGACGCTGGCGGACTTGGAGTTAAGATGATTGATGGAATGGGTAGGTTTTTGCCCGAATCGAAAAGAGGCCTGCCTACACCTTGGGTTGCTTTTTACAAAATATTCGGCTTAAGTACGATCTTCAAAAAGAGCAAAAAATTTGGCAAATACCATTTGAGCTATCTCGATATGGACGAAACCCATGAAGTAGAAATTCTCTCGGGGGCGTACATGATGATGAGGAAATCCGCTTTAGATGAAGTAGGGCTATTAGATGAGGACTTTTTCATGTACGGAGAAGACATTGATTTATCTTATCGAATAATTAAGGGTGGATATAAAAATTACTATTTCCACGACACAAGAATAATTCACTATAAAGGAGAAAGCACCAAGAAAAGTAGTGTGAACTACGTTTTTGTATTCTATCGTGCCATGATCATTTTTGCAAAAAAACACTTTTCGGAAAAGAACGCAAATTGGTTTAGCTTTTTAATTAATATAGCCATATACCTAAGAGCTGGCCTAGCAATGGCCAGTAGATTCATCAGAAAATCCATTGTTCCTCTTATTGATTTAGTTTTAATCACACTCGCGTTGCATTTGGTGGTGGCTCAATATGAGATCTTGAAATTAAACGTATACGAATGGGCCATCATTAAGTGGGCCGTCCCGTCTTATGGAATCACTTGGTTGGTTTGGACTTATTTGTTTGGAGGGTATGATAAACCTCTTAAAATTGCCAATATCCTTAAAGGAGTTGTGGCCGGAACTGCCTGCATTCTTATTGTATATGCGCTTTTACCAAAATCCGTGCAATTTTCAAGGATGATTATCCTGTTAGGAGCAGTATCTACGCTTATTAGCTATTTATTTTTGCGAACGGTTTATCACTTATTAAAGCTTGATGGCTACTCATTTCAAAAATCCGCCAATACGAGATTTGCCATTGTTGGAGAACAGGAAGAGGTTGAGCGAGTTTCAAATTTACTGAAACAGATTACCAGCAACATTGATGAACTTTCATATGTATACCCTGATACAACTTCTAAGCCTGCTGAATATACAGGGAATTTATCTCAGATTAATCAAATCATTCACATCAACGACATTGATGAAGTCATATTTTGTGCTAAGGATTTGACCTCTAGAAAAATTATAGAGCTAATGTCGACTTTGGACATTAAAAATCTAGAATACAAAATAGCTCAGCCGGAAAGTTTGTACCTGATCGGTTCAAATTCCATTGATACTTCTGGTGATCTTTACATGGTGGATATTAACTCTGTGAATCTCCCTAAAAACAGGAGAGCAAAGCGAATGATCGATTTTGGAATTTCAATTTTATTACTGTTTTCTCTTCCTGTTTCTATTTGGCTGGTTAAGAACAAAGGTGGATTTATTCTGAATATTTTTCGCACCATGTTAGCTTTACGAACGTGGGTAGGATACTCACCTGAAATGAAAGAGATTAAGCTAAATCTTCCAAAAATCAAAAAAGGAATTGTTTCACCAGCCTCAATTTTCAAAGGCAATTTACCTGAAGACAAATTAGAAAAGATCAACCTTATTTACGCTAAAGATTATAGGGTGTCTACAGATCTCAAAATTGTGGCTAAATCCTTTAATGGGCTTGGTGACTAAATAATTAGCAATGACCTGTTAATTTCTTCGATTCTCTATCCACCAAATTCGCTTTTTTATCTTACATTTGCACCCAGAAAAACTGGGTAAATGGCGGATATAGAAGTACTACTTCCAAAGATGGGTGAAAGTGTTGCAGAGGCAACTATTATCAAATGGCTGAAGGAAGAGGGAGATACGATTGAAGCAGATGAATCAATCATCGAAATAGCTACAGACAAGGTAGATTCAGAGGTTCCTGCTCCTGGAGATGGAATTTTAATTAAAAAATTAGTCAACGAAGGCGATGTAGTTGAAGTTGGCGCGGTTATCGCAATTATTGGATCTGAAGCAAGCGCTTCATCTTCTACTCCACAAGCGGAAGCAGCAGCAGTTGAAGTTGCAGCGGTTTCAAATGGAGTTCCTGCAAACGTAGAAGAAACTTTAATGGCTCCGGTCTCCTCTAATGGCAATGGAACTGTTCTAGCGAAAACTGGCCCAACTGGTAAATTCTATTCTCCTTTGGTTAGAAGCATTGCTCAAGCAGAAGGAATTGCGATCAATGAATTAGAGCAGATACCTGGAACTGGTCAAAACGGACGAGTTACCAAAAAAGACATTTTAGCATATATCCCAAACAAGGGATCTGTAACAGCTACTCCGGCCGCAGCTCCTGCAGCTGCTGTGACTGCTGCTCCTAAGGCCGCTCCAGTTGCTGCAACTGTAAAAAGCCCAAGCATTCCTGTTGGCCCAGGTGATGAAATAGTCGAAATGGATCGGATGAGGAAACTTATTGCCGACCATATGGTTAATTCGGTGAAAGTTGCTCCGCACGTAACATCATTTGTTGAAGCTGACGTAACAAACTTGGTTCTTTGGAGAAATAAAATCAAAAATGATTTCTTAGCTAAAGAAGGTGAAAAAATGACTTTTACCCCAATTTTCATTGAGGCGATAGCAAAAGCATTGAAAGATTTCCCATTGGTCAATTCTTCGATAGATGGTGATAACATCGTAATTAAAAAGAACATTAATGTAGGTATGGCTGCTGCCACACCTAGCGGTAATTTAATTGTACCTGTAATTAAGAATGCAGACCAATTAAACTTGGTAGGTCTAGCTAAACAAGTTAATGACTTAGCCAACAGAGCTCGAAAAGGAAAGTTATCCCCAGATGAAATTTCAGGCGGAACCTATACAGTTTCTAATGTTGGTACGTTCGGAAATGTAATGGGAACACCGATCATCAACCAACCTCAAAGTGCTATTTTGGCGCTAGGAGCAATTCGAAAGAAAGCAGCAGTAATTGAAACAGAATTTGGAGATACAATTGGCGTACGTCATATGATGTTTTTATCTCACTCCTATGATCATCGAAATATCGATGGTGCGTTGGGTGGAAGTTTCGTGAAGAAAGTTGCAGAATACCTAGAGTCTTTCGATATTAATCGACCGATTTAACATTTTAGTCATCACCATTTAGATATTCATAGATATATGATTACATTTACCTTTATGAAGAGAGTATTCTATCTACTCATAATATGTGTTATAGCTTCAACGCCTAGTTTTGCCCAAAACGGTACGTTGGATAAAGGTGCACTTGAGGAAAACCTCAAGGGTGCTTCATTTCGTCAAAAATTTGAAGCAGCAAATAGTCTTATTGATGACCAGCTTTATGAGTTATCCTTGCCAATTTGGAAGTCTTTAGTTGAAGAACAACCAGATAATGCGAATGTTAACTACAAGTACGGTTTCAGTTTAATTCATGCTAATGAAAATAGAAAGGACGCTTTGCCATATTTAAAAATGGCTAAGGATCATATTTCTAAAAACTACAATCCATTCGATTTTAACGAGAAGAAGGCTCCAGTAGAAACTGAATTTTATTATGCAAAGGCATTACATCATCATTATGAGCTAGATGAGGCAATTGCTTCTTTTGAAAGCTTCAGAACTAAAATCAATCAAAAAAAGCACATTCTTGTGCCGTTGATTGATTTGTATGTGCATCAATGTGAAAACGCAAAACTTGCACTTAAAGATCCAAACACACTTAAAATAATTCACTTAAGTGATAAAATCAATACGCATTATGCAGAATTTAGTCCAGTAATTACGTTGGATGAGTCTGCATTATTTTTCACTTCAAGAAGAGTCAGAAAAGACTCTAGTAATGCCACTATCTTTTCTCCTGAAAATGGTAAACACTATGAGGATGTTTACGTGTCTTACAAAGACTTAAACACGGGTGAATGGGGTGAGCCTGAATTATTGGCTTCAATTTCAAATCCTCGAAGAAACGAAGCGACTATTTCTGTATCTGGAGATGGCCAATTGCTGTTTATCTATAGAGATGAAGATCTATACTTCTCAGAATTTGATGGAGACGAGTATGGAAGATTACAATATGTTGGTCAAGGAATGAATACTGACATTAATACAAAAGCTTGGGAAACGCATGCCGCATTATCTGCGGACGGGAACACGCTTTATTTTGTATCAGATCGTGAAGGTGGTCTTGGAGGTAGAGACATCTATAGAGCTGTGCGTTTACCAAATGGAAATTGGTCAAAAGCGTTAAATATTGGAGCACCTATAAACACGCCATTTGACGAAGATGCACCATTCTTCCACCCAGATGGCAAAACCTTATTCTTTAGCTCCAATGGAATGGGAAGTATTGGTGGATTTGACATCTTTTTCACTAAATCCCAAGACGATGGATCATGGTCTACGCCAGAATCAATGGGTTATCCTTTAAATTCTGTTGACGATGATATTTTCTTCGTTACGAACAGTGCAGGAACTCGAGGTTATTTTGCATCATCCAAAGAACTTGGAGGAGCAGGTGGAGAGGATATCTATTTAGTAGAAATGGACACCGTTGTTACCGAAGCAGTTGCAATCTTAAGAGGACATTACATTTCGTTGCCGGGTGAACCAATTCCACCAAATAGTTATGTATTGGTTACTAATCTTACCGAAGGTGGTGATCCGGAGAATTATACTGTTAGAAGTAGAGATGGTGGTTATGTAATGACACTTACTCCTTGTAATGAATATTTCGTTGAGTATTACGCTGACAATAATAAGTTTGCCGAAACTCAGTTTATGGTTCCATGTGATGGGGCAGATTACTCTGAATTTGGTGGAGCAATGAACTTAGGTGAAATTAGCCTGGAAGCTAGATATCATTGGCAAATCTATAAGAATGGTAAGAAACTTGAAGACGGTGGTACTCAAGTTCATTACATCAACAAGTATGGGGATGTGTTATTTAAAGAGCATTTAACGGATGTTGGAACATTTACTTTCCATCAAGTAGAAGAAGAGTTATTTGATCTAAAATTAAACAACCCAAAAGATTGTGATAAAGTTGAGTTAGCTCTAATGGATGATTCTGATAAAGAAATTAGAAGAGTTACGATTCATAATAAATGCCTATTTGGTACCGACAAGCCACTAGCTGAAGGTCCAAAATGGAGATATCAAGTTACTGCTGATGGTAAACCACTAAAAACTGCTCATTTCGCGGATTATGTTGAACTATTAAGTCAAGATCACCAGTGGCATGAGCCTGTTAGAGAAGATGGAACATTTACCTTCCACGAAATTCCAGCTGAAGGATCTTACGTTTTTGAAGTGTGGTTGGATGATCCTTCTTTGTGCGATGATTTGAAAATTGAATTAATTGACGAATCTGGCAAAGTTATTAGAGTAACCACTATTGACATCAGATGTAAAAAAGTATCCCTAGAGAATATTGTAGCGAGCTACCAAGAATTCTTTGGATACAACGAAGACGGCAAAGAGTACGCTGACGAAGACTGGAACACTTTTATCTCAAACTGCAAAAAGATGGTAGAAGCGAACGGTGCTTGTGAAGTAACTGTTCTTGGAAGTGCATCTAAAGTGCCTACTTCTACTTATAAGAACAATAAATCGTTAGCTGTAAAAAGAGCTGAAAAAGGCAAGAAGAAAGTTATTAAAGGACTTAAGAAAGCCAAGATTGATGTATCAAAAGTAACTTTCAAATTGGACGGAAAAGTTCAAGGACCTAAGTACTCCGGTGATTTCAGAAACACGAAAAAGTACGGTCCATTCCAATACATCCAATTAAACGCGAAGTAGTCGCTTTTATAAAATAAAATAATTTTAAGTACGCCCCCAGATCGACACCTTCGATATGGGGGTTTTTACTATCTTGGCATAGAAGAAACTATTTTGGTATCAATCTTGTATAATTAGAGTTAAAGATTGGAAGAACGAAGTTGAGAGCGATTATATTCATATTATTATTTGGACTTACTGGTGGGCTTGTTTATGGCCAAAACTGGGATGAACGTACCGCTAAGGAATTCTTTAAACGAACGAACTTTCTAATGGCCATGACAGAGTATCATAAGGGCATTAAAATAGATCGGGAGAATTTAGATTACAATTATCATTTAGGCATCTGTTATCTGTTCACTAACATCAACAAGCAAAAAGCAGTTGTTTACCTTCAAAGAGCCTATGACAATCCTAAACACGAAGGCGACACCGAATTCTATCTTGGTAAAGCAAAAATGCTCAACCTAGATTTTGTAAAAGCCAAAAAGTATCTAAACGAATACATCGCTAATCCTGGGAAAGGTAAATACTTATCTGAAGCTAAGCTGCTAGTTAAGAACTGTGATGATGCAGTTGAATTGATGAAAACTCCTGTTAACATTAGTTTCAAAAATATGGGCAAGTATATCAATACTGAATACCCAGATTATAACCCTTTTGTAACAACTGACGAACGAATATTCTTGTTTACCTCTAGACGAGCAGAAGGTAAAGGAGTTAAAGAATTTGATGGCTACTACCCTTCTGACATATATGAAGTCAAATTCAACGGAACCAACTTTACAAAAGGAAAAAACATCGGCAACGTAAATACACGTCTTGATGAAGAGGTTGTCGGAATATACGGGGATGGGTCCAAAATGTTCGTCTACTTAGATCATAACCTAGGAAGAAAAGATGACCCCTATGGTGATATCTATATGAGTATTAAAGAAGGTTCTTCCTGGAAGAAAAGAATCTTAATTGAAGAAGGTGTTAATACAGACCATATGGAAATATCTTGTTCTCAGTCACCAGATGGAAATACGCTAATATTCACTAGTAACAGACCGGGAGGAAGTGGTGGTTATGATGTATATATGACTCGTAAACTTCCGAATGGAAAATGGGGAGCAACTCAAAATATTGAGTCGATCAACACGGTTGGTGATGAAGAATATCCAAGTTTTGCGCCTGATGGACAAACACTTTACTTTTCGTCAAACGGGCATAAAGGCATGGGCGGTATGGATCTTTACAAAGTTAAATGGAACCCTGAAACGAATAAGTGGGGTGAGCCACAAAATTTAGGTTACCCAATTAATACTCCTGATGATGAAAATACCATATGCTTCCCAATGAATTACAAGCACGCTTATATATCAGCACACAGAGAAGATTCATATGGCGATTTAGATATTTATCGAATTACTTTTAATGACGTTCTTTTGAATCCAGCACTTTTCATTACCTCATTTACGGATGAAACTTCTGGAGAAGTATTAAAGGACGGCTTTGTGACGGTGTTTAATGATCAAGACGACATAATCGGTGATTTTAAGCCTAATAAAAACAGCGGCATGTTTACAATCACCTTAGATCCTGGGACGTATTCCGTAGAGGTAGAAGTTCCTGGTTACCCTTTAAAAAGCATCAAATGGAAGGTTTCAGAATTTGATTACCAAGAAGGCGTTATCATGAAAACGGTCAAAATAGCAAAAGGCGAATAAGCCAACTCCCAATTTCATTTTTCTTTAATTACCAGAATCCGTAAAAGCTGGTTCAGTATTAATTTTTTTTTGGCATCTTCGTACCTCAACGAAAGATCAATGAATTTAGACTTAAAAAGACCACTTGCTGTATTTGATTTAGAAACTACAGGAGTAAATGTCGGATCCGATAGAATTGTAGAAATTTCAATATTAAAAATTAATCCAGATTACTCTCGTGAGACGTTAACAATGAGGATTAACCCGGAAATGCCAATCCCTCTAGTAACCTCAGAAATCCATGGTATTTATGACATTGATATAATTGATGCCCCTACTTTCAAAGAAGCTGCTTCAAAAATCCAAGACTTTTTAGGTGATGCAGATTTAGGTGGGTACAATAGTAATCGATTTGATGTTCCGGTTTTAGTAGAAGAGTTCCTACGGGTTGGAATTGCATTTAGCATGAAAGACCGAAAAGCCATCGATATTCAAAATATCTTTCACAAAAAAGAACAAAGAACGTTGGTAGCCGCTTACAAATTCTACTGCGATAAAGATTTAGTTAATGCACACAGTGCAGAGGCAGATACGCTAGCAACTTACGAGGTACTAGAAGCTCAATTAAGTAAGTATGATGATTTGCAAGGTGATGTAGATTTCCTTTCGGATTACTCAGTTATGGGAATGAAAAGTGCAGATTTTGCTCGGAGAATCGGAATCAATGACGATGGTGTTGAAGTTTTTAATTTTGGAAAAAACAAAGGCAAAAGCGTTGAAGAAATATTCAAAAAAGAACCAGGTTATTATTCTTGGATGATGAATGGAGACTTCCCTCGCTACACGAAGCAAGTAATTACCGACATTAAAAAGCGAATTGAGAAATGAAAATAATCTGTATAGGAAGGAACTACGTTGATCATGCAAAAGAACTTGGCAATACTGTTCCTACTGAGCCGATATTTTTTTTAAAGCCAGATACGGCCATCCTTCCTAAACGGAACCCTCTTTATTATCCAGAATTCACCAACGACCTTCATTATGAAATTGAACTAGTCGTTAAAATCTGTAAACTAGGGAAACACATCCAAGAGAAATTTGCCCACACTTATTATAACGAAATTGGCCTAGGCATTGACTTTACAGCCCGGGACGTGCAAAAAGCGTGTAAGGAGAAAGGCCATCCATGGGAAAAGGCAAAGGCTTTTGACGGCTCAGCCGTTCTAAGTAATAGTTTCATATCTAAATCAGAATTTGAAGACGTAAAAGACATTGATTTTAGTCTTACTAAAAATGGAGAAACCGCCCAAATAGGTAACTCCAGCGATATGATTTTTAACGTTGACCAATTAATTTGCTACGTATCGAAGTATATGACGTTGAAAATTGGTGACCTTATTTTTACCGGAACACCAAAAGGAGTGGGTCCAGTTCAAATTCACGATAAACTAGAAGGATTTATTGGAGATCAAAAAATGTTAGCGGTAAACATTAAGTAATGGATTTAATCTTAATTCATGGAGCGCTGGGCTGTAAATCATTGTTTGATGAGTCTGTACCCACTATAAACGCAACTTGCCATTCGATCGATTTATATGGTCACGGTACCGAAAGCTTAAATCCAAAATCATTTACAATTGAAGGATTCGGTAAACAAGTAATTGAATACATGGATTCCCATAATATCTTAAAAGCGAATATTTTTGGTCATAGTATGGGAGGATATGTTGCACTCTGGATTGCAGCTAACTATCCAAATAAAGTTCACGAAACTGTAACATTGGGAACCAAACTAGGCTGGACCAAAGAAGTTGCTACGAGAGAAATTAAATTTTTGGATCCCGATAAGATCATTGAAAAAATTCCAAAATTTGCTCAAGTACTCGAAGTTCGACATGGCAAAAAATGGAGCAAACTATTAAAGGCTACAGCACAATTAATGGTGGATCTAGGAGATTATAAAGGACTTACAAAAAGTAATTACCAAGCCATTAAAACCCCTACCACACTTTGCTTAGGAGAATTTGACAAAATGGTTACGGAGCAAGAAACCCGAGAAGTTGCTGCCTATATAAGTAATAGCGATGTTCAGATTGTTGAAGGCTTTCAGCATCCCTTAGAATCTATAAAAACAGAACAATTAGGAGCATTTATTAATCAAATGTTCCAGTACGATTAAGCTACATTTTTTGCAAATTCATCCTCATACATTATAGGGCAAGTAATTATCATTTTAGTTCCTGTACTCGAATTACTATCTCCTTTCAAATCGATAATTTCCAAATCGTAGCTATTATCATAAAGACTATTAAGAACCATTAGACGGCTTTTAAGAGCTGTTACACCTAGTATCTCTTCATCCTCCGAATGACGAAGTCCTTTTTTCACATCCATTGACTCCTGCCCAATTCCATTATCAACAATGGTGCAAACTAACTGATCATCTTGTTTCTCAAATTCAATATCCAATTGTCCGGAGCCTTCTTTGTTTCGCAATCCATGAACCACTGTGTATTCCACTAATGGCTGGATCAGAAGCGGAGGAAGTAATTCATCTTCCTCTAAATCATCTGAAATTTGTATGCTAAAATCAAACTTCTCACTAAAGCGACTTCGTTCTAATTTCAAATACTGTTCTAAAAACAATACTTCCTGCTCAAGCGTGATAGTGTTTTGGCGACCATTAGTTTGAACCGTCCGTAGCAATTTTGAAAATTCAGACAAGTAACTAAGTGCTGGCTGTACTTCCTGATCCAGAATATAAAACTGCATCGAATTCAGCGAATTAAAGATAAAATGCGGGCTCATTTGAGAGCCCTGAATCATCGATTGAAGCTTAAGCGAAGAAGCATGTTCATATTCCAAATGTTCTAAAGTTGCCGAGAGCATATTTGTTCGCGACTCTACCAATGTCTCTAACCTACTCGCTTCTTTTGATTTTCTTCTCCACCAATAAATCCCAACAAGAATCAAATATGCTGCACTGATGCCGATAGCGATAATTATGGTGTTGTGATTTCTAATTTTGGCGTCACTTATAACTTGAGCCTTTTCTAGCTTTGATATTTCTTTTTGACTTTCAATAAAGGCAAGCTGATTCTTTAAGTCATTAAACATTTTGGCCTTATCTGCGCTATACACTGAATCCGCTATCGCGTTTAGAAGATTCGAAAACAAAAAGGCTTGTTCAAAGTCTTTCTTTGCTGTATTAATCTTTACTAAAACGGACAAGTTATCAGATTTCTCTTTTAATAGGTTGTATTTATTTGCAATATTTAATCCTGCTGTGCCAGCGATTAAAGCTTCCTCATGTTGATGCATGGCCAATAGAATAACCGCTTTCTGAGAATATGTATAAGCTTCCCATCTTCTTAGATTTTCGTTATTAAATCTAGTAATCATCAAATCGTAAGCAGCTAAGCCGGTTGTAGTATCCTCTTTTAAAATATACAACCGCGCCAAAGTAAATACAATCGATGGTTGACTAATGGAGTCAGGATTCTTTGAATTGATTGAACTTATTTTATCATAACAGGCTAATGCACGCTCCATATCACCATCCTCCTCATACACTTCTCCAATGTAAGAGAGTATTTCAGCTTCCGCCCTAAACGCCTCATGTAATTTAGCTAGATCCAAAGCCATTTGATAATAAGAGACCGCATTGTCCTTGTATCCATTTATGTTTGAAACGAACCCAATATGCCTTAAAATTTTCATTTTCAACATCCAATTCTCATCATCTACCAATTCAAGTGCATTTGTTAAATGACTTAAACCTTTTGTAAAGTCTTGCGAATAATTAACATAGGTGCTGCCCAGCAAGAAATGTACGTTGCATGATTCTTCCACATCTTCACTGGAGTTGGCGATTGATAAAGCAAAATGATATAATTCTAGCGCTTCCATGTAATTATGATCGATGGTTTCATTAGCGTTCATCACTAATGAATCAATCTTATCAGCATTGGACGGTATATCAGCAATTTTTCTTTTAATAGAATCGGAAATAACAAAATTGTCTAATCCAGATGCCGCTCCCGAATTCATCGAGAATAGCATGACACACAAACAAAGAATTGCGCGCACCTGGAATCCAATATTATTATTGTAGTTGGTCATTCAATTTAGTTTATAGCCACATTTGATTACTCAATAGTAGCCTATACAATTTAGAATTGTCCGGGTCAGACAGTTAGTTAATACGTTAATATACAGGAACCTATGATTACACTCAATTACAATTACCCAACGTACACTCTGAGTTTCCCAACGTAACTTTATTGTGTCCAAATAAAGATTATTTATAGTTTAGCCATAAGTATGAACATTAGAAAAGCCCAACCATCAGATACTCAAGCTATATTGGATATATATACTCCATTCATAAAAGATTCTCCGGCTACTTTTGAGACTGAAATTCCATCTTTACCTGATTTTCAAGCCAGAATCGATCAGATTCAGTTGAATATGCCATGGATAATAGCTGAAGTTGATGGTAAAATAATCGGGTACGCCTACTCTAATGATCATCGAAAACGCGATTGTTACAGATGGACCAAAGAACTGTCCGTTTACTTACTACCAGAAGCAAAAGGCCAGGGAATTGCCGTTAAATTGTATGATGAACTTATTAACCAACTGCAGGATTTAGGCATTAATACAGTCCTTGCGGGAATAACTCTGAGCCAAGAACAAAGTATTAAGTTCCACGACAAATATGGGTTTAAGAAAATTGGTGTTTACCGTTCTGTTGGGTTTAAAAATGGACAATGGCATGACGTAGGTTGGTGGGAACTGAACATTGGAAATGATAAAACTCCTGTTAGTTAAGGTCTAATTTTCACCACTTTCTCTACCGCAACTGATACTTCATCTTTTCGCAATTGAATATAGTACATACCCATACTTAAATTTGCCACCTCATCGGTGAAAACCGACTGCACATACTCGCCCTCAGAAACCTCTAGATCATTTTCAAACAATAATTGCCCTTGCGAATTCACAATTCTAAGATTCCATAAACCAGCAGATTGAGAGTGAAATTTAACGGTTAATTGCGTACTAAACTGAGAAGGGAAAACAGTCAACACTTCATCATTTGAACTGGCCTCTTCCCCTTTTGCATCTAAATAGGCCAGATAAAAATTAGGCACACCATATCCTAACGAAAAGTCTGGGTTTAGGAATTGATGACCGTGTTTCTCAATTAAAGCTTTAATCTCCATGTTTGTCTTCGAAGGAAAAGCTTCCCACAGACACGCAGCCATGCCGGCTAATACCGGACTACTAAAAGAAGTTCCATTTGCTGTTCGAACCTCCCCATTTGGAAATGTACATGCTGTTCTAAAACCCATGGCAGCAACATTTGGCTTCAAATCCCCATCACTACTTGGCCCATAGCTGCTAAATGGAGCGCGAACTAAAAATGAATCTACTGCGGCAACTGTTAATGAACTATCGGCATCACCCGGAGCAGATATGTAATACCAAGGCTGTTCCCCCATATTTCCGGCACTTGTTACCACAAGTATTCCTTTAGCTGCTGCCACGTCAGCCGCAATAGAAATTCTGGCGGTATTCCCATCCAGATCAGCATAAGTGTGGTTCATTAGCGTGTCATTAAATTCTGTGTACCCTAGAGATGTATTGAAAATATCAGCTCCTAAGCTATCTGCGAACTCAGCACCCCCTATCCAATTATCTTCTTCAGCTAGCGACTCTGAGCTAACGTCTTCCGATCTTATTAAAATAAAGCTAGCTCCAGGTGCAGTACCAACCATTTTCCCTGGAAGATTAGCCCCTATGCACGAAAGAACGGCAGTTCCATGTTGACTTGAGCTATATACGTAATTATCTCGATCCACCATATCCTTGGTGGCGATTAACCTTCCCTCAGCTATCATAGACTGAAAAACATCAACTGAATCAACTTTTTTAAATCCAGCATCTAACACTGCAATCGTTTTACCTGCGCCAGTATATCCTTCTGAATGAAGCAAATGACCACCTAGCATTTCAATCTGCTTAAAAGCAATCCCATAATGCTCATCGTGATAATTTGTATGCCCTCCACTCTTTTCGCTGATAAGGTCCTTTCCAATATCAACAGTCATTCGCTTTACTGTATCAACATTTATAACAAATGGCAAATTCAAAATTGAATCCACCATTGTTGAATCATCCACTTCAACGCTTACCGCATTAAACCACTTCGAGGTAAGCCAAATAGTAACAGTTGGCACTGCGGCAATTTGAGCAACATAATTTGGATCTACCGGAAGATCATTTTGCGTTATAGGAATGCCTTGATTTAATCTTCGCTGAATTGCTTTTGCACTTAGGAAAGCTGATGGGGTTGAAACATTATAAGGAGTACTAACCTTGTCTGACAATTCCACCCAATACCTTCTTGGAGATTGACCGAATAAATTAAAACTTAAGGCTAAAAAAAGAATAAAGACTAGAAACCGCATTAGTTATTTCCGTAATCTATTGCTACTTGATATAACTCAGTTCCTTTAATAATGCTATCGAGTACTGGCATGATGTCAAAGCTAAAACCTGACCTAACATCCAGATCAATCAGATTTTTCTCAACCAACCCTACGTGTTTAGCATAAGTTTCATGGGCCTTTTCATATTCTACAAAGTTGAAATTTGACCTTTGGTTTACTCGAACCAAACTGTCAAAAGTGAACGTTCCAACGGTGCTTTGATAATCAATGCTATCAAAGAAATACTCCCAGTTTATTTGTTGATTGTATACGTTCCCGTCCCAAGATTTGAAATAGTTAACAGGAAATGACATTTTTAAAAAACGCTCATCTTCCTCAACTTTTTCTGCTGTACGAGTTGTTCGAATTGATGTCCAAACATCTTTGATGGCCCATGTTAAATGAGAACTATCTCTTTGAAATCGTTCTACCCTTTGCGCAAGTCTGCCTTCATTATCTAAGAAGTCCGCAGTTATAATCTCTTTAATCTGGTAGTTGAATGTATCATGGTTTATGTCATGACGAATATCGATAACGTCATAGACTACCCATTTACCAACTTCTGTAGGAAAGTACTCGTGTTTTAGATCTACAGGAGTTCCAACATTTCGTTTACAAGAATTCAAAATTAGAAGTGCCAGGACCACAATAGTTACTGCACTCAGTGGAGATTTAACTGCTTTACTTATTTTTATTTTGAAGTTCTTTTTCAATTTGATCGATATCTTTTCCTTCGGCCTTTAGCTTACGGAGATTCTCCATATAAGTTTCGTATGCTTTACCTTCTAAAAGCTTACCATACCTGTAATATACCTTTTTTTCTTCTTTTCCTTTGGCATCGTAATATCGCCAATAGCCATTTTTCTTTCCAAGTTTATACTGACCTCTAATTTCAAAGCTCCCAGTTTCTTGATAATAAGTGATTTTCCCGGTTGGAAAACCCATATCCCAATAAGATTCCACTTTAATCTGGCCACTATTATAAAATTGGACCTGCTTTCCGTTTTTCTTATCATCCTTATAATTGGCTACTTCCATCAGTTTACCCTTATAATTATAAGTTACTTGCTCACCATCTAGAAGCCCCTCTTTGTAATTATTTTTACTTCTAGTTCTCCCTTCGTAATCGAAAAACACCCAAGTGCTATCCTTTAATTGGTCAACATATTTCCCTCTAGCAGAAGGTACACGATCCGGGCCATAGGTGATACAATGGGCAACATGACCGTTAACAGAATATGTTAAAACAGTTTGAGGTTCACCATTAGCATACCAGTATAAAAACTTACCAACTGGCTTATCATCCTTGAAAGTACCACGATATCTTGTTTTACCGTTTTCATACTTTTTAGACCATTCTCCTTGTTTTCTACCCTGCTCATCAGTCTTATTTTGAGCGAATAAAAGTGCTGGAAACAATAATAATATTAGAACTATTCTCTTTTTCATAATGTATTAAGCTAAAATAGCTTGTTTTAGTAATAAGCAAAAAGCAAACCAAACTACTTTATCAACATAATGTTTGCGAAGGCATTTGGTTACGCTATTGTTAATTTTTTTAGTTTTGCACTACTTAAAACACAAGATTATAATGAAAACACATTTAGTTTCTGGAGGTTGCGGATTTGTAGGAAGAAACATGGTTTCGAGATTAATGAACACGACATCAGATCGCGTAATATTTATCGATGACTTATCGGTAGGAACACACCCATCTACCTGGTTAGGACTGCCTAAAGTTAGAGAAGAGAACGGAGCAGAATTTTTTGGAGACGATGAAAGAATGGTTTTCTTAAAAACTGATTTCCGATTGTTATTAAGAAAGATGGTCGATCATGACGATTATTTTGCAACGGAGTTTAATCTCCCTGGTGCAGAAAAAATTGCTGATGTATTTCATTTTGCTGCAATTGTTGGCGGTAGAGCCAAAATTGACGGTGATCCTATGGTTGTTGCATTGGATTTGTCAATTGATGCAGAGTTCTTTTATTGGGTTTGCAAGCACAAACCAACAAGGTGCCTCTACCCAAGCTCAAGCGCAGCTTACCCTGTAGATTTGCAAACAGATGGTGGTGCTGTTGCGCTTAAAGAATCAGATATTGACTTCAATAAGATGGGTCAACCAGACATGACATATGGTTGGTCTAAACTAACTGGGGAGTATTTAGCGATGATTGCTGCAAAACACTATGGTGTTTCAGTTACATGCATTAGACCTTTTTCAGGTTATGGAGAAGATCAAGATTTAACTTACCCGGTTCCAGCTATTGCTCGGAGAGCTGCAAATAAAGAAGAACCTTTCGAAGTTTGGGGAACTGGAAAACAGGGCCGAGACTTTGTTCACATCGATGATGTTTTAGATTGCACATTACTGGCGATGGAAAAGATTACAGATGGTTCAGCAATTAATATTGGACAAGGTCAATTAACTTCTTTTCTAGATATCATTGAATTGTTTACCGAATTTGCTGGATACAGTCCTACCATAAAACCACTTCTTGATAAGCCAGTAGGTGTTCATGCAAGATATTGCAACATGGATTACGTTAAAGATCGCTTAGGTTGGGAACCAAAAATCTCAATTCGAGAAGGAATGAAACGTGTTTATGATAAGCACTGTAAGGAAGTAGGATAATGGCCCGTAGAATTGTTTGCTTCGGTCCTGGGCCAAAATTCAAAGGTGGAATTGCTAATTATAATACAGCTTTAGCAAAAGTCTTAGATGAATTTGATGACGTTGAAGTTTACCTCGTGTCATGGAGTCAACAATATCCTGCGATCGTTCCTAGAGAGTTTGTAGATAAGACATCCAAACTTGACTTTTTAGAAGGAACAAAAGTGAAGGTGAATTACATTACTAATTATAACAAACCTTCTACCTGGAAAGCCACTTATCAATTTATAAAAGATCTTAAGCCTGACATTGCGATTTTTCAATGGTATAACGCACATCAAGGCATACCACTTAATAAAATTGTAAAAAGACTTAAAAAGAGCACGGACATCGAAGTACTCTTTGATTTACACTTTGTTGTTCCAAAAGAAGACAGTAACGTTGATATTAAGTTAACTCGAAAAGGGTTAAAAAGAGCTGATGGTTATATCGTACACGCACTAAAAACGGCCAACGAACTTCAAGAATTATTTCCAGATCAAAAATATCACATTTCAGAGTCTGGAGTCCGCACAAAAAAAGAAGACGAAAAAAGCGTCATCAAACTTTTCCATCCTATTTACAGCATTTTCGAGCCACAGCCCGAATTTGACGTGGAAGCTTTTAAAAAAGAAAACAACTTAAAAGAGAATGTCTTTTTGTTTTTTGGATTCATAAGAAAGTACAAAGGACTTCATTTAGCTATTGAATCTTTTGCAAAGCTTGCTGAACAGCGAGATGATGTTTCACTTCTAATTTGCGGAGAATCTTTTTGGCACACTTTAGACAACAAAAAATTTGGGACAAAAGTCAAAAATTTCTTTTTTGGAATTGCAAAAGCAATTTTCACTAAAAAGGAGGATGACGAAAAGAACTATCGCCCTTTAGAATTAGTTGAAGAATTTGGAATTGCTGATCGATGTATGATCGTAAACAAATTTGTGCCTAATGAGGACGTTCACAAATATTTTCAAGTAAGTGATGCTGTAGTCCTCTATTACTTAACTGCAACTCCTTCAGGCGTTGAAAGTTTGAGTTACAATTTTAAGATGCCAATAGTCGCTACTAACGTTGGCCACTTTCCTGAAACCATAAAAGATGGTTTTAACGGTTATTTGGCGGAAGCTGGAAACATCGCTGACATGACTGCGAAACTGAATCAAATTATAGCGGATCCAATTGATCGAAATAATGTTGATGAAGCAACTAAAAAAATGAGTTGGGTTAACTATGCAAAAGCCATCTTAAACGGTTGATTTATCTGGACAAAGGGTATCCCCTGTCCAGTTTATGTCTATAATAATGCCCTTGTATTTGTCGAAAATCACGCATTTTCTTTTTGAGTATGTTGTATATTGAGGATGCATTAAGTAATTCGAAACTATTGTATTCCAGAATGAGAGCCAGAAGCAGGCTCCATCGTCCACCGTTTCAGTATACGGTAGTTTCTATAAATTAACCAATATTTCATGAAAAAGTTTGTAATCTCAGTAAGCGCGGTCTTACTTGTGTTTTGCGCAGGCGCACAGCAGCAACAGGACAAAAACGGGTTAATTACCCATCCTGAAGAACTAGAAGTTACGTTCTTGGGTTCAACCCAAGCATGGCGTGACATTCCTATTCCTAAAGTACCAGTACCAAGTGGGAAAACTTTAAAGTACGGCTATCACTTTAAAGCGGATTGGATTTTAAATCCAAACGTTAATCCAAATGTCTATAAAGGATTAGATCCTGTTCTTCAAAAAGAATACAACACATCTACTAATAAAACCATAACCGAAACTGCTAATTGGGCCGGCATGAACACTAATACTAGTCCAGGAGACCCATGTATGGATGTAGGACCTAACCACGTAGTTCAAATGATTAACGCTACTAGAGTTAAAATTTGGGACAAATCGGGTGCCGTAGTTCTAGCAGAACAAGCTTTTAGTACGTTGGCAGGAACTCCAGCTGGCGGGGGAGATCCAATTGTTCTTTATGATGAGCGTGCAGATAGATGGTTGTTAAGTGAATTTGCTAGTGGAGGTAATACTCTATATATAGCAATCTCTCAAACTCCAGATCCAACTGGTGCTTACTATACATATAGCGTTGCTACATCAAGTTTCCCAGATTACCCTAAGTACTCTATTTGGGACAACTCCTATTTAGTAACAGCGAATGAAGGTGGCGGAACTACTTCCGTATATGCATTAGATAGATCGGCAATGTTAGCGGGAACGGCTCATAATGCTCAATCTTTTACAATTCCGAGATTTGGAACAATCGGATTTCAGGCGTCAACGCCAGTTTCTTTAATGGGAACTACTGTTTCAGGTGCTCCGGCAACATTAATTAGAATGAGAGATGATGCATGGGGAGGTTCTTCTTCTGATGCTGTAGAAGTTTGGGAATTAGATATTAACTGGGCTTCACCAGGTGCAGCAACACTTGCTGAAATTATTGCGATTCCAGTTTCTGCTCATGAATCTGAACTTTGCGGGTATACATCATTTACGTGTATTCCTCAGCCTAGTGGATCAAATGCATTGGATCCATTAAGAGAATTAATTATGAATCGGGCGATGTATCGAAATTTTGGTACGCACGAATCAATGGTCGCAGCACACGTTACAGATGTTGATGGTTCAGACCATGCTGGTATTAGATGGTATGAATTTAGAAGATCAGGTGGATCTTGGTCATTGTATCAAGAGGGAACTTATTCTCCTGATGCTGAGCATAGATGGATGCCTTGTATTGGTCTTTCTGCTACCGGAAACATTGGAATGGCTTATAATGTAAGTAGTTCTTCTACTCATCCAGAAATTAGATATACTGGTCGGAAAGAATGTGATCCTTTGGGAATGATGACGGAGCCTGAAACTATTTTAGTTGATGGTACGGCATCAAACAATACAAACAGATGGGGTGATTACAACGCAATGGGTGTAGATCCTTCAGACGGTGAAACGTTCTGGTTCAATGCTCAGTATAATCCTAACTCGCAAGCAAGAACAAGAATTGGCGCTTTTAGTATAGACCAATGCTCTCCTACCGTTCAGTTTAATTCTTCTGCATACAATCCAAACGAAGGTGATGCTGACGTAGCTGCCGGATGTTTAGACTACTATGTTGTTGATGTTCCAATTAAAATTGGTTCAGACCCGTCTCAACCAGCTGACATTGTAGTAAACGTAACTGGTGGAACTGCAACGCAAGGAGTAGATTATGATATCTTCAACACGGTAGGTACGTTAGATGACCCTACTCTTAGCTTTACTGTTCAAATTCGAGTTTATAATGATAACTATGTTGAAGGAACAGAAACAATCACGCTAGATTATTCATTAAATCCAAATGGTGGAAATGCTGTTGCGGGAACTTCTAATCAAACCGTAACCGTAACTATTAATGACGATGATTTGGCACCAGGTTCTATGACATCTTCTGTCGTTTTATTAACTGAAGATTTTGAAGGGTTAGCTAATCCAGCACTACCAGGGACATGGTCTACCGTGAATAACGGTACGCCAGCAGACACGCCTTGGCAATCTGGTGATGCGGCAGCAGCAACTTCAGCGGCAGTAACAGTACCAACTTCTAACACATCCGATTTTGCTTGGATTAATGACGATGATTGTAACTGTGATCAAAATGACGTGGATTTAATTTTCCCATCTATTGATTTATCTGGATTTACAGGTGCAACTGTAGATTTCTTATCGTACTTCGAAGGAAAGTCGTGGTCAGGTGATACAGAATCATGTGATTTAGTAGTTTCCGTTGGTGGAGGTCCATTTACAAATGTTGGATCTATAACAGCAAATGCTGGCTGGTACAACTCTAGTTTTGATGCAACTCCGTACGCAGGAAATGCTAACGTTGTCTTTGCAATAAAATATAGTGATGGCACAGGTTATTTATATGCTGCTGCAATAGACGATGTAGTGGTTACAGGAATTGGACCAATCGATGTTCAACAAGCTGTAAATGCCGGATCTGCAATGACAGCCAATTTAGGGCCTAACTCAACGGTTCATTTTTACGATGCGACTACGCAAGATGTAATGATGACGTTAGATAATACTTCAGGTTTCGATTTTGGATGTGTAACTGTACAAGTAGATAGAGCTGGAACAGGTGCTGCTCAATTTTCCAGCACGAATACATCTAATTATTTAGCTGACAAAACGTTTACCGTTACTCCAACGAATAACAGTGCAAGTGCAACTTATGATGTAACCTTATATTACAAGGAAGCGGAAGTTGCAGGTTGGGAATCAGCAACTGGAAATGCAAGATCTGTAGCAGAAGTAATCAAAGTTGCGGGAGCAAATCCAATTAGCGTGGTGACTCCGGCTAACTACGGAACATATACTATTGATAATGTAGTTGGCTCAATTGGAGCATTCAACGCTGATGTTACCTTCACGGCAACTTTCGGAAATGGATTCTCTGGATTTGGTCTTGGTGTTTATGCCCCTGGAATTCCAGGCGCGCCAACAGCAGGATTCAGTCCGTCAACTTCTACAGAATGTGAAGGTGGATGTATAACATTCACAGATGCTTCTGTTAGTACTGACCCAGGTGGAATAACTGGTTGGGCTTGGGATTTTGGAGATGGAAATTCTTCTACTTCACCTAGTCCAACAAATTGCTATGCTACAGCTGGTACATATGTAGTAACATTAGTTGTTACGGATGCTGTTGCATCTGACAATCAAACTAGTGTTGTTACCATTGGAGCAGCTACCACTCATAGTATAGCAGCTAATTTATGTCCTGGACAATCGGTAACGGCTGGTTCAAGTACATATACAACTGCAGGTACTTATACTGACGTTTTAACAAATGCTGCTGGATGTGATAGTACGATTACTACGACTGTTGTTGAATTAGCAGCGACTACATTCTCTCAAAGCACAACATTTTGTGACGGTGGGAACATTGTAGTTGGTTCTAGTACTTATACTACTTCTGGAACATATACTGACGTTTTAACGAATGCCGCTGGATGCGATAGCACAGTAACAACAACGGTTACTGTTAATCCGAATCCAACTCCAACGATTGACAATGCAAGTGCACTTGATACGTTATGTGAGAATGGCAACCCAGTAACAATTCTTTCTACACCTGTAGGAGGAACATTCAGTGGAACTGGAGTTTCTGGAAACAGTTTCAATCCACTTACGGCTGGACCTGGTAGCCACACTGTTACGTATAGCTATACAGATGGCAGCGGTTGTGTTGGGCAGGCTCAGATTACTGTTATTGTAGTTGATTGTACAATTGGAATTAAAGAAGAGGCACTCGAAGGAGTGAGCTTATTCCCAAGTCCAAACAACGGTCAATTCGTAATTAATGGATTAGTAGCTGGAACAACTTATAAAATCTTTGACGAGCAAGGTAAACTTGTACTATCAGAGACAGTAGGTAGTTCAAGTGAAGATGTTAGTTTAAAGAATGTTGCCGATGGCATCTATGTTCTTAGAACAACTAAAAACGGAAAAGAAGGATCGATCAAATTTACTGTCACTAAGCAGTAGATCATATCTTAATCAGATTTCAAACCCCATTTCGATGATTCGGAGTGGGGTTTTTGTTTGCCCTATATTTAACTTTAAATCAGTTAACTTGCTTTGGCTCTAACCAGATAGCTATGAATGACCTTAAAGTAAGGGAGATTACCAATAAAGACATACCCCTGATTTCAGACTATTGGGTCGAGGCTGATCCAGCTTTTCTAATTTCAATGGGTGTAGATTTAAGTAAAGTCCCAAATAGAGAAGAATTAGAGAAAATGCTGACTAGCCAGGTAGAAACACCGATTAATCTTAAAAAATCGTTTGCATTAATCTGGGAAATCAATGGAGTTCCAGTAGGCCATTGCAACGTAAACAGTATCATATTCGGAAACAAAGCTAAAATGCATTTACACTTATGGAAAAATGATTTCCGTAATAAAGGAGATGGTTTAAAATTGGTGAGGAAATCAATTCCCCTGTTTTTTGACCGGTTGAATTTGAACTTAATTGAATGTGAACCTTATGCGAAGAATCCCGCGCCAAACAGAACTTTGGAAAAAGCTGGATTTACGTTTATCAAAACCTACAATACAATTCCAGGTTCATTAAACTTCAAGCAGGATGTGAATTTGTGGCAACTAAAAAAACAAGATTATGAATCTACTTTTTAAGTAGTACTTCAGTCGCCCCTGCTCCATACTTTTCATAAGATCCGTCCAAATACTCATATTGATAAAAATAAGCGCGCAATTCGGCCCTAATCTCTTCTCTTAAAACGCCTGCTCCTACTCCATGAATAAAAACGACCCGTTTAAGGTTTCTGTTTACAGCGCTATTCATACTCCTACGAAAGTTAGCCATTTGAACCTCAACAATTTCATGATTCCTCATTCCCTTATGAGATTGAATAAGATTTTCGATATGGAGGTCAACCTCCATTTCATCAGACCTAGGCATTCTGTCTACATGATTGAATTTCTTCGATAAAGCTTCACTTGTCTTATCATGATACTCGGCTCTGGCCTGATCATCTACGTCACTTTGTGAAACTTCGTATGTATCATTTCCCTTTTTCAATAATTCTTTGGCCGGATACTCGTAGTCAAATCCATCTTCCGTTTCCACCGTAATCATTTCACCGTTAATGGCAAGAATAACTCCACCGCCCTCTTCATTTAAAAAATCAACTTGGTCACCAATTTGAAACATCGATTCATTTTTGAATGACAAAGGTAACCAACCAAGTTCTATTTCCAGAATCATTTATTCATCCCGATCATCTATCTTTGCACCATGTCAGGAATACGGATTAACATATTTGTAAGGGAAACAGGATTATTTTCTCGAAGAGAAGCAGATATAGCCATTGAAAATGGTAGGGTAAAAATCAATAAGCAAATTGCAAAAATGGGCGCCATCGTTAAAAAAAATGATGTGGTGGAATTAGACGGTGAAGTAATCACGCCTTATAAAAAACCAACGCCTCCAAAACACGTTTTACCTCGTGCTGTAAATCCAAAATCTAGAGCAAAGCGAATCAATCAAAGAGAAGAAAACAAAAAAGAATTCGAGAAAAATAAACGTAGAAAATGAAGATTCATGGCCCGTGGAAGACTTTACAAACTGAAGTTGGTTATGAATCTCCTTGGATCCGCGTTGATCATTCTGATGTTCTAAATCCAGCTGGAAACCCTGGAACATATTCAGTAGTTCATTTTAAAAACATTGCCATTGGTATAATCCCTGTGGATGATGAGGGGAATACTTGGCTTGTTGGCCAATACCGATACCCTTTAAAAGAGTATAGCTGGGAAATACCAGAAGGCGGTGGTGATCCGGAAATTGATCCAATAGAATCTGCAAAAAGAGAATTATTAGAGGAAACAGGAATTAAAGCCAAAACTTGGAAGTTGATAAACACCATGCACCTGAGTAATTCCGCATCAGACGAGCTAGCCTTGATTTATCTGGCAACAGACCTCTCTTTTCACGATTCTTCTCCAGAAGAAACAGAAGAAATTGAGGTCAAAAAGATTTCACTTTCAGATTTTTTCAAGCAAGTGGATGCTGGACAAATTACAGATAGTTTGACGGTAGCTGCAGCTCAAAAAGTAGAACTAATGCTTCTTAAAGATGAATTTTAAACAGATCTTTTTTCTTGCTATTGCGGGCTTGATAATTTCGTGTGCTACCCAAGAAGAACAGGCTTCAAACCAATCTGGATCAGTGGATGGAGCTAAAGAATTACGAGATACACTTATCTCTTTTCATACTAAACTCGACCCTCCAAATCCGGGAGATTGGCTAGATCAACATGAAGAAAAAGGTCAAACATTTGAGCAATACATAACTGTAAACCCAATAAAACCAACGGCTAAGCGAAATAAACTTTACATTCAGAAATTAGGTGATTTGGACAGTGCTGAATTAAGAATCATCGACTTAACTGCCGAATATTTGGGAATATTCTACCAAATGGAAGTTCGGGTATTAGATCCAATCCCTTTAGACTCAACTACTATTCCATCAGGCTCTCAAAGAGATCACTTAGGAAATCATCAGTTTCATACCAAGTATATTCTGTACGATGTGTTAGGCCCGAAATTGCCAGACAGCGCTGCAGCTTACATCGCATTTACGGCAGAAGACCTATATCCGGACCCAAGATGGAATTTTGTATTTGGTCAAGCTTCGGTTAAAGATCGAGTTGGTGTTTGGTCTATAAATAGATATGGAGTGGCTTCTGCTGGTGAAACTGCTTTTAAAGAAGTGCTATTTAGAGCGATGAAAGTCTCTTCTCACGAAACCGGACATATGTTTACCATGAGGCATTGCATTGATTATGAATGCAATATGAACGGAAGCAACACACTTGAAGAGTCGGACCGTAAACCACCCTATTTGTGCCCTGAGTGCATTGCAAAAATGAAGTGGAATTTGAATCTAGATGAGATTAAGAGATTTAATGAAATAGATGATTTTTACGAAAATCAAAAGGTAAATCCGTACTATAAAAACTATTACCAAGCCATCAACGAACTTTTGGACACCTTACATTAACTGTCAAAAAGTGAGCATTGACAGCTCGTTTTACCTATAACTCAATCAATATTATATGATTCAAGCGGCAATTTTTGATATGGACGGTCTCATAATAAATTCGGAACCTCTTTGGAGAAAAGCTGAAATAGCAATCTTTAAAAAGGTATCAGTTTTTTTAACTGATGAGGATTGTGCAAGTACAGCTGGATTGAGAATTGACGAGGTAGTAGAACATTGGTTTAAAAAGTTCCCTTGGAACGAGACTGAACTAATTTCAAAACCATCTTTAGTGACTCAGATTGTGGCCAAAGTAATTGACTTGATTCAAGAAGAAGGTGAGTCTCTTCCAGGTATCCCAGAAATTTTCAACTTTTTCGAGGCAAGGAATATCCCAATGGTAATTGCTTCTTCTTCGCATTATGACATCATTAATGCAGTAGTAGAAAAACTTCAAATTGGCGGCCATTTTGAATTTCTATATTCTGCTGAAGAGGAAGAATTTGGAAAACCTCATCCTGGGATTTTTATCAGCGCAGCTCAAAAACTAAAGGTGGAATGCACCAACTGTCTCGTTTTCGAAGATTCCTTTAATGGAATTCTAGCCGGACTCAGCGCAAGAATGAAAGTAGTTGCAGTTCCTGAAGGAGATAATTTAACAAATCCTAAGTTTGGTGTGGCTCACCTCAAACTGAACTCGTTATCCGATTTTAATGAATTAAGCCTGAAGCAATTCGTTTAACTCTTTTTTAAGCTGAGTCGTTTCATCAGATAGGTTAATCTCGAAATCTGATTCTAATTCAGTGGCTCGTTCTAGTAGACCAGAAATATGCCTCATACGTGCATTCTCATCTCCCATTACTTTATGATTAAATCCTTTGAACCATTTCTCAATTAAATCAACGCCATCTCTTGTATGACCAGTTAAAAAGCTTTTCTGGAACTTCTCCCAAACATAATTAATCGCCATTTCATTCGGGTGAATCAGATCTTCTTTGTAAAACCTATAATCTCTCAGATCATCCATAACAATCTCATAAGCTGGGAAATAACTTACATTTTCAAATCTTCGAACTAACTCATGAATAGCTACATTCAAGGTTGATTTAGACCACTGATTTTCAGTCGTACCATCCTTCAAGTGACGAACCGGACTAATTGTAAATACGATTTCAACATTGGGATTTAATGAAAATAAATGCCCAAAAGTTTGAGAGAATTGAGAGACAATCTCATTAACACCCAATTTCACTTTTTCAAAATTACTTCCAGGAACTTTATGACAATTTGCTACATACCCAAATTCATGATGCTTGTAAGCCCAAGCCGTTCCAAGCGTAATAAAGATCACATCGGCATCTTGAATGACGTTAAAATCTTCCTCAATTCCGGCATTTACATTGTTCAGTACTTCTTCCCCATTCGTAGACTTAAAAGCATGATGGTTAAACGAAAAATGCATTCCATCTTCCGACTTTATTTCATCTGAAGTATAATTAACATTTCCTATTCCATCCAGAAGCGCCTGATTTACGGAATGAGGATTAAACAATATTCCGTGAGAAATTTCACTCGTGGAAATTTTAGCAGACCTTAACTTGTTGCCGATATTTTGAGAAAAGCAAGAACCTACCATCAGTACGTTCGATCCATGTTCTAGTCTAACACTAGAAACAGGAACATTAAATTCAGATCGGAATTTCATGGAGAGGGTGTTTATAAATTCGTTGCAAATATACGATTGAGATGTGGTTTTAAATCGGCACTACCTTGTTTATATTCAACAAGTTTTCCACCATCTATCAACCAAATGTGCGTGCAGAAATCAAGTGCTTCGTGAATATCATGAGTTGCCACTACCACTCCTTTATCGCTTTTTACAAACGATGACAATTTGCTAAACAAATTTCGCTTTCTTAATACATCTAAAAACGCTGAAGGCTCATCCATGATTACAAAATCTGCATCTTGCACGAAAGAACGACAGATCATTACTTGTTGAAATTCACCATCGCTTAGTTTTTCAAGCTCTCGATTTTCCAAAAACCTAATGTCAAATTCGTCAATGTATTTCTGAATTAATTCCAGTCCTTTTTCATCCGTCTTTCCTGACCAATTAACATAAGGATATCTAGCAGTCGCAAGTAATTCAACCACTGTCATTGAAGGCACCTGATATCTTCCCGCAAGAACAATCGCTAACTTCTTTGATAATGAAAGACGATCCAACGTTCTAATATCGTTTCCATCAATTTTAATAATGCCTGTGTCTAGCGCTTCTTCTTTAATTATGGTTCTCAATAATGTGGACTTACCACAACCGTTGTTACCTAACAACCCAATGAACTTACCTTTTTCGATATTACCGTTCACACCGGTGAATAAGCTTTCACCGTTGTAAGATTTTGACAAGTCAGCTAATTCTATCATCCGACTGCCCTCCTATTTTTTAGTAAAACAAGTATAACGATAGGCGCGCCAATTGCAGATGTTACGGCATTCAACGGAAGTGATACATCACTATAGCCAGGAACTTTCGCTACAATATCACAAAATATCGCTAGGCTAATGCCAATCAATAAACATCCAGGAATCAACACGCGATGATCTGAAGACTTAAACCATCCTTTAGCTAGGTGAGGCACCGCCAATCCGAGAAATGCAATTGGACCGCAAAAAGCAGTCACTATTGCGGTTAAAAGTCCAGCCGTTATCAGAATTACCCACCTGACTCGTTTTGTATCTACACCTATTGATCTCGCATAGACCTCTCCTAAAAGCCAAGCATTCAATTTTTTCTGAAGGCTAAAAGCAACTCCAATCAGCGTAAAAAGGGCAATTGCTAAAAAGAGCAACATCCAATAAGAGTCCACTTTTCCAAAACTCCCGAATCCCCAGTGAACAAATTCTTTCAATTCTTTTTCTCCAGAAAACGAAGCCAATACTGACACCGCACTTGACGCAATGTAACCGAACATCAACCCAAAAATCAATAAGGTCACGTTAGATTTAACCCGTGTAGAAACCAAAAGAATCAGAAACAATGAGATCAATCCACCGGCAATCGCAAATATTACATAGCTAAACTGAGTTGCCCACATTGAAGATAATTCGAACAATGAGCCAGCCATTACTGCAATTGCAACACCCAAAGATGACCCTGAAGTTAATCCAAGTACAGACGGACCAGCCAATGGGTTTCTGAAAAACGTTTGCATCAACAGACCAGCCACAGAAAGAGCTCCGCCAAAAACCAAAGCAGTCAAAGCGCGAGGAAGCCTTACCCCGTGTAGCACTTTATAACTACCTCCCTGTAAGTCACCCATGAAATAATCAAACAGAACTGGGAAATCATAAAATCTTCCGCCTACCATCAGATCGGTAAGAAACAAGAGTGGAATTAATATGAGGAAAAAAAGGTATTTCAAGGCCTCGATTTGAGATGCCAAAAGTACTTCAATTTGTGATCGGGTAAAAGTTCCGTATGAAAAAGGTGAACCAAGTCTTTAATTATAATATCAGGTTCCAGAAGCGCGTCTTCGAAATAATTAACATTCGCTGTGTTACAATGGATCACATGGTTATCCGTAAAAGGCTTCATTAATCTGTATTTTGGATTGTCTTTTAGCAAGGTTTCATTTGTATACTTCCCTTGATGTGAACTAATTAACACCATTACATCGGCCCTTTCTGAATCTTCAATAACAACCTCTAAGTCTTTATTGTAGCTTCCAGTTCTATTATCATCCCAAATAAATTTGGCTCCTGCATCTTCCAATAATTTAACGCCCATGCTATTCCCCCCTGGAGCGCTCCAACGGTCATTGTAAATGGAACCTGCTAATGCGGTAATTGGTTCTGCATTCTTCGCTATTTCCAACGTGGCATTGTAACTGTCGCTAATGTTTTCGAAAACTTCAAAAGCTTCGCCCTCATGTCCATACAACAATCCAAAAAGTTTAATCCATTCTGCCTGACCTAGCGGGTGTGACTCTTTATATTCAGTATTGTAAAATAACTTAACCCCCATATCCTCAAGTCTAGAATAATCAGGACTATTAAATGGGTACACCATTAATATTTCTGGATCTATTTCCAATACGTGTTCCAGATCAATCTCTTCACTTGCAGAAATATTTGCAGTTGTTTTGTTTTCAATTTGTTTTCTAACGCTCTTGTTCCTTACAAACTGCGCATTTGCAACTCCCTTAACCGAAGTTATCTCACCTAAACGATCGATGTAAGGCAAGTAAGTAGTGCTTAAGCATCCAATTGATTTTATCGGTACCCTGACATTCTGAATACCTGGAATTACTTCAGGTGCATTGTTTTTATGAAGAAGATATCGAGCAATTTGAATGGAATCATCATAAATGGTAACCAAATGATTTCCGTCAACCCGATCAATTTTAAAACCGGTAGCATAAAGTAATTCATACTCATCTACTATCTGAACCGTACTCGAAGTATCAGAAATTGGATCCTCCCAAGAAGTAGAATCCACCTGTGGAAGTTCATTCCCACAAGCAATAAAAAAGATAAATATTAATGGAATTAATCTCGCCATGACTTGATTCTGCCTTCTACTCTTTTTAAGGTTCTTTCTTTAAATAAAAAAGTGAATTCCCGATTTCCATCAGTGTCCGTTACTATAATTTTAGATGGATGCTCTGGTCCCTTATAATCATCTATTAAAGCAATAAAATCTAATTGGCTCATTCCTATAGACACACCATTGTCAAAAACAAAACCAGGATCTTGAACAAACAAAAAACTCAATTCCCAGTCGGTTTCACCCATAATATATTCAAGCCTACTAGAATAAAAAGTATGCTCTAGAATATTATAAGCCTTTCCATTCTCGTCCTTTTTTTCCTTTTTACGTTCAAGTACTTTGGCCATACCAGTAGTTTTCATTTTAGGCTTCACTTCAAAAAGATACGGTGGGCTTTTAAAAAGTCTATGAGCGAAGAATTCATTAGTGACCGTAATTTCACCTTCGTGTTGGTAGCCAGCTCCCTCATGTACTTTTTCATATTCCCATGGCTGCGCATGTTTCGGTAAGCCCAACTCTTCAACTAATTTCTCAAATGACTTAATTTGTTTTAGCGCTGATTTTACGTTAAAGTCGGTAGTTGACTCTTCAGATTGATTTGGAAATAAATCAATTTTCTGACATTCGAAACAAATAGATATTGATGCAATAGGCTCATTCTTTGCATTAAAGTAAATCAGGCCATGTCTTGGTGTAAAACACTTAGACAAACCAGTTTCAAGGGTTGACAAATCTTGAGTTGTAATTTTTGTAAGCGAAGCGATTTGCTTTTCGTTCAAACTCACACCATCACCCATTTTAGAAAAGGCATAGTAGTCTTTTTTCCAAATTTTACTATCCGGCCTTGCCGATGATTTTTTTGTGTTTAGCATGTACATTTTTACATACTTGTAAGGCATACCCGGAAAACCTTCCGTTTGCGCATTTGTAACATTTTGAAAAAAGAAGAGTACAAGCATCAACGTTATCGCCAATTTTGAGCCTGCAAAAAATCTAGGTATCAAATTTCCATTCAAAGTCATCGTTTTTCAGTTTTTGTGAAGATATCATATTGGGAATTGAGTTGCATTATAATGACCAATGATCTTTTCCACAAGTCGTTAAATGACCCAACATTTATCAGACTATTTAACACGATTGTGTTAACACGTTACAGCCTTACGCCTAGAAAGTTGTTAGAAATTTTAATTAATTCGTTTTGATGAGGAAGGTCTTGATCATATTGTCCCTAATTGTGGCGCCCATGGTGAGCATAAATGCTCAAGACCCTAAATTGGACAAACTTGAAATGTTCTACGATCAAGGACACTTTGGAAAAGTGCTGCGAAAATCCAAGCGAATGTTGAAAGACACAGCTTACTCAAATCACCCACTACCCCTTATGTGGAAAGCTTTAAGCGCTGTTGGGAAAGATCTTGAAAAGGACAAAAATTTGGTGAAAACATTATCAAAATCTGCTAAAGATTTTCAAGAATTCTCTTTAAAAACAAACGCAGGGTACTATATAGAAACCTACAATAATGAGATTCTTGACTATCAGGAGGTATTCCTAAATGAAATTGCGGATCTAAAAAAATCAAAAGCGAAATCAGCCAAAAAGCTTTTTAAAGTTTACCAAGAAACCTTCGATTCGGATATTGCTTATGAAGAAGTCATTAAAGTTGAAAATGTTGCCGTTGTTAAACCGGCTGATAATTCTAAGCCTAAAAACCTAAGGTCTCAAGTAATCAAAGAAGCAAAAACGCATATTGGAATTCCATATAAATGGGGCGGGACCACAACTTCTGGATTTGATTGTTCTGGTTATACATCTTATGTAATGGCTCAAAATGGAATTGACTTGGCGAGAATGGCCCAAGATCAGGGAAAAGCAGTAGACAAGGTTTCCATGAAAAAGGCGCAACCAGGAGATCTAGTATTCTTTGGAAAAGGATCCAACATAACTCACGTTGGCATCGTTGTTTCCAAACCAGGAGAAGCATTAAGCATGATTCACGCATCTTCTTCAAAAGGCATTATGATCAGTAATATTGAAAGCTCATCATACTGGAAACCAAGACTTTTATATACCGGAACCATAATAGACTAACTATGAAAAAACCAGCTGTATTAACATCATTTCTTTTTTGCCTTTGCATTTCAACTGCATTTGCCGGTATTGTGGATTCTGACGCTACACCGCCAGTTCCTAAGAAATCAGTTACTGTGATTATTGATGCCGGACACGGTGGTCACGATCCAGGTAATTTGAATGGGACCACAGGAATGAAACTCGAGAAAGATTTGAATCTGGCTATCGCGAAAAAACTAGGAGGATATCTTACCGAATTTCTTCCAAACCAAGTGGAGGTAATTTACACCAGAAACTCAGACCAATACATCGCTTTAGAAAATCGAGTGTCAGTTGGCAATAGTAAAAAAGCCGATTACTTTATTAGTGTGCACTGCAACTCAAGCGTAAAACCTGCTGTATGTGGAACAGAAACTCATGTTCACAATGCGGACAGTAAAGTAGCACGAGAATTAGCAACGCAAATTCAAAGTCAGTTTGCGAATAGAGCCGGAAGAGTTGATCGAAATGTGAAAATCAAACACGATAGAGGGTATAATTTGCTCGTCCTGAAAGATTCTAAAATGCCAGCAGTTTTGGTTGAATGTGGATTCATGACCAACGCAACCGAGGAAGTGTATTTAAATTCAGATAAGGGCCAATCCTTAATTGCATCAGCGATTTTCAGAGCTTTTAGAGATTACATCAAGGTTAGACACGGAATTACACAGAAAGATCCAACTGTAGCAGTAAAACCAGCAGGTCCAGTGTACAAAATCCAGATCATGGCGTCTCAGACACCAGTTTCATTAGAAATGCCTGACTTCAAAAAAGTAGGTGAAGAGATTGAGGAAATAAAACTAGAAGGAACTACTTTCAACTATAAATACTACGTAGGAACATTCGAGAATAAAAAAGAAGCGAAGAAAATGCTGAAAAAGGTAAAAGAATCTCCGTTTTCTGATGCATTCGTGGTTCGCTTCGAATAGATAAAAATGGATTTCTTAGAGCGTACCTTTGTTCCAATTATTATAGGCTTTGCTTGCTTCTGCCTGTTCATCGGTATAAAGTTCTTTGTTAAGAGCAAACATCAGCGACCAGATGATTCCGAAGTAGATGCGATCAAAGACGAAGAACGAAGTATTGACGCTCAGGAATAATCTGGTGCTACCTAAATGCTAGGCCAAATCTGAAAATGAAATCAGAATCAAGACTAGCTCCTTCTTGATAACCTTTTCCTTTATAACCTATTGTGCCTTGAACATATGCATTACGTTTCTTTAAGATTCTGTAATTGATGTTCACTTGCCCGCCACCGCTAAAGCCTTCAAAAGTTTCATAAAGTGCTTCTTTTTTGAAAGATATTTCTGGCTGATTCCAAAATGACATCATCCCATCAATTGCTAATTTCTTCTTTTCACCAAAAAGTAAATTGAATGCTTTTATATCAATACCCATGGACTTTACATATCCACCAACAGCGTGATGAAAATCAAACTCAAACATGGTTTTATCAATCTTTAAAAAATTCTGATAATTCATTTCTGGTCCAAAAGGAGCTAAGCTCATTTTCAAACTTGGAAGCCATTTAATTTTTTCTCCAAACTTCAACCAAAGCATATCTGTAAGCTCTTCGCCTTTCACTATATACTTTGCAATGCCAACCGCACTAGCAATGTTCATTGGGTCTAATCCCATGTCTAAAAAAGACAACACTTTTAGCTTTTGAACGGACAAATTCGCGTCTGTATACATCGTGTTAATCTGATCTACATAGCCATATATTTCATTGTATCCGTTGTCTTTGATTAGACCAATGTGCGCAGCTAAATCGTTATTCGTAAACAAGTAAAGTAATGCGTCTTCATATGCAAAATCCTTATTAAGCAAAGTGTTTTTCCTTGCTAAATCAGACAATACTGAACTTCCTTCCATTGCTGCAGCTAAATTCAGTGATTGTTGAAAAGCCGAGATCGAATCAGTAAAACTAGAAACAACAGTAGAGAAATCGTTGGTATAAGGAGGTGGTAATTTTAAATTAACCTCTGAACTTGTAGCCCCACTTTGATCAAGTCTATACTTCGATCCGAACACAAAACGCTGTGTAGAATAAAGTGAATAGTTCATGGTGTAGTCAATCAAGAAAGTCTTAGAAAGTCGATAAAGGGAGTTACCTATTTTAGACAGCGTATTGTCCTTCTTTTTAAAAATGTTCGCAGGTATGAATCTGTTTTGCAATCTGGCAATCGCTTGGTGATCAGAAAGTAAATGATTCGCTCCAAAATCTGCCGACAAATCTCCATCGTAAAGAAGACTATACATCGAATTTAAATCTTGCTTAGATCGTTTTTCTTTCTTTTCCTTTTTATCAGATTTATCATCTTTTTTCCAAAATTGACCGTGACTTGCGAAGGCAAAAGGAAGGACTAAAAGCAACACAAAAAGGATTCTCATAAGTAGGATTTTAAAATGTAAATGTAAGCGATAATTGCAAGATCATGATTGCTTTAAGTTTCCAATTACTATGCCTTAATTTCGTACGTAGGGTCTGCAACCATTATCATCGAACCTTTGTAGAAAAACCATCCACTGATTGCCATTAAGGCATGGCTAATATCCAAGTGATTAAACCAATGCCCAAAGCCAAATTTAGTAAGGAAACATACGGCTCCAATTAACGATACAAAAACTCCAATTAAAAAAAGTTTAGCTCCTTTATGCTTGGTCTTTATGTAGATATAACCATGGAATAAACCAACGATAATAAGTAGACCATATGCCGAATGAATCACCACGTAAATAAAGTCTAACGTTAAGTAAGATATCACAACAAATGCGGCCAGTTCAATTAAGTTTAACCATCTAAAAAACTTTGCATAAAATGGTTTTGTTAAACCAGCTGAATACACAATTACTGCTCTTTCGGCCAAAGCCACTGAGAACATGCTCACTCCCCAATATGGCAGCTTCCAATATATATTAAGGGCATAATTAAATCCGTGTCCTAACAAACCTCCAAGAAAAGTGGAAATGCCCATTAACAAGAAAAAATATTTCAAGTATTGAAACACGGTTGGATCGCCTTTTACTTCTCCCTTTTTCTTTTTCTGAATCAGACGATACAAAGCATAAAAGCACACAATACCTACTAAGAAGTCCGTCAGCATAGTGATGGGTTCCTCTACCCTTAGGCCGAAAAAATCGATCGGAGGGTTTTTAAGATGTTCAGGCATTGTCATTAGCTCAAAATTACATCGAATTCGTGAACTCTTTTCATTTTTAATTGTTTCTAAGTTGAACGAATGCACTTCTTTGAAGTGCAGAAAACTGGAAACTATGAACATTCCAAAACTAAAAATACCCAGAGTGGTAATTCTAGGTGGAGGTTTTGCCGGGTTGAAACTAGCCAGACAACTCAATTCAAACAAAGTTCAGATCGTCTTAATCGATCGAAACAATTATCACAACTTTCAGCCCTTAATGTACCAGGTAGCAACTGCGGGACTCGAGCCTGATTCAATTGCATATCCACTAAGGAAAATACTAGGGAAAAAGAAAAACACCCATATCCGAATTGCTGAAATAAACAGAATAGACAGTTCAAACAATTGTATCGAAACTTCAATAGGAACAATTGACTATGACTATTTAGTGGTGGCAACAGGAGCAAATACTAATTTCTTTGGGCAAGCTGAAATTGAAAAATATGCGATGCCTATGAAGACTTTAACGGAGTCTTTAGATCTGCGAAGTTTGATTCTTCAGAATTTTGAAAAGGCTTTAAACTCTGAGAACATAGAAGAACAAAATGGCTTAATGAATTTTGTGATTGTAGGCGGTGGGCCAACTGGTGTTGAGTTAGCAGGAGCTTTGGCGGAGCTCAAAAGACATGTTTTACCAACAGACTACCCTGACTTAGATATTCGAAGGATGCAAATTCATCTGGTAGAAGCAAGCCCAAATGTGTTGGATGCAATGTCTGATTTAGCCACTAAAAAAGCTACTCAGTTTCTGCATAAAATGGGAGTTAACATCTGGACAGATACTAGGGTAGAAAGTTACGATGGACATGTTGCCCTAACTTCTAAAGAGAACTTTAAAACTGAAACCTTAATTTGGGCGGCTGGCGTGAAAGGCGCATTGGTGGATGGATTAGAAATATCACAACTATCAAAGGGTAGAATCGTAGTTGACGAGTTTAGCAAAATTAAAGGACACGAAAATGTATTTGCAATCGGTGACGTATCCTTAATGACTACGGATAAATACCCCAACGGACTTCCAATGTTAGGAAGTATTGCGCAGCAACAAGGGAAGCAATTAGCTAAAAATGTTAAACGAAGATTATCTGGAAAAGCAATGATTCCATTTACTTACAACGACAAAGGAACAATGGCTACTATTGGAAGAAATAAAGCAGTAGTTGACTTACCAAAATTCTCGTTCAGTGGGTTCTTTGCTTGGATGGCGTGGATGTTCGTTCATCTAATGCTTCTGGTAGATTTCAGAAGTAGAATCGTTGTTTTCGTTAACTGGACATGGAGCTATATCCGATTTGATAAGGGCACCCGAGTAATTGTAAGAAAATACGAGAAAGCAGAATACGAGAAAAAAACGGGGCTTAAAAAAGCAAGCTAGAAATTGCTTAGTGCATTACCACTACTTGCTTCGCTCCTACTTGTTTTCCATTATTATTAAAAACAATAATGTAAGTTCCTTCGTCTAAATTTCGAACATCGAATTCAACAGTTCCAGAAACCCCATTTAGCGTTTTAGTGTCTACTACTTTACCAAGCATATCATATAACAAAGCGCTAGTACCAGCCTCAAATCCGTTAAACTGAACCATAAATTGATCGGTACTTGGGTTTGGCCAAACGTTCCAATTTGCAGTTGAAGGTTCGTCAATCGAGAATGGAGTTGATACACCGATATCATCAATAGCCATATCACTTTGATAATCTCCACCGGTAACACCTCTAAATCGAACATTAATTATTTGGCCCACGTATGGGGTTAAATCATAAGTTCCTTCCGTCCAAGCAGCACCTTGATCACCAGATAAAGACCAAACATCAAGATCGTAAGTAACTCCATTAAATATATCAACGCTTAACGTTCCCATGTCAACACCGTCCATATTGTACCAAAAAGAAAGCTGAGGAGCACCCATTCCACTTAAATCAATACATGGGGTCAATAAAAGCGCTTCCATTTCCGTACAGCCACCTGAAGCTTCAGTAAACATGTATTGCCCAACACTTGTTCCTAGGGTATGATCAGCACTTGGCCCTGTACCCGTAGAAGGTGTTCCATCAACATCTGTTCTCCAATCATTATCATCAATCGTACTGCTATTCTCGTTCTTCCAACCAGGACCAGTATTACAAATTGTAGCACCACAATCGTTAGCACTTCCACATAATGAGAACCCTTCAAAGTCTTCAGTCCAAACACCAGAGAGCGTAACACCAGTAGATACAGTGGTACTCAAACTTAATGTGTCATCACCAAGAAATTGATCTAATGGATGGTCTGTGTACGAAACGAACTGATATAAACCATTTGAAGACAAGTCAATCGTAGCTGCAAACGTATACAATGTATCCTCACCAGGCTGTAACGTATCTAATATTGTTTCTGTAACCGCAGTTCCTCCGTTCAACGTGAAACTCACTGGGATGTCAAACATTGGATTCAACCCAACATTCTCCACTACAACCATTACTGGGACCGTTGCACTTGCATGACAAGCAAACATTGTTCCCGACACGGGCGATTGAACTTCCGTTAATTCCAGACTATGGGTTAAAGGACAGTTTGTGAGGCCTGCTACTTTTTGAACTGCATTTGCTCTTCTCCCAACTCCACCTGCTGGAAATACCGGTTTCACGCTGAACCAATCTTCAGAATTGTAATCATGTCCATAAACAATTAATGAATCTGCGGTAGTTCTTCCAATTGAATCCATGTACATTGCTCCTAACATGCTTACCTCATACTCTACAGCCCCTGGAACCAAATCCCAACTCAGTTGAAGTGAATCAACACACACCCAGTCTAACGCTATATTTGCCGGGGTCTCGGCAATAACAAAATTCGCATCGGAAACATCGCTTACTGCTCCTCTAGTTACTCTCACAAGTGCTCTTTCAGTAGGTCCTGCTGGTACCGCCCAAGCCCTTTCTCTCAAGGCACCAGATACTCCTGAAGCTACAAAGGTCCATGAACCTCCATTATCTAACGAATACTCAATATCGAATGAACCAGCATTCCCATATGCGTCCCATCTAATCAATTCTACTTCTCCCGGAACAAATCCTTCTGCACCGAAAGGGTAGGTTACTGTAATATCATCCATGATATATTCCCAAACCACGTAGTACTTTTGATTTCCAAATGGAATTGCAAAACCATCCACATTCACCGTATATGAACCGGCTGCCGGACTTAGTATTCTAACCTGCTCTACATTATTTAAACTATCTCTACCAGGAACGGCAGTTGCAGACAAGTTTGTTGTGTTTGGCGTTGGATCCAGCACTAAAGGTTGGAAAGTCGTTACACTTGGATCGTCTACCGTCAGATCTAAATCATTAATTAATATGATAGAAGAAGATGGAGATCCAGAAGATTCCATCCAATAAAGCATAACTCTAAGTTCTTGCACTCCCGCAGGAATGGTAACTGAATGTGTATTGGTAAATCCGTTTGTAACACTATCCAATAAGTACCTATTATCTTCTAAGGTGCTTACCGCTTTGTGCCCATTGATTCTACCCCATCCAAAAGAATAATCAGGACCAACATTACCTAGGTCGTCAGCAGAATTTAGCATACAAGCTTTAATCAAACCTGAATTCGGGTTAGTACCACCGTTGAGGTCTTTATAAGCGTGATACAACAATGCAGAAGTTCCTTGAATCCCTGGTGCTGCTGCTGAAGTTCCTCCACCTGCTGCATAAGTGTTATTTGGATCCGTTGCCATTTGACCTGCTCCATGAGCAGAAATATCTGGCTTCAACCTACCATCTTCAGAAGGACCTCTTGAACTGGAATTTTCCAATGCATCACTTTCATTTAAGTTCGCAGTTGCAATTACGTTCTTAGCTATTTTATGGCCCCCAGTTACATTACCAAATGCTGAACCTGCACCGTACCCACAATCATTACCGCCACTATTACCAGCTGAGAATACTTGAAGTAAACTAGGATTGGCAAATATTTCATCATCTACTTGCTCCGTTAAAGATGTATATCCAGCATTACAGCCATCGCTGTACGATGAATTAAAAATCATTACCTGGTCGTTCTGATGCAACGTCACCGTATTTGGTAAAGACGAATTATACTGTCTGATAAACAAGAATGATCCTGGAGCCATTCCTCTCATCGTTGGATCTAAATTTCCTGCGCCACCAGCAATACCAGCAACCATATCTCCATGGTCTCCAGCGAAATCTCCAGCTACATCGGTTTGATCTGTTCTTCCCGTAAAATCAATGTGTGGACCAACAAACCCATCATCATTCACAGCAATAGTTACCCCAGTTCCATCGTATTGTCTTCCGGCACCTAAATCCTGATCCAGCATATTTGCTCTGTGCAAAGACCTACCATGATCATGCTCAGGTTTTCCATCTTCAGGTGCTAGGTCAATAAATCGAACATACGGCATGTTCGCTATTTTGTCAATGTCATCTTCATCAATATTAGCATAAACCAAATTTGCGTGAGCAACAATACTATTCAGTTTGATTGATTCACCTAAACGACTAATCCCATATTGCGTGGTTAAACCTTCTTGAATTTTAATTACAACCTTAATTTTTCCGCTTTCTTGAGACCAACTTGGGAATGGTCGCTCTACAATTCTTTTCAGTTGCTTCATTTCCGCAGGCAACGGCACTATACTTCTAATATCTAAAGCCGTGAGTTCAGAACTAGAAACTCCCACTGGTACAGAAGCAACATATGCTTTGTTTGGAATGTACTCTAACAATTTAATTCCCTTACTCTTAAACAACTTATGACCAGCAACCGATGGTAAATTATTCAATTGAATCAATCGATAAACCTTGCCCTGCGTTACCTCATTGGCTAGAGAGTTCAATTTATAATCCTGAACATTCCTCTCTAATTGAATAGATCCTGTATTCAACAAGATGTGTTCACTAGATTCTTGTGCAATTAAATTGGATGCGATAAACAGCAAAATGAATGCTGGCAAATAACGAAGTGTAAGATTCATGGTCGTGCTTTGTCCTAAATGTAAGACAATGAATCCAAATAAAACGTCATGAAGGCTACGGTTTACTTAACGGTCTAGTTTTGTGAAATACTTAACTAGTTAATAACAAGGTGCTGAGGTTACTTTTTAAACTTCAATTTTTCCGATCGCCCTTTCTTAAAAATCTTATTGCTGTTGCCCTTCCCTTTTCTCAACTCCTTTTGTTCTTCATGAGGTAAAGCCGCAATTTCCTTACAATCATCAGAACAACATGTGTTCATCTTCTCTTGACATTTAGGACATTGAATAAATAACAAATGGCACGCCTGGTTCTCACAGTTCACATGAGAATCCCATGGCTCCCCGCACTGGTGACATTGAGATATTACATCATCAGAAATACGCTCAGATCTTCTATGGTCGAACACGAAGTTTTGCCCTAAGAATTTATTCTCTAAGCCTTGTTCTTTTACTTGACGGGTATACTCTATTATTCCACCTTCTAACTGATAAACATTCTTAAAACCTTTATGCTTGTAGTATGCGCTTGCCTTTTCGCACCGGATACCACCAGTACAGTACATCACCAAGTTCTTGTCTTCTTTATGTTCTTTTAAATCTTCTTCTATGATATCCAGCGAATCCCGAAACGTGTCAACATCTGGAGTAATGGCACCTTTGAAATGACCAATTTCACTTTCATAATGATTTCTCATGTCCACAAGAACTGACTCGTCTCGAGCAATCATTTCATTAAATTCCACCGCACTTAAATGAACTCCTTTATCAGTTACATCAAAAGAAGCGTCTTCTAAACCATCAGCTACAATCTTGTCTCGAACTTTCACCTTTAATTTCAGGAACGATTTATCATCTTGCTCTACTGCAACATTAAGCCTAATCTCATTTAAAAAATCTGTTGTGTAAAGATCATCTCGAAATGCTTCAAAATTTTGAGCACCAACTGACAATTGTCCGTTAACGCCTTCTTCAGCAATATAAGTTCTTCCAAGAACGCCTAGCGCGTCCCATCGAATATATAATTCGTCTCGAAATTCTTTTGGATTTTTGATATGTGCGTATTGATAGAAAGACACCGTGATTCTTTTCTCACCGGCCTCATCAATGAGCTGAGCCCTCTGTTTCGCACTTAATTTATTGTACAGTTGCATGCTATACTAATGGTTTAAGTTCTCCCTGAAATTGTTCAGGATAATGCAAAAATATGGCATTGAATTTAATCTCAAAATGATTTCACCCCATTTAACCGAATTTCTAAACTAAAATGGAGCATTTTCGTATTGGTAAAGCCGATTTCAGCCAATTCAGACCAGCAGTCTTACCCACTCATCCGATTCTTCCTTTTTTCGCGCTGTACCTACGTAAAAGAAGGTATGAAAACTCAATTATCATACATCAAAAAATGGTACTTCCAACTTTTACCTTTTGCAATAATACTATTTGGATTTATCCCTTTTCTAATTTTCAATCGAACAGAACAATGGAATTCAAATAACCACATGCTTATCCTTGTTCCAGTTTGGATCGTTATGCTTATAGTACAGTGGTACATTCAATACGGTAGATTTTATGATGTCCATACAGATGGATATACTATTCATGCAAAGAATATCATTAGCACTAAGAATATTTCACATCACCAGATTATTGAAATAAAAAAGTGTGGCAAGAAACAGTTACCATTTTATCAAAAGGCCCATTTGATTCATATTCTATATCGGGACTCCGAGGGGAAAACACGAAAATTAAAATTTTTGTCTTTGAAACTTAAGAAAGGTGAAATTCCAAATGTTGGAATCTATAAAACCATTGTTGATGAATCTAAACTGGTGAATTTCTAATCTAAAATAAAAGACCACTCAATTTCATGGCTGGAGGGTGAGTCGGCAGGTCGCAGTAGCAAGGAAAGGCGGCCTGTTTTTTTATTCTTCTTTTTTAGACAAAAGTCTAAACCCAATTCTTTTTCTAGAGATGTCAACTTCCAGCACCTCGACTTCCACATGTTCGTGCAGTGACACTATTTCATTCGGATCTGAAATGAATCGATCCGCCATGTTGGAAATATGAAGTAATCCATCTTGCTTAACACCAACATCCACAAAGCAACCAAAATTGGTGATATTGGTTACGATCCCAGGCAATCTAAGGCCAGCTTTTAAATCTTCAATCTGACGAATCCGTTGATCAAATTCAAAAACTTTAGCCTTCTTTCTTGGATCACGTCCAGGCTTTAACAATTCATCTACTATATCCTCAATGGTTGGTAATCCTACCTCATCCGACACATAATCCTGAATCTTTAATTGACTTAAGGCATCCTCATTCCCAATTAATTGATCGATTGTAACTTTCAAATCTTTACCAATTTGCTTCACCAGCGTATATCGTTCTGGGTGAACAGCAGAATTATCCAAAGGGTTTTTGGAGTCTTGAATTCTAAGAAATCCAGCACATTGCTCATAGACTTTCGCGCCCATTCTAGGCACCTTTTTTAAATCCGACCTCTTCTCAAACGAACCTTCTGCGTCTCTATATTTTACAATGTTCTCGGCTAAAGTTGACCCTACCCCAGAAACATAAGTCAATAAATATTTTGATGCTGTATTTACATTAACACCAACCGAATTCACGCAGCTTTCTACAACCGCATCTAAACTTGCCTTTAATTGCTTTTGATCAACATCGTGCTGGTATTGGCCAACACCAATGCTTTTTGGATCCACCTTGACTAATTCAGAAAGTGGGTCCATTAATCTCCTTCCGATTGAAACTGCTCCTCTTACTGTTACATCATACTCTGGAAATTCCTCTCGAGCAATCTTGCTTGCAGAATAAATAGATGCACCATCTTCCGAAACAATAAAAACCTGTAAGCTTCGGTTAAATTTCATGCGTTTGATAAAAGCTTCAGTTTCTCTTGAGGCTGTACCGTTACCAATTGCAATCGCCTCAATTTTATAAGTTTCCACAAGATTAGAAACTTTATTCATCGCTTTAGATGTTTCCTTTTGAGGAGAATGGGGGAAAATATTTGCGTTATGCAATAGATTTCCTTGTTCATCAAGGCAAACCAATTTACAACCAGATCTAAAGCCAGGATCCAAAGCCAGTATTCGCTTCTGTCCTAAAGGGGCAGAAAGTAAGAGTTGTCTTAAATTTTTAACGAATACATCGATTGCTTCTAAATCTGCTTTCTCTTTCGAAGACTTTCTAATCTCAGTTTCAATAGATGGCCTGATGAGTCTTTTATAGGCATCAGCAATAGCTAACCTTACTTGCTCCGAACTTGCAGAATAACCCTTTACAAAAAAGGACTCCATAATTTGCATACTCTCCGCTTCATCCGGAACTATGGACATTTTTAATATCCCTAAATCTTCTCCTCTTCTCAAAGCCAACATTCGATGGGATCGACATTTATAAAGCGGCTCAGAAAATTTGAAATAATCTTTAAACTTTTCACCTTCGGCTTCTTTACCCTTCACCACTTTAGTAGAGACGGCAGAATTACGTTCAAAGTGTTTTCTCATTTTACTTCTGAGTGCACCGTTTTCACTCATCCATTCTGCAACAATATACCTTGCCCCTTCTAACACTTCTTCAACTGAAGATGCATTCTTTGACAGAAATTGTTTGGCTTTCCCTTTAACATCACTTTCATTTTGCGACATTAAAATTTTTGCCATCGGTTCTAATCCATTCTCTCTGGCAACACTTGCTTTCGTTTTACGCTTCTGTTTATAAGGCAAATAAATATCTTCCAAAGCATTAGACTCTACACAATTCTTGATTCGACCGTGCAAGTCATCCGTTAATTTTCCTTGCTCCTTAATAGACTTAACGATAGATTTTTTTCGCTTCTCCAATTCGTTGAATTGAGCAAGCAACGTTTTCACTGTCATTATTTGAACCTCATCGAGTCCGCCAGTTTTCTCCTTCCGATATCTTGAAATAAACGGAACAGTCCCACCCTCTTCTAATAGTTCAATGGTAGATTTTGCTTGCCAATCTTGGATATTGGCCTGAGTAGAGATGAGGTTTTGAACGTTCATCTTTCAAAATTACGGAAAGACTTAAGAGTTCACGAAGGTATAGTCTAGTTTCTCCAGAATTATTTAATAGCTCTCTCCGAAATACAATGAGACACCCGCGCTTACAAAATAATGGCGATGTGTTGTTTTGATTATATCACCAGATGTAGATCTCCATTTCTTATTAGAAATATCAAAATTATATCCTCCTTTTAAGAAAATACTAAAGGGGAAAAACTGAACTCGAGCATCAAAACCTCCCCCAATTAGCAAAGCGGGGTTTAGATATTTATTTTGATTATCAGGGGCCGTTTCTAATATTGATACCGGGCTAGTTCCAGTTACAGGTTGAAGTAACGTTTCTACTAATTTCAATCTACTCCATCCATAAGTGTAATAAAGCGCCACTTGGAAATTTTTATGGTCTAATAATGTACCTCCGATTTGCCCCATGATATTTATTCCACTTAGATCTAATGAGATTGAATCGTTGGATCTAGTTTCTTGTCTCCACCAAGTTCCTCCAATACCAGCGTATACCCCTACACCTTCAAACCCAAGGAAAGATGCAGAATAGGCAAACACATTCGGATCATATTCTTCTAATCCGAAATCAGACATTACTGTGTTCAATTGTTTAAAGTTATTGCCTTGCAATGTATAGGCGCCTTCAAAATGGAAGTAAGAATAATAATCTCGTTTTCCATGATGCCTGGTCGATGATATTTCAATATCTGAACCATATGAAGTTAAAAAGTCAATTAAAATGAAGTCATAATCTAAATTCTGATCATGTCGACCGCTATAAATATTCGCAACGCTAGAGTCGCTTACATGATCCAGTTCAAGTAATTGAAAACCTGTTGCCCCTTTGGCCATGAATGGTCTGTACCATTTTGCAATTTCCTGATCTCTAAATCCAGCACCAGATGTTCCATTAAAATCCCGATATCCGTAATTATCAGAATAACTTTTAACATCTGCATAAATGATAGGCATAGCAAATACCTTACTTTTTAAATTGATTTCTTCTGACTCACGAAGTCGCTGGGTAAAAGACCTAAAACTAGAGCAATAGCAATCGTCAACTTTCACGGAATCTCCTCCTGTATGACATCTTCCAAACTGCCCAAATACTTTTGCATTAGGCTTTACTTCCATGAATTCCATCATATTTTCATAAATGTGCTGTTCCCTATATAGCTTATGTTGTACAACACCTTCCTTTTCATAACCTGTCCAAATCAGCCCTTTTCTAAGACCTCCCATAATTCGATCATAAGCTTCAAAAGAATCCCCTAGAAAGGACCTAAATCCATTTCGTTTTTGTTCATATTGATCTACCAATATTTCAATACTTTTAATTTTAGAATCGGTATAATTATATGGGTTATTAAAGCCTCGAATCATGGTGGTGTTTTGCTGATCAAACCCATTTCGTACATCGTAGTTTCTGTAGTATAAATCCTTTACGGCTGATATTGACTCTAAAATCAATCTTAAACTATCTGGGATATTGGTTTTTGGAGGAATCAATTCAAGTGCATGAAGTGTGCTTCCCCAGTTACGATCAATGTCAACGCCAATGATTTTAAAAGGCTTAATATCCTTTTGCTCATCGTAATAATCCTTAATATGGTCTATTAATTCCCACTGTTCTCGATAATAGGTTTTCTTAATCACATCCCGAGCAGCAGTATCTCCTTCGTAAATGTATTTCTGAACCAACCATTCTACACCTTCTCCAAACTCCAATATGTAAGTGTCAAAATCATGTTGTTCGTGCAAATACCGAAAGAACTTAAAACTAAACGGTAAATTTTGTCTTCGATAATTATGATTCTCTCCAGTAATTACTACCTGCTGATCTTTTAGTGCCACGTCTAACATTCTAAATTCGGAATAATCTTCTAATGAATCCAAGTTGATCTCAACATGCTGTTTAACTTGACTTTGGCCTATTATGCTAATCAGCATAATTAAAATCGATAAGTAATATTTCATAATATGAATTGGCGGTTTAGGTGTCCTTATAATCTATAATGGCAAATAGGTTACTTCTTTGATTTGAGATAAAACTATTTGTTATAAAAGAGCAGGAGTTCTTTTATGTCAGAACTATGTGAAAAGTAACTTAGTTGATTTCCTGCGAGGTCGTAAGAATATAAATCAGACCCTTCAATACACCATAAAATATTGCTGACTTCATCATAAACTAACTTGGTGAATGAATGTCCAGCCTCTACTTGAATCAATGAATTTGTGCTATAAGTGTACATGTACAATCCAAGATCATGAGAAATCAACAATTGGCCTGGATTAACACTGTACGAATCATGAATTGATCCTGTTGGAATCGCGTGAGGCTCCCAGAATGAATTAGCAGCATAATTATAAATCTCCATTTTTCCTTGACCAGTTCCGTCATTACTAAGTACAAACAATTCGTTTGCCGTTCTAATCTCCCAAGACACAATGTCATTTGCAAATCCTATGGATTTATCTAAAGCTCCACTAAACCGGTAATACACACCCATATAATGAGAGGCAGTAACATCATGTTTCTGTTCAACATATATACGATCTCCCCATACAAACATATCGTCTGGTTTATGATCAACTTGCGAATTTATTGTAGCAGTAATACTTCCACTTTGCCCATAACCTTTTACTTCTCTGGTACTGGTCGACACATACGTAATTCCATCATCAGTTTGGAGCATTTTCAAATAATACGGTTCTGGCGGATTTCCAGGATTTGATTGTTCCCAAATTGTGTCAATAATTATTGGATCATACGCAACTAAATGGTCCGAAAACGATCCCATCGTAATCAAATACTGGTGATAAGAATTAACAGAAGCTCCTCCGTATTCCGAAGCAAAAGTCAGATAAGGTGTAGTTGCCACACCATCAAATGAATCCCACACTTGAGAACCAGCAACTGGAGAACTAACTATAAAACGATTATTAATAGTTAAAGGAACCCCAGTAATATTAATTTGCTTGTATTCTGACTTTTCGTTCACCCCATCCGATGCCCAGACTTTTATGTAATGAACACCTGACTCTAAATGAATGTCATTTAAATGAATTGCCTGATTAATATCGACTGAATTTGCTGTTACGGAAACCGCTATTTTCGGTATTACATTGTTAAAACTAACATCCTGAATATCTATAGTTACAGCAACCAAATCAGTTTCATCAGAAACCGAAGCCATCACATTTATAAAATCAAAAACGTTGAAATTAGAAAAGACAGTTGGTGAAGTAATTGAAATAACGGGAGGGTTTCCATCGGTTTCTTTTTTGCATCCAACTAAAAGGACACAAACGATTATGAAAACAATATTTCTCAAATGAACCAAGTTTATTTATAAAGGTACAGGGTTATTAATACTATCAATTTAACGAAATTAATGTATCTTATAAAAGACGGAATAATTAACGATCTTATTTTGGGCTTATTAACATTTGTTAATAACACATCTGAATAACCTGTTAATAGCTTTAATCCTAAAATTAGGCTTGAGCAGAAGAATTTCAAGTTATCTTTGATAATCTATGAGTGATACGAACGTACAAGGGCAAACTTCGCAGCAAGGAAATAAAGGAAGATCCATTAAAAAAGGAAACTTCTCTAATCCTGTAGAAGGTGGAAAATTACCGCCTCAAGCTGTAGATCTTGAAGAAGCCGTTCTCGGTGCTTTGATGCTGGAAAAAAATCCGGTTAACGATGTTATTGACGTTCTTAAACCTGAAAGTTTCTATAAGGCAGGACATCAAAAAATCTATGCTGCAATTATGGATTTGTTTGGCGCTTCGGAGCCAATTGACATCTTAACCGTAACGAACAAACTGCGAACAAAAGGTGAACTTGATTTAGTTGGAGGTCCTTATTACATTTCACAACTTACGAATAGAGTTGCTTCTACTGCCCACGCAGAGACGCATGCAAGAATAATTTCTCAGAAATTTATCATGCGTGAGTTAATTCGGATTTCAGGTGAAACAATTAGAAACGCGTATGATGAAACGACCGATGTTTTTGATTTATTAGATCGAGCAGAGTCCGAACTATACGGAGTTGCAGAAGGAAACATTAGAAAGAACTATGATTCAATGAGCCAAATTATGAAGCAGGCCATTGATCAAATTGAACAAGCTCAAAATCAAACGGACGGAGTTTCTGGTATAAATACTGGATTTACAGAATTAGATCGAATCACTTCTGGATGGCAACGTTCTGACATGATTGTATTAGCTGCGAGACCTGGTATGGGTAAAACAGCATTTGTTTTATCGATGGCTCGTAACTGTGCGGTACAATTCGGGCATCCAGTGGCGGTATTCTCTCTGGAGATGAGTTCAATCCAATTGGTAAATAGATTGATTGCTAGTGAATCTGAAATTTCAGCTGAAAAATTAAGAAAAGGTAATCTTGCACCTCATGAATACCAGCAATTACACTCTAGAATTGGTTCACTATCTAAAGCTCCGATATTCATTGATGATACCCCAGGGCTTTCCATATTTGAACTTAGGGCAAAAGCAAGAAGGTTAAAACAACAGCACGACATTGAATTAATTGTAATTGATTACCTGCAACTAATGACTGCCGGAGGTAAAGGTGGAAATAGAGAGCAAGAGATTTCTTCAATCTCACGATCCATTAAGGAGATTGCTAAAGAATTAAACATCCCGATTATTGCACTTTCACAGTTAAGTAGATCGGTGGAAACGAGAGGTGGAGACAAAAAACCAATGCTTTCTGATTTGAGAGAGTCTGGTGCAATTGAACAAGATGCTGATATTGTGTCTTTCATTTACCGTCCAGAATATTACGGCATCACCGAAGATGAAGATGGAAATTCAACCATCGGTACTGGAGAAATCATTATTGCAAAACACAGAAATGGATCTTTGGCTTCGGTTAACTTGAAATTTATCCCTCACTTGGCCAAATTCGCTAATATGGAGACAATAGGAGCTGGTGGAGATCCGTTTAGTATGGAACCGAATGAAGATTTCGATTCTGGATCGAGAATTGTAGGGTCTAGTATGAATGATGACTTTGGTGGAAATAGCGATGATGACAATTTCGACATCAACCAAGGCTTAGATGACACACCATTTTAAAATGAAGAAGTATTTAGTAATCATATTATCAATTTTGATTTCAAACTTTGCGTTTGGAGCTAAATTGTTAATTCCGATGGATGCCGGAAGTCAAAACAATCATATCAAGGCTTACGGTATTGCTTATTGGATATTACAAAACGATATTGAAGTTGAGTGGCTTCTTAATTACAGAGGAGGCTCATTTTTAGTAGATCACTATAAAACGATTGAAGAAGAATTAATTATTAGAGGGGTTTCTTTTGAAAAAATTGCTGACGTTCAAGCGCAGCAAATCAAAAACACTATCTCTGATCCTGAAGTTAACCAGGAAGTAGTGGCACTTCAAAAAGCGCCAAAAATTGCTGTGTATTCACCTGACGGGAAACAGCCTTGGGATGATGCGGTTACGTTAGTCTTAACCTACGCAGAGATTCCTTATGAAACCGTTTATGATTCTGCTGTTGTGGCTGGAACGTTGCCTGAATATGATTGGTTGCACCTGCATCACGAAGACTTTACAGGACAATACGGCAAATTTTATAGAAGTTATAGAAATGCTCCTTGGTACAAAAAACAACAGTCTGACGCTGAAACGATGGCGAGTACTTTAGGCTTTTCAAAAGTATCTGAAATGAAAAGATCGGTAGCACTGAGTATTCGAAATTATACGGCCGGTGGTGGATTTTTATTTACAATGTGCTCAGGAACTGATTCCTATGACATTGCATTAGCAGCTCAACACACCGACATCTGTGATTATATGTTTGATGGAGATGCTCCAAATCCTAACGCTCAGAACGAATTAAACTTTGACGAAACTTTTGCTTTTAAGGATTTCAGGTTAAAAATGAATCCAATGGAATATGAGTTTTCCACCATCGATGGTACAAAGGCACATATTGTTCCGGAGCAAAACGACAAGTTCACGTTATTTGAATTTAGCGCAAAGTGGGATGTTGTTCCAACGATGCTTTGCCAAAATCATACGACTATTGTTGATGGCTTTATGGGGCAAACAACAGATTTCTATAAGAAGTTCATAAAGAGTAATGTATTGGTTATGGGCGAAAACAAGTCGATCGGAACAGCTAAGTACATTCATGGAGAATTCGGTAAAGGACAATGGACATTTTATGGTGGCCATGACCCAGAAGACTGGAGACATTATGTTGGTGATCCTCCAACCGATCTAGACCTATTTCCGAACTCAGCAGGATACCGTTTAATCTTGAATAACATCTTATTCCCAGCTGCTAAAAAGAAGCCTCAGAAGACTTAATTCATGTCGCATTTTTTCAGAGAAGTTGTTGGACAAGCGATTTCAGATCCAAACTTTATTGAAGAAGGAATAATCCAGTCGCTTTGGAGCGGATATGGAAGAATCGTTCGCGTTAGATCTATATTGGATGACCATACATTTGTGGTGAAACACATTAAATTTCCTACTGAATCTGACCATCCAAGAGGCTGGAACACTAGTTTTTCTCATGATCGTAAGGTGAAATCCTATGAAGTCGAAATGAGATGGTATCAAGATTTTCAGCATTTTCAAGAAAAACTTTCATATCCGAAATGTTTTGGAACATTCTCGCACGGTGACGAGCACATTATCATTTTACAAGATGTAGACGAAATTGGCTTTTCAGGGCGAAAATCAGATTTAACCAAGTTGGAACTTGAGTCTTGTTTAGGTTGGCTGGCTAAGTTTCATGCAGCACATTTAAACACTTCGAACCAACACTTGTGGGAAATCGGCAGTTACTGGCACTTAGAAACAAGACCGGACGAATTTAATGCAATGCCTAAAGGACCGCTTAGAGATTGCGCCAAACTAATTGACGAGAAGCTTAACAGCTGCAAATTTCAAACTATAATTCATGGCGATGCTAAAGTGGCAAACTTCTGCTTTTCAGAAGGTGGTGAGGTAATGGGAGTTGATTTTCAATACGTTGGTAAAGGTTGTGGGATGAAAGATGTTGCTTATTTGTTAAGCAGTTGTCTCTCTGAGGAAGAATGCCAAGTGCAAGAAAAGAAGCTCTTGGACTTTTACTTTTCGCAGCTTCAAAAATTCATCAGTGAAGATCAATTAAAATCGAGTTTTACTGATCTTGAAATAGAATGGAGACAACTATATCATTATGCTTGGGCCGACTTCGTTAGATTTTTGCAAGGATGGATGCCTGGCCATTACAAACTAAATGAATATTCTTTGGCAATCACAAGTAGGGTAATTAATGAGTTAACTGTTTAATTCTCAAACCAAAGAACTAAAACGATGAAACGAATTATCATAGGTTTTCTTGAATGGAGCAGTTAGTAATAACGTCCCAACTAAACCAGTCGAAAACTCAAATGGACATTTCCGAAATAGCACCAGGAATCTACGTTATGTAAATTGGTAGCCACACGGAGAAGCTTGTAAATCGTTAGTTATTGAAAAAGAGTTGATCTATTCAATCTCAATTTTCTACATTTAAAATGTGGAATTACAACTTAATACCGATCGGCTCTACCTTAGAAATATTTGCCTTGATGATTCGACCTTTCTACTTGAATTAATTAATTCTCCGGGATGGCTCGAATTCATTGGAGATAAGAAAATCACAACTGAAGAGGCGTGTAAAGAATGGATCGATTCTGTGGTGTTAAAACAACTTCGGGATTTGGGGTTCACCACGATGGTAATCTTCAGAAAGGAAGATAATTTGCCTATTGGTGTAGTCAGTCTGGTTAAACGTGATTATTTAGATTATCTGGATATAGGATATGCTTTACTTCCTGAATTTGTTGGTTCTGGATATGCTTTTGAAGCCACCAAGGCTGGCCTTGTTTATGCCAAAGGAGACTTGAATTCACTCTATGTTTATGCTATCGTTCAAGACAATAATATCAGGTCGAAAAATTTATTGGATCGGTTAAATTTTATTTATGAAGGAACGGTTGATGGTGGCGGTGAAGTGCTTCTTAAATATCGGGATAGGTAAGATCTTATAGTACTTACTTACCAAATCTCAGAAACTCTTTATGGAATATGACCGTAGAATGAATCATACTCTTGTATGCGAACTACTCTCCTGCTCATAACCATTTTAATAACCTCAATATCGTGGGGTCAAATTGAATTAAACGGTCAAGTAATTGATCCGGAATTGAAAACCGGAATTGAAGGGGTCAGGGTCTACCTGTCTCCTCAGAAACGATCTGTAATTACGGATTCACTTGGGAGTTTCATGATTAAAGTATACCAACAACCAAAGCTTGTTGTCTTCTCCAAACCTGGGTTTGAAACTGTTTCTTATAAAGGTTCTGAAATAAGCTATCATGATTTTTTAAAGGTAGAAATGGTTTCAAAAGTGGACCAACTGCCTGAAGTTAGCGTAAATGCAAGCAAAATATTGATCGCTTATGATAACCCAAAACGATGGGTAGTAGATTATGAATTATTAAATGATCGGATGGTTCTTTTGCTTTCAAGAGGTAAAGGTGCAACAGTAGTTTTAACGGATTATGAATCGAATGATCTAGATCGAGTTGAAATTCCAAAATTCGACTTTAGCAAAGGAATTGAACACTTCAAAAACAACAGAAGTAAAAGAGAATTCCTTTTAAATGAATCCAAAAACATATATAAAAATTACAATGGAGATGTGCATGTAGTGACCCCAGACTGGGTTAATCAGCTGATTGTTGCCAACGACTCTATATTTATTTTCCCTAAAATTAGTTACGATGACTTTTCAAAAAAGATCTTACCAATCGTAACCACTTTTAAAGGACACTTGTATAGACAAGACATTACTAATCATAATCAGAAAATTGTCTATACTAAATTAGATACCAACTCATTTGTCCCGCAACGGCTAACCATTTTTGATAAAGAAGGCGCAGACAATGCCCAACATTGGTGGCAAAAATCATATTATGCATCAAGCAACGGAGCTGGGGTTATGGGCGATATCAATGTAGCTCAATTGTATGACGAACGAACTAAAAGAGAAGCAACGGGCGTTTATCGTGAACTGGTAAGTGAACCAGAATACGCACCACTATTTACTACCGATGAGTTTATTTACGTTTTTGACCATACAAATGGATATATCATTAAATGCAACGAAGACTTAAAAATTCAAAATAAGGTCAAGATCAAATATCATAACGAGCTCAAATGGAATGAAAAGATTCATGTGGACATGGATACTAAAGAAGTTTACATCGAATTTCTTCGAAAAGGGTTAAAGGAGCTTCATAAAATTGATGTAGAGACAGGTAAGATTATAAAGGCCTTCGTTTTGGTGAAACAAACCTTCCCTCAAAAAATCAGAATTAAGAATGGCTTCGCATACTATATGTTCAAGAAAAGTGCTGACGGTCAGAAGCAATATCTATACAAGCAACCTCTCGCACCTTAACGGACTTAATCCATTCATCACATAGCTGACTTATTTATCTTACTTCATTGATTACATTTGTCGCCAAATGAGGTGGATTTTATTTCTATTTTTTACTGTTGCAGGAGTTGCGTTGCATGCTCAGTCAGAATACGCCCTTAAAATAGAAAAGGCAAAAGGTTCCATCAAAATTGATGGTCAACTTGATGAAACCGATTGGTCGGTTGCGGACGTAGCTAAAGATTTTTATCAAAACTTCCCTGCAGATACTTCTTTTGCTAAATCGAAAACAGAGGTTAAAATGACCTTTGATGACAACAACATTTACATCGGTGCGATCTGCTATGATGAGCTTGAGGGCGATTACGTAATTCAATCGTTAAAGCGTGATTTTGAATCGAAAATATCTGATGCCTTTTCAGTATACATCGACCCATTCAACGACAAACAAAATGGTTTCAGCTTTGCAGTGAACCCACTGGGAGTTCAAAGAGAAGGTTTACTGGAAGATGGAGGAACTTTTGGGGTTACGACATCTTGGGACAATAAATGGTTTGTAGAAGTAACCAGACAGAAGGATAAATGGATTGTAGAAATGGCAATCCCATTCAAGACGATCCGATTTAGTGCCGATCGTTCAAACTGGAGCATTAACTTTTCAAGAAACGATTTGAAACGAAATGAAAATTCTACCTGGGCACCGGTACCACGAATTTTCGCTGTTTCATCTTTATCCCATACGGGAACGCTAAACTGGGAAACAAAGCCCAATAAAACAGGAACTAACGTAGCCCTTATACCTTACGCAATTGGAGGCATCTCGAGCGACTTTGAAAATGATACAACCACTTATAGCGGAAATGTTGGAATGGATGCTAAGATTGCAATTACTTCATCCCTGAACTTAGATTTGACAGTAAATCCAGACTTCAGCCAAGTTGATGTAGATCGTCAAGTGACCAACTTAAGCCGATTTAGCCTGTTCTTTCCAGAACGTAGAAACTTCTTTATTGAAAATTCAGATCTGTTTGGTCGGTTCGGATTTAGGCAAATTCGGCCATTCTTTTCACGAAGAATTGGATTAGATAGCGGTGTCCAAGTGCCAATTATTGCAGGTGCCCGTTTAAGCGGAAAGCTTAATAAAAACTGGAGAATTGGATTGATGAACATGCAAACCGAAGGAGTTGGAGATGTTGATCTAGAAGGACAAAATTACACTGTAGCTGCTTTTCAAAGGAGAGTTGGTGTGCGCTCCAACATTGCCGGAATTCTTGTAAACAGGCAAGGTTTTAACGGACAAAAAATGGATTTTGGCGATTTCAATAGAATAGCTGGAATCGACTTTAATTTATCATCAGCTGATAACAAATGGAGAGGAAAAGCATTCTACCATCATTCTTTTACACCAAACGTTAAGACCAAATCATTCACGCATGCAGTCTGGACCATGTATAACTCTCAAAATGTTCAAATCCACTACAATCATGAAGTTGTAACCGAAAACTATAATGCTGAAGTTGGATTTGTACCAAGAATTTCTAATTACAATCCTGAAACAGAAGAATTTGAAGCACGAACTTACTGGCGATTCGAACCTTCTTTTCAGTATAAGTTTTATCCTAAATCTGATTTAATCAATCAACATGGCCCTAGATTAAGTTGGAGCGAATACCTGAGTGAAAATTTTAAAACAACTGAACGTCACGCGCAATTCACGTATGAAATAAAGTTCAAAAGTCAAAGTCAGATTCAATTTAAAGCCAACCACAGAAGGGTTCTGCTTTATTTCGATACGGACGTCACTTTTGATGGAAACACTGCTATAGCGGCCGGTGATTATGAGTTTTCGCACTTACGTGTGGAATACAAATCATCCCAACTAAAAAAACTGAACTACACTTTGAATGTTGATTATGGCCAATATTACATAGGTCAAAAATTTTCAATTGATGGGTCTGTATCGTTTCGAAAACAACCTTGGGGAATTTTCTCCTTAACCTTTAATCAAAATGAGATTACGATGCCCGAAGGATTTGAAAACGCCTCATTAACTTTAATTGGACCAAAAATTGAATTATCCTTTACAAAGGAATTATTCTTCACCACCTTTATTCAATACAATACACAAGCTGAAAATATGAATATAAATGCACGACTTCAATATCGATTCAGACCGATGTCAGATCTCTTTGTTGTGTACACAGATAATTACCTGCCCTATAATTTCAGCATTAAGAACCGAGCTTTGGTGATGAAGTTTGTATACTGGCTGAATTTATAAATTAGCCACTAGTGCTATAATCCCTAGAACAAATGCCGGGAAAAGAATCGCCCCAAACAGAATCAAAGCAACTTGCTTAGATTCTTCTTCAGTTCTTCCAGTTTTGACAAGTACTTTTTTAGCAAGAGCAGCGAAAATTGCATACAGCACTGCAGAAATAGCAGTAAACATTAGAAACCCTAAAGCACCATAACCCGAACAAACTACGCTACATGACATAAGTATATTCATTCCCATTAATGCCAGAAAAAGTAAGGCTAGAAAAATCAGCAATAATACTTGTGCAAATGTTGCACTTGGCTCTGGTGCTTCTGGTAACAACAGAGATCCCATTGCCATCATACTGATGGAAGAAGCAAGAACATTTAAGCCAATTTTCCTTTTGTTTCTTTTAAAATTGAGCTTTTTACTCTTGTCAAACGATTTTTTGGCCAACAGCGAAACGCCTGCTCCAATCGGCACTAACCACAGCGGAAGACCAAATCCAATAACTGATAAAAGTAACCCTATACTTAGCGCAACACCGTAAAAAAGAAAGTTAGAAGCAACTGTGGCTCGTTTCGATTTCTTCTTGTTTTTTGACGCCCATTTAGAAACTTTCCAGGACCAACTACTGGGCGCCATTTTCAAAACAGCTCCTAATAAAAGGCCCAAAACCCCTAAAGCAGCCAATCCTTCAGCCAACTGATTTTCGTCAACTGCATCAGCTTCATCGCTGTCCTGCTGATCGTTTTGAACCTCATCTACGGACTCTACGTTATCCGAATATTCTGTGTTGCTTTTTGAAGACTTGGCTTGTGGCGTTTTAACTCTTGATACGTGATAGCCTTTTCTATATCTTCTTTTTTCAATCGAACATCCACTAAACATTACAGACGTGAATATTATCACGAGCAAACCAATGCTTGTATATTTAATTCTTATATCGTGCATCCAATATTGATGTTGAATTGTGCCCAAATATCATCATGATAAATTGAACTTGTTAATGTTTTAGCATCTAATTTGTAATTGTTCTATCACTTTAAAGAAATCACAAAATCAATTACAATTTCAATCGATTCCATTCTTCCCTAATTTTAGTGACATTCCTTGTCTCAAATATTTCCATTTCCCACGAATTTTTCGTAAAATTAATGATGCTTAAGACCACCTACATCTTCATAATCATTTGCTTTTTTGGCAATTACGCGATTTCTCAATCATTATTAGCTGATTACGATCAGTATCGAATGAGTTCTAGTATTGGAGTTTCAGTTGGATCTGCCAATTATTCTGGCGAGCTAACAGAAGAGGAATCCTACAGCGGGATATCAAATTTGTCTCCGTTAAGTGCAGGAGTTACAGCTTACGTTCCTGTGTCAGAATCAATGGTTGCGATGATTGGAATGAATTACAGTAGACTTTCTCACACTTCTGTATTGGCCTCTACCCCTTATAATTTTCAAGCCAATATGACCGGAGCAAATTTGGGTGTTTACTATCGATTTGACAACGGAAATATTTTCAAGACTACTGAGAAGTTTAATGTAATGATAGGATTAGGTGGAAGTTTTCATTCTAATATGTTAAAAACCGATCGTAAAGATGCCAACGGAAACACTTACAACTATTGGTCAGATGGAACTATAAGAGATGTACCTGAGTCTAGTATGCTTCCAATAAATAACATCTTGACGAGAGATTACGATTACGAATCTGATATAATTGTAGAATCAAATGCAGTAATTGGCGGATGGGTTGAAATGAACTTAGGATATAGAATAACGCCAAGAATTACAGGTAGATTAGGATTCCGTCAAACATTTACTTTATCAGACATGATTGATGGTACCGATGCAAATGACAAAAAAGACAAGTTCAACAATTTCTTTTTTGGTCTTGATTTTGGATTAGGAACAAACCCTCATAAAGCGGATGATAAAGCAGCAAAAATAACTTCAAAAACCATTGACCTTGAGGATGAAGATGGAGATGGTGTTGATGACATTCACGATGATTGCGCCATGACTCCAAAAGGAACAAAAGTTGACAAGCACGGATGCCCAATGGATTCAGACAATGATGGTATTCCGGATGCTAGAGATGTAGAAAAAAACTCAGTTGCCGGAGCGTTGGTAAATTCAGAAGGAAAAGCATATTCCGAAGAAGAGGTTACCGTTATAACGTTACTACAAACTGGAAACATGAGAACTTCAGAAATGGAGGCTGACTACTTTAAAAAGTATCCAGACATCTTTAAAAGGTATGGGTATGTTCCGAATGAAGTTGAGATTATTAAGGTAGGAGAATAATTACTTTTTCTTTTTCACCTTAAAAGAACCATTCACGTTATCATAATTTAGAAAATAGGTGCCAGACTTAAGCTTTGCTCCATCTATCTCCTTAGAGACACCCATTTTGACTATCGCTCCATCACTATTAAACAATTCCCACTTGGTTTCACGACTGAAATAAACTTTGGAGTCGTTCTTAATCCACAGAAACGTGACTTCTTCCTTAGCTTCATTAAATTCTACCGCTCCTGACATGTCTTTTCTTCCATATGGTGTGATGCTGGATATTCTAAACTGATTCTCACCAGAATGGAAACTATAATTTGATAAATCGATTGAGTGGTCTTGTCCGTTGGTACAGGAGTCTACTACCTTAATCCATTTGTTCCAACGATACTCTTCTATCCTAAAACACACCATCCGATCTTGTTCCGGGCAAGTCCATTTTAGTTCTTTTGTCTTCGTAATTCGAACATTTGAAATTTCAAATTTTTTGTGACTGACAGCCTGATTAATTATTCGTGGCTTGCAGTTATCATAGTGTTTGATCTCAACATGAACACTATCCCCTACTTTCAATTCTAAATCTTTAAGTCGAATTTCAAAAGCAGAAGAAATTTCAAAATCTGTTACCTTCCCATTTACCCATATAGAGTCAACACAAAGCCCTATTCCACTTTCTCGAATTGGATTAACAATGAAGATGTTTTTGCCTTCGTATTGCCCCTGAATATTAATTGTAGCGTATTGAGCCTGGCTCGTTAGAAAGCCAAGACAGGTAAAAAATATAAGAAGGTAATTTTTCACTTATTTCTTGTGATACGCTGTTTTCCGTAAATAGTTAGAACTTTAATTCAAAGGCGCCATCATTTAATGAATGGTATTTCAGCCCCTCCAATTTATCAAGTTGCCAACTAGATACTAATTCAGTAAATACAATCTGGTCATAGGTCAACTTATCTATATTGTTGTAGTATGTCCAAAAATCATCTACGATTAGCACATCTACTGCAATACTTGGACCATTAACAGAATGTTCATCTAGAAAGCAAACAAGTTTTCCGTGGAAGTTGATTAGATTTTTCTCTTTTTCAAAACACAACTCACGAACAGCTGAATCTTTTTGGGTTTGAACAAAATGAGGTTCTGCTAAATCTTGTTCATACCAGTTGTGCTTTACATGAAATAACATCTGACTCCAATTTGAATAAAACGAATCGGAGGAAACAAATACATGATCATTCCCTGAAATAAAATCTATGGCGAGATCACTTCTATTCGAATAAACACATATTTCATGAGTCGATTTTTGATTTACATCTTCGATAAAATCGATAACAAACAGAACAAGTATAAAAGCACCTGAAGCTATTAAAAATCGTAAAGTCCGTTTCTCAATAGCACCAATCAATCCAAATATTGCAAAATAAAGTAGCCAGCATCCCAATACCGATATTGCAACTCCTTCAATTAAAGAGAATGGTAGTGATTCGATCCAAGCAACTCCCCCATTTAAAATCCAAATTACCTTATTCATTAAATAGCCAAACCAGCCCGATATCATAGAAGAGAATCCTGTGGCAATTGTCAACATACCTAAACCTAATATGACGAATGCACAAGGGATTACAATGAGGTTTGATACGATAAAGTAAACAGGAAATTGATGGAAGTACAGTAAGCCCAGCGGAAAAGTAGCAAGTTGAGCCGCAATTGATACGGACGTTATCTGCCAAACATAATTGAGCGGCTTGTTTTTAAAATAAAACCAATTCGCAATCTTGGGTTGAAAGTAGATAATGCCAAGAACCGCCAAATAGGATAATTGAAAACCTACCTGCATAATCAAGAACGGATCGATTATAAGTAAGAGTAAAGCTGATGCAGCGATTGTATTATAAACATTGGTGTTTCGATTCATTGCACTGGCAACGATTATAAATGAAAACATCGTAGTAGCCCTTAACACCGAAGGGCTAAGTCCCGTTATCATAGCATAAATCCAGAGTATTGATAGAAGGATAATGGCTTTCACAATTTTGCTTCTCTTGTTCCGATCTAAAAATTTAAGAAGGAAATTGAGCACCATATAAATGATACCAACGTGCAAACCTGACACAGCTAGCACATGCATTGCTCCAGCACTGGAATACGACCGGACAGTATCTGGATCTAAGAATTCTCTTTGACCCAAGACTAATGCAGAAGCAATTGGAAATTGCTTTTCCTCCAAACCGCTTGTTTTTAAAACAGTTAAAAAGCGTTTGCGAAGGCGATCTGCAATTTCCATAAAGAATAGACCTTCGTTGATTTCTAAATCGACTAACTGATCTGCAGGTACGTAACCACTTTCGTAAATCCCATGAAATCTCATGTATTCTTGATAATCGAACTGACCAGGATTTTTTGGCCCTTCAATTTCATTCAATTTCGTTTGAATGGCAATGAGCTCACCATACGGCAGAGCCGCAGTAACATCGGATTTTTCCAGGTAGGTTAAAATAGTACCAGATGCTTCAGAAACAAGGCCGTTCTGAACAGTAGCTTGAACCTCTAATTTAGCTTGATATGTTTTTTCCTTTTCAATTAAAGGGGATTTAACTTTAGCTACAATCCATTGAAAAGATTGTTTCTTATAAAAATCTTCTTGAAGGTTTGGTGTATTCCAAATCACTAAGAAAACAGCCAAAGAAAATAGCGCGGCAGACGAAACCAGTCCATTTAACCAATTCCACTTAAAAGATTTGCCAATTTTAAAAATTTCAAACCCGGTTAATAAGACAATCAAACTTAGGGCTATATAAGACCACTGATCCCCATTGGCAGAAGAATAAACAGCAAAAAGAATCCCGGCAATAAAAGGAAGTATAAATCTAATTATCGGGTATTGTCGCCAGTTGAACACAACAGAAAATTACGACATAATTCGGTTCAAATACTTTTGACTGTATGATTTAAACTCGAATTCAAGAATTCTAACATGACCTTCTGCAAAGCTATTTCTAGCTCATTGCAACTGATTAAAGAACGTTCGTCCTTGAAATAGTGTCGTTGGGAAAATGCAGCAAACTATACCATTAGAAAGGGGGTATAATTACACAGAACCTAAAAGCACACAAAATGTACAGCACAGCAGTTAAAATACTTTTCATCCTTTACCTAGGCATCATGTCGGTATGTGCAACTGCACAAGCAGATGAAGAACCAGATTCAGCATATCAACAAGAATATAACTCGTTTGTAGAGAATTACAACGCGATGGTTGACGTCATGTTAAACGTGGCCAATGACCATGATGCTTTCACTATTTCAGAGCAGAAAGCACACATCCCATATTTGAAAAAAGCAAAATTACACCTTAACAATTGCCTATCTGCCGCACCGCAGGATGAGGAAATTAAGAAGATGCTATTGAACTTTCAATCGAAGCTTGACTTCTTGGAAGAAAGCAAATAATATTTATGGATTTCCCTAGAATTAATCATCATTAAAGAAACAAATGTAACCTGGCACGATTATTTCATTATTGAACCGAATGAAGCTTAAACCCACCATATTAAACATCTACAACTTTCTTACTTTTAGAAGTACGAAGCTTGCAGTAATTAGTAGTCTTGTACACTACTATGAGGAATATGAGTGCTTCATAAAAGATCAACACGCCATGCAAGAAGTGCTTGACGATTTAGGAGATGACGCTCCTATTGAATCTGTAATCAAGGCTCACGGAGATGCGAAGACATTTCAACGAAAAGCTATTGAGCACATTAAGACTTGTATGACATTAGCCCCAACGGTTGAAGATAAAGAACGACTGACTATCGAATTAGATACGATCAGACGTCACCAGGCTGCTTAACAGTAGCATACCATGAAGCATATTAAATCTTTCCTTGTATTCGCTTGCGCCTGCGCACTGTTATTATTCAGTTCTTCGCTAACTGCTCAGCACAATACCAGAAAATCACCTGAATACGTGCTAGAACTCAACCTTTTTATTGAGGATTATGATGCCGCCCTATTCATTATAACAGCGATGGATGACTCAGCTTCAATTGAAGAAATTATGGAAATTCAGGAATCTTATGAACTATTAATGGAGCAATCTAGAGTGCATTTCCGAAAACTATTAGACTTGACCGAAGAAGGCGAAGAAAAGGAAATCATGAAATTAATGTATGAGCAGTTAAAAACGGACGGTTACATACAAAAGGATACTAAACTGTGAAGTAATTGTACATTGCATCATTAATCATTGCACAATTCCTTTCATGTATTCTAAAGAAGAAGCACGCGAATTAAAATCACTTTTCTGGACCTCATTTGGCAAATACATGGGGAAACATCAATCTGCATCTGGAAGCAAAGTAAAATGGGTGAATTATAAAACTGGAGTAAATGACATTTACTTTCGGTTGAAATGTGATTCCAAGCATGCGATGATCTCAATCGAAATTCAACACAAAGATGAAGGAATCAGAACTTTATTTTTCGAACAGTTTCAAGAATTACAAAAATTATTGACGAATTCCCTAGGTGAAGAATGGGAATGGAATCAAGACGCATATGCAGAGTCGGGACAAAGAATTATTAGTTATTCCAAAACTCGAAATGGAGTAAATATTTTTAGAAAAGACGATTGGCAAGAGATCTTTGACTTTTTCGAACCAAGACTGGTAGCACTTGATATTTTCTGGAGTGAATTCAATGAACTCTTTTTTGCACTTGCGAAATAATTTGTTTCTTCAACCTTAAACACAACACTCATGAAAAACGTATTTCCATTTCTACTTCTTTTAATAGTTGGATGTTCTGCACCTGAAATGCCTGAAGTGACTATTCCTGAAACAAATTCTAATGCTGATTTATGGGAGGAACGAGCAATTGAAATGATGGAAGATGATGCCGATGAAAATCCAATTATTGCTGAAGCAATGATGGATGGACCAGATGAAGATTTCTATATCATATGGGATGATAAAATACCGGACGATAGATCGCTTCATATTATCCCTCAAGGTTCCGGAAGTGACGCGGATCAAATTCAAGACTACATGCTGGCGATTGTGGCTGATGAATTTAATCTTTCAAGTAGTTTTCACGATGAGTTCAGTGGTAAAGTAACCGTCTATTATAACGCGAGTCAAACAGCTGAAGTCTGCTCATTTATGTGGGAAGGACCTGGTGCAGATGGCATTATAGAGGTAAAAGATCCGCAAGGTACTGTGATTATCAATCGAATCTATGAGCATGGAATTTGGAAAGGATCATCTAAAGATCTAGCTAGTGTAAGTTGGACTTTTGATCAAGAAAAATCTGCATTGACCATTAACGATCTTGATCAAGGTGAAATTCAAAAAGATGGTAAAAGGGAAATCTCATTAATGAGCTCTTATTTGAATGACAAAAGATATCATCAAGACCTAACGGTTATAATGGAGAAAGAATCGTTTAAAAATGCATTTACAATTAACGGTGAACCATATACAGGGAAACTTACAGCATTATACAATCCAAAAGGATTGGACTTAGATCCTTATTACGAGCTCAACTTCTTAAATGGCTATTTACATGACACGATAAGCATTTACAATGACTGGAACCAACTAGACTTACAAGAACTATTCGTCAATGGTGAATTAGATTCGGTTTTATTTAAGGAAGAATATGTTGGAGAAATGGCCAAGCCAATCATCTATTTCTATCCAGAAAAAGAAATGGACGTTTCGGTGGAATTGGAGTTAAAAGGATCGATCACTCACTCCTACCCTGCTTACCCTGAGAAAGGATGGAATGTACATATAGAGGAGGATGGAACGATAACCGATTCAAAAGGACAAACCTATTACTCACTTTATTGGGAAGGAACCAATTCAGTGCCTTTTAACATGTCAAGCGGTTCCGTTGTTAAAGGATCTGAAACGGTGGCCTTTTTAGAGAAAGCATTAGCGGAATTAGGCTTAAATAGACGAGAAGCGAATGAGTTCATCATCTATTGGCTTCCTCAATTGGAAAGCAATCCATATAACTTTATTCATTTTTCCACTTCGGAATATGAAGAGATCGCCAGCCTTAATATTACCCCGAAGCCAGAAACGGTGATTCGAGTAATGATGGTTTTTGAAGGATTGCAAGAATCTAAAATTGTACCGACTCAAGATCTTTCTAAAATTAGCAAAACTAGAAAAGGCTTTACGGTTGTTGAATGGGGCGGTAAGGAAGTAAGCCAACCAAATTTCTAGGTTCAAATGAAGTAAAATGCAAAGCACAAAAAAAGCCCCTTGCGTTTCGCAAAGGGCTTTAAGTATTGTTTAAGTCTTAACGATTAAACTTCCTCAAAGTCAACGTCAGTTACTTCTTCATCTCCAGACTTCTCATCTGAATCAGAACCACCTTCTTCACCAGGAGCTCCTCCTTCAGCACCAGCATCACCGGTCTGTTGGTACATCTCTTGACTTGCCGCTTGGAATACAGTGTTTAACTTTTCCATTGAAGCATCGATCGCTTCCATGTCTTTCGCTTCATGAGCAGTTTTCAATTCTGCCAACGCCTCATCGATAGGAGCTTTTTTGTCTTCTGGTAATTTCTCACCGAACTCTTTAAGACTCTTCTCTGTTTGGAAAATTAAAGCATCTGCTTGATTCAATTTGTCAATCTCCTCTTTCACTTTAGCATCTGCATCTGCATTTGCCTCAGCTTCTTGCTTCATTTTTTCAATCTCCGCATCGCTTAGTCCTGAAGAAGCTTCAATTCTAATGTTCTGCTCTTTCCCAGTTGCTTTATCTGTAGCTTTTACATTGATAATACCATTGGCATCAATATCAAATCCTACTTCAATTTGAGGTACACCTCTTTGCGCTGGAGGAATATCAGCTAATTGGAATTTACCAATTGTTCTGTTATCCGCAGCCATTGCTCTTTCACCTTGTAATACGTGAATTTCAACTGAAGGCTGATTATCAGCAGCAGTAGAGAACACTTGAGATTTGTTCGTTGGAATTGTTGTATTAGAATCAATCAGTTTAGTGAATACACCACCCATTGTTTCGATACCTAATGAAAGTGGAGTAACATCTAAAAGAAGTACATCTTTCACTTCACCAGTTAAAACACCACCTTGAATAGCAGCACCAACTGAAACAACCTCATCTGGATTCACCCCTTTTGAAGGAGCTTTTCCGAAATACTTTTCAACTGCTTCTTGAATTGCTGGAATTCTAGTAGAACCTCCAACCAATATCACTTCATCAATATCCGAGTTAGATAAACCAGCAGACTTCATTGCTTTTTTACATGGCTCAATTGTTCTTTTTACCAAGTCATCAATCAACTGCTCGAACACACCTCTTGAAAGGGTTCTAACCAAGTGCTTAGGCACACCATCAACTGGCATGATATAAGGCAAGTTAATCTCTGTTGAAGTAGTAGAAGACAATTCAATCTTCGCTTTTTCAGCTGCTTCTTTTAAACGCTGAAGAGCCATTGGATCTTTTTTCAAGTCCAAACCTTCATCCTTCTTAAACTCTTCTGCTAACCAGTTAATGATTTTCTCATCAACATCATCTCCACCAAGGTGAGTATCACCGTCAGTAGCTAGTACTTCAAATACTCCATCACCTAATTCTAAGATTGAAACATCATGTGTTCCACCACCAAAATCAAATACGATAATCTTCTGATCGATATTTTTCTTGTCTAATCCATAAGCTAATGCTGCTGCAGTTGGCTCATTGATAATTCTTTTTACAGTTAAACCTGCAATCTCACCAGCTTCCTTAGTCGCTTGTCTTTGAGAATCATTAAAGTATGCAGGAACAGTAATAACTGCTTCAGAAACTTCTTGTCCTAGAAAATCTTCTGCAGTTTTCTTCATTTTCTGAAGAATCATTGCTGAAATTTCTTGTGGAGTATACTTTCGATCGTCAATCTCTACTCTTGGAGTATCATTGTCTCCCTTAACAACCTTGTAAGGAACTCTTCCGATCTCCTTAGCACACTCACTAAATTTGTTTCCCATAAATCTCTTTACGGAATAAATAGTCTTAGTTGGATTAGTGATTGCTTGACGTTTTGCCGGATCACCTACTTTTCTTTCTCCACCTTCAACAAATGCTACGATAGAAGGAGTAGTTCTTTTACCTTCTGCATTGGCAATTACAACCGGCTCATTTCCTTCCATTACGGAAACGCAAGAGTTTGTTGTTCCTAAATCGATTCCAATAATCTTACCCATGTTATTCTATTTTAGTCGCTTGCTTAATAAGTACAAGCGCATATTTTAATTTTATCTGATTCCTCTATGTCAATTTTAATGCCATTGGCCAAATCACGTATTCCAACCATATTTTCGAGAAAAAATGACACAATTATGCTGTCATGAGGCAGGATAGCTGCCAAGATTGCTGACATCATGTCGGAAATAACCTTTCTAAATGACGCTGTCAAATGCAAGAATTCTTTTAATTTCAACCCATATGTATAGCGCAATTGCCATTTTCATCGTTATCTGCATTGCCATTTGGATCATCGTTTTAATTACACGACCAAGAAGAAAGCAGGTTTCTCCAATGCCCGAAGGATGGAAAAAACTGATGCATAAACATGTTGAATTCTATCGAAACTTAGAAGGCTTTCAGAAAATCCATTTCGAAGAAAGATGCATGATGTTCTTATCTGAAACCGACATAGTTGGAGTTGGAACCACCGTAGCGGCAATCGACAAAATCTTCCTATCTGCAAGTGCTACCATTCCGATTTTCGCTTTTGCAGATTGGCACTATACAAACCTTACTACCATCAATGTCTATCCAGACACCTTTAATTTAGATTTTAAAACGCAAGGACCAAGCAGGAATATTAACGGGCTAGTTGGCACAGGCTTTATGGCCGACAAAATGTATATCTCTCAAAAATCACTTCGACATGGTTTCTTGTTAGAAGGAGATAAAAGGAATACCGCGATTCACGAGTTCGTTCATTTAATAGACATGATGGATGGTGAAGTAGATGGCATTCCGAAAATATTAATGGAACAACAGCATATGGTTCCGTGGTTAATGATGATGGATCATACCATCAACGAAATGATCGATGGTAAAATTGATATTCGAGACTATGGAGCAACGAGCAGAATCGAGTTCTTTGCCGTTCTCGCGGAATACTTCTTTGAAAGACCAAAATTATTGAAGGAGAAACATCCCGAGCTATATGACATGCTGGAAATGATGTTTAAGCAGGACATGAGGAAGAAGGTTAAGGGATAGGATTAAGGGGAAAGAGTAAAGGAGAAAGAGAAAAGGGGAACTCCGAGCGAAGCGATCATCGACCAAAGGGAGATAAAGTAACTTTTAGAAAGGATTTCTTGTTTTATAGATATGAGGTTTCTTCTTTTATCCTTATTACTCTTTATTGGCGTTGCTGGACTTTCACAAATAGACTCAAATTATGTGGATTGGGAGAAATCTCAAAAAACATTAGGTAAGCCAGCGAATATCTCATTCGAATTCAACGGAGGTAGACTAGATTCTATCAACAGCAACAACTTTAATTTTATTGTTAAATCGCTTTTAATTAGAAAACTGATTGGCGTTGGTGTTTTTGGAGGGTATTCTTTTCATCATAGCAACTTAATGGATACGACGTCCTTTTCTTTTTCAAAACCTGCTTTTAGAATGGTTCACATTAGCATTCCTTTTGGAGGATTAATTAGAATTGGTGGCTGGGGGTATAAGCATGCTAAATCTCATCCAAACGATAGATTTTTTATTGAAGCTGGACTGAAATACGAATTACCTATCATTAATAAAATTGTTACTCGAGATTTTCAGGGGCGAACTGTATCTAGGAGAATAGGAAGGTTTAATGATTTAAAGGCGATTGCTTCAATTAATTACAAATATGCAGGCATTTATGCTTCCTATCGATTTTTCAATAATATTGAAGCACCTCATCCTCAGCAGGCCAAATTTACCATCGGACTTAACATAAATATCGGAACTTGGTTAGTTTCTGGATCACCAATACATAATATAAATCACGAAGAAGCAACTAAGCCAGTAAAGCACCTTTGATGCAATTATAGTTGATGTAGAACAGCTTCCACTTGCGGAATAAGCATCTTTTCTCCTGAATTATCAATGGTGAAGTCTGCATAAGTCCTTCGCTCTTCGTCAGACAATTGTTTGGAAATTCGAACGGTAACTTGTTCACGAATAGCTCCGTCCCTTTTCATTACTCGCTCTATCCTTAATTCTTCAGGGCAAGTAACAACTAGAATTTTATCACACTGCTTGTACGCCCCGCTTTCAATAAGAATAGCTGCTTCTTTAATTAAGATGTCAGAAGTTTGTTGATCTGCCCACTCGTCAAAATCACGGCCAACCGCAGGATGCACTAGCGCGTTAAGACGCTCTAATGCACCTTTGTCGGAAAAGACAATTTCAGCCAAGTACGCACGGTTTAATTCCCCGTCAACGTAAGCTTCTTCTCCAAAACTCGATTGAATGCTATTAATTAAATTTGGGTTTGAGCTCATCAAGGCTTTCGCCCGAGCATCTGAATCGTAAACTGGAATACCAAAAGTTTTGAAAATCTCACATACCGTAGATTTTCCACTTCCAATTCCTCCAGTTACTCCGAGTACCAAAATTTATTTTTTCTGACCTAGACCTTCTTCTTGAAACTGAGAAGCAATAGCAGATCTTTCGATTTTCATCTTCGTTCCATCTTCAACAGTAATTACAATCGTTGCATCTTTTAAAGAATCAACTTTACCGTGAACTCCGCCTATAGTTACAATACGATCACCTTTAGAAAGATTTTCTCTAAACGCTTTAGCAGCTTTTTGCTTCTTCTGATTAGGTCGAATTAAAAACATGTAGAATACTACACCGATCACTGCAATTAATGCAATTTGACCCCAACCGCCCATTGGCCCTTCTGGTGGTGCTGCGTCTCCAGCTGCTCCTGCTGCACCTTCGGCAGCTTGTAATAAATTTATTTTCATATTATTTTGCGCCTACAACGGAGGCATTTAATGTAAGTTTTGTAATGTTTGGAATCGTGTTAGCTGCCACTGATATTGTTTTGGTATTCGATCCGTCATATTTTCCTTCAAATTGAGCTGTTATTGTTCCAGATTCACCTGGAGCAATTGGTTTTCTTGGCCAGTTCTTAAGCACCGTACAATTGCAGCTTGGAGTTGCGGAATGAATCAACAATGGTGATTCTCCAACATTTTTAAAATTAAATGCAAAAGTCAATTTCTCACCTTTAGCAACATTTCCAAAGTCATGAGCTAATGTTTCAAATTCGAAAACTGGAGGGTGCTCAGGGTCTATCATATCAACAGACACATCGTTAAAATCAGATTTATCCGTGAGGTTACATCCTAACGTTAGACTCGAAACTGCAAGCAATAAAATTGTTAATCTTTTCATAGTTATACCAATCCCCTTCCTACTTTTTTAATTGTTCCTTCTGCTTGTAAAGAGTCAAATGCCTTATCTAAAATTCCATTAATGAATCCATTACTCTTTGGCGTAGAATAAAACTTTGAAATATCGATGTACTCATTCAAAGTTACTTTAAGTGGAATCGTTTCAAATTCCCTTGCCTCAGTAATGGCAATTTTCATTAGTAAAATGTCCATTAAAGCGATACGTTCTATTTCCCAATTTTGAGAAAACTTCTGAATCACTTTCTGATTCAACTCATCATTCATTACTGCTTTTCTGAACAGTGTTCTTGCAAACTCTCGTTCATCAGACTCATCTTTATACAGACTTAGAATTCTTGAAAACTCATTCGATTTTTCATCAAACGTTTTAATCGTTTTCAAAATCATGCTGCAAGTAAAGTCAATATCATCGTTCCAGTAGATGCTTCTCTCTTCAAAATAGTGATGTACCATTTCGTAATTAGCAATTACTTTCTTGAAGATCTTCAAAGCAAACGCTTTATCCTCTTCTTTACTTTTTACTTCGGATGCCATGTAATCGATGTACACTTCATCCTCTGTAATCAAGTAGTAAAGTTTCTTTATTAGGTCTTGCTCTCCGCCCCAATTGATTTTATAATCGTCAGAAGCTTTCTTCAATTCCTTGTTTCCTGCTAACAATTGAAAAATTCTATTGTTCACAAACTTCATGTTCGGATTAAGATCTGCTTCCGTTGGCAAAAGTTTCTTTTTGTTCTCGTCAATTCGAAATTCCGCAAAAGTTCGAACTTCGTTAAACATCAAAAGATAGTAGATGTACATTTCGTAGATCTTATCGATCCCAAAAAACAGTTCTTTTTCTCCAGCAACGTAATTCTCATCACCAGATCTAAAATAGGCGTACATCGCTTGTAATACCTTTATTCTTAAATGCCTTCTATTGAGCATAGCTTCAATTAAGCTGATAAATCAGCAATTCGTTTTTCCGCCATTCTATTTGCTGCCAAATAGGTTGGAATTCCTTGATCTCTTGAATTTTCGATAATCTGAAGTGTAGTATTGTAAATGTTTTCAGCCATTTTCATAACCTCATCTTCAGGTAAACCTGCAACTTCTCCGTAACAGTTCATTACACCACCAGCATTGATTAGATAATCCGGAGCGTAGATGATCCCCATACCTCTAACCTGCTCACCATGCACTGATTCGTTTGCCAATTGATTATTCGCAGCTCCAGCAATTATTGAGCACTTCAATCTTTTTAATGTTTCATCATTTACCGTTGCTCCTAATGCACATGGCGCATATACGTCAACATCTAAATCATAAATCTCATCTAATCCAACAACAGTAGCTCCATATTTTGAAGCAACATTTGCGAGCGTTGGTTCATGAATATCTGAAATGAAAATCTCTGCTCCTTCTTTGGCTAAATGACCAACTAAATACTCACCAACGTGTCCAACACCTTGAACCGATACTTTCTTGCCTGCCAATGAATCTGAACCGAACTGGATTTTAGCAGAAGCTTTCATCCCCATGTAAACACCATAGGCGGTTACTGGTGAAGGATCACCACTTTTACCTGGAAGACCTGCTACATGTTTTGTTTCTTGAGAAACATGAACCATATCTGCCGGAGAAATTCCCACATCTTCAGCGGTAATGTACTTTCCATTTAAACTGTCTACAAATTGTCCGAATCGTCTAAACAATCCTTCTGACTTGTCTTCTCTTGAATTTCCAATGATTACGGCTTTTCCACCACCAAGATTTAATCCTGAGATAGAATTTTTATAAGTCATCCCTCGAGATAATCGAAGAACATCTTTTAATGCATCAGCTTCATTTTTGTACTGCCACATTCGAGTTCCACCTAATGCTGGACCGCATACTGTATTGTGAACTGCTATGATTGCTTGTAATCCTGTTTTCTGATCATTACAAAACAGAACTTGCTCGTGACCCATGGTCTTCATTGTTCCCAAAACTTGAGAATCTTGACCCTTAATTTCTTTTATTGATTGAACATCCATCTTCCTCGCCTGTTTAAGTTAAAAACTAAGTAGATTTGCCCCAGCTTATTTGATAAGTCAAAAAAGAAAAGAGCGCATTGTTTTTAACGGTGCGAAAATAATATAATTATATGAATTTAGAGCATGAAATCATTAGCACATCTTAACAAATATCTCTGGAAGTACAGATGGAGATTGTTAGTTGGGTTTCTGTTCATACTAGCATCGAACGTCATCCAGGCGATTCTTCCTGCTAAAGTTCATGACGCAATCGAAGCATTCTCTGGCTTCATCGAAGAATACCCTAATGTCCTCGATAAAGAAGAGTTTTATTCTGACGTCATTTTATCCTACGGAATTTACATTCTCTTCGTGTATTTAGGTCTAGCGATTTTACGAGGAATCTTTGTCTTTTTGATGCGGCAGACCATCATAATTGTGAGTAGAAAAATTGAATACGACCTCAAAAATGAGATTTTCGATCAATATCAACGATTGAGTATGAGTTTTTACAAACGAAACAACACTGGGGATTTAATGAATCGAATCTCAGAAGATGTTACGAAAGTTAGAATGTACTTAGGGCCGGCTATCATGTACACGATGAATTTATTTTGCTTGTTCGTGGTTCTATTCATATTCATGGCTCAGACCAGCTGGGAGCTTACATTATGGACGCTGATTCCATTACCAATAATGTCAGTCCTCATCTATTTGGTGAGCAGTACCATGAACAGACGAAGTGAATTAGTGCAAAGACAACAATCTAAACTCACCACCTTTGTCCAAGAGATGTTCTCCGGAATTAGAGTGATTAAAGCATATAATAGACAAGATGATGCATTAAACAACTTTAGTAATGAAAGTAATGAGTATAAAAAACGTTCTTTAAGCTTAGTATTGGTGAACGCTTTATTCATGCCAATTATCATTTTGTTGATTGGAATTAGCACTATCATTACTATATACGTTGGAGGAATACAAACCATTGACGGAGAAATAACTTCCGCTGACATTGTTCAATTTGTGATTTACGTCAACATGCTTACATGGCCATTTGCGTCAATTGGATGGGTTACTTCTATTGTGCAAAGAGCAGCTGCATCTCAGGAGCGGATCAATGAATTTATGGACGAAAAACCTGAAATTGTATCAGGGAATTTAACGCCAGAAAAAATTGACGGATCAATTGAATTTAAAAATGTCTCATTCACTTATCCGGACTCAGGTATACAGGCGTTAAAAGGAATCGATTTCAAAGTTGAACCTGGAAAAACATTAGCGATCATTGGTAAAACCGGTAGCGGTAAATCAACCATCTCAGATTTGGTAGGTAGACTATATGACGCTACTGATGGTGAAATTTTGGTTGATGGTAATGAGATCAGACAGCTTAATCTAGATTCTTTAAGGTCGAATATTGGATATGTTCCTCAAGAAGTATTTTTATTTTCTGAATCCATTGAGAACAACATTCGATTCGGGATAGACACAGATGTTGATTTTTCGGAAGTAGAGCAAGCCGCAAAGGATGCATACATTCATCACAACATCATCGAGTTCAAAGAACAATTCAACACCATATTAGGAGAACGTGGAATAACACTCTCTGGTGGGCAAAAGCAGCGAATATCCATTGCAAGGGCGCTGGTTAGAAAACCAAACATCTTAATCTTTGACGATTGTTTATCTGCCGTAGACACTGAAACAGAAGAAGAAATCCTGTCTAATTTGAAAAGAATCATGGACGGAAAAACTACGATTATCGTAAGTCATCGAATCTCTTCAATCCAGCACGCAGATGAAATAATCGTGCTTGATGATGGAGAGATTATAGAAAGAGGCCGCCACACGGATTTGCTCGAATTAAATGGTGCATATCGTGATCTTTATGATAAGCAACTTTCTGAATCCTGATTTAGGCGTTTTCCTCTACTAAACCATGTTTTTTATAGATGTGCGAACATTTTTAGCGGATAAATTTTCATTTCTCGGAAATTATGTTAATTTTGTTTAGGTCGATTTTATCAGACTAACCCCGAAAAGTGCAGATGGAAGATGGAACGCAATATAGAGATGAGATATTCTCAAAATCAGTTAGGGCTGGCAAGCGTACCTATTTCTTTGATGTAAAAACTACTAAAGGGAGTGATTTGTACCTTACCATTACGGAAAGCAAGAAGCGTGCAAATAAAGATGGGCGGTTCTATTACGAGAAACACAAGCTTTTCTTATACAAAGAAGATTTCGAAAAATTCGCAGATGGACTTGAAGAAGCTGTTGCGAAAATTCGTGAATTAAAAGAAAGTGGAGAATTTCCTGATCTCCAGCCTAATTACACCAATTCAGAAGAAAATTGCCAAAGTGATGATTCGCAAGCATACCCTTCCAAGGTAGACTTTGACGAGCAAGCTTAGTTTTTCAATAACAAATCTATTTGCCCCTCTATTCGATCCATTCCTTCATCAGAACTGAATACACCGTCTTTTAATATATTTTCGATATCACTTAACTTAGGTCTATCCGACAATACTTCAACTTTTAAATAGGCTAAAACATTAGCAAAAGCATCAACTCCTCTCAAGTTTCCAGCTCTTCCAGAAGAAATTCCAACAAGCGCTGCAACTTTCCCAGCTATTATTTCACCTGAAAAAGAATCCAGGAATGATTTTACCACGCCCGGAAATCCTCCATGATACTCTGGCAGAACAAAAACAAACTTCGTAGCATCCACGATGTACTGATTTAGAATTTGATTGTATTCTTCTGATCGATTTCCGTAACATTCAGTCCATACAAAGTCACTCGGAAGATCTCTCAAGCTAAGTATCTGACAATCAACACCCCTACTCATTAAGCTCGATTTATAGACTTGCGCAATGACCATGCTGTTACTTTTTTCTCTGTTCGTTCCTACAATTATTGAAATCATTTTTATCAACATTTTAATTAGACAAGGATACTGATTCCAAACCCCTATCGATCCTCAATTTATTTTTTTAAAGTAAGCGATTTTTGTTCATAAATCATCTCCTGAAAGCCCAATGAACATAAATCTGTTCAAAATTAGAAATATGAATTGGGCTTCAAGCCTCTTTTGTAACGTATTTTTACAATGAACAAACTTCCACGAGTTTAATGAAGGTCACTTTTTACGGTCACGCATGTTTTATGGTTGAAATTGGAACTACTAAAGTTCTATTTGATCCCTTTATAACAGGCAACGCTCTGGCAAAGCATATTGATGCAAATGCTATTGAAGCTGACTTCATTTTAATATCTCATGGTCATGAGGATCATATGTTGGATGCCGAACCGATTGCAAAGCGGACAGGAGCCAAGATCGTTGCACCTTATGAAACAGCCATGTGGTTTTCTCAAAAGGGTTTAGATGTTCATCCGATGAATCACGGTGGTCAGTGGAAATTTGATTTCGGAACAGTAAAAATGACCAACGCGGTTCATTCTAGCATTTTGCCAGATGGAAACTATGGAGGTAACGCCTCAGGTTTTGTAATTGAATCGGAAGAAGGCTGCTTTTATTATGCAGGCGACACTGCATTGACTATGGACATGAAGTTGGTGGGAATGCAGCATAAATTAGACTTTGCAGTCTTGCCCATTGGAGACAATTTTACAATGGGAGTAGATGATGCAATTCTCTGTGCGGAGTTCATCAACTGTAAAAACATTATGGGAGTGCATTATGACACTTTCGGATTTATTGAAATTGACAAAGACGAAGCCAAATCAAAATTTGAAGCGGCTGGAAACAAACTTACTATTTTGGAGATTGGAGCATCTGCAGAATTAACCTGAAATAAAGGAAAACAAACATGGGCAAGATTATAACTATCGTTAATCAAAAAGGTGGAGTTGGGAAAACAACCACGGCAATCAATCTTGCGGCAGCACTTGGTGTACTTGAAAAGAAAGTACTTCTTGTGGATGCAGACCCTCAGGCAAATGCCACCTCTGGAGTTGGATTCGACCCGAAAAATGTGAAAACAAGCATTTACGAATGCTTAATTAATGAAGTTGAGCCAAAAGACATCATACTTACTACGCAGTCTCCAAACCTTGACATTCTTCCTGCCCATATTGATCTTGTAGGTGCTGAAATTGAATTAATCAATTTACCGAAAAGAGAAACCATGCTGAAATACGCATTGGAAAAAATTAAAGACGACTATGATTTTATCGTTGTTGACTGCTCCCCTTCTTTAGGATTAATTACGATTAACGCTTTAACAGCTTCTGATTCTGTAATCATTCCTGTACAATGCGAATACTTTGCATTAGAAGGACTAGGAAAACTACTTAACACTGTTAAAATTGTTCAAGGAAGATTGAATAAAGAATTGGATATCGAAGGAATTCTTTTAACTATGTATGACACCCGTCTGCGTCTTGCAAACCAAGTTGTAGAAGAGGTTAAGATGCATTTCCAACAATTAGTTTTTGACACTATTGTACATCGAAATACAAGATTGGGTGAAGCTCCAAGCTATGGAGAACCAATTATTCTTCATGATGCAAGTTGCAAAGGCTCAATAAACTACCTAAATTTGGCGCGAGAAGTACTCCAAAACAACAATCTTACTCGGATTGCTGAAAGCGACAAAATTATTGCGGTAGAAAATGAGCTCTAGAAAAGGCGGATTAGGTAAAGGTCTTAGTGCACTATTAGAAAGTGCTGACACTGATATTACCACATCAAAAAGTTTAGATAATAGTGGAAGTGAATCTGCATTAGTAGGTACTATTTCCCAAGTTTCGTTATCTCAAATAACTGTTAATCCATTTCAGCCTAGAACGGAATTCGAAAAAGAAGCGCTTATTGACCTTACTAACTCAATTAAGGAGCACGGACTGATTCAACCGATTACCCTTAGAAAAATGGGTAGAGGTACCTATCAAATTATTTCAGGTGAAAGAAGATTCAGAGCATCTCAAATTGCTGGACTGGATGTAGTGCCTGCCTACATTAGAATTGCCAATGATCAAACCATGTTAGAAATGGCGATCGTTGAAAATATCCAACGAGAGGATTTAAATGCTATCGAAATTTCCATCAGTTTTCAACGCTTGATGGATGAATGTAGCTTGACCCAAGAAGAACTTAGTGATAAAGTCGGTAAGAAAAGATCTACTGTTACTAATTACCTTCGTTTACTTAAGCTACCAGACGAGATTCAAGCTGCTATTAGAGATCAGAAAATTGCAATGGGCCATGCCCGAGCATTGCTGTCTATAACGGATGAGGGAGAGCAACTCGAAGCATTGCAAGCAATACTAAGCAACAACCTGTCGGTTAGAAAAGTCGAGGAGTTAGTTAAAGAGAAAGCCAGTGGAAAAGCAGCGACTAAAATTTCCTTAAGTAAATCGGAAGAAAAGAAAGTTGCCCAACTATCTCAAAAATTAGTTACCAAGATAAATGTCTCTATGAACAATAGAGGTAAGGGTAAAATCGTTATTGACTTTAAGAATGATTCCGAATTCAAACGAATCATGGAAAAGTTAAATGAGTAATTGGCTTAAATACAACCTCCTTTTTATTTTATTAATTCTGACTCAGCTTAGTTACTGTCAGGACTCAACTCAGGTGACTGATCAAGATACTGTTGTTACTGAAAAAGCTAAAAAAGATTCCAATTACCGATCTCCAAAACGAGCAGTGCTTCTATCCGCGGTGCTTCCTGGCGCAGGTCAAATTTATAACCATGCTCCCAAGAAAGGGAAGAGAAACCTTTGGAAAGTACCTATTCTATATGCTGGAATAGGAACAACTAGCTACTTTTTATTTGACAACATTAAAAACTATAAAAGCTATAGAACTGAATATATTTATCGCCTAAACTGTGATACTTGTGCGTCAATCAACTACCCAACTTTTACGGTAGAAAATTTAAGAACTGCTATAGACCAGTATAAGAATTGGCGGGACATGTCAGTAGTTATCTTAGCAGGAATTTACGTTTTACAATTAGTTGATGCCAGCGTAAGTGCTCACTTATTCAATCATGACATCTCCCCTAACCTAACTTTGAGAATTGCACCCACAGCTAGAATAAGTAATACCAGTTATGTTGGTATGAGTTTTACGTTGTTCAGCAGAAGGCGTTGAATCCAGAATAACAAATTAACTATTCTGTCATTCAATCATTAATTCGCTCAATCCTTCCTGCATTCAATCATTCCTTAAAAATTTAGATTCTATCATTAATTTAATGAGTACTTTTATCCGCTTAAGAAGGATGAAAATCGCACTGATAGGATATGGTAAAATGGGCAAGGCAATTGAACCAATTGCACTTGAACGAGGACATGAAATCGTGTTAAAAGCTCAGACTTCGGAAGAAGTGGATCCGCAAATCCTTAACACAGCGGACGTTGCTATTGAATTCACATCTCCGGAATCAGCTAAAGCCAACATACTATCCTGCTTTAAAAGCAATACACCTGTAGTTGTTGGTACAACAGGTTGGTACGAAAGCATGGATGAAATTCAGTCTAAAATGAAGGCACAAAATGGTGCTTTACTTCCTGCGACAAATTTTAGTTTAGGCGTTAACATATTTTTTGAAATAAATAAGAAGTTAGGCGCGTTGATGAACAATCAACATCAATACGATGTAATGATTGAAGAAACTCATCATACCGAAAAATTAGATGCCCCAAGTGGCACGGCTATTACTATTGGCGAAGGCGTTTTAAGCGAAGTCGACCGAAAAAAGAATTGGGTAAATGATGCTTCAGACGAAAATGAAGAACTATCAATTATCTCTTATCGAGAACCGGAAGTTCCGGGAACTCATATTGTAACTTATGAATCTGAAGTAGATGCCATTAAACTAGAGCACGTTGCTCACAGTCGAAAAGGCTTTGCGCTAGGTGCAGTCGTTGCTGCTGAATTCTTAGCAGGTAAGACTGGGCTCTACTCCATGAAAGACGTATTAAACTTGAATTAACATGTTTGTTTTAGACATTCCACACATATTATTATACATCCTAATCATCCTATATTTTCTGACGTTCCCGAAAATATTCGCCAAAGCTGGATATGAAAAACCAGTACATGGATACATTCCAGTGTACAACATGTTAATCTTGCTGAAGCTGCTTAAGAAACCATGGTGGTGGATCCTACTTTTATGTGTTCCAGGTGTTAACGCACTTGTGCTAGCCATCATTAACGTGAACGTTCATTTTGCTTTTGGAAAACGAAAATTTCAAGATGTAATTCTGGCAGTTGTGGCGCCACATTATGTTTTTGGGGCAGCAGCGTTTCAAGAAAAATCAAAATGGGTTGGTCCATTAGTATGGAAGAATAAAAAAGAAAAAGGCATGATCCGTGAATGGGGTGATGCTCTTTTATTTGCAGTTGTTGCTGCAGGAATTATTAGAGGTTTTTTCTTTGAGGCTTTTACGATTCCAACCGGATCGATGGAGAAAGATTTACTAATTGGTGATTATCTTTTTGTAAATAAGGTGGCATATGGATCTAAACTTCCGCAAACTCCAGTGGCTGTTCCTTTCTTCCACAACAACATTCCAGGTACGTACATCCCATGTTATTTGGAATGGTTTAAAATGGATTACCATAGACTACCTGGATATCAAGATGTAGAGCGAAATGAAATCGTTGTATTTAACTATCCAGCTGGTGATACCGCTTTATTAGGAAATATGAATGGTTCGGAACTTCAAGGCCATAACTATCATCAATATTTGAAAGATGAGGCGTTATTTTTAGCAGGAGGTGATCGAAATAAACTTGCCTCAGACTATAACTTATACCTGAATCAAGCAAGGGTGAACTTAATTGAGAAAAATAAAATTTCTCACATGAACCTTAAAACTGCTGGTTGGATTGAAAGACGAACTGACAAAAAAGAGAATTACATTAAAAGATGTGTAGGAATCCCAGGGGATTCTTTACAGATTATTGACGGACGTTTAATCGTAAATGGTGAGGATGCTTATTTGGATACAAATGCGCAGTACAATTATCGTTTAAGGCCTAATAAAACAACGGTAATTAGAGACAACTTTAAAAACAAATACAAGGAGAAATACGACATTAATCCAACGGACTGGAGAAGTTCAGATCGTTATGGAAGAAGTTATAATGGGGATTTTGTTGTTTCTATCGCTCAAAAGCATATTGAAGAAATTCGAGCAAGTAAACAATTTGATAGTATCTGGATCCCTTGGAAAAAGTCAGGCTACTACGTTGAAGACGAAATGGAATCTAGAGCCCAGTATCTGAATATTTTTCCAAACCATAAGCTTACAGAACATTGGACTGAAGACAACATGGGCCCTTGGTATTTGCCAAAGGCAGGAGATGAGATAGAATTAAACGAATTCAATATTGCATTCTACAGAAGAGCGATTGAGTCTTACGAAAAAAATAAAGTTTCCATCGAAAGTGACGGCATTTACATCAATGATGAAATAGCTAAAACTTATAAGTTCAAAATGAACTACTACTGGATGATGGGAGATAATAGACACAATTCTTTGGATTGCAGAATGTGGGGTTATGTACCTGAAGATCATGTTGTAGGTAAAGCTGCAATTATCTGGTTCTCGAAAGATAATGAGCCTAATCATGAGCGAATTAGATGGGAACGAATCTTCCAACTTGCCCATTAATGACTCCAGTTCTCCCAAGAACATACTTTGGAAATATAGCCTACTACTCTATTTATAATAGAGCTGAAGAAGTCAAGTTTGAGGCGAAAGAGCATTTCTTAAAACAGTCTTTTCGTAATAGATGCACCATAGCTTCGGCTAATGCGATTCAAGATTTAATCGTACCCGTTAACAGAAAGCAGCGAAGAGAGCCTATTGACACATTGGAAATATCTTATGCCGAACAATGGCAACGAATTCATCATGGAACCCTAATATCCAGCTATAAAGTATCTCCATACTTTGAACATTACGCACATTATTTTTCAGAATTTTACGATGATTTTAAACCGAGAACTCTTTGGGAACTTAACCAAAAGGCGCATGAAATTATTGTCAGAATATTGAAGTTGGAAACGAAAGAATCGGAAACCGAATTATTCGAAAAGTCCTACCCAAATGATTATCGAGATCAGTGCCAACCTAAAGATCAATTTCAGCTAGAATTCGATCACCAGACCTACATCCAAGTATTTGAAGATCGACATGGGTTCGTAAAGAATCTTTCCATTTTAGATTTGATCTTTAATGAAGGTCCAAATGCTATAAGTTTCCTTTAACCTCGCCATGTATTTTTATATCTTCGCTGTAGAATAAGATCGGATGGCAGAGAAGACTAGCAAACAGAAGAAACAAGACCTTGAGTTTAACAAAAATGACGACAAAATGCGCCTGCGTTTGTCTGAACTTCAGCGTAAATTAGATGAGGTCTATTTAGGTGGCGGTCAAAAGAAAATTGACAAACATCATTCAAAAGGAAAATTAACAGCTCGTGAAAGAATTGATGAACTGTTAGATAAGGATGGTGAACAAATCGAAATTGGCGCATTAGTAGGTGACGGTATGTACGAAGAGTACGGTGGTTGTCCTTCTGGGGGCGTTGTTGTGATGCTTGGTTATATCCACGAAAGACCGGTTATAGTTGTCGCTAACGATGCTACCGTAAAAGCTGGAGCTTGGTTCCCTATTACTGGTAAAAAGAATCTAAGAGCGCAAGAAATTGCGATGGAGAACAAAATTCCAATTATTTACCTTGTTGACAGTGCCGGTGTTTTCCTACCATTACAAGATGAAATATTCCCTGACAAAGAAAATTTCGGAAGAATCTTTAGAAACAATGCGGTGATGAGTTCTATGGGGGTAACCCAAATAGCTGCAGTTATGGGAAGTTGTGTAGCCGGAGGGGCCTACTTACCTATCATGAGCGATGAATCTCTTATCGTGGAAGGAACAGGCAGTATATTCTTGGCTGGATCGTATCTTGTAAAAGCTGCAATTGGAGAAGAAATCGACAACGAAACGCTAGGAGGTGCCACAACCCACAGCGAAATTTCTGGAGTAACGGATTATCACAGTAAAGACGATCATGAGTGTCTAGCTACCATAAGAGATCTAGTTCATAAACTTGGCCCAATAAAAAAGGCAGGTTTTAATCGGATTGAATCTGTTCCATCTAAGTTTGAAGACAAAGACATTTACGGGGCTATGCCTGACGACAGAGCTAAGCCATATGACGTTAAAGAAATTATTAAGCGAATTACGGATGAATCTAAATTCACAGAGTATAAAGCGACTTACGGCAAAACAATCGTTTGCGGATATGCTCGGATTGATGGTTGGTCAGTTGGTATCGTTGCAAATCAACGCCAGATTGTAAAAACTAAAACCGGAGAAGTTCAGTTTGGAGGGGTAATTTATTCTGCTTCTGCAGATAAAGCGGCACGTTTCATTATGACTTGTAACCAAAAGAAAATTCCATTGGTTTTTATTCAAGACGTAACTGGCTTTATGGTTGGTTCTAGATCTGAGCATGGAGGAATTATTAAAGATGGCGCTAAACTCGTTAGTGCAATGAGTAATAGTACTGTGCCGAAATTCACCATTATTACTGGTAACTCATACGGTGCGGGAAATTATGCAATGTGTGGAAAAGCCTACGACCCAAGATTAATTATGGCTTGGCCAACAGCTCAGTTAGCTGTTATGGGTGGTGCACAAGCTGCTAAAGTTCTTGTTCAAATTGAAATGGCCACTGCAAAAGCAAAAGGTGAAGAGGTCTCTAAAGAAAAAGAAGAAGCCTTGTACAACAAGACGAAGGCCAAATACGATGCTCAAACATCTCCATATTATTCCGCAGCTAGATTGTGGACTGACGCTATTATCGATCCGGCAGATACTCGAAAAATAATTTCTATGGGTATTGAAATTGCCGATCACAACGAAGAAATCAAACCATATAACGTTGGAGTAATCCAAACCTAACACCAAGCAGATGTCATCTCAAGAAAACAAATCGAAACTAGAAGAATTAAAAGACGAAGAAGGAAACTTAATAAGCCCAATCCTTTCTGACGAAGTAAAAAACTACCTGATCGATATTGACGGGACTATTACCGAAGATGTACCTAACGAGGAACCAGAACGAATGGGAACTTGTAAACCTTTTCCTGATGCATTAGAAACCCTTAACAAATGGTACAAGGAAGGTCACATCATCACATTTTTCACTTCGAGAACGGAAGCGCATCGAGAAGTAACCGAAAAATGGCTGAAAGAGCATAATTTTTTATACCACGGATTGTTAATGGGCAAACCAAGAGGTGGCAATTATCACTGGATTGACAACCATTTGGTGAGAGCTACGCGTTATAAAGGAAAATTCACCGACTTAATTAAAAAGGTCGAAGAAATTGAAGTTTTCAAAGATTAGTCATAAATTCAGGTCTTTAGAATTTACATCTGACTGATTTAGTAAATTCACAAGCAACCGTAAATTAGAACCATGCTCATGAAAATGAGAATACTATTGCCCGTAATTGCCCTACTAATTTTTGCCAGATGTGGTGGATCTGAGGAATCAACGCAAATCCATATACATGAAGAGGATCTAATTACTGTTCCTGTTTTTGAGGAAAGTGATGATTTTGAGTTTGTTCCTCCTTCTCCATTGGAAGTTGCTGGTTTTTTCAAGAATGCTGGCTTAACTTATGACCTAGCCAACTTAAACCCTGCATCAAACCGAGCTAATTATCAAACGAAGTTTAAAAAATCAGTGAATTTTGGTGTTTACTCAGCGGATCTTGCGACTTGCGTGCTACACAATAAGATAAACGATGCACAGGTTTATTTAGAAGCTATTGAAGAGTTAGCAGGTGACATCGGGATGAATTCTATCTTCACTGGAAACTTAATTGATAAGTTTAAAAGGAATATTCATAATAATGATTCAGTTCAAGAAATATTACGTGAGGTTCAGTATAAAACGCTTGAATACATTGAAGATAACAACAAGGACGACCTAGAGTCAATATACTTTGCAGGAGCTTGGATGGAAGGAATGTACCTCGGTGCTTTAACTTTAAGCGAACAAGATCCTGAAAAAATCGTACAAAAGTTATCCGGCCAAATTAGTTTAGGTAATAAAATAGCTAGAGGCCTTGAAATGATTGAGGATCAGGATCCTGAAATCAGAGAATTAAGATTTAATGTTTTACAAATCGTAAACGAATACAATACTTGCGAAAGTGTAATTAACTTAACGGCTGAAGATCTTGATTTTGGAAGAATTCATCTTACTCAACCAGAGCTGGAAGCGATTTGTGGTCTGATAATTGAGTTAAGATCAGAAATGATAGAATAGATGAGCAGAAAGAGATCATATCGTATTATAGTGCCAATTCTATTGGTTGCAACTATACTTGTTTCTTTTTCTTTAGATCAAAAAGAAGATAAAAAGAAAGGCAAGAAGCAAAAAGGAAGCAAGAATCAGGTTGATCCAATGGTAGCTTTTAGAGAAGAAGTTGGCGGATACCGAAAGGAATGCAAAGCCGCTTTAAAACCATACCGTTACTCATTCGGAAGAACTACATTTTTCAACTACAAAGGATATAATACGGCTAAAGAAATAGAAGTTTCTTTAATGCTTGACGCTAGGTATAAATTCACCTTTAACGCTCAAGGCGTAACCCTTGAACCAATTAAAGTACAAGTATATAACAGACCTTCAGATTACAACAAAAGAATATTATTGTTTGAGAAAAGTGGCATTAGTAGTGGATCTTTTTACTTCACCTCGGATCAGTTATTTGAAAACCTTAAAAAACACTATAAAGAAAAAGGGTTATCAGATGAAGAGATAGAAAAATTACTCTTGTCTAAAGTTTATATCGATTATATAATTCCAGCAATTGACGAAGAGTTTGAAGTAGACCCTGAATCTGGAAGAAGAAAGGCTATTCTTAAAAAAGGTGCAATCGTATTTGCCTCTGGATATGAGAACTTGGATACACGATAATTACTTGAGAGTTAGTCCGTTCTTGGCACTAATTATTGCCGTCATTTTATTTCAGAATTGTTACGTCAGTAAAGACCTCGGTCGAGATGTAAAAATTTCCATTAACGATACTTTTCCAATTCAAATCAACTCAACGGGAGACGAGGGCTTTACCGCACGTTATACGCAAGAAGAATATCTAGAAGCTTTCAACAAAGGCCTGAACGGAGAGTTTGAAAGCAATAAAATTATTGTGGTTAGAGATTCAACCGCGGAATTCATCGTATCCATATCTTCATTTTCTACTACCGAAACATCAACTTCTGAAACCGTAAACGATGAAAACTCTTCTGAAAATGGAATGACATTCACGCTTACTTCCATTGAAAATAAATCAAACGGAGACATTATTTCTAAAATTCCAGGAAAGTCTGCAACATGGTCTGCAGTAAAAAACAGAAACGAAAAATTGAAAGACCGAACGAAGAAAGACGGTACTACCACTCACAACGAAAGAGACTTCACGGATAACGCTGCAATTCGCTTCGCTGAGGCCGCTGGACGAAGAGCTGGGGCAAGAATCGTGAACGATATCCACGCGCTACTGAAGAAGTAGTTTTAGTCTTATTTCTATTGGCCAGAATTTTGATCGCGAAAGATCAAAATCATGTTAAATCTCAATTAAGTTCTTTCTATCTTTACCACCTTAAATTTGAGTAGATGATTAAAGTTACCCTTCCAGACGGAACAGTAAAAGAATACAATAAAGGCGCTAATGCCCATGATGTTGCGATGAGCATAAGCGAAGGCTTAGCAAGAAACGTGCTTGCCGCAGAGATAAACGGAGAAATCTGGGATTCGAACCGTCCAATAAACGAAGATGTTGATTTAAAATTATTGACCTGGAGAGATGAAGGCGGAAAATCTACCATGTGGCATTCATCAGCTCACTTAATGGCTGAAGCTCTTGAATTTTTCTACCCAGGAATTAAACTTGCAATTGGACCTCCAATTGAAAATGGATTCTACTATGATGTTGATCTAGGAGAACATGAGATCTCAGATAAAGATTTTAAGAAAATTGAAGATAAAATACTTGAATTAGCTCGCGAGAAAAATGAGTTCGTAAGAAAAGACGTCAGCAAAGCTGATGCTATCGAATACTTTAAAGGCAAGGATGACGAGTATAAACTTGAACTGCTTGAAGGATTAGATGATGGTTCAATAACTTTTTACACGCAAGGGAACTTCACTGATTTATGCAGAGGCCCACACATTCCACACACTGGATATATTAAGGCCATCAAACTGATGAGTATTGCCGGTGCTTATTGGCGAGGTGATGAAAACAACAAGCAACTTACTCGGGTTTACGGAATTACATTTCCTAAGGCGAAAGAGCTGAAAGAATATCTTGAAATGCTTGAAGAAGCTAAGAAAAGAGACCATCGTAAGATTGGAAAAGAAATGGACTTGTTCACCTTTTCGCAAAGAGTTGGACAAGGATTACCGCTTTGGTTACCTAAAGGGGCTGCGCTTCGAAATAGATTGGAAGACTTCATGAAAAAAGCGCAACTGGCTTCCGGATATAAGCCAGTTATTACTCCGCACATCGGCCATAAAGACCTTTACATTACGTCTGGACATTACGCTAAATATGGAGCTGATTCATTTCAGCCAATTAACACTCCTGCAGAAGGTGAAGAGTTCTTATTAAAACCAATGAACTGTCCTCATCATTGTGAGATTTTCAAAGCAAGACCACGATCGTACAAAGACCTTCCGCTTAGGTTAGCTGAGTTCGGTACGGTTTATCGATACGAGCAAAGTGGCGAACTGCACGGTCTTACAAGGGTTAGAGGATTTACACAAGATGATGCTCACTTGTTTTGCAGACCAGATCAAGTAGAAGAAGAGTTCAAGAAAGTAATTGACCTAGTGCTTTATACGCTTAACGCACTTGACTTTAAAGATTTTAAAGCACAGATCTCATTAAGGGATAAAGATGATCGAGATAAGTATATCGGTTCAGATGAAAACTGGGAGAAAGCAGAGCAAGCTATTATAAATGCAACTGCGCAAAAAGACTTAGAAACGTTCATCGAATATGGTGAGGCAGCCTTCTACGGTCCTAAGCTAGATTTCATGGTGAAAGATGCACTTGGAAGAAGCTGGCAGTTAGGTACTATTCAGGTTGATTACAATTTACCTGAACGTTTTGAACTAGAATATACCGGTTCTGATAATGCGAAGCACCGCCCAGTAATGATTCATCGAGCGCCATTCGGTTCTCTGGAACGGTTTGTAGCTGTATTGATTGAACATTGCGCTGGAAAGTTCCCATTATGGTTAAATCCTGAGCAGGTGGTGATTTTACCGCTTAGTGATAAGTATAATGATTATGCGGAAAAAGTTTCCAGTTTGTTAAATAATTACGATATTCGCAGCCTTGTTGACGATCGTAGTGAAACGGTAGGAAAGAAAATTCGAGATAATGAGTTGAAAAAAATACCTTTCATGCTTGTTGTTGGAGAGAATGAAGCTTCCGAAAACACAGTTGCAGTGCGGAAACAAGGAGAAGGAGACCTCGGTACAAAAACCATTGAAGAATTTGCAAATTTCATCAATGATTTAATTGAACAAGAGTTGAATTCCAAAGTAACTTCTTCAGATCACGAAACTTCGGATCAGGAGGAAATTGTAAAATAAAGAGGAGGACTAACCATAGCAGTACGTAGAGGCCGAGGCCGTAGACCCATTAAGAAGGAAGATCCACACAAGATCAATGACAAGATCTCAGCACAAGAAGTGCGTGTAATTGGAGAAGGAATTGAACCAGCGGTTTATTCCATCCGTGAAGCCATACAGATGGCTGACGATCAAGGATTAGATTTGGTGGAAATTTCACCGAAAGCTAAACCTCCTGTTTGTAAAATAATCGACTATAAGAAATTCTTATACGAGCAAAAGAAGAAGCAGAAAGAGCTGAAGTCTAAGCAAGTAAAGGTAGTCGTAAAAGAAATTCGATTCGGACCAAATACCGATGATCATGATTTCAACTTTAAGTTGAACCATGCGAAAAAGTTTTTGGCTGATGGGAGTAAAGTAAAAGCATATGTTTTCTTTAAAGGGAGAACAATTGTATTTAAAGAAAGAGGAGAAATCCTATTACTGAAATTTGCGCAAGAGCTTGAGGACATAGGTCTGGTAGAGCAAATGCCTAAGTTAGAAGGTAAGAAGATGATCATGATGATCCAACCTCTTAAGAAAAAGTAAAATAGCATATAAATAATTTTTGAGCAATGCCTAAAATGAAAACAAATGCCAGTGCAAAGAAGAGATTCAAAGTAACTGGTTCAGGTAAAATCAAAAGAAAACACGCGTACAAAAGTCACATTTTGACTAAAAAATCTACGAAGAGAAAGAGAAATCTTACGAAGTCTGGATTGGTACACAAGTCTGATGTTAAAAGCATCAAATTACAACTTGGACTGTAGTCTTTTATTTTAATTGAGAAACAATTGGTTAGTGTCCTAACCTTAAGAAGGACAACGTTAAACCCGGTTATTAGTTAAAAAAGTCTTCGATTAGTTTGAAGCACTAACAACCAAAAAACAATAAGAAATGCCTAAATCAACGAACAGCGTAGCTGCGAAGGCCAGAAGAAAAAAGGTCATAAAGCAAGCTAAAGGCTATTACGGAAGAAGAAAAAATGTCCACACTGTTGCTAAAAATGCAGTAGAAAAAGGACTTACTTACGCATATAGAGATAGAAAACAGAATAAAAGAAATTTCAGATCTTTATGGGTACAAAGAATTAATGCTGCCGCTAGAGAGCACGGAATGTCATATTCAGTGTTTATGGGGAAAGTTTCTGCAAAGGGAATCACAATGAACAGAAAAGTTCTTGCTGATCTTGCATTAAACAATCCAGAAGCGTTTAAAGCAATCGTTGACGCTGTAAAGTAGTCAGAGCGATAACAATTTAAAAAGGGATTCAATTGAGTCCCTTTTTTTTGGTTTATACTTTTAAGCTTTTTACCGATATTTAATCTCAAATCTAAATACATGGACAATCTAAATTGGGACGACTTTTCAAAAGTTGAAATGAGAACTGGAACCATTCTAGAGGCAGAAGTATTTAAGGAAGCAAGAGTACCCGCGTATAAGTTGAAAATTGATTTTGGCGAATACGGAATCAAACAGAGCTCAGCTCAAATTACGGAACTTTACGATCTAGAATCCTTAGTTGGCAAACAGATTATTGCCGTGGTTAACTTTCCCAAAAAACAAATTGGACCGTTCATGAGTGAATGCCTCGTGTTAGGTTCAGTTAATGACACTGGTGCGGTAACTTTAATCCAAACTGAGCGCAATACAAGTAATGGTGAACGCGTCTCTTAGATTCATATTACTCCTTTCGATAATTTTAGTTTTCAGTGACCTGAGCGCTCAAGTGATCGCAGTGTCTCATGAAAATGGATTCCATGGTCAAGATTTTAAACTTAATCTAGCTTGCGAATCCTGTGACGAAATTTGGTTCTCTATTGACGGTGAAGATCCGAAACTTGGAACCAAATATGATGCTCCAATTTCAATCTCTAAGGAATTGGTGAAAGGAAATTCCATTGCCCTAATTCCTACAACTATAATCCCAAATGTTGGCAAAGGTGAAACCTGGCATAATTGGCTCAAACCTGAATCCTACGAAAAAGCAGTTTCCATTAAAATTGGCGGATATCTGCAAGGAGAGTTGATAACTCCATTTACCTACAGAACATTCTTCTTTGAGAAGGACTGGGCTGATTTCCCAACCGTATCATTTAATATAGAACCGAACGATTTATTTGATGATAGTACAGGTCTTTTTGTTCCTGGAGTGAATGTGAAAGAAGGCAATTCCATCTGGACTGGAAATTATCATATGAAAGGGAAAAATTGGGAAAGACCAGTTCACTTAACTTTTCTAGATCAAGAAAAGACTCTTCAGGATCTGGATTTAGGAATGAGAGTTCATGGATTGAAAGCAGGCTCCGCCCCCCAGAAATCAATTCGGTTGTACGCCAGAAAAAAATATGGCGCAAAGTCTTTAACATATGAATTTGAAAAGGGCGAATCTAAAAAACATAAACGTCTATTGCTACGAACTCCATACAGCGTGCACAGCTCCAAAATTATCAGCGATGTTGTTGCAATGGAACTAGCAAGATCACTAAACCTAGACATTATGGACTACGGCTTCACTAGAACCTTTATTAATGGTGAATACTGGGGACTTCACGCAGTAAGGGAACGGGTTGATGAACGATATCTTATGGAACATTACGATGTTAAAAAAGAGAACTTGCTCATTCCTGGAAACCATAGCCAGCCTGAATTTCAAAACATCTTCAACATCATCGACTCTAACGATATGTCTTTGCCAAACGGTTTTGAAAAAATTAGTCAGGTGCTAGACCTATCCAACTTCACAGATTATGTGATTTGCGAGACCTATTTTAGAAATACAGATTGGCTTCAAAAAAATAACAACGTCACATTCTGGAAGGAAAAAGGCAAAGGAAAATGGAGATTAATTTTAATCGATATGGATGCTTGCTTCCAAAAACCAGAAAATGACATGATCGATTTTATGAAGCAGGAACAAGCATCAATGATTTCTCGGATTTTCTTTGAGCTGATGAAAAACGAGAATTACAAAAACTCTTTCGCAGATAGATATAGCGAACTTCTTTTAGCTGATCTTTCTCCAAAAAATTGCTTTCATGTAATTGATAGCATTGCCGATTTAATAGAACCCGAAATATCTAAACATATAGAACGTTGGGGACATCCAACCTCTGTTTTCGATTGGAAACAAGATCTAGATAATATGAGGGACTTTATAAATACAAGGGCTCAGGTAATCGGTAAGGAGTTAGAAAAACACTTTGATGTTGATGTTAGTAAAATGGACAATGTGGAAACCGAGTTCTTTATTTCTCAAGACAAGAAAATTATCGGAATCGGTTCAACTACCTTGGCACTTGTAATTGGATTGCTGTTGTACAGAAGAAGAAAGAGAAAAAGAAAGTAGAACCTTCCCTATCGCTAAATTAATTTAGCCTGCTCCCAATAAGCTTCCATTTCATCCAGCGTCATCTCGCCCATTACTTTTCCGTCTGACTTAGATTGAGTCTCTAAATACTGAAATCGCTTAATAAACTTCTTATTAGTTTTCTCCAAGGCATCTTCTGGATTCACGCCAATAAACCTAGCGTAGTTGATCATTGAAAAAAGTAAATCGCCAAATTCGTCTTCCATTTTATCGGAGTTTGCATCCACCTCCACTTTAAATTCCTGAAGCTCTTCGTTGACTTTATCCCACACTTGGTCTTGATGATCCCAATCAAAACCAACTCCCCTAGCCTTCTCTTGAATCCTAGTGGCTTTAACCATGGCCGGCAACGACTTTGGAACCCCCTGTAAAACAGATGTCTTCCCTTCTTGGCCTTGCAGTTTAATTTTCTCCCAGTTAGCTTTCACCTCTTCTTCGGTATCTGCTTTAACGTCTCCATAAATGTGCGGATGTCTTTCTACAAGCTTGTCACAAACACCATGCAATACATGGGTCACATCAAAAGTATTCGTCTCTGAAGCAATCCTTGAGTAAAATACAAGATGAAGAAACAAGTCGCCAAGCTCTCCTTTGATCTCATCCATATCTTTTTCCAAGATTGCATCACACAACTCATAGGTCTCTTCAATGGTTAAATAACGAAGCGATTCAATGGTCTGTTTTTTATCCCAAGGGCATTCCACACGAAGTTCATCCATTATGGTTAATAGTCTATCAAATGCTTCCAACTTCTCTTTTCTACTTGTCATTTATTAGGATCTAGATAAATATTAAATAAGCTCTCGAAACTAACGTTTATCATGTACATTTGGTGCGATGGGCAAGAATATTCTTTTAATGATTTCAGCTTTAGTGGTGATAAGTGCCTGTAAGAAATCGGAAGAAATTGATGTACCAGTAATCGTTCAGCAAGTTTCAGATGGATCTTTAACAGATGTTTTCTATCTCAATGATTCAGTCGGAATTGCATGTGGAGGAATTGAAAACATAGAGGGCCAAATATTTAAAGTCAACTCTTCTGTTTGGTCAAAAGTCTATTCCAATTCTAATTACCGAATAAATACAGTCTATAGTTCGCCATCTGGCAAAATGTACGCAGGAGGAGATTTTGTTAGGTTGTTAAACTCCTTTGATCAAGGTAATTCTTGGAGTAATGATTGGCTTGACCCCAGTGAACAAAGTTATCATGAGATCGATCGTGTTTCTATAGATAAATTTGCTTTTATAAATGACACTATAGGCTTTTTTATTGGAGGAGATCGATACGAACATGGGCATATTTATAAAACTACCGACAACGGTGACATTTGGACATTCGACACCTTAAAACATGAGATTTCTGGGATTAGCGTTCTTTCCGAAAATTCCATCTTATTCTCTGGCTACGGATATATCGGATCTACTTACGATCAAGGCGAAAACATCTCTCAGTTACCCTCTAAAAGTGACAACTTTATTGGAATCCATGCTATATCCATGTTCAATTATGTGGCGATTGGAAATTCAGGCAAAATTTACAGAAGCACCAACCAGGGTGAAGGGTGGCATAAAATTGCTAAACTTAAAAACGCCAATATTGTGGATACCGAGTTTTCACATAATTTGCTTTTCGCCATTGGATCAGATGGAGGCTGTTTCTACTCGAAGGATTTAGGTGAGTCGTGGAAATCTATTAAGCTAAACACGACCGCCCAAATCAACGGAATATCACTTGCTGGACAATACTTAAATCTAGCCGGAAGTGACGGAAACGTCTATCGCATTATAATTGCGGATATAAACTAGAAAAGCGTTTTTACACCAAGATTTAGGTAATCGGCTTTCCCCCAAATGGTTCGAAGACTTACATGAAGCGCAACATTTGCTTTAGGATTGGAAATTGGGTCTTTCAAATAAAAATTGAATCCAAATTCATTTGAAAAATGAGTATCCATAAAATTCGACTCGATAAAACCTTGTTTAATCAGCTCTTTTCTAAACGGATCATATAAGTTAAATCCAAGATCAACAAAAATCCCGAGATGAGAGAAATGGAATTCGTGTCCAATGTAACCAACTACTTTTAAGTTATTCCCTGATGTATTCCCATTAAATAAGGATTCATTCAAAATAAATCGCCTAGAAGCTTCGCTAAAATTAAAAATGACGCCTGTATGAATAGAACTTTTCACAGATGCTCTTTTAGTTCCTTCAATTCTCACGTGATAAACTCCATAAATAGGACCATCAGTTGGGAATGTTGTTCCTTCTATTTCATGGAAACCAACTCCCCCGCCAACGGTTAAACTGTATCTATTTGAATCGCAAAGCACTTTATAAATCTTCATCGGATTGATCTTGGGCAATTTACTTTTCACCTCAAATCCAACCAATGGAATGTTAGCTCCAAGATTTGGCACTCTAAAATGTCCATTTGAACTATGACGAAAATTTACTACTAGCGCCAGAGATGTTTTTTCATTGAATTGCTTTCCGATTCCTGCACCAATAACTGGAGTCCCGACAATTGAAGATCCAATAACCAAATTTGTAGGATTGTTAATAGCGTCAAAAGGTTTATTGAAAAACGTAAATCCAAAACCTGCATTCCAATTAAAAAACCAATGGTCTGAAAGTCTAATCTCGTTGTGCATTTCCGCGAGTAAACTAACACTTGATCCAAGTATATCCTTATTTCCGTAATTAGAATAAACCGCCTTTAGATGAGTTTCAGGGAAATTATACGCTCGATGCCAATATTTATCCCCTTGTGATTGCCATACTGCCCCAAGATCAACCTGATATAGTAAGGATCTGTCCGGAAATTCAGAAGCTATTTTAATCAATTTACCTATGTGAAATCCACCGACAAATCCAGCAGTGCTCTTAACTTGGGTCCAGCAACTTGCTTGGGTCAGAAATAAAATAAATATAATGGAAAGTGCTTTCAATACAGGGCGGAAGTTAAGTAGAATCTATAAATTGCAACTACGAAAATGCGTCTGATTCTAATATATAGCTTAATGCTTACGGTTACGTTCAGTGCTAACGCGCAAGATTTTTCTCAGACTATCGAGGCAAGATATGGATATGGGTTTTTATTAGCTCATCGTGCCAACATGAGGCATTTATTAAAAGGACATGCATCGATGCTTGAAATTAACGTCAATCTCAACAGACATGGATATGATCATTTGAGTGAGTATTATAAGGGAACAAAAACGGGTTTTACAATTGCCTACATTGACGCTGGAAATAAGGAACATATAGGCTTTTCAATTGGCGCATACCCGCACATTCGATTTGACTTAGGCAAAGCTAAACATGCGCCTAAACTTCAACTTGGAGCGGGAATTGGCTTGGTACAAAAACCCTTTAACCAAGAAACAAATGTGCATAATATTGCAATTGGATCTTATTTAAATGCGCTCATAAATATCAGCCTCGAAGATGAATTTGTCTTTAAACGAAACATTATTAAATATGGATTTTCGTTTACACACTTTTCAAATGGAGCTTATTCTGCTCCGAATTTGGGCTTAAATATTCCAATGTTTTATGTTGGATATGGAATAGGTCAATATCCGGCAGGTGACTGTGCCCCACAGCAAAAATTTCAAGCGGATGAATATATTTGGGCCAGAAATCATGAAGCATATGGGGTTCTAGGTTTCAGAGAAATCAGTTTACATAGGCCTAAGAAATATATGGTAGGTTCGATCTCCTACCAATACTTGCACCAATTTTCTAATAAGTTAGCTTGGTCTACAGGTGTAGATGTTTTTCAAAACTCCAGCCTAGGTGCAACATATACAGAACAAGCGCCAGAAGGTGTAAATTCTCAAATTGGATGTTTTGCTGGATTGGAAGTCTTATTTAATCAACGTAGTTTATTTGTAGAGCAAGGAGTTTATGCGTTTTCTCCTTTCAAAGGAAATGGTCTAATGTATAATCGAATTGGGTTTCGAAATAGGTTTGATAGTGGAATCATCCTAAACATTAGTCTTAAAACCCATTTGGAAGTTGCGGAATATGTCGAATTCGGTATTGGGTATCGTTTTAAGAGCAATCTGAAAAGTGATGAACTGGAATAAATCACTTATCATATTGTTTTCACTGTTTGCTTTTACCACTTGTAAAAAGCCGAATAATCGACCTTGCTTTAAAAGTATCGGAGATGATTCAATTCAGGAAAGATCGTTAGATAATTTTTCTGCCGTTGTCATTGAAAACCACATCGACTTGAATTTAACGGAGGACTCTATTAATTGGGTTACTGTTGAATCAGGTGAAAACTTGATCAACTTTATTACCACGGAAGTTGTGGATGATACGTTGTTTATACGTGATGAAAATAACTGCGGATTTTTAAGAGACTTTGGCTTCAAAACTGTTGTAAATCTTAGCACATCTGATCTTAATTACATAAAAGCACTGGGATCAGGAGATATCCGAACAGAAACTGCAATCACCAAGAACCTTGAGATATGTGCATTGAGTGCAAATGGCACTATCCATATGGATTTATTATGTGACTCGGCAAGAATCGCAATAAATGGGGGGATCACGGACATTAAGATATCAGGCACAAATAATTACACTTATTTCTATTATTTTGGAAATAGTAATATAGACGCATCGAACCTAATCTCTGATAAGGTGTTATTCAACTGGCAATCTACTGGAGAATTAAAGACTCAGGTAATTACTTCTTTAGTTGGCGAGATAGGAGCTTCAGGAAATGTCTATTATAATGGCACTCCGTCTTTTATTAACGTTGGATTGAACGGAAGCGGTGAGTTAATCGCTCAATAATATCTATATTTGTGGTATGTGGAAATTGGCACTTTTATCAATGGGTCTTATGGCCTTAGCGTTTGCAGGAATAGCAATCAAAATCTGGGCGAAAAAAGATGGCCAATTTGCTGGGACTTGTGCAAGTAACAATCCCTACCTTCAAGACGAAGGTGCATCTTGTGGCGTATGTGGTGCTCGACCTGATGAGCAGTGCAAAAGTGACGCCTAGTTCTTTTTAACTTTTCTGAGTATCTTAGTAGAGACATGAAAGCCCATTTCAGGATATTTCTCTGTGCCATAATTTTCTGCATTCCCAATTTTAGTAATGGGCAAGCGCAGCTATGGGGAACAACTAGTCAAGGTGGTTCATTAAACATTGGAACGATTTTCAATCTAGACACTGCTGGAAACAACTATAATTTAGTCTACGACTGGAATGCAATAGCTAACGGCAACAAACCCACTTCCCCATTAATTCAAGCAACCAATGGGAATCTTTATGGGATAACACTGCTAAATGGAAGTAATTTTGGCGGTGTACTTTATCAGTATAATTATGTAACTGGAGACTATACTAAACTTCACGATTTTGCCGATGCTACTGGAAGTCTTCCTGAAGAACGTTTATTTCAATCATCAAATGGGAAACTCTATGGAATGACCGGATTTGGAGGCGCATTCTCTTTTGGGGTTCTTTATCAGTATGATCTAAACACATCCAATTACACCGTATTAGCGGATTTTGATAACGTTGTAACAGGCGGAGCGCCTCATGGTAATATGATAGAAGCTCCGAATGGTAATTTATATGGAATGAACAGTCATGGAGGTCTTCATGATCACGGAGTTTTATTCGAGTATGACACAACCACCATGCTGCTTACCGCGATGATTGATCTGGATAGTACAAACAGTGGTCTTCACCCTTACGGTGGGCTTACGCTGGCTTCAAATGGCTTATTATATGGTCTAGTTTATCAAGGTGGAGATTCCAATCTTGGTGTGCTCTTCGAATACGACCCTTCAACAAATATTCTCACGAAACGTGTTGACTTTGATGGAGTAAGTAATGGCAGCTATCCTTACGGAAATCTAATTGAGGCTTCAAACGGTAAATTGTACGGAGTGAATTTCGAAGGCGGAACAAACAATGATGGAACCCTTTTCGAATACAACACGACTACCAACATGCTCACAAAATTGGTAGATTTTAATTCGTCCACTGTCGGTTCAAATCCAAAAGGATCATTAATTCAATCATCAAACGGGAAGCTTTATGGATATACTAGTTTGGGTGGAACAAGCAATAAGGGCGTTGTTTTCGAGTACGACATAGTGCTTAATACCATTTTAAAGAAAATGGATTTCACGGGAGCTAATGGTGAGTTTAGCCAGGCAAATTCTTTTATCGAAATATGTGCTAAACCTACTTTGGCAATTGCAAACTCCGGAATGGACACCATTTGCTTAGGTGACTCTATTAATTTAACAGCCACAGGCACAGGATCAAGCTATTCTTGGACTGGAGGAATTTCAAATGGCATTTATTTTAATCCGACAGTTTCGGCAACATATGTGGTTAACAGCACAAATGCATGTGGAACCAGTATCGACTCTATTTCAATTACGGTTTCCCCGAGTTATAACCTGATTATTGAAGACTCTATTTGCAACAGTGATTCGTATATGTTTCCAGATTCAACTATTCAAACGAACATCACAAGTTCAACTTCTCAAGTAAGCTTTTTTACAACGGCCGTTTCTTGTGATAGTAATATTACCACGAACCTCAGCGTATTCCCAGTCTATTCATTCTCGCAACCAGCAACCATTTGTGCCGGAAGTTCTTTCACTTTTCCTGATGGGAGTACACAAACCAATATTACAGCTGCAACAAGTTATAGCAGCATTCTAATTTCACAATTTGGATGTGACAGTATTATTCAGACTAATATTTCAGTAAATCCTTCGTATCTATTTCCATTGGCCGATACAATTTGCTCGGGAGAATCCTATGTCTTTCCAGATGGAAGCTTTCAGAGCAACATTACCTCCTCTTTAATTCAACAAAGCACTTTTCCAACTAATTTGTTTTGCGACAGTACCTATGAAACTACTTTAGTAGTAGAAACCGTTGATATAACAGTATCACAAGCCAGTGAGAACTTATCTGCCGTTGCTGGTCAAGATTCCTATCAATGGATTGATTGTTTAAACGCGAGTATGCCTATTATTGGCGAGACGACTGAAAACTTTACTGCAACTGCTAATGGAAGTTATGCCGTTGTAATAAACAATGGCTCTTGCGTGGACACTTCAGCTTGTACTGCCGTTACATCAATAGGAATATGGGAGATTGCTTCGAACGAATTTAATATATATCCGAATCCAGTAAATTCAAATTTTTCAATTGAGCCTATCTCAAATCGTCAAATTCAAGAAATTATAATTCAAGATGTTAATGGATCAATTCTTTATCACAGGGGGAATATCAACTCGAACTTGCAGACGGTTGAAATGGACGCTTTCGCAAACGGACTCTACATACTAGAAATAAAAAGTGGAAATGATGCGTTTTTCTATAAGCTAATGAAGAACTAGAATTCAGTTAAATCCTCTTTCATGCCTTCACTGATCCAGCTACTATAGCTACCGTCTTCCTCACCATACACTAAATAAACTTCAAGATCCATGTCGTTATTTTTTTCTAAAAACGACTTTGTTTTGTCCACACCCATCACCATGAATGCAGTAGCATATGCGTCAGCTACAGCAGCTTCATGAGAAACTACGGTTACACTTAATAAAGAATGAGTAACTGGCATTCCAGTGTTTGGATCGATGGTATGTGAATATTTAATTCCATCCTTCTCATAAAATTTCCGGTAATTTCCTGAAGTAGCTAATCCCCTATCATGGAGTTTAATTTGAGCAGAAAGCTCTCTATTATCAGTACCCATGCCATCTACTGGTCGATCAATACCAATGGTCCAAGTATTTCCTTTTGCATTTACCCCTTTGCATCTTACTTCGCCTCCAAGTTCCACCATATAGTTCTCTATTCCCAAATCCGAGAAGTACTTAGAAATAACATCCACTGAATATCCTTGCGCAATGGCATTAAAATCAAGTTTTGCTCTACTATCAGACTTGCATAACTCCATGTATTTAGCCCCACGTCCGCCTTCCATATCTTTTCCAGGTTCTACTAATTGAATAGAAGATGGATCAAACGAAATGTATTCTAAAATAGAATCAATTTGCATTTGAGTAGGACGCTCTCCACCTTGCTTATCTAGGTCATAGAAGCCCCATAGGTTAACTAACGGATAAACTGCTGGATTAAATGCTTTATCAGTTCTCATGTAGACTGTTCTAGACAAGTTTACACACTCCGCAATGATATGAGACGCAATCTGGCAGTAATACTGCACATCAGCTCTATTAAAATCTGAGATTAAGCTAGAATCCGAATAAGTAGATAAATGCCAGTCAAAGTCTAGCAACAGAGAATCAACTGCTCCTTGTAAATTTCTACCTTCCTTATCCTCATATTTAATTGAGTACGTTGTTCCTTGAGCATTCCCCGTCATTTCCGCAAAACCTCCAGTAGTTACTTCATCAACTACCTCTGGTGACTCGCAAGCAGAAAAAACAAGTGCAATCAAAAAAATCCCCCCAGTTAAATGGAGGGATAGATTTTTAAATGTGTTTAATAACTGATTATCCACCAAAGTCATCAAATCTTATGTTTTCATCAGCCATTCCAAAGTCTTCTCCCATTTTCTGAACAGCAACGTTCATCAACGGAGGACCACAGAAATAAAGCTCTAGATCTTCAGGGTTTTCGTGCTTGCTCAAATACTGATCAATAACCGCATTGTGCACAAATCCAACAAATCCATCTCCGTTCGGATCATCAATATCTTTTTTCTCTACCCAATTATCTGACTCTAACGGTTCAGAAAGCACAAGGTAAAACTTGAAGTTTGGAAAGTCTTTTTCCAAATCTCTGAAATAATGGATATAGAATAATTCTGCTTTAGATCTTCCACCGTACCAATACGTTACTTTTCTACCTGTTTTCAAAGTTTTAAATAACTCATACAAGTGAGATCTCATTGGAGCCATACCAGCACCACCACCAACGTAAAGCATTTCTGCGTCTGAAGGATTAATGAAGAATTCTCCATAAGGTCCAGAAACCGTTACCTCATCGCCTGGCTTACAGTTGTATATGTAAGATGATGCAATACCTGGATTAACTTTCATCCAATCATTGTTCTTTCGATCCCATGGTGGAGTCGCTACCCTTACATTCAACATGATCTTACGACCTTCAGCAGGATAGGAAGCCATAGAATATGCTCGAATCGTGATCTCGTCATTTTTCATAACCAAAGGCCATAATCCAAACTTATCCCAATCTTTCTTGAACTTATCAGGTTCACCTGGGTGATCTTGAGGATGCGCTTCAATGTCCATGTCTGCATACTTTACAGTACACTTAGGAATATTAATCTGGATATAACCACCAGCTTTATAATCCATGTCTTCTGGAATTTCAACGATAAATTCTTTAATAAATGTAGCCACACTGAAATTTGAAACAACTTTTGCTTTCCATTCCTTGATACCAAGAATTTCAGGCTCCAGTTCAATCTCCATGTCCTCTTTCACTTTTACTTGACAACCAAGTCTATGGTTGGTAGCAATTTCTTTTCTTGAAAAGTGAGGCACCTCTGTTGGAAGAATTGATCCTCCACCTGAATGAACCTGACAAAGACACTGAACACAAGTTCCACCTCCACCACATGCTGATGGTAGAAAGATTCCCGCATTGCTTAAGGTATTTAATAAAGTGCTTCCGCCTTCAACCTCAAGCTCTCGCTCACCTTCATTTATCGAAATCTTAATAGTACCTGACGATACTAACTTTGCTTTTGCAAATAATAGTAATGCTGTAAGCGCAAGAACTACGACTAAGAATACTACTACTGCTGTTACTACAACTCCTATCATCTCTTAAGTATGATTAAATGTTAAATCCTAAAAATCCTAAAAACGCTAATCCCATTAACCCTGTAATTAAGAAGGCCATACCAACTCCTTTAAGAGGTGCTGGAATATGAGAATATCGAATCTTTTCTCTAATTGCTGCAATTAAAACAACGGCAATGAACCAACCGAAACCTGATCCGAAACCATAAGTTGTTGCTTCACCAATATTTACAAATTGCTTTTGCTGCATGAATAACGCACCACCAAGAATTGCACAGTTTACCGCAATTAATGGTAAGAAGATTCCCAATGCTCCGTACAATGCAGGAGAGAATTTCTCAATAATCATTTCAACTAATTGAACGATCGATGCAATTACTGCAATAAACATGATAAAACTTAAAAAGCTTAAATCGTATTCAGCATACTCTGGACCTAACCAAATTAGTGCACCTTCTTGCAGTACATATGTATCTAGCAACCAGTTTACAGGCACTGTTACAACTAATACAAAGATTACCGCAGCCCCTAGACCAACAGCAGTCTTAACTGTTTTGGATACAGCCAGATATGAACACATTCCAAAGAAGAACGCGAAAATCATGTTGTCTACAAACGCAGCCTTTATGAATAACTTTAAATATTCCATTTCTTAAATCTCTTTAGATTAATGTTCTTCTATTAAATGTTTTCTTCTTGTCTTCTGAATCCAAATGTAGATTGCCACAATGATCAAAGAAGAAGGAGGCAATAACATTAAACCGTTATGCATATACCCAGCTCCACTGCCATCTCCAACGGCCCAAGTCAAAATTTCAAACTTGTCAAACCCAGGGATTGTTAATGTTCCAGATCCAAGTATTTCTTTAAACACCGCAACGATGATTAAGACCAGACCATATCCAAATCCATTTCCTACACCATCCATAATGGAAGCCCAAGGTTTATTGCCCATGGCAAATGCCTCTAAACGTCCCATAATAATACAGTTGGTTATAATCAGTCCTACGAATACAGACAGTTGTTTCGAAACATCATACACATAAGCTTTCAAAACTTGATCTACAATGATTACTAGCGATGCTACAATTACCAATTGAACGATAATTCTAATTCTTGGAGGAATAGCATTTCTTAGTAACGAAACAATTAAGTTCCCCAAAACTAATACTGCCATTACGGCTATAGACATCACAATCGCATTGTCTAGTTGAACTGTTACCGCAAGTGCTGAACAAATACCTAATACTTGAATAGTAACCGGGTTGTTTTCGCTAAGCGGATCAGTAATCAGCTTTTTATTCTTCTTAGAGAATAACGGCTCTTTTTCTTTTACTTCTGCCATGTCTCTTATTTTTTAAATTCTTCAGGGTTAGCATCAAAAAACTTGTGATAAACACCGAAAGATCGTTTTAACATTTCTGCTACACCGGCTCCGGTAAAAGTTGCACCACTGATCCCATCCACTTCATGAATTCCTAATTCATTTCCAGGTTTGTTAACTCTAAGTTCAACTGGCACATTTTCATCGTTTCGAACTCGTTTCCCGATAAATTGCTTTTGAAACCAGTCTTCAGTTACTTTAGACCCTAAACCTGGTGTCTCCGCTGCGTGATCGAATACAGAACCGTTAATTGTAGCACAATCGGAATTCAATCCAACATACCCCCAAACATCATCCCATAATCCAGTACCAACAGCCGGAATCACGTAAAACGTAGAATCTCCCTTTTCACAAACAAAAAACGGATAGTGAATACGATCTTCTTTTGCCAATCCTTTGGCTAAAGCCTCTTTATCACCTTTAAATTTCTTCAATACTTTCTTTCCGTAGAGTTTATATTCTTTACGAAGATCAATATTGAATGCATCCATCTTATTGTTACTTCTAACTACACTATCAGCAGGTAAATCACTTAAGACATTTCCACCATAATCAAGTGTTATTCTTCTTGTAACATATTTATAGAAGATCTCCTGTGCTTTAGGTCGATCTAGCTTTCCGCCTTCTGCGATTTCTTCAAAACTCACTCCCATTGCCTGAAGGATGTTTTGTTTCTTCTCATTTTCACGATTCGCCTTAATAGCTGGTTTCATTGACTCTGCAACAAAAGCCAGCAAACCGCCAATCACCACTACCATAACAATAGCGAAGATGACCGTATACGCGTTACTTTCTTTATTCATCGCCATAATTACGCAGTTTTAACTCTACTGAGTCTTCGTTTAACATTCGATTGAACTACCATGTGATCTATTAACGGAGCACAGACATTAGCAATTAATATCGCCAGCATGACCCCTTCCGGATAGGCCGGATTCAGAATCCTTATCAGGATTGCCAAGACTCCACCTAAGAAACCATATATGTATTTTCCAGCACTGGTTTGACAGCCTGTTACCGGATCGGTTATCATAAATACCATACCGAACATGAATCCTCCAATACACAATTGGTGGAATGGATCTAGATCGAAATAAGGATTTCCACCAATCATAAATAACGTTCCTGCCATGGCTAAACCACCGACAAAGAATGACAACATTATTTTCCAATTCGCTATTCCAGTCATTAATAATAGACCTGCACCAATTAAACATGCTAACGCTGATGTTTCACCAACAGACCCTGGTATTAACCCTAAGAACGAGCTACTAAGATCAAATGATCCGCCTGTAGCAAACTGATTCGTTACTGCTTCTAATTGCAATGTGTCTGTCATTTCCCACGTGGATGCTAACTCTCCCATCGGTGTAGCACCGGAAACTCCATCCATATATAATTGAGGGGCATTTGCAAGTGCTTCTGGCACTGCTTCTCCATTCGCTTCCAATGCCTTAACAGCAGAAGTATTAGTTTTCATTTCTTCATAGCCAGCAATCCAAACCTTGTCTCCAGACATTTTAGTTGGATATGCAAAGAATAAAAATGCTCTGGCCGTTAAAGCAACGTTCATAATGTTCATTCCCGTTCCACCAAATACTTCTTTTCCAATAAGAACGGCAAATGCTGTAGCTGCTGCTACCATCCAAAGTGGAGTATCAATTGGCATGATCAATGGAATAAGCATTCCTGAGACCAAGAATCCCTCTGCCACGGCATGTTGATTCCTAATGGCGAAAATGAACTCTACCCCAAGTCCAACTCCATAAGACACTATTATCAGTGGTAAAACCAATAATGCACCTTTTGAGAAACAATCCCAAATAGAAGCATCCCAAACTCCTTCAACCAATAAACTTTGGTACCCAGTATTGTACATACCGAATAATAAACATGGTCCAAGTGCCATGATCACAATCATCATGGTTCTCTTTAAGTCAATAGCATCTCTAATGTGAGCCCCAGACTTAGTCACCTTATTAGGTGTAAACATTAGCGTATCAAATGAATCCGTTAACGGCCAAAACTTTTTAATTTTTGGCTTAGACTCAATTGTATGCTCAACGTTGTCGAATATTTTCCTTAAAAATTTCATCGCTTTGCAGTTATAAACACTCCTCCTTAATTACGTCTAGCCCATCTCTTACGATTTGCTGAACATTGATTTTAGAGGTACAAACAAATTCACATAGCGCGAAATCTTCTGGCGCTACTTCATAAATACCTAATTGCTCCATCTTATCAATATCATTAGCCAAAATAGCTTTGATCAGATAAACTGGTAAAATATCGAATGGGAATACTTTCTCGTATTGCTCGCTAACAACATATGCTCGTTGCTCGCCATTTAAGTTTGTATCTAAATCCCACTTTCTAGAAGGTGCACTCAACATCGTTGGATATGACATCGAATTTGAAAATCGATTAAATCCAATCGATAACCACCCTTTAGTTAAAAAGAACTTGTGATGATCTCCTTCTGGAATTACAGATACATGATGATCGTAATATCCAAGCGTTCCTTCCATACCTTGGTTAGATCCAGTCAAAACATTTCCGGATATAACTCTAGCACCTTCTTCTTCAATATTACCCTCAACTATTGAAGCCATAGAAGCTCCGATTTTAGTTTTGTAATACTTAGGACTTGAAACTTTAGAACCAGTTAAAGCAACAATTCTAGTTGGATCAAACTTACCAGTAAGGAAATACTTACCAATAGTGATTACATCCATTGCATTAACAGTCCAAACAACTTCTCCTTTATTAATAGGATCAATGTGATGAATCTGAACCCCTACGTTTCCACATGGGTGAAGACCTCCAAAAAGGTTCTTTTCTACATTCTCACATTTTTCAAAAGCCGTTGATTGCTTCTTTTCTCCTCGAATGTTTAAATGAAGTTTTCCTTCAGTCAACATAGATAATGCGTTCATTCCCGTTTGGAATGCCTTTTCATTATCACGAAGTAAGAATGAATAATCTGGAGCTAAAGGATGAGAATCAAAGGCAGAAACAACAATCATTTTAGGGCTATCCTCAGGATTAGCAACCACATCGACCGGTCTCATTTTAATAAATGGCCATAATCCTGCTGCACACATAGCATCGGTTACACCCTCTTTCGATAAGGTTAACGGATCTGCTGCATCATGCTGCTCTGAACTATCTGCTCCATCAGGCTTGATTCTTACTTCAAGTATTTTTCTTCGTTCTCCTCGGATTATTTCAGTGATTTCACCACTTACTGGGGAGACATACTTGATTTTCTCATTGTATTTATCGTAAAAAAGCACCGAGCCTTCTTTTAATTTATGGCCTTCTTTACCCACTAGCTTAGGGGTAACTCCATGAAAGTCGGTTGGTTTTATTGCGTAAAAGTGTGCGTCCTTAGCACTGGCATGAACTTTGTCTGCTTCTCCTTGCAATGAAATCTTTAAGCCTTTACGAATTTTAACGGCTTGAGACATAATTTATCGTTAGTTTAAAACTGTTTCCCGATTAGCTTCGGGACAGCCGTAAAATTATAAATTTGTGCTTATGATTGCTCTAAATGTGCGTCATTAAGAAAGTAAAAATCTAATTTAGAATTATTCTAAATAAAGGCCGTTTATGTATATCATGAAAAGTTTGTTATTCGTCTTGCTTTGTTTCTGTTTTGTCGATGGAAGTGCCCAAAAAAAGGACCGTAAAAAAAAGGACAAAAACCGCGAACAAGTTGAAGAAGCCTATTTTGACGAAAACACCATTCGTTATGACAATTTTGTCTACAAAGACTACATCAAAACGGTGACTTTATATAGGCCAGGACTAGCTATATCTAGCACTATTCTTGCTTTAAACGGAAAAGACCGATTACTTCTGGGCTTTGATGATTTAAGCGGAGATATTAAAGATTACAACTACACCGTTTTTCATTGCTCTAGTGATTGGGAGCCCTCGGACATGATGGAAACAGAATATTTAAGTGGGTTTTATGACAATTATATTTCAGACTATGAATTTTCATTCAACACTTTGCAGAAGTACATTCATTATGAATTCACTTTCCCGAACGAAGATGTTAGCATTACAAAATCAGGTAACTATGTGCTATATGTTTTTGAAGACAATGATCAGGAGAAGCCGATTCTCACTAAAAGATTCAGCGTTACGGAAAACGGAATTAACATTATTCCAAACCTAAAGCGAGCAAGTAAAATTGACGATCGAGATTATCGTCAAGAAATTGATTTCAATTTAGTTTACGGGACTGTAGCTGTTACCAACCCTTACTCCAACATAAAAGTGTACGTTCAGCAAAACGGCAGAATAGACAATATGATTACTGGATTAAAACCGGTTTTTGTAAAAGACCGAGAGCTCGTATATGATTTTGATGAAGCAAATGTTTTTGATGGTAATAACGAGTTTAGATTTTTCGATTTTAAGAGTTTTAATTACCAAAGTATCAATGTACAGAAGTATGATAAAAACGACTCTACCAATCTCATTTACTTAAAAATGGATACGAAGAGAACTTATAAGAACTACTACAGCACCAACGAATTAAACGGTAAATATGTAATTGATCGAGAAAACGCAAATGACCCGGACGTTGATTCTGACTATGGGTTCGTGCACTTTCAACTTAAATATTTTGAACCAATTCAAGGAGGTGATTTATATGCCTTTGGTGCTTTTTCTGACTGGAAGTTTAAAGAAGAATTTAAAATGGTCTTTAATGAAGACAAGGGGATCTACGAAGTAAACGCTTATTTGAAGCAAGGTTATTACAACTATCAATATGTGTTATTGAGTGATAATAAGAAGGTTGGAGACGTTAGTTTTATTGAAGGAACTCACTTTGAAACAGAAAACGATTATACCATCTATGTCTATTACGCAGATCCGTCCGAACGATATGAGCGTCTTATTGGCGTTAAGGAGTTCAATTCGATAAAGGGTCGATAAGTGCATAAGTCTGGTCGAAAAGCTTGGAAACGTGACGAATAATTGCTTATTATTGTTATATGGTCACAGATGTACATCAAGGAATTATGATTAGTGTTAGCACTGATTACCGTGATGATTATTCTATTCCAGGCCAAAACCACTACCTATTCTCCTATAACATCAGTATCAAAAACACGAATGATTTCCCAGTTCAATTATTGAGAAGACATTGGTATATCAAGGATTCGGTTGGTGAGAACAGGGAAGTTGAAGGAGAAGGCATTGTTGGAGAGCAACCATTGCTATACCCAGGAGAGTCACACACGTACCAATCAGCTTGCAACTTAAAAACTGATTTTGGTGCAATGAAGGGGACTTACCTTTTTAAAAATATGGAAACGGAAGACTACTTCAACGCTAGAATTCCTGAATTTCAGATGAGCGTTCCTCATCGAATGAACTAAGCCAACCGTAGGCCCATTAGGGTAATATCATCTACTTGTCGATAATCTTGCTGCCAATCAGCCAATGCTTTGATTAATATCTCTTGCTGTTCACTCATCTCAACATTATCAAAATTTTGAAGAATTGCATTCAAATTCTTCTTTAAAAACTTCTTCCCTTTCTTCCCACCAAATTGGTCTTGATAGCCATCCGTCCTCAAGTAAACAGTGTCACCAGAAGAATATGTTAAGTCTTGAGTTTGAAATTCAAAATCAAAGCTAGTACTTCCACCAATTGCGACTTTATCAACTTTATGTTCAACAATAACTCCTCTATTAAGCATCAACAGCGAATTAAAAGCTCCTGAGAACTTAAACGATGATTTAGGTTTATTGTATTTGCATAAAAGGATGTCCATTCCATCACTAATCTGGAACTTATCCCCTTTCTTTTTTAACTTTTTTAGAACCTCTTTATTAACCATCGAAAGTATTTCGCCTGGATCCGAATTTCCTTGTTCAATGATAACTTGACTAATAGCATTATGACATAACATCGACACGAATGCTCCTGGCACCCCATGACCAGTACAGTCAGCAACAGCTACGAATTGGTCGTCTCCTCTTTTGAAATACCAATAAAAATCTCCAGACACAATGTCCCTTGGCTTAAACAGCATGAAATAGTCACCAAGCTGAGCCAGATCATGGTTTTCCGGAAGTATCGCTTGTTGAATTTGCTCTGCGTACTTAATACTATCCTGAACATCTGTATTGATTTGTTCGAGTTGGTCTTTCTGTTCCTCAATCTCGGATTTCTGATTTGTCAGCGTCACATTTACCGCCTTTTTTCTTTTGTTTCCTAACAACAGGACAACTCCTAAACAAGCCAGAACCAGCGCAACAATACTCACTCCTCCAATTATCAGGTTATTTGCAAAATGCTTTTCATCGCTAAGCGCAGCATCAATCGTTCTTAATTCATTGAGTTGGACTATTTCCTTGTCCTTGTTTTTAGCGTTGTACTTAGCCTCCAAATCCTCTACACTTCGCATGTGATTTTCTTGACTAATCAGCTGCTTTAATATGTACATGCTATCCCGGTAAAAGAAGGCATTTTCGAAATCATTTATCTTCTCATACGTCTCGTACAACGCTTGCACAGCATCGAACATTTCACTTTTAGCCTCAATCTCATCAGCAAGCGTTAAAGACTTTTGAAAATACAGAAGGGCCGATTCATAATCTTCAAATCCTTCATAATAAAGTCCGATATTGTTTAGACTTTGGGCTTCTCCAATTCGATCTTTAAGCAGCTGTCTTACCCTTAATGCTTTTTGAAAATGCTCTAATGCTTTCTCTGGTTGTTCCAAGTAGTAATAAGCAATGGCAATGTTATTATGTCCGTTAGCAATTCCGGTTTTGTAATCTTTTGCTTCAAAGATTTTTAAGGCCTTTTTATAATAGACCATCATAGAATCAAATTGCGAAGTTTGGAGGTAATAAATACCGATACCATTTAAGATATTTCCATACGAATGACCCAACTCTCCAAGTTCATCAGAGATGCGCTTTGCCTCAAAATAGTAATGTCTGGCCTTAGCTGTATCATCAAGATTAAGATACATGTTCCCTTGATTCATCATCGGAATAGTACTCTCAATCAGCATATCATTCTCAAGGAACACATCCGTTGCATTTTGATACTCGGCAAGTCCCTCCACTATCATACCTTTTCGCTGATACGTATTCCCCAGCGCCACATGCGCATTACCGATTGCCTCTGGACCAAGATTATGCTCTTGCCTAATTTGCAAGGCTTTTTTAAGCTCAACAAGCGCACTTTCATATTTTCTATTGGACGAATAATAATCTGCTCGCAACATAAGCGCTGCCGCAATACCTTTATGATAGTTCGCCTTTACCGAAAGAGAATCAGCCAAGTCCGCATATTTTAATACTGAATCATTTGCTTCAGCTGCCTCATGAATTTTGGCAATTTCAATATAAGTCTCAATTAATTCGGTTCCCACCGGATGGTTATCCAGTTCTGAGTAAAGACTATCGAGCTTCTGCTCGTCAAGCGACCAAAAAGTACAGGTATACAAGGTTAGAAAAGCTAATAGGTAGAACTTCATACTTCGATTCCTAAAATACAAATATCATCCACTTGGTTAAAATCTTTTCTCCAATCATGAAATGCATCCAAAAACAGCTTTTCCTTTTCCTCTGGGTTTAGTCCAACCCCCTTTACAAAAAGCTCTTTCAATCTTCGTCTCATGAACTTCTTTCCTTTTGCCCCTCCAAATTGATCTTGATAACCGTCCGTTGTCATGTATATAGTATCTCCTTTATTCGCTATTAATTTTTGCGTTTTAAACTTGAAACTATCCGGAGTAGAACCCGCTATGGAATATCTATCTACGATATGTTCATGCAGTTCATTTCCGCTATAACAGTAGAGCGAATTCATTGCTCCCGCATAGGTTATTGATTCGTCTTCTTGGCAAATCATAACTATGTCCATACCATCTTTGGTTGAGCTACTTTCCGCCTTTAGACCCTTTTTAATTTCAATATTAGCTTTCGATAATATTTCTCCAGGATCAGTTGTTCCTTGGCTTACAATGTAATTCAGCACGTTAGAACACATGATAGATACGAACGCGCCCGGAACTCCGTGACCTGTGCAATCAGCAATTGCAATTAGCTTCTTTCCATCCACCTCCTTTGCCCAGTAGAAGTCACCTGAAACGATGTCTTTCGGCATGTAAAGCAAAAAGAAATCTCCAAGCATTTTCGATAAAACTTGATCCGTAGGCAAAATTGAATTCTGGATATCACTTGCATAACGTATGGAAGCCTTTATATCAGCATTTTGTTGTTCAATGTGTTTTTGTCTGATTGACAATTCGGCTTTACTAGCGGTCAATTGACTATTAGCTTCACGTGTTTTCTTATTTGTTACAAGCAGAAATACTCCCATGATCAGCAATACGATCACCGCAACAGAAACTCCGTACACCGTAACATCTTTCCAAAACAAACTCTCCTCCTGCTCCACGTTAATCAGCTTTTGACGCTCAATTTCCGCTAAATTCTTTTCGGTTTCGTACTTCTCTCTAATTTCACTGATTTCTTTCGTAACGCTGTTCGTTCTAACCGAGTCTTTTAAATGTGCTTTTGCCCTAGAATATTTAAACGCCTCTTCAAAATCTCCAACCTCGTTGTATGCTAGAATTAGCACTTCATACGTATCAAGGATGTGGTTTAAATTCCCGAGCTTCTCAGCAATCACTCTACTTTTTTCATTGTAGAAGATCATCCGATCCATCTGTTTCATATCCCGATATAATTCAGATAAATTATTATAGCAAGCTCCTAAATTTTCGTTGTCTTGGCGCGACAAATAAATCTTTTCCGCAGCTAAAAATAGTTCTTCAGCTTCCTTAAATTTTTTCTCCCGAATTTTAATTAGACCTATATTTAGTGAGCTTCCCGCAACTCCTACCGAATCATTCAACTCCAAATCAATAGCCATGGACTGCTCATAGTAAAAAGCCGCTGAATCATAGATTTTCTGAATATCAAAAATAATCCCAAGATTATTTAGACTGTAGGAAATACCAGGTTGATCGCCAGCTTCCGTATATAATCTTAATGCGCGTTTGTAGTTTTCATTAGCTTCTTTCCACAATTCTTGATAATCGTAATTTATCCCAAATTGATTGTAGACGGCAGCTTGTTTTACTTTATCGCCAATTTCATCAGCGATTCGCAACGCTTTTACGCAAAATTGAATCGACTCATCGTGCTCGGCAACTGATGTGAAAATTCGAGCTTTAAATAAAGCCAGTTTAAATTCCAATTTGGGAAAGTCTCTATTAGCAGCAATTAAAAGTGCTTTGTCAGCAGCATGATGAGCTAATTCTGTTTTCCCAACACGTTTTGCAAAAGCCGATTTAACATATAGAACTTCACATCGAAGTGAATCTGATAGATCTTTTTTAAGAAAAGCGTCTATTGAAACCATTGACGATTCAAATGTAGACTCTCGGCTATTAATGTTTAATTCAACCCACTCATCAACAAGAGACTGTCCATTAGACAAAGTTCCAATAAATAATAATGTGAGAAAAATCAGAATGCGCTGCACATCCCAAATATAAGGAAAGGTTGAAGCTTACTTAGGAAATTTCATTTGAAATTCCGAACGTCTATTTAAAGCATGTTCGGATTCTGTGCACGCGTCTTCATTGGTACAATTATTAACGTACTCAGTTGATCCTCTACTTTCTGTTCCAACTTGCTTAGATAGAACTCCTTTTGAAATTAAATAGTCTTTTACAGCACGACCTCTCTTATAAGCTAAGTGTAAATTGTATTTGGCACTACCTCGACAATCACAGAACGACTTTATATATACTCTAACTTTTCTGCTTGAGTTAAGTGATTTTGCAATTTTATCCAATTGCACTTTAGATTCTTGGGTCAGATCATATCCATTATAGCCAAAATAGATTTTCTCTACATCATAACCAGCGTAATCCATCCCAAGGTTATAATCTTTGTTTAAGTCTATCTTGTCTGGCAACTCTGATCCAGCTTTAATGTCGATGCTCTTCGGATAATATCCATCCTTTTCAAACTTCATGGTGTAAGCTGTGTTAGGCGAAAGCGCCAGATCAAATTTCCCATTAGCGTCAGAGAATACCGTAATTTTCTTTTCAGTGGTTTTGTTTATCAAGGTAACTTTAACCCGGTCTATCCCCTCACCAGTTTTATTGTCAGTAATAAGGCCCGTTGTCGGTTTTCCTGCAGGTTTCAGCTGAATATCAAGCAATTTACTTGAGTCCCAATTTTCACCAGTAAATATATTCTCAACGCCTTCCCAGCCATCTGTAGTTGCAACAATTTGATAGTTTTCGTTTTGATCTAGCACGAACTTGTACATTCCGTTCTCGTCCGTTGTAGTTGTTGCAATCAAATTACCATCATTATCATAAAGTTTCACTGTAGCTCCAGCAACCGGATTCCCATCTTTATCTCTAATAATTCCTTGAACATATGCTTTTGGCCGAAGGTTTATATCCGTGTCTTTGTCTGTATTCCATTTATCGTTCGTTACAATGTGAGCAGTCCCTTCAAGATCTTCACCTTCAGGTCCGCTTGCAGCTTTTTCAGCGATTACGTTGTAAGTCTTATTCTCTTCCAACACAAACTGATAATTCCCATTTTCATCCGTATAAGATTGAACTAACGCGTTTCTGTTTTCATCGTACAAAGTAATTTTTGTATTAGCCGAAGGTTTACCATCCATACCAAGCACCGTTCCTTGAACTGTATCGGTTGGAAGCAAAGTCATATCAACGTACTTGCTGCCGTCCCAATTTTCATCAATATTAATCTTCTGCTTCGCACCAAAACCATTTATGCTTGACACCAATTCATATTCACCCGGCTCTACATTGAACTTATAATATCCGTTTTCATCTGTTCTTGTTTGCCCAATTTCATTGCCATTTGCATCAAGTATCTTCACCAAAGCACCAGCTACTGGATTTCCATTAGCGTCTTTAATAATTCCTTGAACAAGTCCTTTAGCACCTAATTGAATATCTGTAGTTCCATTAGTGTCCCAATTATCATCAGTGACGATATGAGCAGAACCTTCTAAATTTCCTTTTTCTGCAAGCACATCGTACGTTGTGTTTTCTTCAAGTACAAACTGGTAATGCCCGTCCTCATCTGTCCATGATTGCACCAATAAGTTTCCTTGGTCATCATAAATCGAGATTTTGGTATTGGCAGCTGGCGAACCATCTTCGTTTAGCACTATTCCTTGCACCGTATCAGACAGTTCTAACTGCATGTCTATTGATTGCTGATCATCCCAATTTTCGTCTACTGTAATTTCACGTTTTACACCGTGCCCATCCGTACTGGCAACAAGCGTATATTTACCAAGCGGCACATCCAGCTCATAATGACCATTCGCATCGGTTTTAGCCTGACCAACTTCGATTCCGTTCTCGTCTAAAATTTTAACCAAGGCACCAGAAATCGGGTTTCCATTTTCGTCAGTGATAATTCCTTGTACCAACTCCATCGGAAGCAGAACAATATCTGTTTCTTTGTTCGTATCCCAGTCGTCATTTGTTACGATTTGGGTATCACCCATAAATCCTTTTGTTTTTGCTATGATGTTATACGATTTGTCTTCTTCCAAAGCGAACTGATACTTCCCATCTTTATCAGTTTTAGACTGAACTAATAAATTTCCTTGGTCATCATATATTGAGATTTCAACTCCAGAAGCGCTTGAACCATCTTGTTTTTTTACGGTTCCTTGAACTGTATCTGTTGGGAGTAGATTTAAATCTACCAGTTTGGTGCTATCCCAATTATCATCAATTTCAATTTCAAGTGATGCAGCATTTCCATTAGTTGTTGCCACTACTTGGTACTTTTCACCTGGATCCACATCAAATAAATACTTCCCTTCTTCATCCGTCCTCATCTGAGCGATTTCGACTCCATTCTCATCTAGTAACTTGACCAACGCTCCTGCCGAAATAGAACCGTCCTGATTCCTAACAATTCCCTGAACATAAGAATCGTCCAACTTAAGATCAAATGCAAACATATCATCATCCCCAAATCCATCATGATATCTATTCGAAACAACTATTCCTTTATCCGGATTTTCTTTGTCAAATAAAATTCCGATGTCATCAGCTTCAGAGTTTAAAGGCTTTGGTAAGATCTCTCTTGATTTCGCTTCTGCACCAACCACGATAACCTTGAACAAATCCAACTCTCCAAAACCAATGTGTCCATTAGATGCAAAGTATAAAGTGCCATCATTTTCGAGGGAAGGAAAAAGCTCATCACCAACGGTATTTACTTCATCGCCTAAGTTGATCGGTTCTGCCCAACTACCATCTTCTAATTTAGTGGTATAGTATAAGTCTGACCCCCCTTTTCCTCCTGGACGATCTGAAGAGAAATACATTTTCGTCCCATCCTCAGATAAGGTAGGGTGGCCTGAACCATCCTCGTTATGCATTTTCTTAATCTTAACTTTCTCAACATCAATTAAAGTGTGATTTTCCAAGTCAAGCTTGGCTTTAAACAATCTGGGATGACTTCTTGCATCTGGTTTCCATGCATTAACAACATCAATTTTTGTGAAATAAATTTCTCCTGTGGATCGATCAAAATCAAAATCACCAATATGGAAATGTTCATCTTCAGCTATTAATACTGGATCTCCATAAACACCATCCACAATCGGCATATAATAAAGTTCACCCAAAGGTCTTTCTGCTGAGCCATACTCCAATTGACTCATGTCAATATCATCGTCTCCGTAATCTATATGTGGCCTTTTATTATCCTCATCGAATTTAACTTCATCGCAAAACAAAATACCTTCTTTATAATATCGAGGACAAAACTCAGACAAACCACTATTGACTTTATCAATATTACTGACCTTATATCTTGGAATTTCATCATTAGCGCTTTTCTGAAACTCAAGTTCCCTTAGGCTAAGCTTGTTGAAATAATCGGTTGAATCGTAATCGTTGTACTTAATGAACCAGGGCTTAGCTTCATCGTATTTGGCATTATTCTTCAGGCAAATTCCGTAGAAATGAAAATTAATCGGATTAACATTTTCTTGAACAACTACTTTTGCCAATTCAGGCTCAGCACTTATGTAATCATGAATTCTAAGAAAACAGTAGGCATACTTAGTTTGATTCTCATCATCTAATTCTCCAGCCTTTTGGTAATACTTGATTGCTTCTCGGTATTCAAAATTATCGAAAAGGTCGTTTGCTTCCTGCAATTGACCAAAAGCCAGCCCAGAAACAACAGACAATAAAAAGAAGAGAAGAGATTTAATCTTCATAGTTAATTTTCGCTTGCTTTAAGTAGAATCAGGTTCCTTTTGAATAAGAAGAATAAATACGGTTTCTCTTGTGCCAAGGAGCTTTCCCACTACCTCCTTTAAACAACTTCACCCCAACAAATACCTCGTGCGATCCAGAACTATAATTTTGTATATCAGACAACGTATAATCATAGGCATAACCTACAGATAATGCTCCTAGGTCAAATCCAAGCATTGCTACTACCGCATCGTCAGTTCTATATGAAACGCCTAACCAATATTTATCTTTAAGAACGAATCTTGTATTAACATCTAATTGAAAAGGAGAATTCATCATGTATCTGAACAATACAGACGGCTCAATTTTAAAAGACTCACTAACCGCAAATTTATAACCTGCATTCGCGTAAATCGCTCTATCCAGCGTATTGGTTACAGGAGTTGTAATGTCAAACAAATCATTTTTACTTTCCAATAGGTTGAATCCAGAGACACCGATAAAATGCTTCTCGCCATACCAATAAAGTCCGAATGAGAAATCCGGGATTAATTCATTGTTGGTTTGATTCATTATCGCAATATCATTCGGGTTTTCAGTAATCAACTGATCTCTATTTAAGATAAACTGAGTCAGGTGCGCTGAAAGTCCAAAAGACAATTTAGAATTATCACCAGTATTGATATGGTAACTATAAGCTGCGCTCATTCCTGTTCTTCTCGTAGGACCAGAAACATCATTGTAGACGTTTAACCCAGCACCCATTGAAGCACCTAAGAAAGTATGTGCAGATAATGTTTGAGTTACCGGTGCATCTTTCATTCCTGCCCACTGTCGTCTGAAGCTCATCCCTATTTTAGAATAATCTTCCGATCCAGCCACTGCGGGATTAATTACGAAATCATTGAACATATATTGACTGTACATGGAAATTTGTTGTCCCCACATAGTACTTGTCATTGCGGCAATAACCGCTAGTATTAAAACCTTTTTCATATCTATAATGTATTAGGCAAAATTATCTTACGATGGTGATCGGTCCATTCTGATCAACAGTGCTATCCAATTGAAGAATGTAGTAGTATGTTCCAGCAGGTAATTCTGAACCATTGTACATCCCGTCCCATTGAATAATGGCGTCTTTACTCTCATAAACTAGTTTCCCCCATTTAGAGAAAATCTGTAAGCTAATAGAAGAGTAAGTTGTAAAGTCTAAATTCCAAGTATCGTTCATTCCATCACCGTTTGGCGTAAATGAATTTGGAACTTCAACACATTGTAAATTATCTACTACCGTAATTCCAGCAACAGAAGCGACACAATCGCTACCGTCTGAAACCACAACGCTGTAGACTCCTGCAGGAGCATAGTTGTATGGATTACCGTTTGTTCCATCACTCCATGTATAAGTATAGAATCCTGAACCACCAGTAGCAGACACATTGATTGCTACTCCACCTTCATCACATGTTCCTACAACTACATTAGCCGCTGCACCCAAAGAACTTGCTTGGATTGTGATGTCCTCAGAAAGAACCGAGACACATCCATTAGTTGAAGTGTAAGTATATGTAATCGTATGAGATCCAAGACCTGCAATGATCGGATCAAAGACGTTGGCGGTTACTCCAGTTCCTGTATAAGTACCTCCAGTTGGAATTCCATTTGTTAATTCAAACGGAGCAGAAGTTCCACACAGTGTATCAAAGGCTACGAGATAAGCATCAACATCTAGCACATTAATCAGAATACTAGCACATGTTGTATTTCCACAAGTACCACCTTCCGCTCTAACATAATAGGCCGAAGTTGAACCAGGTATAACCGTTATTGATGCACCTGAACCAACAGATGTACCTCCACAACTATTTGCATACCATTCCCAAGTCGCTCCGGTCACCAATGAACCTCCTACAACAGAAAGCGTTGTAGAGTCACCAGGACAGAAGTTGTTATTTGAAGATGATATTGAAACAGGTGCTACTGAACCGTTTTGAACATTTACCATAACTGTGTCACAAAGACTTGCTCCACAAGTTCCTACTGATCTTACATAATATATAGTACTTGCCGTTGGCATTACATCCAATGTATCTCCTACACCAACAGTAACTGCTCCGCAAGCTCCCGTATACCATACCCAAGTGTAACCTGAAGGGAGTACCGGTCCTGTTACATAAACCTGAGCAGTATCTCCAGGGCAAATATTGTTTCCAATTACGTCCGCAGATGTTGGACTTAACCCAGTATTATCAAGTGCCGTTACCGTAACCGTATCAGTGCTAGAAGGACAAGCACCATTACTTGTTGTCCAAACAAAATCTGTTGGAGTAGCAAAAGTAAGTCCTGAAATAGTTGAATTATTAGCGGTTGGAGTATCAGCATTTCCTGGTCCTGCTGCTGTAGTCCAAAGTCCAGAACCAACAGTTGGTGAATTTCCTGATAAAGCGCCCGTTGTGCCGCAAACCGTGAAATCTGCACCAGCACTTGCTACCGATGGCAATTGATCTACTGTAATAGTAATTGACACACAAACAGAAGGAGCACATGCCCCGCCTTCAGCTCTTACAAAATAATCTGTAGTGCCCGTTGGAATAATTCCAGTAATTGGACTTCCGGTTCCGATTGGAGCACCAACGCCACAACCACCTTCATACCACACCCAGTTTGCACCAGTTGCAGGAGTTCCACCTACTTGACTTAAATCTATACTTCCTCCAACACAAAAGTTATTTGCAGTAGTATTAATACTTGTTGGGATTACGTGTCCAGGACTAATTGTTATAGCAACGGTATCACGCTCAGCTGCACATGGTCCGTTGGTAACAACCCATTCAAATTCATTTAGTCCGATAGCTAAACCTGAAATGGTCGTATTGTTTTGTAGGTCATTCGTAAATGCTCCTGATCCAGAAACAACAAACCATTGACCAGATCCAATAGCCGGAGAAGTAGCATACATAGTCAATCCAGTTGCTGAACAAATAACAGAATCAATACCAGCATCGGAAATAGATGGCACATCAAACACAATTAAGTCAACTGTATCCACAGTTGGAGGGCAACATGCTCCATTGTCGATTGTCCATTCAAATAAGTTACTCCCTAAAACAAGACCTGAAACCGTTGAATTTGCAACCGCTGGAAAATCAACAGTGGCAGCACCTAAAGACACCCAGTTTCCAACTCCTACTGCAGGAACGTTACCTGCAAGCGTTCCAGTAGTGGAACTAATACATAGGTTTTGATCTATTCCTGCATTTGCAGAATCTGGTGATAAAGGGGTAATAAATACGAAGTCAGTATAGATGTTCCCGTTATAATCAACAGTAAACCTTCCAGAGTTTTGATATTGAGTTATAACACTCGCACCAGTCACGTTCTGAGGAGAAGCAGTTGCTCCAAAATCCCAAGTGTTAGATGCAACAGCAGTAAAGGTTACATCGTTAAATGAGCAAATTTCGTTATCCCAAGTTATAACTGGAAGTGCAGATAAATTATCAGAAATATCGTTAGTCACGGGTGCAGTACCACCATCTTGTTGAAGTTGCACTGAAAGACCTGGAGATCCGTCTCCACCGTCTCCACCAGCTCCACCGATTCCACCGTCTCCACCGTCTCCACCGTTTCCGACTTCACCGCCTCCGCCTCCGCCTCCGCCAAGACCAGATCCAGCTGGACCACCACCGCCACCAGTACCACCAGTACCAGTTGCTCCTGCAGTTCCAGGACTTAAATCACAATCAATAAAATTGGCGTTCGCGCCATTATTAAATAAGTATACAGCAAAAGAAGATCCTGCCCCAGTTCCAGCAGTTCCAGCGGTTCCGCCTTCGCCTCCGCCACCACCGCCACCGCCACCGGCACCAGCTCCATCGTCACAAAATGTACAGCCTTGGCCTCCGCCACCGCCTCCGCCTTTTCCACCTGATCCTCCTTGACCGTCAGCGCCATTAGCGCCTGCGGCCGGAACAAAAAATCCTGCTACAAATGAAGAAACTCCGTTTGCTCCTGGCGCTCCTGGTGTTCCTGCAGCTCCGTTGGCTCCATTGGCTCCGTCTCCGCCTGGATCGCCTCCACCGCCACCACCACCGCCACCGGTAGTTGCTCCTGCACCAAATTTAGCTCCACCGTTTCCGCCAGAACCTCCATTATTTCCTTCTTCGCCACCTGAAGCACCACCGCCTCCTGCGCCTCCATCTCTTAGTAAACCTGCATTTTGACCAGCAGTTCCATTCTGACCCGCAGAACAGCATCCACCTGGATTATTTCCTCCTGGACCTCCCGTAGTTGCAGTTCCGGATGACCCTCCGTTTCCTCCAACTCCACCTGGACCAGAAGCTGCTTCATCATCAATATCTCCGTTAGCGCCAATTGTTCCATTTGCTCCACCTACACCGTTCGTTCCACCAACACCACCGACTCCAGCAGCTCCAGCACCTGGAAGCACTTGGACTCTAGTGAATGTATAGTTATTACAACTTGAAAGGTGAACACCATATGTAGACATCCCAGAGTTTGTTGCTGCGGCTGTTGACACTGTAATATCTTGTAATCTGAAGTTATTAGTTCCACTAGAATAAATGGCTACTAATCGTTCTTGTCCAGCTGCTCCTTCTGGATTTAAATTTGATCTAAAAATAGTTGTTGCTCCAGCTAAACTACTCTTGGCCCATCCTGATGCATCATCGAAACCACCTTCAATTGTAACACCCGTTGGGATCGTGATAATTGGATTATCTATCGTATAAGTACCCTGAGCTAATTTTACTACGTCTCCCGAAACAGCAATTACCAAAGCATTACTTAGCGAAGTTGGATCTATTTGACTTCCTACCCCAAAACCAGTTGTTGTAACATATATCTCGTTACATTGAGCATGGGCAAATTGAAATGATAGAATGGTTAATAGAAATACAAATGACGTACGTTTAAAGGCGTTCATACGACCTTTCTTAGAGGAATTCATCATGGAGCGTTCAATAAAATAACAGTATCTAATTAGGCGGATACTATCAAGGTTAGTTGTAAGTAGTTGGTAAATTTAACCTAAAATCACAAAATCAAACAAAACTATTCGCAATTTTTTAGTTTACTATTCCTGTTTCTAGCTTTATCAATTCACTTTTATTCAACAAATACAGTGAGTCTAAAGGCTTATAAGGAGTGTCTTTAAAGTCAAGTACATAGTCAGCTTGACCAAAATCAGAATACGGAGATTCAAGTAAATTATAGTTCGGATCTATTAATAATTCAATCTCCCTATTATTTAAGCTTTTCCAGATTTCAGCATATATCTTCAACTCATTCTTCAATCCGTTATCCTGCATCATTTTTTGAATGTGAAAAGCAAATCTTTTTATTTGTTTAGGGGTCCTTATTAACCTTTTGAATTGTCGATTATTCACGTAGTTTTCATCGTAAAGTTCCAAATATTGGTCAATACCTTCTTCCTCTATAACAATTCTAAACCGGGCAGCTTCATCCCTATCCTGTAATAACATTCGCCATGAGAACCTGTGCCCAGCGCCATTCCAAGAAGCATTTCCTGAATACACAAATGGTCTTAGCGGATAAAGCGATTGATACAAAACAAACGACACTAATAAAACAAGAAAGACTGGTTTCCAGACTCCTCTCTTCCCACGGTAACCGATATGCTTAATCGGCATTTCCACTTCAGATTTAGGCTTCTTATTTAATGCGGCTTTGATCACGTTAATCCAATCTTGTGGCCAACTAGGATTAAAGTATAATACTACGACTGCAAGCCCGAAAAATGGGAACATTCCAATATTTAGCAAGAAGAAGTTAGTCATGTGGAACAGCAACGAAAGAGCAACTCCTACATACTTTAATTTTTTACTCTTAGCTGATAAAATGAACACTATAAATAAGTCATATAATATTCCGAAATACGAGATGAAATAAATGGAAAACTCGCTAGACAGTATTTCGTTCAGCCATTCATACTGTGTCCAGTTTTGGGCCCAAATTCTTACAGGATAACCATTTAGCCAATCGTAATTTATTTTAACAATACCGGCAAAAACATATAAAACCAATATCTGAAACTTCAATGTATGCAGTTGCCATTTTGGCACCATTATCTGTTTTTTATTACTCGTAAACCATCGCCTTAGAGAAAACCATTGATTACAATTAGAGAAACACAGAACAAATGCAACCAGGGAGAACAAGTACATATGGTTGTTGTAATGACCTATATCCAATAAGAAAATATAAGTCCATGTCAAGAATACTGTAACAATGGCTACACGGTAAAATAGCCCAAGAATAACAAGTATACATGCAAAATAAAAGACTTTGAATAGAACCGATAAGTTCTCCGGACTCATAATCTTAACCCAATGGAAGTAATCATAAGTCATCCTAAAATCCGACTGCGTCAAGGAATCAACTATATAGGACTCAAGCAAAGTCCCTTCTATCAAAATTATAAATCCAAATAAAATTCTAAATAGCGCTAAAGAACCCGGATGAATCGGTTCATATAATTGGCTTATTTTTAACTTTAAATTCACTTGTCGCGATTGAATTTGATCCGTAAATATTAAAAATATAACGATGCGCTACCTCTTGATCTTAACACTACTTGTTTTTTCAACCCAATTTTATTGGTCACAAACCAACTTTTCTGAGGTTAGTCAATCTATAGGCATTGACTTCATGAATAGAAGCCAAATGAAAATGGGCGGTGGAGTTGCCGTTTTGGATTACGACAATGATGGTTGGGAAGATTTATTTGTAACCGGAGGACTGTCGAGAAATGGTCTATTTCGAAATAATGGAGATGGTACCTTCTCAGAACCATTAGCTGCTGGTCTTTTCGCGGATAGCGCTCAATCCATGGGAGTGGTAACCGGTGACATTGATAATGATGGATACCGCGAAATTTTTATCACGACAGCGTTTGATGAGGAAAACATACTGTATTACAACAACGGAGATGGCACATTCACTGACATTACAGTCGCTTCAGGAGTTCTTCCATTGGTTGACTCTATGTGGAGTACTTCAGCAGCATTCGGAGATGTAAATAATGACGGATTTTTGGATTTATACGTAATAAATTATGTTGATTCTGCTGGGGTTCTTGAAGATACTGCCGGAAATGCAATTGGCTACAGTCATATCTGCTTTGCCAATTCTTTATATATCAATAATGGAAATTTAACTTTTACTGAAGCCAGTGTGGCGATGGGAGTTGATGATGCTGGTTGTGGTTTAGCCGTTGCTCTTACCGACTTCGACTCAGACAGAGATGTAGATATTTTGGTGGCAAATGATTTTGGAGAATGGGTTTTACCAAGTAGTCTATTTCAAAATGACATTGGAACTAGTGGAAATTTTACGGACATAAGTGTGGCTAGTGGTATGGATGCCCAAATGTACGGAATGGGAATAGCAATTGGTGATTATGACCAAGACATGGATCTGGATTATTATGTTACCAACATAGGTGCCCAAAGATTATTTTGTCAAGAAAGCCTTGGAGTTTTTGTTGACACGTCAGAATATGCCAATGTAAAGAATGAATTCATTGATACGACTTTGACCACAGGCTGGGGAACGGCTTTCTTCGATATGGACAATGACACTTATATTGATTTATTTGCTGCACATGGACACATTACGTTGGTTGATTTCTTTGAGAATACATTGCTGGATCCTGATAAGGCATTTTTAAATAATGGCGATGGAACGTTTACAGATGTTTCGGATCTGGTTGGTTTAAGTGATTCTGCTTTAGGAAGAGGGTTAAGTTATGCGGATTTTGATCAGGATGGAGATGTAGACCTCGTTATAAATCCAGTTCATTGGGATACACTTTCTGGCCAGCATGTCAATATTTATGACAATGTCCTTACCAACGGTAATAATTTCGCGCAAGTTTCACTTCAAGGAACCATTAGTAATAGAGATGCATTTGGAGCACAAATAGCAATGTACACTGATGGGAAAAGTTGGCTTCATGAGGTTAACGGAGGATCTAGCCACATGAGTCAAAATTCTTCTGTTGCACATTTTGGAATGGCAAACGCTGTAACGATTGATTCAATGATCATTTATTGGCCTAGCGGAATTATTGAGAAGAAGTATAATTATTCAATTAACAAAAGACATTCATTCATTGAGGGGTCAGGGAACAGCGTAGGATTCGAAGCAGCAGACGCAATTGAGTTTTCTGTTTATCCAAACCCAGCACAAAACAATCTTCAAATTAGAAGTACTCAGCCGTATGAAAGCTTACATATTATGAATATATCAGGTCAAGTAATCGAGCAGCACGCGTACGTTCAAGAATTAAATTTAAGTCACCTAGAAGGAGGCATTTATTTATTAAGATTTACTTCAAAAGAAGGAGTCCTATTTACAAAGAAAATTGTGAAACGATAATTCGTTCAAGAAGTCGTTCTTATTTATACTTTTGCGTTCACATCTTTAAACAAAATAAGTAATGTCAAAAGGAGTTTATATTGTTCCGTTTCCGGAAAACGAACCAGTTACACCATTCAGTAAAGGTTCTATAGAGCGAGAAAACCTACTTGCTAAATATCACGAAATGCATGGTCAAGAAATTGACATCCCAATGTACATTGGAGCTGAAGAGGTAAGAACTGATCAGAAAATGAGAATGTGTCCTCCACATGAGCACGCACACACGTTAGGTCATTTCAATTACGGTGACGCATCACATGTTACTGCCGCAATAGATAGCGCATTGGCTGCAAAAGACGAGTGGGCTGCTTTATCTTGGGAACACAGAGCAAGCATATTTTTGAAAGCTGCAGACTTGTTAGCAGGTCCTTTTAGAGATGAAATGAATGCCGCTACCATGTTGGCGCAATCTAAAAACGTATTTCAAGCTGAAATTGACGCAGCTTGTGAATTAATTGATTTCTTCAAATTTAATGCAGCTTATATGCAGCAAGTTTATGAAGAGCAACCTGGTTCAAATCCAGGAATGTGGAATAGATTAGAATATAGACCCTTAGAAGGTTTTGTTTTTTGCATTACTCCGTTCAACTTTACTTCTATATGCGCAAATCTACCTGCTGTTGCTGCAATGATGGGCAACGTATGTGTATGGAAACCGGCTGAAACGCAAGTTTACTCAGCGCAAGTAATTATGAAATTATTCAAAGCAGCTGGTCTTCCTGATGGTGTAATCAATATGATTACCGTTGATGGTCCAACCGCAGGTGATGTTATTTTCAAGCATAGAGATTTTGCAGCTTTACACTTTACAGGATCAACAGGAGTTTTCAGACATCTTTGGAAGGAAATTGGAAACAACATCGAAAAGTATAGATCATACCCAAGAATTGTTGGGGAGACAGGTGGAAAAGACTTTATTGTAGCTCACGCTTCTGCTCCAGCCGCGGAGGTGGCAACTGCTATCGCTAGAGGATCTTTTGAATATCAAGGACAGAAATGTTCCGCAGCTTCGAGAGCATACTTACCAAGCAGCACTTGGAACGAAGTCAAGGCAATCTTGGTTGATCAAGTTAACTCTATGAAAATGGGTTCTCCTGAAGACACCTCAAATTTTGTAAATGCGGTAATCGATGAAAGAGCATTTGATAAAATTGCTGGATACATTGACTTTATTAAAGAACAGTCGGACGCTGAAATTATTTGTGGTGGTGGCTATGACAAATCAGTTGGATACTATATAGAGCCTACTGTAGTAGTTACATCCAATCCAAAATTCAGAACGCTTTGCGAGGAGATTTTTGGCCCAGTAATTACAATTTATGTTTATGAAGATAAAGATTGGGAAGCAACGTTAGATTTAGTTGATTCTACATCTGATTACGCGTTAACTGGAGCAGTTCTTTCAACCGACAGATATGCGATTGATTTTGCAATGAAGAAATTGGAAAATGCAGCAGGAAACTTCTATATCAACGACAAGCCAACTGGTGCCGTAGTTGGACAACAACCGTTTGGTGGTGCTAGAGGATCTGGAACAAATGATAAGGCTGGATCTTACATGAACTTACTTCGTTGGACTTCGGCAAGAACAATAAAGGAAACATTCGTTCCTGCAACGGATTATAAATATCCATTCTTAGACTAAACCTTTTATCAGCTAAGCCGTTATAATTAAAACGGCTTAGCTGAATTTATGTCTCAAAGTGTTCCAATATTGCTCTACGATGGTGTTTGCAATCTATGCAACAAGTCGGTTCAACGAGTGATAAAGCATGAGAAACGGCCGCTCATGAAATTTGCTTCTCTTCAAAGTGATTTTGGGCAAGAACAATTACGAAATTTCGGCAAAAATCCATTGGAACTTAATTCGCTGGTTCTAATTCAAAATGGAAAAATCTACAAAAAATCCAGAGCCGTATTTAAAGTTGCAGCAGGAATGAAGTTTCCCTACCCGTTGATTTATTTCTTTTGGCCCATCCCCTTTTTCATTAGAGATTGGGTTTATATTTTAATTGCCAATAATCGATATAAGTGGTATGGAAAACAAGACCAATGTTGGTTACCCACGGAGGATCTAAAAAGCCGCTTTATTAGCTAGCCCAATTTTCTTGCGCGCTCATCCATTTTTCTTTTTAATTCAATTGGTCGTTTAAGTGTCTTAATCCTAATTGAATAGGCTTATCTTTACTTAACTACTAACCATAGATCATGAGTCGAAGCCTTACTTTTTTATTTTTAGTTCTAGCCACATTCGCGTGCATTACAGCGCCCGCACAATTTTCAAGCTGGGATAAGTTCACAGTAAATCCAACCGATCGAATTGAAGATTTCTTTGAAAACAACAAGGATCATTTTCAAATTGCAGCGGGTTCAGAAATGGTTTTAGTTAAGCAAGAAGTTGATAAGTTAGGCATGTCGCATACCACTTGGCAACAGCACTATCAAAATTTACCGGTAGAAAATGCCATTTACAAGCTACATAAGCTGGGAACCAACGTAAAAGGCAACGGAATCATCTACAAGCAAATTAATGCAAATGAGGAAGCCGCTATAAGTAGCAAAGAATCAATTGAATTGGCTATCCAACAAGTTAACGCTTCAAAATACGCTTGGCAAAATACAGCAACAGAAGTATTATTAAAACGAATTAAGAAAGACCGAACCGCAACCAACTACCCTCAACCTAAATTAACTGTACTTCCTATGGGCAAAGAATTTAAACTGGTCTGGAAAATGGTGATATTCGCTACTGAACCTCACTCCCAGCTTCAAATGTTTGTAGATGCAGGTTCTGGTGAAATACTAAATCAGTATGAGTTATCCTGTACAACTGAATCTGTAGGTTCAGGAAAAACGAAATACAGCGGTACCCAAACGATCACTAGTGATTCTATCCCACCAGGATATTATAGACTTAGAGATTATTCCAGAGGTGGTGGAATTGAGACTTACAATGCGCAGCACTATGAATCGGCAAACTTACCAGATAGTGCCGTTGACTTTATTGACCTGACCAATACTTGGATCTTGGACACTATTGCGCAGGATGACGCTGCCATTGATGTTCATTGGGGATTAGAAATGTCTTATGACTACTTTCTTAACGAACATGGCAGAAACAGTTTTGATGGGAATGGAATTCCTATGGTGGCTTACGTTCATGTTGGCACCAATTGGTTTAATGCTCGATTTGCTGGATTATGGATGGAATTTGGAGATGGAACTGGATTTCCGCTTACTTCTTTAGATGTGGTTGCGCATGAAATGACCCATGGAGTTACGGGCACGTCTGCTGGATTAATATACAATGGGGAATCAGGAGCTTTAAACGAATCATTTAGTGACATTTTTGGCGCTGAAGTTGAATTTGCCGCACTTACACTAACTGCTGACTATCAAATTGGCACTGAAAATTTTGCATTTAGAGATATGTCTAATCCAAATTCATTTGGTCATCCAGATACGTATCTAGGTGGAAACTATTATATCGGACCTGCTGACAATGGCGGTGTACACACCAATAGTGGTGTACAAAACTATTGGTTCTATTTATTGGTTGAAGGCGGAATTGGAACGAATGATATTGGCAACAATTTTAACGTAACCGGAATCGGTCATGCGGATGCTGCGCAAATTGCTTACCGTAATTTGAACTTCTACCTCACTCCAAGTTCAACCTATTTAGACGCAAGATTTGGTGCGCTTGCTGCTGCCGAAGATATTTTCGGACCATGTTCAGTGCAGGCCAACCAAGTGCTAAATGCATGGTATGCTGTAGGTGTTGGAAATGACTCTATTGATCCTGATTTACAAGTAATTTCGATCGCATCTCCGAATACAAATTGTGACCTAACTGCTGCTGAAGATGTGACTTTCGACTTCACTTTGCAGACAAGTGGCTGTGGGGATATGATTCTTCCAGGAGATTCTATAGTAGCTCAATTCGACTTGAATGGAAGTATAACAAGCGAAACAATTGTACTTGCCGACACTTTGTTCGGAGGTGATACAATTCAACATACGTTTGCCGTCCAACCTGACCTTTCAACCAGAGGAACATATGAATTAGGTGTTTGGGTAAACTATAACGCTGACTTGAGAGGAGAAAATGATTCTATTATGAATTATTCAATTTCTCATCCTATTCGGTTAAATGACGATGTTCTAAAATTTGAAAACGCAGCTGCCGTTGTTGATTCATTTTATACGGTTACAAATGACCACTCTTTAGTTGGTGTTGCAATATTTGGTAATCCTGATCCAGGCGGAATCAATGGACTAAGAATGACGGGAGATAGGCCTCAACGAGACTTCAGATTTGTTCTGCCGACCACAACAACCGATATCTGGAATCAAAATCCAGATTACTTTGCACAAACTTGTTTATGTGTTGATGCCACTACTTGGCCCACAGCTCATCTTTATTTCGACTTAAAACAAACCTTTTCTAAATGGTATTTGCAAGAATTTGGTTTTGACTTACCGAATCAAGCAAGCTCTTTTAGAGTTTCCGTTAATGGGATTCCGGTAAGTGGAGTTTACCATCCAGACACATATATCAGTGATCCATATCAAAGTTTACATTTAAATCTTGATGCCTATGCAGGCACAAACTTTGAAGTTTGTTTTGAAACAATGAATTTTGTTAAATACGAAGAAGACACATGGACTGGAAGTGAGGGAGACAACGCATATTTAGATAATATCTGGTTAACTCAGACTCCTAGTAACGTTGAAGAAGAGACTCCAGAATTTGGATTTTTTCCAAATCCAGTATCTAACGTATTAGAAATATCTGGAGCTGAATTAAACCAAAATCGATATGTGTTAGTTGATGCTGTTGGAAAGGTTCAAGAACTTAAAATCACTGTGGAAAATAATAAAGCACACGTTCAAGTTGATCACCTTTCTTCAGGAATTTATTTCCTTTCTGTACTATATGATGGTGGTCAACACACTGAAAAGATAATAGTACAGAAGTAGATCGTTCGAACGGATTTTGTACTTTAATGTACTGAATATCAAATCCGCCCGATGAAAAACATTCATATTCCGAATCCATGTCCTGAAAAATGGTCTGACATGTCACCAACTAAGGATGGTGCTTTTTGCAGTAAATGTGCAACTGAGGTTTTAGACTTCTCAAACTTAAGTCCAGAAGAAATTAAAGCATCCCTGCAAAAAGCGATGGGCCGAAAGGTTTGTGCAAAAATGAAGCCTGCTCAAGAATCTTACCCCGAAATTCCTTTTGAAGTGTTCAACGGAAGCGGAATCAATAGTTTCAGACGAAAATTTATTTATGCTCTGGTAATGGTATTTGGCCTTGCTCTTTTTGGTTGCGAAGCTGACGATGGATATGATGGACCAGTCGGCATGGTAGAAGAAGTAGGAATGGTTCAAGAGTACGAGGTAGGAGATGTTGATTACAAAGTTGGAGATGTAGACTATAAAGAAGATACAGGCCATGCTGAAAAGGTAGGACAAGTCCTTCATGAAGAAATAGATATGGTAAAAGGGAAAGTCGAATTTATTGATTCAAACGAAGATGATACTGATGATGTAATCGGCAAAGTAGAACTTACCCCGTCTGATAATAATTAGTTTACTTCAATCAACAATTAAGTCTAAATTGGTATAGTATATTTGCACCTAATGAGGTATCTCTTAATACTTATTGTTTTCATAACTCCTTTTTTAGGTTTTGGACAAGATCCATTGCCTAAAATGAGAACCTTCACTCCAAAAGATTATGGAGAGAATCAAACACCTGAAAACTGGTCAATAACTCAAGATTCTGCTGGAATAATGTATTTCGGAAATGCAGGTGGAGTGCTCTCTTATGACCATGAGCATTGGGAGTTTATTCCGGTAAGAAAAGGACAATTTATATTTTCATTATGTGCTGATCCATCGTCCGATATTGTGTACACTGGTGGTGAGGGCGAATTTGGTATGTTAACGCATTCAGATCACGGGAGAACAAATTATATATCTCTTTCTGAAACGGCTGAAATTGACTTTAATTTCGGTAGAATCTGGAGAATTTATTCCACGCAAAACTTGGTGTTTTTCCAGTCGTACGAGGCCGTATTTGTATACAATAAAACTTCAATGGAGCTGACTACAATAACAGCTACCAGCTCCTTTCACTTGCTGCTGAAATGTGAGGACGACATATACGTAAGAGAACGTGGATTTGGATTAAAAAAATGGATCGGAAAATCATTTGAATTAATCAATCAGGGTGAAAAATTTGAAATGTACGCTGCTTTCGATATCGTTCCTTATAAAAAAGATGAACCTATAATTGTCACACAGGAACTCGGACTGCTTGTCTTAGGCAAAGATTCAATCTACGCCCTGTCAGAAGACTCCACCGCCAACTTGCGCTACCAACATATAATTGGTGGATTACAGGCAGAAGAAGGAACCTATTTCTTAAACTCACTTAAGCAAGGAGTCTATGAAATAAATCAAAAAGGACAGATCACTAATAGGTTCAGTGCTGAATCTGGTTTAAAAAGTCAGGAAATTAAAGCCATGTACATAGGGAATCACGGTAATTTGTGGCTCGCAACAGGAAATGGAATAAGCGTAATTAATAGAAGCATTCCTCTTTCATTTTATTCGAACTCAGTTGGCTTAGAAGGCAATATTCAATGTATAAAAGAATTTCGAGGCTCTTTATTAGTAGGAACTTCTGTTGGTCTTTACCAACAAATTGGAGGAAGACATCGGTTCGAGCAGCTTGAACTAGATGAACAAGTTTGGGATCTGGATGTGGTAAATGAAGATTTAATAATCGCTACCAACAATGGTCTCTTTCTATTTGACGGTGAATTATTGGAACTCGTGCAAAATGTAAACTCTGAAGAAGTTTACTACGATTCTGCAAATCAAACTTTACTGGTAAGTGGAGCAAATGGTATTGTAATTCTTGATGTGATCAATCAATACAGCGTCATGCAAGCTTTTGGTATTCCGCTAGGAAAATCGATGGGAATTATAAAAGATCCTCAATCTGAATCAATTTGGTTGGGTACTACTCAATCGGGAATCTTTAAGTTGGATTTTGATGGATTCGAATACACCTTTGAAAATTTTGGAGAAGAAAATGGGCTTGCAGCTGGAGAATGGATTAAGCCAGTATTATATGGAGGTAAGTTAAAGTTTGGAACGGCATCAGAGTTACTTGAATATAATCCTGCAGAAAATTCTGAAGACGGCAGTTTATTAAAAGGGTTCTTTTCTGAATATTCAGATCACCCATTTCAAACAGGGGTTACATTCCAGAACTTCGACCAACATGACAACACAATTTGGTATTGCGTAGACAATCAAATCGGTAAGTTAACGGGCAATGATGTTTCTGAATATCCTTTTCAATCACTTGATATTGGAAGAATTAACTTCTTAATTGCCGACTCTGTTCTATGGATTGGTGGTGCAGAAGGCTTAATCCAGTATAGATTCAATTCTTCTGGAAGAGTTGACTCCCCGCATTTGTTAATTAGATCAATTTCTTTTAAGGACAGTGCTTATTACAGTGGTGTTGGCGTCATTGAAATAGAAGATGTTCCTTACAGCCAGAATGACTTAGAAGTTGTGCTAGCGATTGTATCCAATTCCATTAGCGATAAAATGACTTATCGATATTCATTTGACGAATCTGACTGGTCTGAATGGAGCGATGACCCTGTAATCAAACTTCATAACTTGTCTTTTGGTGCTCACACGATAAAGATTATAGGTCAAGATCAATTTGGAATTCCTACTCATGAACATTCGTTCGAATTTCAAATTATTTCACCATGGTATGTCACTTGGTGGGCAATAATCATTTACATCGTTGCATTATTTGCTTTGGTGATTTTTGCCGTATACATAGGGCGAAGAAGACTAAGAAAACAAAACATCTGGCTTGAAGGAGTGGTAAAAGAACGTACTGCGGAACTGGAAGAGAGTTACCACCAGATCATGGAACAGAAGGAGGAGATTACGGATAGTATTAATTATGCTAAAAGAATACAAGAAGCAATTCTTCCTAGACCTGAAGACATTAAGAAATCACTGAAGGAATACTTTGTTCTGTTCAAACCAAAAGACATTGTAAGTGGTGATTTCTATTGGTTTGCAGACACTGGTCAGGAGCAAATATTTGTTTGTGCTGATTGTACTGGACATGGCGTACCAGGTGGATTCATGAGCATGATTGGTTCTGATAAATTAAATCGAAAAATAATCGAGGAAGGTTACCACTCTCCTTCGGATATTTTACGAGAACTTAATCTTGGAATTAAGAGTTCATTGAAACAAAGTGGAGACGATATCGAATCTACAAAAGATGGGATGGATGCTGCAATAGTTAACATCAGTGGGATGACCCTGAAATATGCAGGTGCAAACAGACCACTTTGGATCATTAGAAATGGTGAATTCATAGAAACTAAGGCAACCAAATCAGCTGTTGCAGGATTTACTCCTGACGATCAGCACTATCTGCAACACGATATAGAACTACTTCCTGGCGATGCTATTTACATGTCAACAGATGGTTACCCAGACCAATTTGGTGGCATTAAAGGCAAGAAGTTTAAGATGAAGCAAATGAGAGAAACTTTACTGGCCATTGTCGATATGCCCATGGAGAAACAACGTCAACATCTAGATCAGCTAATTGAGGAATGGATGGGTGAATTAGAACAAATCGATGACATTTGCATCGTTGGTATTAGAGTTTAAAAAATAATTAAACCTTAGAACAATTCATTTCACCTTTTTCCGAACAATCAATCATCTTTCACATTCAAATGCAACAATCTGTATTTCAACAGTTAACAGATTAGATCCATTTTCAAAAAGCTTAAGAGGCAACCTAATACCGACAATAATTGTCTTTTAAATAGTTGAACAATCTGATTACCTTATGTAACTTTGAGCCATGTTAATTGTTTAACAGATATTAAGCCACTAACTCACCTACGAATGAACCCTGCAACTCAACCCAAAAAGGTTAAAGCGAATCTTGCTTTGCGAATCATTATCATGTCTGCTTTTTTAGCACTTACTCTTGGAGTTATGGGAATGACTATGCTATAGCCTAAGGCTAACTTTTATAATCTTCAGTCAATCCGAATTTCGGATCAACAATCCCGTTAAACTTCATGTTATAATGATGGTTAAAGGCCGGAATGACCTCGATATTATTCTCTTCAATAATCTTATTCATGCCCAGCATTTCAAAAAACTGCTGATCGTTTAAACTCATTAAGACTGGGTCTGAATCTGCTCTGAACGCACCGATATCAATACCAATTTCATAATACTCTTTAAGGTTGATAAAGGTCTGCTTTTGAAACTTCAACACTTTCTTCCATAGCTTCGGATAATGATCTCGGATCTCCCACATTAACCTCGTGGAAATATCAAAAAGCTGAACACAGAAAAATAAAATTGCCTTTCGATATCTCTCTGTATAAGGAAGGGTAATATTTTCTAGAACTGACTCATATTCTGAAATAACGCTGAGCTTATAATCCAACGCGGCTTCTAAAAGTTCTTCTTTCGATGTATAATGATTATAAATTGTAGTCTTGCTTATTCCAAGGTCATTCGCCAACTTAGACATGGTGATCCGCTTCACCCCATTATTTTGAAAATAGACCATAGCTTTTACTGCCAGCTTTTGCTGAATGATCTCGTTATTGTATCGAGCTCGATTTATGGTATTCCTTCCCAATTAACTAAAAACTTTTTGACGCAATAGGACTTCTTTTAATTCACCTTCCATAGGAACAACTTGTTTTGTTTTCACATCGAGAATAACAAAAGTAACTTCTGCTTCAACCGATAATTTGTCTGTTCCTTTAATGTAGATTTTTTGCTGAAAACTCATGCTCGTATTACCAATTTTACCAACACTTGTATGAATTTCTAAAGTGTCTCCAAACACGGCTGAATTTTTATAGCTAATGTTGATATTAACGATAATAAAAGCCCAATTTTTCTCTATAAAAAAAGAAGGTGGGTAATCTTCATAATGTCTCCATCGAGCCTCTTCCAATAATTCCAAATATCGGGCATTATTTACATGTTGATACCCGTCTAAATGATATCCTCTTACTTTTATTTCAGTTGTACTTTTATCCATGAATAAATGATTTAATAGTATGATGTGTTAATGCCATAATCGACACCATTGGGTTAATCCCGGGGCAGCTTGGTAGCGCACTCCCATCGGCAATAATTAAATTAGAATATCCCCTAAAAGTTCCATCGGGATTTACCGGATGCTTCTTTGAGTCATTCCCCATTCTACAAGTCGACATTTGATGCGCAGAATACAAAATATAATCGTTTGGTCTCCATCTCCATGACGTCATTCCTTTATAGAATTTGGCACGCTGAGCCTCTGTCATGTCCTGGGTTACACTTTTACGGGTTCTATGCGGAAACAACACTTCCTTAGCCCCAGCGGCCAGATGGATTTCCGCTGCTTCAGCCATCCCCATCAATGAATGATTCAAATCATAAGAATGCATTTTATACTGAACCGAAGCATGCCCTGCTTTATCGATTCCTACTTTACCACCATGTTTATCTCGAGTTAACACGATAAAGGCTCCGCAATTATTGGCCATCGTAAAATCTTCTTTATGCTGAGCTCTAGAAACCCAAGGTAAAGTCATGCCCATTAAACCTGGATGTACTGGTGGCGTTTCGATCCAATAGCCGTAGTTTCCATCATTTCTTAAAGAATCCGAAACTAACGTGGTCATCATTGGTCCATGCCATGGTTTAACTTCTTCTTTATACTCAGCAGCAACAGCTACGGTCGGATGAAAAAATAAATTTTTTCCTAACTCGTTGTGTTTAATCCCGCTTCTAAGCAATAATGCCGGAGTATGGATTGCTCCTCCAGCAACGATGACAGTATTTGCAGAAATTTTAAATTTTTTCGTTTTTCCAGATGAATTCTGAATCACTTCAGCTCCAGAAACTTTACCTATCCCAGTATTTAGCTTCTTAACTTCAGCGTTACAATAAATTCGAGCTCCAAGATTCGCAGCATCTCTTAGCGTTGTTCGCATGGTACCTTGTTTGCATCCAGATTTACATCCAAGCCCACAAAATCCACAATTTTTAAATCCGTTTTTTGCACAGCCTTCAACGTTACGCTCAATTACCGAAGGCTTTAGCCCTCTTTTTTCAGCTCCACCCCATAGCTTTTGATTTTGCAAATTATGCTCAGAGTTCTCCGCATTGATTCCAAAAGTGTTAAATACATCTGCCAATCCTTCTTTAAAAGATGGCTCATTAACATGTTTTAGACCATGCTCAGTTTCCCATTCATTTAAGATATAATCAGGCGTCTTAAAAGATGCATTCCAATTAATGGTCGTACCACCTCCTAAACAACTACCAGCAAATATTCCAATACTCGCATCTTTGGTAGCCAGTGCTCCTCCTCTATCGTATAGCTTGGCAGTCATATCTCCTTCAAGAAGATTAAACTGTTCTTCATTATAAAAACCACCTTTCTCAACAACTACAACGTCCTTTCCTGCCTTAGCCAACATTCCTGCCGCTAAACCTCCTCCAGAACCAGATCCAATGATCAGAATATCACAATTAATATCACCTGTTGCAACTGTCGTTTTAATTTGAGTTGGTTCTTCACAATTCGCATTTAAATCGGTAGAATATCCAATCTTATTATGAACAAAAGGAATTTGCTCGGGCGTTGAAGAATAATAAATGAAAGTAGATAGTTTACGAAATACGTTAAATGCCTTTCTTAAGTCTCCTACGTTGCTTTTTGACCATTTAAAAAATAGCTTTTCTCTTTGGTCTTGATCCAAATCAGAAAAAACTTTTAATGGTCCGCCCCAAGTCAAGCCCAGCTCTTTCTTGGTTAGAATTTTAATCAATCGCTTGAGGTCTTTTACATCTTCAGGTGGTAAAAGCCCCGCTGAGGACTCAATTCGTTCCTTTAAATCAACGTCAGATACTTTTGAATTCCAATATTCAGTATCGGCATCTATCGGGTCAACGGGCCCCACAAATGAGTCGCAAACCTCTTCAATGATTAAGTGCTCTTCTTGGTTAAATATCATTACATCTTCCAAGTAAGGACGTCTATTAGCTTACGTTTTAGATTCGTATAAGGAGGATAAATCATTTTAGCTGTGGTCACCCCTACCTTCTGTTTTAAAATTGATCTTTCATTCGAAAATGCCATAAATCCATGTTCTCCATGGGCCTTTCCAATTCCGGAATGATTTTGCCCTCCAAATGGAAGACTAGGGTGAATAAATTGAATGGTAGTTTCATTAATACCAGTGGTTCCAGCAGAAGTGTTCTTTAAGACGTTTTCAATGTTTTTACTCGACTTGGAAAAGATATACAACGCCAAAGGGATTTCATTTCCATTAATTACCTCAAAAACTTCGTCAATATTTTCATAAGTGATTATTGGCAACACAGGTCCAAATATTTCATCTTGAAAAATCGGTGACTCGGTTGATACATTCGTTAAAAACGTGGGAGCAATGTAATTCTGGTCATCGTCAAAACCTCCTCCTAAAACAACTTTTCCACCAGCCGCAACAGTATCATCTACCATCTTCTTAACTCGCTTGTAGTTGGTATCGTTTACAATCCGTGCAAAATCTCCAGATGATTTCATCTTCTCTGCATCAGTTGTATAATACTTGTTGTATGCTTTTTCAAGCTCCTCAATTAGCCCCTTCTCCTTTGAAGAATGCACCATTACGTAATTCGGTGAAATACACGATTGACCTGCGTTAAAGCATTTACCCCACATTAGTTTGCCTGCTGCATCTTTCAGATTGGCAGTCTCATCTACGATTGCTGGATTTTTTCCACCCAACTCTAACGTAACAGAAGTTAAATGTTCAGCAGCTGCTCTCATCACAATTTTGCCCACTTGTGGACTCCCAGTAAAGAAAATATGATTCCAAGGTTGCTCCAATAGAGCCGCACCTACAGAAGCATCACCGGTAACCACCGCAACTTCTTTCTCGTCAAATAATTCCGCTAACATTTTAACGATTAACTGCTCGGTATTTGGAGTTAATTCAGAAGGCTTTACTACCACACAATTACCTGCTGCAATAGCTGACACTACTGGTCCGATGGTTAAATTGAAAGGGAAATTCCAAGGAGCAATTACTAATACCACACCTTTTGGATCAATCTGAACCTCGCCTTGTGTGCCCAGTAAAAACAATGGGGCATCTACTTTTTTAGGTTCACTCCATTTTCTCAAATTAATAAGTGCATCACTTATTTCCCCAATTACTGGCTTAATTTCTCCAAACTTAATCTCCTCTATGGGTTTCTTAAAATCTTTGTGAATGGCCTGAACAATTTCATCCTCGTTCTTCTTAATCCAATCTTTAATAGAGCGAAGCTTTCTTCTTCTTTCATTAACGGAATCAAGCTTAACCACTTTTAGAAAGTGCTTCTTTTGCTTATCGAATAATTCGTTATAGTTATGTGCCATCAATGTCGATTTAATGTTATGCGCGCACAACATTATCAAATTTAAAATCTCTCTCTAAGTCTTAGAGAATTCAAGGATCTTTTCTCAGATCGTATGTTATCCGAAGTTCTGTGCTATCGCCATATGGATTGTATCCTATAGCCGTAACCACGCCATTTGACGCATTATCAATCGCGTTGAATGTACCTTGAGCAACCAGATCATCACCACCTGTTAAGTCAACATCGTACAGATCCCAAACGTATGTAGTATTCACTAATTTGTATTCAAATGGTGAACCCCATTTAGCTGTGTCATTATGAGCTTGATCCGTTTGTTCAAATGATTCGAAAAAATACCCAGCTGCTGTGTCTTGTTTAATTCTTAGAATCAAATCAGCATCTGTTGCAACTAGCAAATCCCAATCTGATCCAGTTCCAGCTGCATTATCGTACTGAGGGTGATATGCTATCTCGTATCCAGTTATAAAACCGTATAGACAAGATGCATCATCGTAATCTATATTTCCAATATTATGCACCGGTGAATCAGGATCATTACAACCTCCAACTCTTAAAGGAGCTTCTTCTTTTCTACAAGAATCAAATACAATTATTCCAGAGATGAAAATCCCTATAAGTATGATATATTTTGGCTTCATTTTCATCCTATTAAAATCCATATCCAACGGATACTCCGAACCATGGATCTAATGTTACTACTGAATACTGCGAATGTGAATTAGCATCATCTGCTAATACTCGTCTCGTTAAATGACCGTTAAAAAATGCCCGATAGTACATTCCACCAGACTCCTTCTGAAATCTATACCCAATTGCAAAATTTGGGATAAAATCGTTGTTTCTTTTTAAACCTGGTGCGATTGGCTGTTGACCTATGTTTGCCGCTGACGTTTCAATTTCAAGCACTTTATACGTGTAGAACGTTGCTCCAAGACCGAATTCTGCGTGATGGGAACCGCTAATTGTATAGACCGCGTTACCTCCGAAAGGAATCATTAAATCCATTCCCTTTTTAATTTCTGGCTTTATAATCATACCTTCACTTACAAGTCCAAAACCTATTCTCCCCGATACTTTAATCTTATCAAGCATGAAAAATCGTTCGTAATTAAACGAATAAATCCCGGCATTACCACCTAGCTCGAAGTAAACCCCATTCTCAACAAACCCAGGAGCTGGATCATCAGTTTGTTCTAAAGAACTTGATTCCTGAGCGTTAACATTTTGGCTTAGCAATGCAATACAAAATACAAGTAGAAAAATTATCCTTTTAATCATGGGTATTTTTTGGTAAACTTGGTGACTGAATTAGGATAATAAAATTATAACAATTTTTTGGATTTACTATTCAATTCAAAATAGTTTAATAATGGGCAGAAAAGCAGTAGAAAAAGAGCGTAAAGAATTAGACGCAAAACAGAAAAAATGGCTTACGAAAGTGCTGCCATACTTTTATGAAAATGGCGTCCGAAAAGTAACCATGGATGAGATTGCCGAACATCTTGGTGTTTCTAAAGCAACGATCTATAATTACTTCAAGTCCAAAGAAGAATTAATTGAGGCAGCGGTTTGGCTTAAGCTTTCTGACATGGCGGTAATGAAAGATTACCTTTTCAACGAAGAACTTGATTTTATTGAACGCTATTACGAAGGAGTAAAACATTTCACTAATAATCTAGGTGGAATGACTACAGAGTACTTAAACGAACTAAAAGTATTCTTCCCAAGTTGTTGGGAACCGATTCAGTTATTTCAAAGTGTCTCAGTTGAGAATTTAATGGAATATTACAAAATGGGTATTGAACGAGGGGTATTTTCAAAATTCAATATTGCTTTGCTTGCGCAACAAGACCGCGTATTTTTTGAATTGGCTACCGATGCCTCTTTCCTATCAAGTATGGATTTAACAGTAAAGCACGCCTTCAAAGAGTATTTCGCATGTAAATTCAACGGCATACTTACCGATAAAGGATAGTTGTTAATAACTAACTATTTGAATTTCTACGTACTAAAATGGTATAAACTCAGATCAATGAATTAATTGATTCGACCAATACAAGAATTGAACTAATCGATATTTTTTAGTTCAAAATCACTTGCTTATTTTATTACCTTGGCCTGGCTTTCATAGCCAAAATAGGCCCATGATTTTAGAAGAATTAATCCAAAAATATACGAACGAAGAATCCAAATGGATTGATGTACTTGGAGTAAACGTTCATTATAGAGATGAAGGGTCAGGGCCAGTATTGCTACTTATCCATGGTACATTTTCATCACTTCACACCTATGACGATTGGACTAAACATCTAAAAACCAAGTTTAGAATAATTCGATTTGACATGCCTGGATTTGGCCTTACCGGACCTAATCCATCAGATGAATATTCAATAGAACTATTTGTCTCCTTTTTCAAAAACTTTTTGGATCAATTAGAGATTAAAGAATGCAGCGTAGTCGGAAATTCACTTGGTGGATGGCTAGCATGGGAGTATGCCTTAAGCGATCAGGAAAGGGTGAAGAAATTAATCCTGCTGGATGCAGCTGGCTATATTAACGATAACAACTATCCACTTCCATTTGTAATCGCCCAGACACCAGTTTTAAGAAATGTTTTCAATTTCATTCCTAAGGCAGTTGTTAGAAGGTTTACCCGTCAAGTATTTTTCGATCAAACCAAAGTAACGGAGAACGTAATTGAACGATATTATAATTTGATCCATCGAGAAGGAAATAAGGAAGCTTTTGTAAAAATTGCTAATACGCGCTATAAGCAGAACACACATAGTCTTAGAGACTTGAAAATACCGGTACTAGTTCAATGGGGTCATGAAGATAGATGGCTTGATGTGGAGCATGCCTATAAGTTCCAAAAAGACATTCCTGACTGTCAATTAATCATCTACGAAGAGGTAGGCCATATTCCAATGGAAGAAATCCCTGAAGAATCTGCTTTAGACGCAATGGAATTTTTAATGACCTAGGTAAGACACATTTAGCTTGTGGTAATCTATTTTAGGTCCTAATTATTGGCTTGCATATTTTAGTACATTCGAATTGTGAAGTTCTTCGCGTTCATATTTCTTTTACCAGCCATACCTGGACTTTCTCAAGAAGCTGAATCTTCTATTCGAGTAGATAGTAGTTTAAAACTTTTAGAAGTAATCGAAGGAAGTCTTTCGCCTAAATCTGTGGTTCATTCAGGAAATGGGTATTTCTTCTCTCAGCACATGATGTATAAACATAAAATTACCGTGCACGACAGGAACTATCAACTGATTGCAACAATTTCAGACAAAATTACTCCTGAAGACTACGGTGAAAAGGGTGGAGATGAATTACGTGGCGCTCCAGTTGAATGCGTTTTTTCACATCAAGGAAAGTATGCCTGGGTCTCTAATTACAATATGACTGGCGAGGGTTTCAGTCATCCCGGTTGCGATAATTGCAGGGGTGACTCATACGACAGTAGCTACATCTATAAAATCAATGTTCAAACCCAACAAATTGAAAATATAATAGCTGCTGGTGCCGTACCTAAATTTATGGCCGTCAGCCCTGACAACGAAAAATTAATCGTAAGCAATTGGACTAGCGGAGACATCAGCATAATAAACTTGGCAACCGAAAAAGAAATCAAGAAGGTCTCGGTCGGCTCACATCCTAGAGGCATTGTGATCTCTAAAGACAGCAAAAAGGCGTATGTGGCTATTATGGGTTCATCTAGAATCTCTGTAGTTGACTTAGAAAACTACTCTAAATACAACATCAAGGAAATTGGAAAAAACCCTCGCCATATATGTATTTCTCCTGATGGTAATTATTTATTTATAAGTGTAAACGGAGAAGGTAAAATCTTAAAGTATGATTTAACAAATGGAAAAATAATTAAGAAAATAAGAACTGGTCGGATGCCTAGATCCATGGCGCTAAGTTCTTCAGGTGACTATTTATATGTGGTCAACTATGGCTCCAATTCCATGACCAAGGTTGACGCAAGAAACTTTGAAATCCTTGACAACATTGAAACAAAAAGTAAACCAATTGGAATTACAGTAGACAATGAAAAAGGAACGATTTGGGTGGCCTGCTATTCTGGGAAATTAATGGTTTATCAAGATCTAAACTTTAACGTCAGTATTGTGGACCAAACGATTTTAGCACTTGGAAATCCAGCTGATTTCATCCCTACTAAAACCCAAGAGGTTACCCCTACTCCTTCCAATGCGCGTTCTAATAATCCTACAGAAATAAAGGTTGAAGAAAAAACAAGTCCGACTAAGATTGAGATTGAAAACATCCCAGCTTCTTCCGATCAAGCTTTTCACATTATAGCGGGCAGTTTTGGTAGTCGCTCAAACGCTAAAAATGAAGCGGCCAGATGGAAGCAAAAAGGGTATCAATCGATGGTTATCAAATCTCCCAAAGGGATGAATTTAATTAGCATTAAAGCCTCTAACGACAAGCAAGGGCTAGTAGAAAGTTTGAATTTAATAAAGCAAACCGAAAAGAATGGGCTGTGGATTTACAGCAAACTTTAAGTTTAATTATTAAAAATACGATTGATCGGAATATCCTGTTTAGCGAAAATCAAATTCGTGCACTGACTTTACATCAAATGGCACGTCATCAAAAAGATCTTTAAACTCAAGCCCTGCATCTTCCATGTCCAAGTCGTCTTCTTCGTAAATCCATAAAATTTGAACTACTGTTGTTCCGGCATGGTGAGCTTCTCTGAATTTCTTCATCAAGTCTCTTAGAAATAACGTGGTACTCGTATTAAAGTATTCAAGATGGAACTCAACAATACTTTTATCCTTGGGTGTTTTAAGATAGTCTTCAACTTCTAAATAAAGGCCTCGATAAAACTCTTTAGAGTCTTCAGGTATAGAAATACCCTTTAACCTAAGAACTCCATCTGCTGTGGAGAAATCAATCTCAGGCGTTTTTTCCGTGGCGTTTATTTGAAATGACATCACACGAAAATAAAAATAATATTGCTACGACCTTCACCTAAATCCAACATACTGTCCATAAACCTCATTTTATTTTATAAATACGTTAAAATTTAATCCCAATAATGCAGATGTCATCAACTTGCTCATGATCTCCCATCCACTGTTCAAGAAAGGAATGCAAGGGTTTTGACAACTCCCCCATGGCCAAATTAGAGTTACCAATCAATTCTTTCTGAAAATTGACTGTTTTTAATTTTTTACCTCTTTTTCCTCCAAACTGATCAGCATAACCGTCTGAAAATATGAAAACAGAGTCGCCCTTGTTCACCAGAACTTCTTGAGTATTAAATTCTTTATCTAGAAAGTACTGCCCTATCGGTCGTCTATCCGCTCTAATTTCGTCTATTGAATCGGCCCCAGACCTTAATATCCATAACGGATTGAATGCTCCAGCATATTCTAATTTATTGGTTTTAGGATCAAACTTTATTAAAGCCATATCCATTCCATCCCGAACATTTTCATCCGAAGAAGTAAAAGTTTCTTCAACAATCTTGCTCATTCTATTTAATATGTCCGCGGGATCGGACAAACCGAGTTCATTTACACAGCGATTTATTGCATTGAACCCCATAACACTTACCATGGCTCCTGGAACACCATGCCCTGTACAGTCAACTACAGCCGCGTAAAAGCAGCCTTTAAATTCTTGAAACCAATAGAAGTCTCCACTTACTATATCCTTTGGTCTGAAGAACAACATACTATTCGGAAACATGGATTTCAACAAAGATGGAGCCGGAAGCATTGCATCTTGAAGGTATTTAGCATAAGCGATAGAGTCCATGATCTCCATGTTCTTTTCTTCAACCAGCGCCTTCTCTTCTCTTAGTTCAGCTGTTCTTTCTTTTACGGTGACCTCAAGTCGTTCATTCTGACCCCGAATAAGCTCATTACGTTTCTCTTCTTCTTCCCTTTTGAATCGTTCTTGTTCAAGTTCCTTTCTGACCAATTCAGATGATATATAATTTACTTTCGCTCCTAATGCCATCGAGAATATCAACAACATAAAGGCTACTCCTATTTCCGAAATCATGCTTGGATTAAGCCATAATATTTCATCTGGAAGCACGCCAAACATTTGCATAAACGTAACCACCCAACAACCGATTGCTATAAAATTTGCCCAAAGGAAATACTGGTTAGGAAGTGCTTTCATCTTTCTTCCTTTCCACGCTATAGACAGCACCATAGGATAGACTAAAAATGCAACCGCGAACGTAATCGGAATGGCGATGCCATCCAAACCTAACATAAATAGCACAAATGAAAAAGCCAGAATTCCTATAAGGATAGTTAGGAGCCTATGCACTCGTGGTGCATTGCCTTTAGTTTTCAATATAATTTGACAAAACGGGATATAGAAAAACATAGCCGCAGAACCAAAATACACTATTAAATTATTTTGTCTGGAAGCGTTTTCAAACAACGTCACCACCATCTCTCCAGACAAGGCAAATGTATAACCTCCGATCGCTACAATGAATGCCGCCAAAGTCAAATAGCCCCTACGTTCATAGAAAAAGCTGAGCGCCAAATTATATAGTAACATGATCAGACATGCCCCCAAGAAAATATAAATACTCAGTCTAGCTGTATTAGCTTTTGACACTATAATCTCTTGAGTGCTCAACGTAAATTCTTTGGAAATAAATTGAAAACCAGGCCTTGCAACGTCTGTCACTTTTATATACAGTTCATACTCTATTCCTTGATGAAGATGCAGTCTTAAACAGCTAATTGGTCCATAAGGGATGGCCTTTAACTTGTTTGGGTACATGCTTCCGTTCTCACTTACTTCCCAACCAGAATGATCGGTTCTGTAATACAACGTTATTGAATCAAACTTTGATGTAATTAGCTGAATATATTCTTCGCTAACAGATACCAGTGGTGATTTCAATCTTAACCAATAATTACCAGAAGTTGGAAAACGATAACTCGAATAATCAGACCAAAACGAAAGCCCCATATTAGGGATATCCGAGATACTTTTTCCATTGGTATCAACGAGAATTTCAAAAGACGATGAAATATCAAGTTCACCTGAATTATATATAACTGAGTGCTGGGCTCTAGTAAAACTAAAGCCCAAGCACAACAGAAATATAAAAACAAGTTTAAGCTTCACTTACTTTTGCTTTCAGCAATTGAGGTTTATACAAAAGGTAAATATAAAGCGCATCAAACAGCGCACATAGAATGTACAATACGAACAAATAAGCATTTTTTGGTTCGCTCAAATCATCGTAATGTAAATAGAACATTACACTGATAAGACCTGTTCCGAGTCCTTTCATCCATCCTATAATTTTCAAATTGCCCTTGAAATTTGGTATCCATAATAGTCCAATATAACAAACAGACATTACCAAATTAATCGTGTATGCCGTAACTGGAGACATCGGATATTCCCATCCATCCAACGGACCAGGACCTCCACCTGACATCCAAAACCATTGGGTTAAGAATGCACCAGCCAACGCAATAATCAACATTGGATAGTAGAACCTTAGTAAAAACGGCTGTCGAATTTGGGTTTTTCCATATTTAAACATGGAATAGACGATAAAGCAATCGATAACAAACCACATCCAGTAGCCGATAACCAAGATTAATCCCATGTCTGGGAAAAACACAAACGCACACATTGCCTCCCAAGTAAAATTCAGGCAGACATTAATAATTGGAATAGAAAGCGTTTTATTTTTAAAATCGTTCCGTAGCATAGCAATATAAGCTACTACCCACATAACGGAACCGGTTATAAAAAAAACTACTTCAGGAACTGAATATTTCGCCCAGTTAATCCATGGCATGTTAAATACTTCTTCCATGCTTAACCAATTATTTTACCATCCCAAGGCAAACCTTTTTCAAATCTGCTTTGGTCATGTTTCCTAAAAGGCCAAAAGATATTCGGCTCATGGAGTTTCCATAATTTGCATTTCTTTTCATCTGAACCGGAAGCATCAATAATTCCATTGGTAGCCCTTCTAGCTGCCTCGTTTGCTCCTTCCATCGTAGCTAAATCCGTATAAGTTCTCACATAATCTGCTGCTAAAAAGAAGTTCGGAATTTTGGTGACCGCATCAGGTCTGAATTTCCAAGTGTCTTTCTTATTAATCAGAAGTGGTTCCATGTTGAAATTCTCTGTTAAACCTGGAGCATTGGGAGCAATAATATCAGGATCTAAAAACCAACTATGCAAATTGTCATCCTCCAGCAACACTTCACCATCAACGTTCAAACTTTTCTTTAGTTGATGCCATACTTCATCCGCAATTTCTTGCTCAGAACAATCGCTTGCTTCTTTTTCAATTAAATCTCCTTTGTTAAACCAATCTGAAATATCTACAGATAAAACACCATTTACGCTGCCATCTCCGTAGTTATTCAAATTATACTCTCCCCAAAACTGTGCTTGAGAAATGCTAGTTAAAGCCCATTCAGAATCAATATAAATAACATGTCCATGAGTTACTTTAACATCTTTCTTTAAATAGAATTGAATTCCATTCATCCAGCTAACATTTGGAGCCAACTCTACAACACCCTTTAAAGAAGGGTCGGCCGCTAGAATATCTTTATTCATAAGAGGTGCCGTTACTTCCACAGGCATTGCGCAGATGTAATAATCTCCTGTAGCTTCAATAGTTACTTCTTTTCCGTTCTCGTCCTTCTGGATAATTGTTGCCGAAGTAATTTCTCCATTGGCGCAATTGATTGAAGAGATTTTAGATTCATAGTGATAGTCCATTCCTAAATCATTCAAATAACTCATCCAAGGATAAATCCAAACATCATTAGTAGGGCCATTTAATAGTCGATCAGAAGAAACTCCTGGGGTCACCATGTCAAATATTAGTTGAAGCAATATGTCTCCTCCTGTTCTTGCGCTAGCTTCTTTTGCTTTTGCCGCAACTAAAGTTCTAGTCAAACCAATTGCTAGTAGATTTTGATAAGCTTTGGATCTTCCTTCCGCTTCGATAAAATCCCACCAAGAAATGATTTCATATTCTGCCAATCTTCTTTCTTGACAACTTGTAATCAGAACCCACAGTCGTTGCGTGAAAAATTCAATATCATCTTTCTCAAGCCCAGAATTACTGTCAAATAATTCTTCAAATAAAGTTCTTAAATCTTTAAGGCTTCGTGGAAATCGGGTGATCATGGTTATTGACTCCATACCGTATCTAGCCATCTTAGCTCGATCCGCTTGAACCAAGTTTCCAAAAACGCCTTCCTCATTATCTTTATAAGGAATTCGTTCCATCGTGTGGGTTACGTGCTCATAAAATCGAGGGAAAAATCTAAAGCCATGTTCACCAGGTAAATCATACCTGCCATGTTTTCCACTTCCTCTGAAAGGCATACTTCTGGCTTTACCTCCTGGAATTTTTGGATTGAGTTCATATACTTCAACATCAAACCCTCTTTCTAATAACTCATGTGCCGAGCTTAAACCCGCTACACCGCCACCTAAGACGACTACTTTCTTTTTACTCATGTTTCTAAATAACTTTAAAATTCTTGTAGGGGTGTGAGTAAATTAAGAATAATTATCCACCAAAGCCAAAGAAAAAAACGTTGAAAACTGACTTATTTGTAGCGTGCATATATTCAAAAGTCGGATTACATTAGTAATCAATAGATTATCTAAAACAATCGGGTAATTAAAATGTTATAGCTGCTTATGGTATTTAATAGATTGAAGCGTAACCAAGAGTTAAACGATTCCGGATTTAGTAACAACCCTACTAATGAAGGAGTTAGACTACTAAACACTGATGGTTCTTCCAACGTTAAAAAAGAAGGCATTGGTTTCCTTAGCAAATTCAGCTTGTTTCATACTTTGATTAATATGAATTGGGGAGTATTTTTCACTCTTTTGTTTCTTGGCTTTTTTCTTACAAATGTTGTATTCGCAGCTATCTATACTGGGCTTGGAGTAGAAGGGATAAATGGAATTGAAGAACTTGGAATAGAATCTGACTATTTAAAAGCATTCTTCTTCAGCACGCAGACCATTACTACCGTTGGATATGGTCAACTTAGCCCTGGAACCTCATCAATTAGCGCAATTGCGGCCATTGAATCTTTTATGGGCCTTTTAGGGTTTGCCATAGCAACTGGTTTACTGTACGGGAAATTTTCGCGGCCGAAAGCAAAATTAATGTTCAGCGATAACGCGTTGATATCACCTTACAAAGAAGGCAAAGGACTTATGATTAGACTTGCTAATAAAAAGGCAAGTCAAATAATTGAAGTGAAAGCTGATATGTTCCTAGCCTATATAGAGGAAAGTGAACAAGGAATCACCCGGAAATTTTATAGTCTACCGCTTGAAATTGGCAAAATAAATATGTTGGCAACAAGTTGGACTCTGGTTCACCCTTTTGATGATGACAGCCCCATTCAGGACATAACTCCTGAAGAATTGGAAAAGATTCAAGCCGAAATCATTATTCAAGTTCAAGGGTTTGACGTCACTTATAATCAACAGGTTAATACAAGAAGATCGTACAAGCCGGACGAATTTGTATGGAATGCAAAGTTCGTAAGAATATTAGGCCATAATGGAAAAGGCAATGCTACGGTCGAATTAGGAAGACTCTCAGAGTATAATCTAACTAGTTAAAGCTTCAGTCCTATAATACAAATATCATCTAACTGATCTAGATCCCCTTTCCACGACTCATGCTCATTTTCCAAAAGCAGTTGCTGCTGATCTAATGGCAAAGCATGATTATCTAAAATCAACTTCTTGAGTTGACTTAGCTTATATTTCTTTCTTTTTTCGCCACCAAATTGGTCCGAAAACCCATCCGTAAATAGGTAAAGCTGATCTCCTTTGGATATAGACAGTTTTCTAGAATAAAAAGGAACTGAATTTTTATGGAATCCAACTGGCTGTCGTTGAGACAATACTTCGATTAAATTAATTCGATCTTTTTCATTGTAAGAAATTCGAAACTCATCTTCATTAAAACCTTTTGAATAATCATTTGAAGAGACTACAAATAAACTATTATTGGCACCACTCCATTCAACTTCTTGAGTCGCTTTATTTAATCTAATAATCGAAGCATCCATCCCATCCATTGGCTCATTTAAGTTGCCTGTCTGAGATAATTCTGAGATTATTCTTTCTCTTACTTTATTCAATATGTCATGCGGTGATAAAAGTTCCTCTGCCGTCAGTGCTTCCTGTAAAAATGCGATCCCGAGCATACTCATAAAAGCACCAGGAACCCCATGACCTGTGCAATCAGCAACACATACATATAAAAATTCATCTCGTTCGTGGGTCCAGTAGAAATCTCCAGAAACAATGTCTTTAGGCTTAAAATATATGAAGTGTTCAGCTAGCCCGTACTTCACAATGTCTTCATTCTTCAAAAGTGCATTTTGAATTCTTTCTGCGTAATTAATAGAGTCAATAATTTGAATATTTTTTGAGTCTACCAAGTCCTTTTGAATTCCCAATTCATCATGCTTTTTAGAAATCTCCAAGGTCGATTTTCTCTTATTGACAAAGGCTATAAATATTCCAATGGCAAGGGCAGCTATAACCGCAACAATTCCTAATAAAAGGTAATTATCACTTTTTCTTTGCTCTGCCTTAAGATTAGCTTCGGCAACCACCTGTTTCTCAATGATTCGTTCATTATTAATCAAAATACTATCTTCATAAGCACGTTTTCCGTACTCGTATTTAAACTGCATTTCAATCAATGCATTTTGATTTTTTTCATTATCAATGCTATCCGAATAGGCTATGTAACGCTCATAAGCATGCAGCGCAACATTATCCATCCCTAAGGCCTTGCTAGCATGGTATAATGCCTCTTCCGCTTCCCTAATAATCTGAAATTGATTTACCTCGTAAGCTAATTTTCTTGCCTTGTGAGAATAAAACAGTGACGAATCTTTATGACCTAATTTCAAATGTACTTCTGCCAAGTCTGAGTAGTTCGAAGACTCGCCTTCTCGATCCTTCATCTTGAACTTAATCTTCAAACTTTTTCGAGAGTATAGAAGAGCCTTAATACTATTTCCTTTCAATAAGTATATACTGCTCAAATTGGAATAAGCCCCACTCAGTCCACGTTTGAAGTTTAGAGATTTGTACCCTTCTATTGCTTTAATAAAGTAGGCTAGACCTTGATCTAAGTCATACTTTTTTAAACATATCGAACCTAAGTTATTGTATGAATTCGCGATACCTTCAGACGAACCTATCTCCTCATTTGTTTGAAGTCCGAGTAAATAAAACACTTTGGCTTTTTCGTATTTTTTTTGGGTGGCATAAAGCTCCCCAATATACCCATAGGATTGTGCCATCCGTTCCTTGTCATCCGCTAGCTCGCTCAGTGTTCGACCTTGCTCATAATAAGACAGGGCGATAGCCAACTCACCTTTCGCCTGGTACAATTCGCCTATATTATTAATGCTCTGACCGGCAGCATTAGTGTCTTTAAGCTGCATGTCGATTCTGAAGCTTTCCTCGTATTTACTTAATGCACTATCTAGCAAATTTAAATTTCGATAAACCGTACCCAGATTGTTCAATGAATGGGCATACCCTTTGAGGTACCCAATGTTTTTTTGCATCCTGTTCGATTTCTCAAAATGAGCTAAAGCTTCTTCGGTGTTTCCAATATTGTACTGAATAAATCCGAAATTATTAATCGCTTCTGACCTGTAACCTATTATCCTTGACCAACTTAAACCGTCAAATTTATTTTGTTGAAGTTCGTTGGTCTCATCGAATAAAAGCTGATTATATCTAGGCCATAACAGACCATCGTTTAAACCATTGGCCAATTTTGAAAGCAGCTTAAGCCTCACGGTATCATGACTAGCCCAGTGATACTTAGTCAAGACCGTATCCAGAAGTGATTTATCTACATCACTTAAAATGTCATAATCAACCGAGTCAATTATGAAATATCCTTTATCCCCGAACTGAGCTTTTGCGTTAAAGCTCAAAAGGCATGAAATAACTACTATGGAAAAAATTATTAAACGGATAACAGTGTATTGATACTTGCTAAGCTAAAGAAAATTCATGTTAAAAGTAGGATGGAAGATGATGGTTAGACGAAATGCAACCTAAGAACTTTGACCTGCATCTTTTACCCGATTTAATTAGACTTTAATTCCAATCACGCAGACATCATCAATTTGTTCCGTATCACCTTTCCAAGTTTTAAACTCAAGATCTAGCATTTTTTTCTGCTCGTCTACTGGACTTTTACTTAAGGATACTAACAGCTCTTTGAATTGTTTTGCGCGATATTTTTTATTGTTCTCTCCTCCAAATTGATCTACAAATCCATCTGAGAATAAGTAAATTAAATCTCCATCGTTAAGCTGAAGCTCATGATTGGTATAAGGAGTTTGATGATCAAACTGACCTATTGGCTCTTTGTCCCCTTTAATTTCTTTCAGTTCATTGGACTGAGATTCTACAATCCAAATAGGGTTGTTGGCTCCTGCCCATTCTATTTTACCAGATTTTAAATTGATCGAACACAAAGAGATGTCCATTCCATCTTTCACATTTTCGGAAGATTTTGCGAACTCTTGAATAACGATAGATCTCGTCATGTCCAGTATTTCCGAAGGCCGCTTGAGCCCATATTCTCTTACCGTTCTGTTCAGTGCATTGTTGCAAACAACGGAAACCATGGCTCCTGGAACCCCATGGCCAGTACAGTCAGCTGCCGCAATTAACACGTTTCCGTTAAGAGCGTGCATCCAATAAAAATCTCCAGCAACTATATTTTTCGGCAAGTAGTAAACGAAAGAATTCGGAAGTTCGGATTTCAGTAATTCATCTGAAGGCAAAATTGCAGCTTGTATTCTTTTCGCATATGCGATCGAATCCATGATTTCTTTATTTTTTTCATCCACGTTCAGTTTTTGCCGATGAATTGTCGCCTTTTGTTTTGAAGTCACTCTAAACCGCTGAAAAACGAATATTAGGGCTATTAGAAAGACTCCAATCACAACCCACATCCACATTTGCTGTTGTTCAGATCTAAATTGTTCTGATTCTATTAGCCGTTTTTCTGCGTCATTTTTCTCATTCTCCAGGGCCTTTACATCTCTATAATATTGAGCCTCAGCGGCATTCGAAGATCCAATTCCCTCCTCACTAAATACGGAGTCCTTGTACAATAAGAATAGATTATAACTCGCAATTGCCTCTTCTGCTTTTCCTTCATCCTTTTTCAGTTCAAAATCTGCAAAATATATTTCTTTAAACAGCAATTTATCCTGCTTCCTTTTTGCACACTCAATCGCCCTTGCCATCCAAAGATCTGCTTCGTCATTTTCTCCCAAACTGGCATAAACTTGAGCTAGCAATGTTGGAATCCTCCCATTTCCATAGGTGCCGGATTTCTCCATCATTATTTCAGCCGCTTCCAGCGTAGCTGTGCGCGCTTGATGAAATTTTCCTTGATCTCGATACATCCCACCGATAGCCTGAAGACTATTCAAAATCCAAGATTTCTTATCTAATTCTCGAGCCAACTTTAGGGCTTTTCTTAAGTGTTGCTCACTGTGTTCAATTTCATTGACACCAAGCAGAATGCACCCTAGATTATAATCAGCTTTAAATCTGTAAATGTCTTTATCCGATTTTGAATAATAGGTAAATGCTTTTTCAGCATATTGCACGGCCTTGTAATGATTTTCCTTTCGGTCTTCAATCCAAGACAATGCATCATTGCATTTAGCCGACAATTCTTCAAAATCAAACTGGTCTGCCAACTGCATGGCGGCAAATAAATTAATAGAAGAACCTGCTAAATTTCGTTCGTTGAAGAATTGATGATATCCAAGTTTATATAAAGCGCCACATCTTAAGGAATCTGTAGGGGCCACTTGAACTTCTTTACGCAAAGTATCTTCCTTCGCATCAGCAAAGGCTGTCCCACAGGCCAGCAAGAAACTTATTATGGCAAAAACTTTTTTCAAATGGTCGTTTTTACTGGAAGAAATTACATATTTCTTCTGTACTGACCTCCTACTTCAAATAACGCGCCAGTAATTTGGCCTAAAGAGCAGTACTTTGAAGCCTCCATTAGTTCTTCAAAAATATTTTGATTTTGAATCGCTTTCAGCTGAACTTTTTTCAAAGCTTCTGTTGCACGGTCTTCATTACCTTTTTGCAGGTTTTCAAGCATTGAAATCTGATACTGTTTCTCGGTCTCAGTTGCACGTATTACCTCAGAAGGAATAATTGTTGGCGATCCTTTTGAACTTAAAAAAGTGTTCACTCCAATAATTGGAAATTCACCCGTATGTTTTAAGGTCTCATAATACAACGACTCTTCTTGAATCTTGCTTCTTTGATACATGGTTTCCATAGCACCAAGCACACCACCTCTTTCAGTAATTCTATCGAATTCAGTTAAAACAGCTTCTTCAACCAAATCTGTTAGTTCTTCGATAATAAAAGCTCCTTGAATTGGGTTTTCATTTTTCGCCAATCCTAATTCCTTATTAATAATTAGCTGAATCGCCATTGCTCTTCTAACTGACTCTTCAGTTGGAGTTGTTATAGCCTCATCATACGCATTCGTGTGCAATGAATTACAGTTATCATTAATGGCATACAATGCTTGCAAAGTAGTTCTTATGTCGTTGAAGTCAATCTCTTGAGAGTGCAATGATCTACCAGATGTTTGAATATGATATTTAAGCATTTGAGCACGCTTATTTGCTCCATACTTTTTCGCCAAAGCTTTCGCCCAAATTCTTCTTGCTACTCTACCGATTACTGCATACTCAGGATCAATACCGTTAGAGAAGAAGAAGGATAAATTCGGTCCAAACTTATCGATGTCCATACCCCTACTCAAATAATATTCAACGTACGTAAATCCATTTGCCAGGGTAAAAGCAAGTTGAGAAATTGGATTAGACCCAGCTTCTGCGATATGATATCCCGAAATGGAAACAGAGTAGAAATTCCTTACCCCTTTATCGATGAAGTATTCTTGAACATCCCCCATTAAACGCAAGGCAAATTCAGTGGAAAAAATACAGGTGTTTTGTGCTTGATCCTCTTTTAAAATATCAGCTTGAACCGTCCCTCTAACTTTGGTTAACGTATCCGCTTTAATTTCTTCGTAAACTTTACTCGGAAGAACCTGATCTCCGGTTAGACCTAATAGCATTAATCCTAATCCATCATTTCCCTCAGGCAAGTCTTCCTGATATGCAGGCCTTACATAACCATTATCATCGTAATGCTTTTTATAAGCCGCTTCAACATCAGCTTCCATCCCATGTTGCTTGATGTATTTCTCACAATTCTGATCGATCGCAGCATTCATAAAGAAACCTAACAACATCGGTGCTGGTCCATTAATCGTCATACTAACCGAAGTCAGAGGGTGTGATAAATCAAATCCTGAATACAATTTCTTGGCATCATCTAGACAACATATTGAAACTCCTGAATTTCCAATCTTCCCGTATATATCTGGTCTTAAATTTGGATCATTCCCGTATAAGGTTACAGAATCAAAAGCCGTTGAAAGCCTTTTAGCTGGCATTCCTAAGCTCACATAATGAAATCGTTTATTCGTTCTTTCTGGACCACCTTCTCCTGCGAACATTCTAGTTGGATCTTCGCCTTCTCTTTTGAAAGGAAATAATCCTGCGGTATATGGAAATTCTCCAGGAACATTCTCTTGCAATGACCATTTTAAAACATCGCCCCAACCTTTATAAGCCGGCAAAGCCACTTTTGGGATTTGCAGATGTGACAACGATTCAGAGTGCGTTTCGATCGATAACTCTTTATCTCGAACTTTAAATTTATAAACTGGTGCTTTATAATTAGCGACTTTACCTTCCCAGTTTTCTATGATCTGCCAATTGTGTGGATCCAAATCCAATTTCGTTTGCTCGTACGCCTCTTGTAGCCCTTTGATTAATCTATCCTTATCCTCGAGAGTTGATTGCTCCATCGTTTGGATGGACACGTGCAAACCATATAATTTATCCGCTACTTCAACCTGGCCTTTTGCCCATTTATCGTAACCTCTATTGTTTTCTGATATTTCAGACAAATAACGTGTTCGAGCAGGAGGAATTACAAATATTTTCTCAGACATCTCTTGCGTAATCTCGAAACTTGATGTAAGATTTTTTGCTCCGGTTTTCTCAACAACTTTATCCATTAGCGCCTTGTACAGCGAGTTCATTCCTGGATCATTAAATTGAGAAGCTATAGTACCGTAAACTGGGATTTCCTCATCAGGAGTCTCCCATAAATTATGATTTCTTCGATACTGTTTCTTAACATCTCGCACCGCATCCAAAGCACCACGTTTATCGAATTTATTTAACGCTACGATGTCAGCGAAATCCAGCATGTCAATTTTTTCCAGTTGTGTTGCTGCTCCAAATTCTGGAGTCATCACGTAAAGTGAAGTATCTGAATGATCTAAAATTTCAGTATCCGACTGACCAATTCCCGAAGTTTCTAAAATGATCAAATCAAAATCGGCCGCTTTCAACACATCCAATGCTGTAGCAACATGCTTCGACAAGGCTAGATTAGACTGTCTTGTTGCCAACGATCTCATGTATACTCGATCATTTTTAATCGAGTTCATTCTAATTCTATCTCCTAAAAGAGCTCCACCAGTTTTTCTTTTCGATGGATCTACTGATACGATTGCAATATTTTTCTTTGGAAAATCAACTAGAAACCTTCGCACCAATTCATCTACAAGCGAAGACTTTCCTGAACCTCCAGTTCCTGTAATTCCCAGAACAGGTGTATCAACCTCCTTAGCAAGTGATTGTACTTCATTTAATTCTGACGCGCTTTCCTCTGGGAAATTCTCAGCAGCCGATATTAATCTACCGATGGATCTAGCATCCCTTTCTTTTAAATGATTTACTTCACCATTTAAGTTAGCGCCAGTTGGAAAATCACATTGTTCAACTAGATCGTTTATCATTCCTTGAAGACCTAATGATCTGCCATCATCTGGATGATAAATCTTAGCGATTCCGTAATCCTCTAGTTCTTTAATCTCAGAAGGCAGAATTGTTCCGCCTCCGCCTCCAAATATTTTAATGTGCTCTCCCCCTTTTTCTTTTAAAAGGTCGAACATGTATTTGAAATACTCATTATGACCGCCTTGATAAGAAGTCATGGCAATTGCCTGTGCATCTTCTTGAATGGCGCAGTTCACAACCTCCTCAACACTTCTGTCATGACCTAAGTGAATCACCTCACATCCAGTGGACTGAATGATTCTTCGCATGATATTAATTGCTGCATCGTGCCCATCAAAAAGTGATGCGGCTGTAACAATTCTAATTTTATTTTGTGGTATGTATGGCTTGATCTGCTCCATGAATTTCCTTGAAAAATGCCGTCAAATATAGTCATTCACGATCAGAAAGTCAATGAAATTCGTCAGCTAAATCTTATCCAAATTTATAGCGAATTCCGTTCTTTAAACTAAGGATAGAATTGGGAACTCCATCCGGGGGCATGTTGTCATACAACAATGCAAACACAGTTAAAAAACTTAGCTTATTAGAGATCTTCAAAGATGCAGAGGACTCTCCTGAAAGCCTATAATCTTGAAAGTTTGAGAATTTTGGTTGATAGTACCAGATGGTTTTTAGCGCGATTTTCTTGTTGATTTTCCAGTTAAAAGATATGTAATTGCTTCCTCTAAAATTTATTTCTTCCGCGTTATCAGTCAACTTTTCATACTCCATCATACCGGCAATCCCAACGTTTAAGTTCACAGAGTCGTTCCCTAAAACCTTCATCCTTAAGCCTCCTCCAGCTAGATTTCTGACTGTTATTTTCTGAACACTATTGTACTGAATCTGCTCAAAAGATTCGAAATTAAAACGTCCTTCTAAATTCCATTTATAACTGTAGCGCGCATGTAGAAAACCTTTATTTACTAAATCACTTCCTGCTGCTTTAATCAATGCGATATTATTCAATATTAAATATCTATGCTTATGAGCCAAGTATTCCACCGCCATTCGATTGCCAAATTGCCAAATCTCCTTGGTGTTTTTTATGTAGTTCAGATTAAAATCAATTTGACCATTCCAACCTTGCTTGGTTCCATTTAATCTTTTGGATTCAACATTAATGATCTGACCAAAACTTTGAATAGAAATTAAAACAATGACAATAACTCCGGCTATTTTTCTCATTCGGTGAAATTAGCAAGCAGGCATGATAGTTGCAACTAATTAGAAAACCTAAAACCATGAAAAAACTAATATTCGCAAGCTGCATTCTAATCGGGTTAGCCAGTTGTTCTAAAACGGTAGACAAAGAATGGGTAGAACTTTTAGAGACGACTTGTTCCCCGGGATGGGTAGATCATGACAACGATCGAAAGACAAAAAACAACCTGGAAGGGTTTTTAAAGGGAAATGGTATTGTCCCGTTGAAAATTAAAATTGAGGGAGATCGACATGAAACTTGTCAATTTTGTGATTGTACTACTGGAAAAGTTTTCAAAGTTCAAATTGACCAAAGCCAAAGATCTTTAATTGGTGAGTTTGGATTCTATTTGGAATAAGAAACAAAATCATAAAAACCCCGTTAAACATTATGTACCTAAGCGATTCATTCTTAAATGTTAAGTGATCACCTGCAGAAGTGAGTAATTAACGATCAAAACTTAATAAGTTGACGCTATTTTTTTCAGGTATTGTAGATTCTTCTGCTATCTTCATTTTAGTAACCAATTCTTATCGCCTATGGCTCAAAAAAAGAGCGCTGCTACTTCTCCTAAAACACCTAAGACCAAAGGAAAGAAGAAGAAAATTTTTGTATTAGACACATCAGTCATCCTACACGATCACGAATCCATTAGAAGTTTTGCCGAGCATGATGTCGCCATACCAATTACGGTATTGGAAGAACTGGATAATTTCAAAAAGGGAAACGACACGAAGAACTTTTCGGCACGATCCTTCATTCGTCTGTTAGACAAACTTTCAGAAGAACACATGCTTCAGGAATGGATACCTATCAATGGACCCAACCGAGGGAAGTTCAAAATTGTAATGGTCAATGAGAACAAACTCTTAGATGCTACTAAAATATTTGCAGATCGTAAAAACGATCATCAAATCTTAAATGCAGCCCTAACACTTTCAGAGCAAGAAAAAGACAAAAAAGTAATTCTTGTTTCAAAAGACATTAACCTCCGGCTTAAAGCAAAAGCTTTGAATCTAGCCGCAGAAGATTTCCAAACAGGAAAAGTTGAAACCAGTAGCGTTGTTTTCTCTGGCAAATTTGATATCCAGGACGTAGATTCTGAAATAATCCAGAAACTGTATAAGAAAACCGCTTCCGATGAAGTAGAGTTTCTTGGCGACAAGTTATTCAATAATGGATTCTACGTTTTGAAAAACGGAAAATCTTCAATTCTCAGCTATTATAACTCATCTAAAAAACAGCTAGAAAGAGTTGAAAAAAGCTATTACTACGGAATCAAACCTAGAAATGCAGAGCAAACATTTGCCTTTCATGCATTAATGAATCCTGACGTAAAATTAGTCACACTTCAAGGGGTGGCTGGAACTGGAAAAACCTTACTCGCTTTAGCTAGCGCATTGGAGCAAAAGAACTTATTTCACCAAATCATACTGGCGCGACCAATCGTTCCGCTAAGCAATAGAGACATTGGATATCTACCAGGATCTGCTGAGGATAAAATAAATCCATACATGCAACCGCTTTTTGACAACTTGAAATTTATCAAGTCTCAGTTTAAAGAAAATGAGAAGAAGTTTAAGGCGATTGTGGAAATGGAAGAAGATGAAAAACTGAAAATTACTCCCCTTGCTTTTATTAGAGGTAGAAGTTTATCTAACATCATTTTTATTGTTGATGAAGCGCAAAACTTAACTCCTCATGAGGTTAAAACCATTATTACAAGAGCTGGGGAAAACACCAAAATAATTTTCACTGGAGATGTTCATCAGATTGACACACCATACTTGGATGAACAGAGTAACGGCCTATCTTATTTAATAGATAAACTTAAAGGGAATGAACTCTACGCTCATATCACTTTAGAAAAAGGAGAACGTTCAGAATTAGCTAACCTAGCAAATGACATGCTGTAATTTATGAGAAAGCAACCTACCATTTGGACGGTTGTTTTTCATTTTTTCGTCTTATTTTTCGCAATAGACGTACTTCAAAGTGCCCAGAATTCGAGAGAATTTAATACACTGGCAATTATCCTGCTAATTGCAACTTTTGGCGCTTTAATTAGGCATAAAGTGTCTCGAATTGTAAGTCACGTGTTCCTGGTGATTCCTGGAGTCATTGGATGTTATTATTTCACAAAGCTGGCGTTATCACCTGTATTTCCTGACACGTTAGAAATATCAAGGTCTGGGTTTGTTTTCAAGGAAAACATTCGAGGTGCGGGTTATGCCGGTGTCTTTTTAATATACATCCCAACTATGGTAGCGATTATTCTAAACTGGAAAAAGTGGTTTAGTGTTAAGGAATATTTAATATTCGCTGGTCTTCTAGTTTTAATTATCGGCTCTACCGCTTTTAACTTAGCTCCCACGGTGTGGCTGAATGATTGGATCGATGCGAATTGCGAACCTAAACCAGTAATACTGCAATGAAAATTATTGGACATAGAGGTTGGCAAGGAATTTATCCCGAGAACACAATTATTGGAATAGAAAAAGCCATTGAATTAGGTGTTGATGGGATCGAGATTGATGTAGTTGTGAACGGTGAAATGCAATTGATTCTCTCCCATGAGCCTTGGATGAATGAGGAAATTTGTGAACCTGGAGGAAAAGAGTTTAACCTATTTCAAATGACTCAAGTTGAAATCATGAAGCATGACTGTGGGTTAAAGAAAAACCATTTCGAACATCAATTAAAAATTAAATCGACCAAACCTCTTTTTGAAGAAGTTCGAAAAACAATTAATTGGAGCGGGGTTCAGCTCTTCTTAGAAATCAAATCACACCCTGATGGCGATGGTCTTTATCACCCGCATCCAGCTGCATATGCCCAGATTGTGACCAAGGAACTAGAGTCATTCAATATACCCTCATCCGTTTTTGTAATGTCATTTGATCCCAGAATATTGGCCGAAATTCAAAAGTTAGACGCGAGCATTAAGACAGTTTTTTTGATTGAAAACGAATCGCCAATGCCCAATTTACATTTACATGCTATCGCACCACATTACAAGATCATTAATAATGAGAATGTTAGTGAGTGGAGAACCAAAGACCTTCAAATCTTTTGTTGGACAGTTAACGATCTAACCGACATTAGAAAATGTGCCAATCTTGACATTGACGCTGTTATTTCCGATTATCCGAATCGACTTTTCGGATAAACTACTTTTTATATAAATCGTAAATAACGCCATCAGACAACCCAACTTTCGGAACAATCATTTCTTCGCAACCCGCAAGCTTCATAGCACCTAAATAAATATCTGAAGCAGGGATAATTACAACCACACGACCTGGTTTTAATTTAAAAGTAAAAGACCGACCATCCCCACATCACCTTGCATTTCTGATTTTGATGGCCGGTCTTTATCAAAACCCTTTACGGGTTTTGTGCAGTACTTTCTCCAGCTTGTACAACTTGAACCCATTTCCCAGGAGTTCTAGCATTAATTGTATTGTCGTACATCGCCTCACTTTCAATAGTTGGCAAATAGAACTTTCCTTGATAAGTCGCGTTAAGCTGGACTCTAAAAGTCTTAGAACTGTTCGCACGTAATCTGTAGTAAGTATAAACTCGATCATCACGAATATCCTGATAATCAAATGTGCTCGTAGTTACCGATGACTTGAAATCTTGCATTCGAGTATTATGAATCTCCCAACCAGAAGGGAATATTTGATTCAAAGTCATCTCTCTCAAGTATCCTCTTGAACCTGGATTTGTTACCGTGACAGCCGCAACAAAGTCCGTCCCTTGTTCTATTACTGACGGGTCTAGACTATTGCCATCCATATCTGAATAGGAAACGGAAATAGCCAAATTACTGGCGGCAGCCGTTTCATCGCCATTCACAGGAATCCCTTCCACGATTAGCTTCGCATATAACATGCCTTTCCCAGTATTACTCACCTTCATTTTGGTAGAAGTTTTATTCACTTTAAGCTTAGCCTGATAAATTGGTAAAATGGTGCTTTTACTCGTTGACTTTCCTCCATTTAAATTGTAGGTAAATCGCATTGTTTTATCCGTTGAACTGATCCCGATAAACTTACTCATTGCAACTAATGCATAAGCAGTTGTTTGAGTACTCATCCATTGATCCTTATTCATTGCTTCTGCTATGCCTTTTGCAAGCATTCCACCTTTCGTTTTATTATCCAACAGTGCCAGCACTTCAAGAATCATTGCTTCATCTCTAACCGAAGATCCAAACGTATATGAAAGCTCAACATAATCCGGAATATTAACCGAAACATTATTGATTATTTGTCTCGCAACTTCTTTTCTACCTACCAAAACATATGCTCCGGCTAATCTCCATTTTGCACTTGAAGATAAATTGGCAACCTCCTTCATTCGATTCATGGAACTTAGCTCCGGTTTTCCTGCCAACGCCAATGTGTAAAGTCGATACGCTTGAGTCAAATCAACATTATGACTGTATCCATGGAAATTGGCTTTACTTGAACTGTGCTTCCAGTTTCTTGCTTTCTTCCTTTGATAAGACAGCCAATTAGTTTTTAATGAATTTGGAATTTTATAACCTTGTTTTTCAGCCTCCATTAAAAAGTGACCGCCATAATTACTTCCCCATTCGTTCGTTTCAGATTGACCTGGCCAATATGCAAAACCACCTTCACTGGTTTGAAATAGTTTTAATCGATCAATTCCAGCTTTGATGTTCTTATCTAACTCAATTTTATGATTATTATCAAGCTGCATCACATCGTCAACAAATAACTGCGGAAACACTGAAGAAGTTGTTTGCTCGATACATCCGTGAGGATATCTGATCAGATATTTCAATCGTTTCTCCAAGTTCATAGGAGGTATTGCAGACATTTCAATCGTTGCCGAATTGGTTCCTTCGATTCCTTTAAAGGCAAAACTCGGATTCCAATCTTCTCCCGGCTGAATGATAGTCTCCATTACATCAGCTACCATCGGATTAGGCGTCCTAACATCCAACTCAATTTCAAACTTCGCTATTTCTTTTCCGCTTCGTGCAATAATTTCAACTCTTGCAATACCTATTTTATCTTTTACTTTCAACGGAAAGTTGACTACCTCATCACCAATCTTATTGAATTTTATCGACTTTTTAACCCCGTCTGTAAATGCTAGAAGATCATTGGATTTAACTTCAATAGATACATTCTTAACATGTTTCTCCATTGCAAATATGTTAACAGGCAACTTCAACTCTTCACCTGGACCTAATACTCTCGGCAAAGTTCCAAGAACCATTAATGGACTTCTAACAGGCACTGTTTTATCAGTGTGTCCATATCTTTTATCCTGGCCTGCAACAACCATAACTCTTACCGACCCAATGTAATTTGGTATATCCACTTTATGAGTTTTTCTACCTCCACTTTTCAATTTAAAAGGACCCATAAACCTGACCATTGGCTTAAATCTATTTGCTTTTGCAGGTTTTTTCTTTCCTCCATCTGCATCACCACCAATTGCGAGCAATTTGCTCATTTCCTGCGTATAAGAACCCATAACATCATCATACAAATCCCAAGTCTTCACACCTAACGCCTCCTTCGTATAAAAGTGATCCCATGGCTCAGGTGTTTTGAATCCAGTTAAATCAAGTAAACCTTCATCAACTATTGCTAACGTATAAGTCATTGGTTTCCCATCAGACTCCTGCACCGTAATATTCGCTGTAGTTTCTGGCTTAAGCACGTCCTTCATTTTAATAACTGGATGCAAATGTGAATCAGGGTTTTCTACGGAAATTGGAACCACTCCGTACATTCTAATTGGCAAGTCGTTTTGTGTGGCTTTATGTGGTTGTAATAAACTTACATGAACAAACACGTTCGGAGCCATTTCTTTACTTGTGGTAAATTCAAATTTGGTTTCGCCTTTTTTAGTCTTAACCCAATGCTTCTCAATTACTTTTGTCCCTGACTCAATACAAACTAGTGCCTTTCCATTTGAAGGAGAAGGAAATGAAATCTTCACCTTTTCTCTGGTAGAATAAGTCTCTTTGTCTGTGGAGAAGCTTAACATAGTAGCGTTCTCATTTTCGGTTCTATTTGCTCTTGCCCAATACGGCCAATCAACATAGAACACTTTACCTGTAACATGACCAGAAACCGGATCTTCAATTCGAACATAATATCTTCCCCAAGAAGGTCTTTTTACTTCGAAATTTATTTTTCCTTTCCCTGCAGTAGTTGCGATTTTCTTTTCGAAAACGGGCACTGTACTTGGTCTAGATATGTAAGACATTAAATCATTATCATAGCTATCCCACCACCATCTCCATTCAATCTTGTAAACTTTCACATCTACATTCTTTCTGGAAACAGGTTTTCCAGCTGCGTCAACTGTTGCGATTTCAAATTCATGCTCCTTGTCTGTTACAAGCGTACCTCTATAAAGCGATCCTTTTGGTGTTTTAACTCCTACATAAGATTCATATGGCGAGTACTTAATGGATTTTGAATCAACCGAGAACCCTCCGCCCTCTTCAAACACCTTAGTTGAAAAGCTTGCAGTTAACATTCCAGGAGCGCTACTTCCGATATTAATATTTGGGTCGAAAGAAATCTCACCATTATCATCCACCAATTCATCTAGTACTGTTTCACGCTCAGCAGAAAAGCTTTTTAGCGGATCATCAAAAACAAACTCACCATGTTTAGCAAAACTGGTACGCCTTGAGTTAACCGTTAAGTCAACCTTAGCTCGTAAGTTTTTAGCAACAGCGCCATGAAGCCATTTCGTAGAAAGCTTTATTTCATTGTCTTCAGACTGGCCAAGCATTTCATCCTCAAAATTCATGTAGATTTTTAGCCGATTTGGTTTAACCGTTTCAACTTTCAAGTACTTATTATACACCCTGTTTCCAACTCTCACCTCAGCTCGATAGCTTCCAGTAATATCTTCCTGATCGGTAGAAGTCCAAAAATCATAATGCCCATTCGTGCCACGCGTGGAAGTTCGCTGATCTACTAATTGACCGTGAGGATTGTAGAGTTTGAATTTAACTGGATGACCCGAAGGCAGTACTTTATTCCTATCTTCTAAAATGAAAGACAGATAAATTGAATCACCTGGTCTCCATACACCTCTTTCTGTATACAAAAATCCCTTTACTCCTTTTTGAACCTTGCTTCCACTTACGTCAAATTTCGAAAGTGACAGTGATTCTCCATCACGTAATTTCAAGTAACCTCTTTGATTCCCTTTTTTAGCAATAATCAAAAATGGCTTACGATCTAATTTAGTAACCGACATTCCGTTGCTTTGCGTAATCGTTGACCCGATTTTTTGTTGTTGAAAATCATAAAACTCAATGGTTGCGCCAGCAATATTTTCAGTCGTTCTAAGATCGGAAAGAAAAACATGAATTTTCTTATCTGATCCGGCTTTGGCTATGATCCCTAAGTCAGAAGTAAGAACATTCGATTTGATGTATTTATTCCTATAATAAGAAGAGTTACATGGGTTCTCTCGCTCTCGATAATCATAATCATAGTCATCGTAATAATCATCGTAGTAATAATCATCATAATAATAGCCGCTTACCCAGTCAGATTCTGACCAAGAATCATCTGCCACTTCCACTACTAAATCCTGCAAAGGCTCTGGCTCATCCAAACCACACTGATAAACGGAATACTCCTTTTTAAAACGAAGCTCAATTTGATGGATTGTACCAGGTTCATCACCTATAATATCAGACAAATCCAAAAAGTACTTATTCCATTGATGCTGATTCTTTGTTCCGTCTTGAGTTAAATCAACTCGCTTTTTCATGATGTTACGAGCAATTCTTTTCATTTGAGAAGTTCCACTGTAGTTATTGACTTGAAGAAACTGTACCATATTATTCTCAAACACCTTTGTTACATACACATCTACAGCTCTAAGGTTAACCGCTTCAAACGGGAATACGTAGCCTTGACCTGAGTTTGGTATAATGGTTCCATCTCCTACTAATTTTATATTTGGTTTAATCCCTTCGAATCCAACCTCAATATCATCTCCATTAAGCATTTTATAGCCATTAATATTCTTGATACCTGGACTAACATGAATTACTCTTGTTCCAGAAAGTCGATATGGTAAGAAAACTTTGATATCATGTCCTTCAACCTCAAAATTTAAATTGTTCACATTGTCAATCTTAATTAGTCCATCCAATTCTTGAACTTTCTTAATAGGATCTGAAAAGTGAATTAGTGCATATTGTTCTGGCTCGTGAACAACCGACATGTTTGTGATTTTAAAATCTCCTAGAGCATGAACAGTGATTAACTCCTCAGCCTCTCGATCAACTCCTATCGGCTTACCATTATATAGCAGTTTTACTTCGCTTGCTTTCTTTTTTCTAGACACATGATGAACTACAAATCGATGACGGTTCGCATAATCATGGTTCCATTCAATCTCTAGCTCTTTCCCATCTTGATAGGCTGATAAAGTCTTATTAACCGCAGTCGAATCGCAGATATCTGCTGTTACTAATCGGCCTGACAATTTCTGGTCCTTTAAGTTATCAGATTGATAAGTAGACAGGCCATCCATATATAAATTCAAGTCTTGCTCAATTGTCTTGAATTGAAAACTAAATTCTTCAAAATTTTCAGGTACGCTTTGAAGCTTTCCAAGATCGAAGAATACGGTATACTCAACACCACTCTCCAATAATTCAGAAGGAATAAACTCGATCATTCTTGAGGAAAGAAATTTAGCAGACCCTGATGCCTCTGGAATCATTCTAAAGATCTCATTTAAAGACTCGTCATTTTCCTCTAGCTGTTCCGCAACTTCATCGGTTAGCATAATTTTAACTGATGACTCCCTACTTACTATACCTGATGTATATGCTGATATGTATTGAGCAAATTCCGGGTTAATGGTAACTCTTTTTTGAATCTCTTGGCTGCAACCAAAAAGCACTACCACTGTAAGAATGCTTAGAACGTATTTTAAAGGGGACCTCATAATTTTTATTTTGAACTAAACTATAGCCACTAGTTCAATAAAAAGGTCCATGTTTATTATTCGCACTTGAATGTTTATTTTTCGATTGTAGCTGCGACCGTTTAACTTAAGGACTGATCGTTGAATTTTGCACATTAATCGAATAAAACTTGTGAAATCCCCAATTATGAACGACATTGGGATGCATTAAAACTGGGTAAAAACCAGATTTTACAAGTAAACGAACACTAACCTTACTCAATGAAACAATTTATCGCCACGAGCGCACTAGCGCTAATGTGCATTTTTGCGACTGCACAAACTTCAATCATTCAAAAGCTTCCGTCAACTCCATCTAAGCACAAACCTGTAAAAGTTGACAAATTCTCTAGGCAAACGACTCCTGTTCAGCTAACGCCTCAGCAGGAATTTGTAAAGAAGTTAAAGCAGAACCAGGGTGCTGCTATACACAGTAAAAATGTTAGTGGTCACAAATTAGATCCTAAGAATGATCTGAACCAATATATCCCATTAAGTTCTAATGGCAAGCTTCTTTCGCCAGATGGCTATGAAGTTGACTTTACGGTCCCTAATAACTCAAAAACGGCTGGCGCATGTTTCACGCCATCTCCTCAGATTATTGGCGGACCAAAAGATGCGGCTTGTAATTATCGCGTTGCTTGTGATAATCCAGCAAATCGAGATGTTTCTGATTATACAACGATCAAGTATTTTCAATTAGAATGGCACATTATGTGGGATGGTGGGGCTTCTTCAAATATCGATCAGACTCGAGTTGATGCATTAATGGCTCAATTAAACATAGATTATGCGCCTTACAACATGGTGTTTTGCGCTAATCCGGCTAATTTCTACGAGGATCCGGGAAACTGGGATCACGATGAAAACACGGAGGAAGTTTCATTAAAAACTACCTATGTGACTAATCCTTTACAACTAATAAATATTTATGTTGTCGGTACAATGGGCGCAGGCGGTTATGCTAGATTCCCGTATGACCCAATGGGCGGAACATCTAATACCGGTGGTATTGTTCTTGCAAGAGGCAACTGTACGGTTGGTGGTCATACGCTTGCTCATGAGATGGGTCACACATTTGGACTTGCTCACACATTTGCAGGAGTGGATGAGCAGACAACTTGTTCAAATTGCTACGAAAAAGTAAGAAACGTGAATGGATCTTCAAACACAACAGGAGTTGCTACTCCGTTAGGTGGACCATACACAGATGAAGGTGACAGAGAAGGTGATTGGTGTTCTGATACTAATCCACACGATACTTACGCATACAACTGCTCAACAAGTTCAAATGCAAATGGAGGATGTGATTCTGACCCTTGGAACAATGCTCCTGTAGACAATCATATGTCCTATTCATTTTGCTCTACAACGTTTACTGATCAGCAATCTAGAAGGTCACATTGTATGGTAGACTCTTATTTAACTTCCTGGACTTCATATGGTGGAGGAATTTGCGGTACTCAACCTCCGGTTGCAGAATTTATTGCTACTCCAACAACATGGAACTCACCATTAGTAGCGAATTTCACGGATTTATCGGCACCAACGAGCATTATTGATTCTGTTGTGTGGATTTTTGATGTTGGTGCAAGTAACTCAGTTACATGTGCTGGTTGTACTGGTACAAATGCAAGATGGGCGCAGGATTTAACAGCGGTAACTACAGCGTCTACTCCTCCAGCCGTAACCTATACTAACACCGGTCTATATACGGTTTCCTTGACCGTTTATAGTACAAACGGAAATGATACTGAAACAAAAGTAGATTACATTGAAGTATTAACGCCAGCTGGAGATTGCGATACGTTAACGACTCAATGGGAGAATCCGACACCAACAGTTATCACATATGGATTTGGCGGGGGATGGATTACAGGTGTCCAAGACCCTGTAAATTCTATACTTCCAACTGACCCAAAAGGAGTTTATGAAATGTATTTCACCCCAAACCCGGGAGTTACAGAGGTTGGAGCTGTTAGAGTAGGATTAGGTAATTTGGCTGATACTGACGGTGACATGGTCTTTCAAGTTGTACTATATGACGATGATGGTGCTGGTGGACCCGGTGCAATAGTTGGGGGAATCGGTGGATTAAACCCAACTACTTTGGGAGTACCTGGTGCAGGTTTTTACAATGAATTTTGGGTTCCATTTAATGCTGCCTTGGTTCCTACGACTGGAACTTTTCACGTTGGAGTAGAAATCTTCGCTGGTGACGCTACGGATACTTTGATAGTAATGACCTCATGTTTAGGTCCTACAGGATGTGCAGTTGCCCAGGGAGAAGCTGATGCTTCGAACCATATTTGGTCAAGTGGATACGGATACGAAAATTTATTAACCGTTTATGGCGCTGATTTTGATGTAGATATTATCCCTATGTTAGGTCCGTGGCAACCTTTGCCAGTGGTTACCGGATTCACTGAAACGGTAAATTGCGATACCACAGACGTTGTAATTTCAGATACGGCATTTTATTCTGACCCAGTAAGTTGGTCGTTTACATTTGCTTCAGATGGTGCGGTTATGAATTTCACGACTGATCCAGGAACAATAAATAGGCAGTATACTGCTGCAGGACCTGATACCGTTACAATTATTGCAGTTAATTCATGTGGAAGAGCAGATACTACATCTTGGGTCATTCCTTACAATTTTATGACGACTCCGGACGCAGACTTCACAAAAGATTTGCCTAATCCGGTTTGTGCAGGAGCATTAACTACTTTCACTGCAAATACCTCAGGTTACTCAGCATATGATTGGGATTTCGGTGACGGAACCACTATAACTGGTGGAACAGACTCAGAAACTCATACATATGCTGTACCAGGATTGTATTACACATCCTTAACGGTCACTTCGCCTGGTTATCAGCCAAGTGACACTACTTACCTTGAAGATTTCGAAGGAGGAATACCAGGGACTTGGACAACTAGAGATAATAACGGTTCTGTTGGAAATGCGGGTGCGGTTTTTGATGGCTCAAATGCTACTGCATGGGTCGACATTGACATCGATGGTGCTGGCGATTTAGAAGCCTGGTCTACCGGATGGAATAATCCGACAACCACTGCTTCGGATGACTGGTTGATTTCTCCAAACATTGCTATTGCTGCTGGCAATTCTCTGGCCTGGGACGGTGAATCCTTTTATGCCCTATTCCCTGATGCTTATGAGGTTTATGTAGTAGCAGGTGGAGCTTCTTCAGTTGCTAACTGTTTAACGGGACAACTTGTATTCTCAACAGGTGGTGAAAATGCTTTTACAACTCAACATGTAGTTGATCTACCATCATATGGATTTACTGCAGGTAACATCAAAGTATGCTTCAGAAACAACTCTAGTGGAGACCAAGGATATCTTGCGATAGACAATGTTAGGGTTGGTACTACTGGAGCCGGATGTTCGAATACAGAACAAAAACTGGATTTTGTAGAAGTGATTGATTGTTCAACCACAGCGCCAACAGCTATCGGTCTTGCAGATGTGGTAACAGGTTGTGGACCGCTTACCGTAACATTTACGGATGGATCTACTCCAGCATCACCAGATCCTAATGAGCCAACAAGTTGGTTATGGAACTTTGGAGATGCAACATTCTCTACTGCTCAAAATCCTGGAGCACATGTTTACACGGCTACTGGAACATATTTTGTTAGTTTACAAGCTTGTAACGCAGGAGGATGTACAACTCATAACTTTACTGTAACGGTTACTGGTTTAACGGAAGATGCAACATATTCATATAGTAGTACTACTGAATGTCAATCTGGTACGGATATGACTGCAACTATTACTGGAACTTTAGGAGGAACGTTTACTTCAGTACCTGCGGTAGGGATCACATTGAATGCTACTTCAGGATTAATTGACGTTTCTGCGACAACTCCTGGATCTTATGACATTACTTATACTACCTCAGGTGGCCCATGCGCTGCCACAAGTGTAATTACAGTCAACATTAACGCTGATCAAAATGCAGGGTTTAGTTATGCATCTGCTTCTTATTGCGTTGGAGGTGTTGACCCAACTCCAACTATTACCGGAGATCCTGGTGGTACATTTGCTGCATTACCTGCCGGTTTGAATATGGTTGCGGGAACAGGCGTTGTTGATTTATCTGCTTCAACACCAGGTGCCTACACGATCACTTACACAACCGCAGGTCCATGCGCAACTAGTTCAAATGTTGCCTTTACTGTTGTGGCTGACGAAGATGCGACTTATACCTACAGTTCAACTACTGAATGTCAGTCTGGAACAGATATGACCGCAACTATAACTGGTACAGCTGGTGGTACATTTACTGCGGTTCCTGTTGGATTGATTATAAATGGAACAACTGGATTAGTAGATGTCTCAGCATCAACTGCTGGCATTTATACGGTTACTTATACAACCCCAGGTACTTGTGTAGCAACTTCTAATATCATTGTTACAATTAGCGTTGATGAAGATGCATCGTTCACGTTAAGTTCATCCAATGAGTGCCAGAGTGGTACGGACGTTACGGCAACAATAACTGGTACAGGTGGTGGAGCATTTACTTCTACTCCGGTCGGACTATCAATCAATGGTACTACTGGCGCAATTGATGTGTCGGCATCCGCTGCAGGGGCATATACTGTAACTTATACTACAAGTGGAACTTGTTCAGCAAATTCAAATCAAGCAATTACAATTGTAGCTGATGAAGATCCTACCTATACATATAGCTCGGTTACAGAATGTCAAAGTGGAACGGATATTACCGCTACCATTACCGGCACAACTGGTGGAACATTTACGGCCACGCCAGTAGGATTATCATTGACTGTGGGAACGGGAGCAATAGACGTTTCTGCTTCAGCAGCTGGCGTTTATAACGTATCCTATACTACCCCAGGCACTTGTTCTGCAACCTCTATTGTAGTGGTTACCATTAACGCGGATGAGGATGCTTCATTCTCATATTCAGCCGGAACTTATTGTGTAACTGGATCTGATCCATTAGCTACAATTACTGGAACTACGGGTGGAACATTTACTGCAACTGGTGGATTAACGATTAATCCGTCAAGCGGATTGATAGATCTAGATGCCCCAGGTGTTGGCTCATATACTGTAACCTATACCACGGCAGGTGCATGCCCGGTTAACTCAAACTTCGCAGTTAATATTACTACGGCTCCTGACGCAACCTTCAGTTATACTGGTTCTCCATATTGTGAAAATGGTGGAACAGCCTCAGTTACTTTTGGAGCTGGCGCAAGTGGTGGTGTATTTAGTGCGCTTCCTGCTGGATTAACCATAAATGCAGGAACTGGAGACATTGACCTTAGCACATCTACACCAGGAACATACACAGTAGACAACACGATAGCTGCCGCTGGAGGTTGTGCAGCAGCAAATGCGAATACATCTGTTACCATCGATCCAGCCGAAGATGCTACTTATTCTTTAAGCTCGGTGGCTGAATGTCAAAACGGAACTGATATCACCGCTACAATTACTGGAACAACAGGTGGTACATTTACGGCTGCGCCAGGCGGATTATCATTGACTGCCGGAACAGGCGCAATTGATGTGTCGGCTTCTACTCCAGGTGTATACACCTTAACCTATACGACTTCTGGAACATGCTCTGACTTTTTAGATTTAGTAGTCACTATTACGGCAGCAGAGGATGCAACGTACTCGTATTCTTCAGTATCTGAATGTCAATCTGGGACAGACATGACTGCGACTGTTGCCGGTACAGGGGGAGGAACTTTTACATCTGCTCCGGTTGGATTAACTCTAAACGGTACCACGGGAGCTATTGATGTATCCACCTCAACAGCAGGTGCTTACAACGTAACTTACACGACTCCTGGCTCTTGCTCTGCCAATATGGTTATTGCGGTTACGATAAATGCGGATGATGACCCATCATTTAGTTATTCCGCAGGGACATATTGCGTCACAGGAACAGATCCATTAGCTACAATTACTGGAACTGGTGGAGGTACATTTACAGCAACTGGCGGATTAACGATAAATGGTACTACGGGCCTTATTGATCTGGACGCACCAGGTGTTGGTACTTACACAGTAACTTATACAACAGGGGGCGCTTGCCCAACAAGTTCAAATGCCGCTGTAAACATTACACTTGCACCCGATGCAACTTTCAGTTATACTGGAACTCCGTACTGTGAAAACAGTGGAACTGCATCGGTTACTTTTGGTGCAGGGGCCAGTGCAGGAGTTTTCACAATCCTTCCTGCTGGTTCAGGTTTGAATGCTTCAACTGGAGATATTGATTTGTCTTTATTAGCTCCAGGTACTTATACGGTGTCTAATGACATTGCCGCATCCGGTGGGTGTTCAGCTGCTAACGGAACCGCATCAATCACGGTGACAGCTTTAGATGATGCTGGATTTGCTTATGCTTCGGCTAACTATTGCCAGTCTGACACAGACCCTGTTCCTACAATCAACCTTGCTGGTGGCGCGTTTACTTCCACACCTGTAGGCCTTGTAATTAATGGAGCAACTGGAGATATAGACGTTTCAGCTTCTACCGCTGGTGTTTATACCGTGACATATACCACAACTGGTGCTTGTCCAAGTTCATCCAATGCCTCGATAACAATCAATGCAGACGATGATCCGACATATACATACAGTAGTGTTGCTGAATGTCAGTCAGGTATAGATATCACGTCTACTATAACCGGTACTGCTGGTGGAACATTTACTGCGGCACCTGCAGGAATATCGTTGAATGGTACAACTGGAGATATAGATGTTTCAGCTTCAGCAGCTGGTGTTTATACAGTTACTTATACTACGGGAGGTGTTTGTCCGGCTACTTTAGCGATAGTTGTTACAATCACAGCTGATGATGATGCGAGTTTTAACTATTCTTCACCGTCATTCTGTCAAGCAGCTATAGATCCTACTCCTTTTATTACAACAGCCGGAGGAACATTTACTTCTGCTCCTGCTGGACTAGTAATCAACGCGACAACCGGAGAAGTTGATTTATCTGCATCTACACTAGGTTCTTATACAATAACGTATACAACCACAGGTGCTTGTCCTCAATCTTCTAACGTTACATTTGATGTAACATCGATTGATGATCCATCTTTCAGTTATACTGGTGGAACTAGCTATTGTGGTGGAGCTTCTAATCCAATTCCAACAGTTACTGGAACAACCGGAGGAACATATTCTGCTACTCCAGCTGGAATGGTGATCAATGCAACTACCGGTATTATCGACCTAACCGGTTCGACTGCAGGAACGTATAATGTTATGTATACTACAGGAGGCGCTTGTAGTGCAGATTCAACCATCGCGATAACGATAAACGCTACACCTAGCTTAGATGTAATTGCAGATGTGTTAGCATGTGGTACTTATACTTTACCGACAATTACAGGTACTAACTTAAGTGGCATTGAATCTTATTATGATGGTGCTGGTGCAACTGGAACAGCTTATGCAGCTGGAGCGGTGATTACTACTAGTATGACAATGTTTGTTTATGATTCTGCAGGAACTTGTAACGATGAGACTTCATTTTTAGTCACAATTGATGCTACACCTACTGCAGCATCTGCTGGAACAGACGCAACAATTTGTGACGATATCTTGACTATAACATTAGCGGCAAATACTGCTACATCAGGAACTGGTGTTTGGACAACAGGAACTGGATCAGGAACTTTTGTAGATAACCTTGATCCTGCTACTGATGTTTCATCAATGACGTTAGGTGCAAATGAATATATCTGGACAATTACAAACGGAAGTTGTCCTGCGTCTTCAGATACAGTTGTTATCACTACCGAAACTTGTGACTCTGTTGTAGACATATCAATTCCCTCTGGATTCACTCCTGACGGTAACGATATTACCAATGCAACTTGGGAAATAGCGGGTCTTAGCACATATACCGATTGTGAAGTAATGATCTTTAATAAGTGGGGTAATGAAATATATAGCTCCACGGGTTATCCGGTTCCATGGGATGGAACTTATAACAATAAAGCATTACCAGTTGGAGCGTATTACTATGTAATTAAGCTTAACGATGCGGCCGGAACTACGCCATATAAAGGAACAATAACAATAATTAAATAATAAGGAGAACTTGAACATGAAAACTTTGAAAATCACTTTAGCCTTAGGATTGTTAATTACAGTTTCTTCGGCATCAGCGCAACAACTTGGACAATACAGCCAATATTTAAATAATCAATTTATCATCAATCCTGCCGCGGCAGGAGAACATGAATATTTTGATATTGACCTAAGTTTTAGACAGCAATGGGTTGGATTTGACAATGCGCCTCAGAATTATTACCTGAGTGGACATACCAGACTTGGAAAAAAACCAATGACGATTTCAAATCCATCGCTTAGAACTAGCCATCCAGATGAGGCAATTACCTCGTCTACTACTGGTTCTAGTAAGGGACTAAAACATGGTGTTGGTGGTGTACTAGCCGCTGACAATTATGGTCCATTTAAACGGATTAGTTTTAGCGGAGCTTATGCTGCTCACATTCCAATTGGAGACGAATTGCATTTAAGCATTGGTGCCAACATTGGCTTTGCCAACATGAATTTCGATGAAACTCAAATTTCACTTGCAACATCTAGTGATGCAACATTTGATCAGTTTACTGCTTCTAACCAGAACATCAATTTCGTTGACATGAATGTTGGAACGTATTTGTATTCGAAAAAATTCTTCATTGGATATTCTTCGAATCAATTGCTTCAAAATTCAATCTATTTCGGAGGTACTCCTGCGGAAGGTAAATTGAACGTTCACCACTTTATCTCAGGTGGCGTGAATTTTGATCTTTCAGATAAACTAGTATTGACTCCAGGCATATTACTAAAGTACATGAACCCTGCTCCCGTATCTTTTGACTTAACTACCAAATTAACGTTTGATGATAAGTATTTTGCAGGGTTATCGTACAGACATGGTGATGCTGCAATTGTAATGCTTGGAGCATACATTAACAACATGATCAAAATTGGATACACTTATGACTTTACATTGTCAGGATTAAGTGATCACAATTCTGGAGGTCATGAAATACTACTTGGAATTATGCTTAATAAAGCAAATTAAGCAATCTTCGGATTACAATAGAGTTTCGATTAAACTAACCATAAATTAAAGCGATGCTTAAAAAGCCACTAATTATTGCCCTAGCACTCACATCATCTTTTGCTTTACAAGCGCAAACGATTGTTGAGTTTAAAGACATAGTTAAACTGTCTGACGATATTAATTCGGACGCGGAAGAAATTATGCCACTTGTATCAAACGATGGAAACGAGTTCTTTTTCGTTCGAGCCAATTTCAAAGGAAATGTAGGTGGAGCAAAAACCGGACATGATATTTGGAAATCTGACCGAAAAAATCAGACCTCTTTTGAATCTGTAAATAATAAACTGAAGGGATTGAATAATTCTGGTAACAACGCAGTTGTAGGGATCTCAGCAAACAATAATGATTTATATGTACTAAACGCATATAAGAAGGAATCTGATAAGCATCATGGAATTGCAATGAGCAGCAAATCCTCAGGGAAATGGGGAGATCCAGAATACGTTGAAATTCCTGGAATGAATCATGATACTGACTTTTTTGGATATTATGTGAATCCAGCTGGAAACGTAATGTTGATTTCAATGCACGGGCCTGACTCAAGAGGTAAAGAAGACATATATGTATCTACTAAATCAGGAACCACGTGGACTACTCCATTTCATTTAGGAGACAACGTGAATTCTAGTGGATTTGAAATGTCACCTTATTTATCTCATGATGAAAAGAGGTTATACTTTTCTTCTGATGGTCATGGCGGCCATGGAAGTGCTGATATCTTTTATTGCGAAAAAATTGGTGATGATTGGAACAATTGGAGCGACCCAGTTAACCTTGGCAACGAAGTAAATTCAGATGCTTTTGATGCTTATTTTATTGAGGGGCCTGATAGCGTTGGATATTTCTCAAGTAACCGTGGAGAGGTGAATAGCGATATATATTCAATCACCGTATTAATTAGCGAAGTTGAAGAGGTTGTGGAAGTTCCTGTTGTGGAACCAGAACCAGTTGAAGAGCCAGTTGAAGAGCCGGTTAAAGTTACTCCTAAGGCGATCCCAACAATAAGTAATATTTATTTTGACAATAATCGATACTTCATTAGAGCTGATGCTAAAGGTGAATTAGACAAACTCGCCAAAACGATGACCGAAATGCAGGATCTTAAAGTTTCAATTCACGGACATGCGGATAACACACATAACTCTAGCAGCAACATGAGTCTGTCTAAGAATCGTGCGAAGGAAGCACGGAAATACTTAATGGACAAAGGTATAAGTAGCAGCAGAATCACATACGATTCGTATGGTGAAAATCAGCCAGTTGTGAATTGTGATGACTGCAGTGAAGCTCAATTGCAGAAGAACAGAAGAGTTGAATTTAAACTTACCAGATAGAACACATTTTATTTATTTTTAAAAGCCTTTCGACTAAGTCGAAAGGCTTTTTTACTTTTAGACAAAACCTACTCAATGAACCCTCTCGATATCTATATAAAAATGAACAAGTTCGATCAGCATCAAGGATTGAAACTTACTGCTAAAGAACCTGGAGATATTCAGTACGAAATGGAAATAACTGAGCAACATTTAAGCTCTCCAAAAACTTGTCATGGAGGAGCAATATCTGGAATGATGGATTCAGTAATTGGCACCACCGCCCTATCACTAGCATTTACTGAAGGTAATTTGGTAAGTACAGTTGAATTTAAAATCAATTACTTCAAACCCGTATACGAAGGAGATATTTTAATCGGAACCGGTACTGTTGAGTTTAAAGGCAAAAGCCTCATGGTGGCATGTGGTAAAATTGTTAAAAAGGGATCAGGTGATCTAGTAGCAATGGCACAGGGCACTTTTAATATATATCCGATGGAAAAAAGAGGATTTATGGATTTCGCATAAGAATAAGTACTGGCAAGTGAATTCTCAACTTTGAATTTATAATTTGAAGAAAAAAACTTACATTAGGTAGCAGAGAAATCAGACATAACTCAATGCAGTTTTATCGCCTGATTCTGATATTTGAAAAACGCCTCACCATGAAGAAACTCTATTCTGCCATCTTACTGAGTATTTTAACTTTTGCCAGTTTTGCCCAAAATGTAAACTATACTACTGAAATTGTTGAATTCTATCAAACCGGATGTGACGATGGTGTAGGATCTGATGAAGAGCCTACTTGGAAAGTATACACCAGAGATGATATTTCCACTGGATGGGTAGGCGGAACTTGCCATTATACGGATGGAAATGTTCCAATCATATATATCCCTGGATCTTCTACTGGGTTAGATAATCAATCTAATACCGCAGCAACATTAATCGATGTTCGACTTGAAGCTTGGGAAGATGATTGTGATGGAGGAAGTGGATCTGACCGATGTTCTTTCGGTTCTTGTCTTCTTGGCACTCAAAGTGATGATTGCTTGCATGACTACAATCCCCTAGCAGGTTCTGGAGGTCCATTTTCTAGTATTCCTTTTAGAAATGACCCGATGTGTACCTGGAATGAATACACATATAACATTGGAGATTTCGGAGTGAAAATTCGAGTCAAATGGGAGTATGCTAATTTCAATGCCGGCCCTAATATGAATGTTTGCGATTCTGCATTAATTCTGGCAGGTGCCGGAAGCGGTGAATGGTCTGTTCTCAGTGGTACTGGAGGCACTTTCGCAGATCAGTTTAATCCAACATCTGCATTTTTAGGTACGGTAGGCCAAACTTACGTCTTGGACTGGAATACTTTGCCAGGATGTCAAACGACTTTAAATGATAACATAACTGTAACTGTCTTTGCAAATCCTGACCCACAGCTTATTTCTGATATAGACCCAATATGTGAAGGTGCTGATCCTATTTTCTCTGCTCAAGACGGAATCAATTATGATTTCGCCTTAAATACAATAAGCAATACGGTTCAAAATAGCGGAGCCGATTCTTATGCGCATACTGGAATACTGCTAACAGACAGCCTTATGTTCGTGACAGTTTCAAATGCAAATGGCTGTGTTACCATTGATACGTTAATCTTAGATGTGCTGCCTTCACCAAGTCCTAGCATTATTAGAACTGGTTCTGACTTAACCACCGGAATTTTCTCATTCTATCAGTGGTATTACAATGGAGGAGTAATCGGAGGAGCGACATCTCAAAACTACACTGCCACAGCTAATGGAAGCTACACTGTTCAAGTAGTTGGCGCAAACGGATGTATTTCAGAGTCTGCTCCAGAGATTATTAATAATGTTGGGCTATTGGAGTTAACCACTAATTTTTTCAACTTCTATCCTAATCCGGCAAGTGATAGAATAACGATTTCTACCGATTTGAGCTCATTTACAGTTGAAATATCAAATTTAATTGGTCAGGTTATGTATCGATCAGGATCCGACAAATCAATTAATGTAAGTGACTACAGACCGGGTGTGTATTTTCTAACGGTTCACACTTCTGGTAATAAGTCAACTCAAAAATTAATCATAGAATAAAAACAACTATGAAAAAAATATACCTACTACTTGTAGGACTTTTATCCATTGGATACGGGCACTCACAAACAGTTAATTACCAAGTAGAAATAGTCAACTTAAGAATGACAGGCTGCAATGACTCAGATGGCTCTGACGGAGACGAAGATGCTACTTGGAAAGTATGGGCGCAAGACAATGACGCCATCTCTGTCTTTACTGGAGGAACTTGTTACCATCGAGAGCAGGATATTCCGATAACATATGTGCCAGGTGGATCTCTGGAAATTTATCCGATTGAGATGAACTCAAATGCAACGACTTTACAGTTTCAATATGAGGCTTGGGAAGAAGATGGAGACCCTGTAATCGGTTGTGATAATGACGATTGTGTTTTTACAGATTGCCCTTCAATATTTTTAAATTCGGATGATGACCACGAGCTCTTTTCAACTCCCGCATTTAATTTTCGTGATTCATCAACATGCGAATGGCACACTGTATCAGTTGCTCAAGGATGCTACGAATGGAACGTTAGATTTAAATGGGAATATTCTGTCTTTGATGCAGGGCCCTTAGTTCAAAACACCTGTGAAGACTCTCTCTTATTATCTGGGCAAGGATCTGGTCAATGGAGTATCACTGCCGGTGGCGCAGGTGGATTTAGTAACAATTTAAATCCTACTGCTACATTTGGTGGAACAAGTACAGGCAGTCCTTACACATTACAATGGGCTACTTTGCCTGGTTGTCTTACGTTTGATAGTCAAGATATTCAAGTAAATATTAATCCACTCCCCGTTCCAAATCTCACTACAACTTCTACGTTGTTTTGTGAATTCTCCACGCTAAACTTTACCGCGTCCAATGGAGTAACATACGATTGGCTCGAAAATTCTAGCAGCAACATTGTAGTTAATGACACGAGTGTTGGGGCGTACAGCTTGAACAATTTATCGTTAACGGACTCTGTTGTATATGTGACAGCCACCGACCTTTTGGGTTGCGTGGGCATTGATTCAATTTCATTTACAGTAGAGATTAGCCCAATTATAGATTTAGGCAACGACACTTCATTTTGCGCAGGCACATCGTTGAGTCTAGACGCAAATGACGGCATTCCTTTTACAGGCTATGCATGGAGCTCTGGACAAACTACTCCAGGAATAACAATCACCGCGCCAGGTCAATACATTGTTGTTTTAACCAATCTTAACTCATGCACAAACTCCGATACGATTAATGTTGGGGAGTTCGCTCCTTCTGCTCTCAGTTTGGGAGGTGGTCAAGTAATGTGCCTTGGAGATTCAATAATCTTAGATGCTGGTTCAGGATACACGTCTTATTTATGGGACGATGGAACGACCAATCAAACGAACACTTACTTTACTTTCGGCACCTACAATGTAGTTGTTGTGGACACCAATGGATGCACTGAATCCGATTCCGCGCTAGTTGACCCTGACTACTTCTTTTACACGCTTGGAGCGGATACAACAATTTCGCTAGGCGCATCAATTGACTTAACAGCAAATCCGGGTATTTCCTATTTATGGAACAATGCAGATACTAACCAAACAATTACAGTATCTCCGATAGTTGATGACACATTCACCGTTACAACATTGCTCGCAAACGGCTGCTATGAGGTTGGAACAGTAAATGTTTTAATTGATAATGACCTTAATATTTTCATTCCTACTATGTTCTCTCCTAATGGAGATCTTAGTAACGATCAGTTTGTTGTCCATGGTTTTGGAATTTCAGAAATTGATTTTCGAATCTATAATCGATGGGGGAACGAAGTTTGGGGAACTACAGACCTAAACGAATTACAAACTACTGGTTGGGACGGCCAATTTAACGGTGAGGACCAACCCACAGGAACCTATGTTTGGAAACTTACTGGACAGAGCGTTAATGGCATTGAAGTGTCATTTAACGGCAGCAATACGGGAACAATTTTACTAAGAAGATAAGACCATGACAAAATTTAAATACATCGTTATACTTGGTCTTATACTAAGTTCTTTCAACATCAATGCACAGGATGCATTCTTCTCTCATTTCAATTATTCGAACGCTCAGACAAATCCAGCGCAAGGCGCAATAAGCGAGGACATAAATGTTCGGCTGTTACACCGCAGCCAATGGATGAGTATCGTGGCTCCTTTCACTACTTCACAGTTCGAAGGATCTTTCCCATTAAGGAATTCTGTAACTGGTAATAAGTATGCAGCAATTGGGATTTCATTTGTTAATGATCGTCTTGGTGAAGGAGGATATCTATCCACCAATCAATTTGCCGCATCATTCAGCTATGATTTTGGATTGAATAATAGATCTAGTCATATCGCCTTAGGATTAAAAGCAGGTTATTTTAATGGCTCTACTTCGTTGAGCTCTATCACTACCAGTTCACAATGGAATGGGGCTTCCTACGACCCAACTGCAGGACTTGGGGAAGATGTAGCTAACCCAATGATTAAAGGAGCAGAAATCTCTCCTGGCTTCATGTGGTATCAAAACGATTCACTAGATGAAAATAAATTTTACTTTGGGGTTTCGACTTATAATGTGATTCAACCGAAAACTGGAGTTGTAGTTGAAGGGTTTGGATTACCGATGAGAATAACAGCAACCGGTGGAGCTACCTTTTTTCCAGTAGAGAAATTTTCCATTGCCCCTAAAATGTTATTTATGCTTCAAGGCACTCAAACTCAGGCGGTATTTGGTACTGATTGGATTTACCATTTAGAAAGGTCAAAAGAGAAAAGAGCAGCGATAGGATTAGGTACTTATTATAGAGCAGGTGATTCATTTATTGCAGGGGCAAAATATTTATCCAACGTCTTTGATGTTGGAGTAAGCTATGATATGAGCACTTCTGGATTGACTGACGGCTTAAACACGAGCACCGGATCGCTAGAAATATTCTTGAACTATAAGATCGCAAGTAAAAAAACGGCAAAACCTTTTCAATACAATGTAGAAGTGTATGACGCGAACACAAAGGAATTGATACCGGCCAACGTTAAATTCAAAAGTTTGACCTCAGGTGAAGAAGGATCGGTAGCTGACAATAAAGCCAAAGGAACACTTGAGCTTCATGTAAAAGAAGAATATGCCATTAGCGCAGAAAAAGATGGATATATAACTCAAACTATAAATTTAAAGCAGACGAAAGAAGAAGACAAGACTGAGAAGATATACCTAGAAAAGCTTATTAAAACCTTCGATTTAGACCTTCAGGCTTTTGACAAAGAAACGAGCGTTCCTGTTGACGCCAAAGTATATCTAGTTGACCCTGTTACTGGAACAGAAAGCTTACTAGGAGAAGGAAGTACGTTAAACACACCTCTTGAAATAGGTAAAGAGCATCAGCTAGTTGTTAGAGCAAATGGTTTCGATGATGAAGTCGTAAAAATTAAATATGACAAGTTTGGAACCTTAAACAAACCTGTTTATATGAATAAAAGTTTCATTGGAGCACAGCTTAAATTAACTGTGATTGACGAGGATACCAAGAAGGTCATCAAGTCTACTGTAATGGTAAGTGATATCACGGTTCCAGCAACTCCTATCAACTCGTTGATGGTCATGAACGATATAACTCCAGATCAGTATCCATTAAATATGAATCGGAAGTTTGAAATATTGATTACAAAAGAAGGGTACTTTAATCAGTCCTTAAAATTAGAGGTAACTAGAAGTGAACCTTTAAACAGAACCGTTGAACTTTCTGCTTTAGGTGTGGGAAAAAGTATTGTATTAGACGATTTGCTGTTTAAAACTGGAAAAGCCGAGTTGGATCAAAGGTCTTACAGACTGTTAGACCAGATGGTTGATTTCATGAATCAAAATCCAACATTGAAAATTGAAATCGGAGGGCATACTGACAACGTTGGATCGGACGGTTCAAACCAGCGTCTTTCTGAGGCGCGAGCTAAAAGCGCAGTTGATTATATCTCGAACAAAGGGATTGACATTACTAGATTGAAAGCTAAAGGGTATGGCGAAGCAAAACCTCGAGCAGACAATGGAACAGATGATGGAAAGGCACTCAACCGAAGAGTCGAAATGAAGGTCATTGGTACATGATAACCAAATTAGAGCAAGCCAAATAACTTAATTATAATTGCAAAAAAGATTGGAACGAATTAATCTTCGTCTACTAGAACTGTAGTTATATTTAAAGAGGTGATCTTTTGGTAATCGTGACCGATTCTTTCTATGTCATCGTCCCCTTCGTCAAACTTCCAAATAATCTCAACATTGGCTTTTCCTTCAGCACCTGCTTCAATTTTTTTCAAGATTTGATAAATGGCAATTATAGAAGAACTTGACAAATAGTAAAAATAAAATTCGAAGACTAGGTCGCCCTCAAAATTTTGACCATCGATCCAGTCTAAAATAGGGTTATAAAATTTCTTAGAATTTTCCGGGAAAGACTTACCAGTTAAAGTGTAGATACCAGTCTCAGTATCCCAATTTACCGCTGGGGTATTTTTACCTTCAATAATATGGAGTTTACTCATTCCTCTAGAGAAATTAACTTTTCTTCCTGTTAATTTTAATCTCTAAACTGAAACATGACAGGGAATCATCTATTTCCTGAACAGAAAAATTAAGCTTATTCTTAGATTTCATTGCCATTGTAATGAAACCTAAACCAGCTCCACCTTTATTCGAAATAATTCCATTCGTCAAAACTTCCATGTAAAGCGCTTTAACTTCCTTTTCATCATAGGAGTTAATTTCTTCTAAACGTTCTAGGATTGTTTCTCGGTTCGAATTAAAAACAAGGTTAGCAAGTGTTACTAGATACTCACTTTCATCTTGTGCAATGATAAGGAAGGAAGCTTGATTACCGTCACCGTCTTTTTCTCCATGAAGTCGAATATTCTGTAATCCTTCCACTAGAATGCTAAACATCCGTTTAACAGTTCCTTTCTTGTCGCCTGCCTCGATCATTGTCTCTTCCACACCGTTAGATATAGAATTAACAAGGTCCTGGCTGAACTCACCGAAGTGGGAAACCACGATTTTCTTATTCATAGAAATGTTGTAATTCCCATATATCTCTTGATACCGAGAGTTACAAACCTCTAAAACACTATTTGAATCTTTGCTCATTAAGTACGCCAACTCTACATCAGCGCCTATTCTTCACTTAAAGCATGCAAGATAAAAATAATCTTTAAAAACCCATATTGTTTCGATAAAAAAGTAGTTTTTTTTGACAAATTGTTTTGGCAAGCTATTTGTGGCTTAAAAAAGTAGGATTCCAATTAATCCTTATTAAACTTGTAACCTTACTGAGCAAAATGCATATATTAAGCTACTAGAACCTAACCACCCATGAAGCAAATATTACTTATCGCCACATTTATCACGCTGTCATTCAGCACTTTTTCTGCAACTATTACCATCGGAACAGGTGGCACCACTAACACAGCAACAACTTATCCTGCACCATATGGCAATTGGTATTGGGGTGCGAAACACCAGATAATGGTTACCGCAGCCGAATTAAATGCTGCTGGTATGACCGCTGGAAATATTAACAGCCTTTCATTCGATGTTCAATCAATAAATGGCGTTGCATTGGAAGACTACGAAATTGGAATTAAACATACCGGAGCAACAAGTGCTACTGCCTTTGAAAGCGGATTCACTAGTGTTTATGGACCAACGAATTACACGCCTAGTGCTGGCTTAAACACCCATACATTTTCTTCTCCTTTCTACTGGGACGGAGTCCAAAATTTACTGATTGATGTATGTTTTAATAATACCGGATTTACCGGAAATGATGTGACCTATTATACGTCTACTTCATTTACTTCGGTTGTTTATCGTTTTCAGGATGCTGCAACTGTTTGCTCGACCCCAGCTTTTGTTCAAACCTCAACGAATAGACCAAATATGCAATTTGATTGGACGGTACCTAGTATTCCTCCCGTAGCTGACTTCAGTGCATCCACTCTGGTTACTTGCTCGGGTACCATCTGTTTTACCGATTTATCAAGCAATAGTCCAACTGGTTGGCTTTGGGATTTTGGCGATGGCGCAACGGCTAGCCTTGAAAACCCATGTCATACCTACACTGTAGATGGAAATTACACGGTGACTTTAACCTCCACTAACGCCTTTGGTAGTGACGTTGAAATAAAGACAGCGTATATAACCGTTAACCTAGCAGGAAGCACGCCAGCTCCAATAGCATGTACACCGGCAACTTTAAATGGAACACTTGGCTTTGGAATATCCAACGTCCAAATCAATACCCTCAACAACTCAACGGGAACTTCAGCGGAAGGTTATGGAGACTTTACTTGCCAACAAACCACATTATTTGCTGGACAAACCTATGCATTTAACGCCACCTTTGTTGGCCCAAGTACTTTAAATGGTGCAGTTTGGATCGATTATAATAATGACGGAGTTTTAGATGATGTTACAGAAAGAGTACTTGACGTATCTGGCTCAATGGCCATGTCTGGAAATATTACAATACCTGCATCGGCAGTGTTAAGCACTCCTTTGAGAATGCGGGTAAGTGCTGATTATGATTTCTCAACTCCCCCTACTCCTTGTTTAGATTCCGATTTCGGACAAGCTGAAGATTACACAATAGTTATTGAGCAAGACACTTCGCCTCCAGTGACTTCCTTTACTTCAGACGTTGTTAAAACCTGCGATGGTGTGGTTAATTTTCAAGATTTATCAACCAATATACCCATCGCATGGTTATGGGATTTTGGAGATGGAAATACGTCAATTGCCCAAAATCCGACTCACACATATTTGCTAACAGGTACCTATGATGTGACGTTAACCTCATCAAATGTTTTTGGTAATCATTCTACAACCGTTACAAGTTATATGAGCGTTACACTAGGAAATCAATTAGTAAATGCTGCTTGTACTCCTGCCACTTTAGGTTATTGTTGTGACTATGGAATTTATAGAGTAGAACTAAATGGAATCCTTAACTCTTCACCTGATGGGGTTGAGGGATATCAAGATTACTCTTGTCAATATACAACCTCAGTTGATGAAGGATCTACATACACATTGGATGTTCGAACCGGGCCAACAGCGCACGATACTAAAGCATGGATTGACTACAATAATGACGGAGCATTTGATGACGCAACCGAAATGATTATGGATGCACCTAGCACAGTTAATCCAACTGTTTCATATTTGGCGCCTACTGGAGTTGCTGTTTTAAACGTAGCACTTCGTATGAGAATTATGAGTGATGTAGTTGCAGGAATTACAGATGCATGTTCAGATCAAACATTTGGACAAACTGAAGATTACAGCATTAAATTTCTTGATCCGAATGGAATTAAGGAAAATGAGCTTGCTTATAAGGTTAACATGTTTCCTAATCCAGCTGAGTCTGAATTAAATATAAATGTGGTGACTGGAGAAACAATTGATAATTGGAGATTAGTGGACTTAGCGGGAAGAATTCTTAAATCTAGTTCAGCAAGCAACAACTCGCTTAAAATAAACGTCTCTGATCTAAGCGCTGGACAATATATTGTAATGATGCGCGTAAACGATGTACTGGTTTCAAAACCATTTTTAAAATTATAAGCCGTAAAGTAAATGCTTAAAAGACTTGTCGTCCTTGCGATTTTCCTAATTATCGGAATCAACTCTTTCGCAACCCACTTAGTAGGTGGGAATTTAGGATATCAATATATAGGAACTGTTGTAGTTGGTGGTGTTACTCAATACCGATACAAGATTACTCTTACTACCTACACGAATTGTGGGCCGGATGCAAATCCATTCTTTCAAAACGAACCTGAGCCAGGCCCCTTAACAGTTGGTATTTATGAGCATGATGTTCCAGGCGTTCCACTAGGAGGAGGAAATAAAAATTTAATAACTACGCTTGATTTAGTTAGAACAGATACAACTAAAATAACTCCTGAACTCCCGAACAGCTGTACCATTGGGGCAACAACCTGTATTTTTGAAGGTGTTTATGAAGCATTCGTAAACTTAGATTTAAATTTTACCGGTTACCATGTATTTTATGATCGTTGCTGTAGAAATGGAAGTATTGTAAATCTAACAACCCCAGGAGCTGAAGGAATGGGCTTTCATGCCTACATAGGACCTCCTCTAGTAGGAAATAGTTCTCCGGTATTTACTGATGTGCCGATTCCGTTTTTATGTGTTGGCGATACTACATCTTTATTAAATACTGCTGTTGATCCAGATGGTGATCAGTTAGTATATTCTTTTGTTGATCCATATGCTGGCTTTAGTTCAGCTGGGGCACCTGCACCTGTGCCTCCGGCACCGGCTTTGCCTTGGACCATACCCACCGTTGGATGGGGTGGAGGATTTAACGCCTTACAACCCTTTGGGGCTGCGGGATATTCCTTTATTGATGGAGCAACAGGACTAACTGCATATTATTCGCCAGTAGTTGGTGATTACGTAGTTGCCGTGGAAATTACTGAATACAATGCATCCGGTAATATTGTTGGAATTACTAGACGTGATTTGCAATTGCTCGTACTTAATTGCCCTCCTAACCCTGCCCCAAATATTGATCCAGCTGCAGGTACAACAGCAAATAATTTTACAGTAGTTGAAGGAGAAACACTTTGTTTTGATTTTGGCTTTAATGATCCGAATAATGATAGCTTAACGTTGACGGCTAATGGTCAAATATTTGATCCGTTAATTACTTTTCCTGCCGCGACAATTGATACGCCAGCGGTTGGCTTAGATACTGTATCAGCAACATTCTGCTGGAACACAGCCTGTGGGCAAGCTCAAGCTCTACCCTACCAATTTACGGTTAGTGTCGTTGATGATGGCTGTCCCCCTAAAACCACAAATGAAGTATTTCTAATTACGGTTACTACAGTTCCAACTCCAGATACCTTATTCGGTCCAATTGTCGTTTGCCAAGGTGACACGGCAACATACACCACTGAATTAATTGCAGGAGCCACTTATAATTGGATTGTGACAGGAGGAACCGTGACCTCCACATCGGCCAATACGGCAACCGTTATGTGGACTAGTCCAGGAACCGGTAATGTATCTGTTTCAGCAGTAAGTGGTGCTGGCTGTTCATCCTTACCTATAGACCTCGATGTTACTGTTATTGCAGCACCATCAGCAGATGCAGGACCTGACCAATTTATATGCGCTGGTGATTCAGTGCAAATTGGGGGCAGTCCGACCGGGCCAATTGGCGCTACCTATGTCTGGACTCCTAATACCGACATTGATGATAATACACTTGCCAATCCTTTTGTTTTTCCAACCACAACAACAGAATATATTGTTGTAGCCGATGTAGGAGGAGTTTGTGATGGAAGAGATACTGTAAACGTAACTGTTGGCTCAATCACAATGGATGCTGGACCAGATTCAACCATATGTTTAGGAGATAGTGTTCAACTTCAAGCAACTGGAGGAACGGTCTACGTGTGGACTCCGGCCGGAACTCTTTCTGACCCGAACGCGGCTGACCCTTTTGCAGAACCAATTACTACAACTACTTATACGGTTAATATTACTGACGCTGCGGGCTGCACCGGTATTGATTCTGTAGTTATAACGGTTCTTCCAATTCCTGTGATTACAATTAGTAACGATACAACAATATGTGATGGAGATTGTGCCCAGTTAGTTGCAGGTGGTGGAACAATTTTCAATTGGACTCCAACTACCGGATTATCGGATCCTACGATTGCCAATCCGTTGGCCTGCATATCTACAACTCAAACTTATCAGGTTGTTGTTGGCGCATCAGGTTGTGCTGACTCAGCTCAAGTAACAGTTACAGTAAACCCTGCCCCTCTTGCTTATGCAGGAAATGACACAACTATTTGTGAGAATGATTGCGCTTTACTAAATGGATTTGGTGGTGGAAATTATGCTTGGCTGCCTGCTGCAAGTTTAAATGATCCAACTCTTGAAAATCCAACGGCTTGCCCTGCTGTGACTACAGATTATGAACTTACAGTAACAGATGGAAACGGATGTACAGATGTAGATTCAGTTCAAGTCACCGTGAATGCTGCTCCTATCGTTAACGCTGGAAACGATATTGACTTATGCCTAGGACAAGATACCACACTGAATGCTACAGGCGCCACTAATTACGTGTGGACCCCTATTACTAATTTATCAAATCCGAATATTTTTAACCCTGTTGCGTCTCCAACTGTTACTACAACGTACACGGTAAATGGAACAGATGTAAATGGGTGTACCAACTCAGATAGTTTAGTTATCACGGTTAACGCGATACCAGTTGTAGGAATATCAAATGACACTACTATATGCCTTAATGATTCTGCTCAACTTGTTGCGAGTGGAGGTACTGGCTATAGCTGGACTCCAACCACTGGATTAAGCAATCCTAACATCGCAAATCCAATGGCAGCGCCAGGAGTAAATACAACATATACAGTTGTTGTTTCTAACGGAGCCGCGTGTTTAGATTCTGCTCAAGTAACCATAAGTCTAATTGCGCTGCCGATTATTGTGGCTGGACCTGATACGGCAATTTGTGAAAACGAATGCGTTAATTTATTAGCCACTGGAGGAACTTCTTATATATGGACGCCAGTTGCTGGATTATCAAATGCCTCAATTCCGAACCCAGTTGCATGTCCAAGCGCAACCACACAATATATTGTATCGGGAACGGACGCATCAGGTTGTTCTAACACCGACACCGTAGATGTAGTGATTAACGCTCTTCCGGCAATAGATGCTGGCGTTGATGAAACAATTTGTATAACTGATAGTGTTCAATTAAATGCCACAGGCGGAGTTTCATATGTCTGGACACCAATCACGGATTTATCGGACCCAAATATTGGAAACCCTTTCGCTAGCCCCTCAGCAACGATTGAATACTTTGTAACTGGAACAGATGCTAACGGTTGCGTTAATATCGATAGTATGAATGTTATTGTTAATGCCCTTCCTACCGTTGGAGTTTCAAATGACACCACTATTTGCACAGGTGACACGGCTCAATTAGCAGCTTCAGGAGGAACAATTTATTCATGGACACCTACTACGGACCTAGACAATCCAAATATTTCAAATCCATTAGCTGATCCTTCGGTTAATACAACTTATACTGTTCACGTAATAGATGCTGCAGGATGTGAAGACTCAGCTCAAGTAACAGTAACGTTATTCGCGCTTCCAACGATAGTTGCAGGTCCGGACACGGCACTTTGTATAAACGAATGCGTCAATTTATTAGCCACAGGAGCCGTGTCTTATGTTTGGACACCAACCACTGGATTATCTAATGCAACGGTGGATAACCCTCAAGCTTGTCCACTTGTCACAACTCAATACATCGTAACTGGAACAGATGCTAATACTTGTTCTAATGTTGACACTGTAGACGTTATAATTAACGCTTTACCTGCTGTTGATGCTGGACTGGACGAAACAATTTGTAATACAGATAGCGTTCAACTGAATGCTACTGGTGCTGTAAGTTATGTTTGGACTCCGATAACTGATTTATCTGACCCAAATATTGGAAACCCTTTTGCTAGTCCGTCTACCACCATTGAATATTTTGTTACAGGAACAGATGCTAACGGATGTGAAAACATTGACAGTATGACGGTGAACGTTAATGGATTGCCTGTTATAACTGTGTCCAACGATACCACTATTTGTGTTGGAGATACTGCTCAGTTGCTCGCTACGGGTGGAACAATTTATTCATGGACTCCGTTTACAGATTTGGATAACGCTAATATTCCTAACCCGTTAGCAGACCCGACAAGTACAACTGCATATACGGTTCATGTTACTGATGCTGCTGGATGTCAGGACTCTTTGGTGACAACGGTAACCATTAGTCCTTTGCCTACAATTTCTGCTGGTGTTGATGAAACGATATGTTTAAACGATACGGTAACGCTTAATGCAACTGGAGGAGTTTCTTACACTTGGTCTCCAACCGACAGTTTATCAAACCCAAACATTGGAAATCCGATGGCTTGGCCAATTGACACTACTGAATACATAGTTGTTGGTTTAGACGCGCTCGGTTGTTCAAATACTGACACTATGAACGTATTTGTGCTTCCATTACCTGCAGTTGACGCTGGTGTTGATGTTTGGGTATGTCCTGGAGACAGCGTTCAACTTGCGGCAACTGGTACAGGCACATTTACTTGGACCCCAACATTAGGTTTAAGTAACCCTAACATTCCAAATCCGATGGCTGCACCAGGAGACACAACGGTCTATTTGGTAACGCTTACAGATGCTTCGGTATGTTCTAACACCGATTCAATGACTGTGTTTGTAAACGCGGTTGTTCCTTCAGATGCTGGACCAGACTCGACTATTTGTTCTGGTGACACGATTCAAATTGGAGGATCTCCTACGTCAGTAGCAGGTTCGGTTTACTCGTGGGTTCCAACTCTTGGACTGGATGACCCAACAGTAGCAAACCCATTTGCTTTCCCAACAGTTACTACTACTTACTACCTTAACATTACAAACGACACTTGTTCTGGAGTTGATTCTCTAACAATAACCGTAAATGCTCCACCTCCGGCAGCTGCAGGAGCAGATATAGAAATATGCATTGGAGATACAGCCCAGTTGTTAGCAACTGGCGGCATCACCTATTTATGGAGTCCTAGCGACAGTTTATCTGACCCTAACATTGATAATCCTATGGCTTGGCCAATTGATACAACTGAGTATGCAGTGCTCGTAACCGACATAAACGGGTGTACTGCAAATGATACCATGTTCGTGATCGTTAATCCATTACCGACAGTCAGTGCTGGTAATGACACTACCATCTGCTTAGGAGACTCTGCACTTCTTGCTGCAACCGGTGGAGCAGTTTACACCTGGATTCCTGCGACTGACATATCAGACCCAAATATTTCGAATCCATTTGTGTTCCCTGCAATTACAACCGAATATATTGTTTCAGTTGTAGATAGTAATTCGTGTGTGGAAACAGATTCAGTTCTTGTAACTATCTCAACTCCTTCGCCAGTTGATGCTGGTCCAGATACCGCCTTTTGTATTGGAGATACCGTGCAACTTGTTGCGTCAGGATCAGTAAATTATGTTTGGACGCCAATACTTACATTATCCGATCCTAATATTTTCGATCCTTTAGCTTTCCCATTAGATACTACTACTTATTATGTAACTGGTACTGACGCTGTGGGATGTAATTCTACGGACTCGGTAACCATAACAGTAAACCCATTACCTGTAGCCGATGCTGGAGCCAACACATCTATTTGTGATGGAGACACAATTCAGTTACAAGCAACCGGAGGAGTTACGTTCCTGTGGACTCCGCCTGCAACACTGAGCGATCCAATTATTGCGGATCCAGATGCAAACCCGTTATCTACCACCGAGTACTTTGTTTCGGTAACAGACAGCAACGGATGCGTAGCTAATGATTCGATCACTGTGACAGTAAACGCATTACCGATTGCAAATGCTGGACCTGACGTAACTGCCTGTATTGGAGACACAGTTGGTCTTCTGGCAACAGGTGGAACGCAATACACTTGGACTCCAACAGCCTTTTTAGACAATCCGAACATTGATAGCCCAAACGCTTTCCCGGATACTACTATGGACTTTTTCGTTGTAGTTACTGATGCTAATTCTTGTACTTCGTTCGACACAGTTGAAGTAGCCGTATTCTCGATAACTGTTTCACCTACCGATACAAGTATTTGCCCAGGTGATAGTGTACAGTTGAATGTAGGAGGACCATTAGCAACAACATATATCTGGACGCCTTCAGGAGGACTATCAGATCCGTCAATTGCAAGTCCTATGGCTTCTCCAGCGACCACTACAACTTATACAGTTACTGTGAATGATATCTCTGGCTGTAGTGATGTGGCATCTGCAACCGTGACAGTAGAAGACATTCCTGTTCCTATTTTTACAACTGTAATTGATGCAGGATGTGATGGTGTTATAGTTGAATTTACCAACGTCAGTACAGGTGCGGATAGTTTCTTATGGATATTCGGAGATGGAACTACCTCTACTGCCGTCAATCCAACCCATACGTTTGATTACGGAACTAATTTTACGGCAACACTAGTAGCTTATAACTTGTTTGGCTGTTCAGACAGCGCAAGCTTCTCTGGATCTGCTGGAGTCTTTGAAGATTACTTTAGCATTACGATACCTAACGTATTCACGCCTAACGATGATGGTATGAATGATCAGTTTGTTGTATCAGTTGCAGGTAAATTGTATTCATGCATTGACATGAAAATTTACAATAGATGGGGACAGTTAATGTTCATTGCAAGTGGAAACAACTTGGTCTGGGACGGAAGAAGTATGGCTGGAGAAAAAGTACCAAATGGTAGTTATTTCTTTACAATACAGATTAAGGACTTTGCTTACCAAGGACACATCACCGTATTCGAATAGGATTGGCAAGCTAAAAAAGGTTTACTCCTTAACTTCAGAGAAATTTACCAAGCAAGATGTACCCTGATTAGGCTCAGAACTAAATTCAATATTACCTTCAAGTTGATCTGCCAAAGCATGAATTATATCCATACCCAAAGATTGTTCTGTGTCATTAAAGGAATCCGGTAATCCTCGTCCATTATCCGTAAACGTCATTTTAAACTTCTCTCCTACCTGAACAATTTCAACGGAAACTTTCTTCTCATCAACTCCTACAAAAGCGTGCTTGAACGCATTCGCCATTAATTCAGCCACAATCAATCCAAGGGGCACCGATGTATCTAAATTCAACTCTATATTATTAGTTTGGATATCAAATTCAATAGAATCAACATCCGTATTGTAAAGACTTTGTTGATGTTCGATTAATTCTTTCAGATAATCTGTGAAATTCACGTAGGCGATACTCTCAGATTGATATAATTTCTTGTGAATTAAAGCAATCGCCTGAATTCTATTTTGACTTTCTTCAAACGCCTCATAGGATTCTGGAGTTAGTTTATGCTTTTGAAGATTCAGCAAACTCGAAATGATCTGGAGATTGTTTTTAACTCGATGGTGAATTTCTTTTAACAGGAGCTCCTTCTCTTTTAAAGTTTCATCAATTTGTTCGTTTTTAACCAAAATATCTTGCCGTTGTACAATCAATGTATTATTGACCTTCTTAATTCTCAAGATGACCAGTATACCTCCTATCACAATAACCATTAAAGCAATTAAACCAACCCAAAGTGCATTCTGAACCCTGTTTTTTTGATCATTTTCTAGGATGAGACTTACCTTATCAGCCTCTAATTTGAAGTTCTCTTTCTCAACCTTCTCTTGCTCGTAAACTCTAGCCAGTTCCAACACTTCTTGAAGACTTGAAGATTCTAGCAAACTATCTGATAGTCGATGATAGTGCTCATGATAGGTTAACGCTTGTGATTCTGAACCTAATGCTTTTTCTAATTCATATAATCCGTAATAGGCCCACTTAATTTCTTCGGCTGATCCTATATCATGTCCAATTTTTAAACTTTTAAAACACTCTACTTTACTTTGATTGTAGTCTCCCTGAATCATATACAGTTCGCCAATATTGTAATGCATCATGGAAATTGAACTTTCCCAATTTATCTCTTGATAAATAGTCATCGCTTTCTGATAATACCACATTGCTTCCGCATGCTTTTCAATTTCCACGCAAACTGCACCGATGTTATTATACAAATCAGCATGAAGGTCTTTTTCATCCGAGGACCAAAGTGAGTCAGATTTCAAATGAAAGTTCAACGCTTTCACAAAATCCCCTTGATCAAAGTAAACTATGCCCATTCCAGTGTAGGCATAGCTCATGCCGCTTGAATCGTTGCTTTCTTCAAATAAGTTAATAGCATTTTCGTATTGGTCAAGGGCCATTTTATTTTCTCCTAATTGACGGTATATGTGCCCATTTATCAATGACCGGTTAGCCACATCCTCTGTCAATTCCGAACCATTAACAAACTTTTTACTGTATAAGGAAGTTGCTAAAGCTTGTGTATTTAATCCCACCAATTTTTGAGACATGGCCAACGTATTATACGCTTTTAAAAGAACAGTACTGTCAGTTCCTTTATCTGCAATTTCTCTGGCAATCCTTGCATAATATAAAGCACTATCTGGTTCCTTAGAATAGTGATTTTGGCTCTTGGCTATAAATTGATAAGCATCAGATTGTTGCGCGTAACCTAGTTTCCCCGCACAAAAGAGGAAAAAAAATACACAAGCAACTTTCCAGATGTTGGATATATGAAGAATGGGCGTTGACAAGATTTTAGAGCTATGTCCCTAAAAGTTAGTTGAATTAAGCGAACGAAGACAGTTTTTCTTCAAGAACTTTAATTTTCGCTTCAGCATCGGCTTGCTTTTGCTTTTCATTCGTAACTACTTGCTCTGGAGCATTATCTACAAACCGAGCGTTAGAAAGCTTCTTTTGTACACCAATCAAAAATCCTTTCGTGTACTTTAACTCTTCTTCAAGCTTTTTCATCTCAGCTTCAACATCCACTTCATCACTAAAAGGAATGAAATACTCGTTACTTTTTACAATGAACGAAAATGAATTTTCAACCTTTTCACTCGTGTAATTTAAATTAGACAAGTTACCTAGCTTCGAAATCACACAATCAAACGATCGATCGAATGTTTCATTTTCTTTAACACTAAGATCAACCAAGACTTTCTTCGCGATATTTTGCGAAGTTCTAATATTTCTAATGTTGGTGATAATCTCTTCCGCTAAAACATAATCTTTCAGAATCTTTTCATTTACCTCACCAGCCTCAGGCCAGGTAGCAACAACTATACAATCTTTGTCGTCTCTTTCTGCAATTAAGTGCCAAATTTCCTCAGCAATAAATGGTGTGAAAGGATGAGACAACTTCAGTAAAGTTTCAAAAAAGACAATTGCTTGATCGTAGGTTGTACGATCTACAGGCTGTTGAAAGCCTGGCTTAATAATTTCTAAGTACGCTCCACAGAAATCATCCCAGATGAATTTATAAGTGGTCATCAGTGCTTCCGATATTCGGAATTTATCGTACTGATCGTTTAAGCTAGTAATAGTCTGAGCGAGTTTAGAATTCAGCCACTCCCCTCCTATTTTGGCCGATTCTGGTTGATCGAAATCTTTAACCTCCCAAGATTTTACTAATCTAAATGCATTCCAGATTTTGTTGGTATGATTTCTTCCTTGCTCACACTGTGAACTATCAAACGGCAAATCATTTCCCGCAGGTGAGCTTAACAGCATACCCACTCTAACACCATCCGCGCCAAACTTAGAAATCAGTTCTAATGGATCTGGAGAGTTTCCAAGAGATTTAGACATTTTACGTCCAAGCTTATCCCTCACAATTCCTGTATAGTATACATTTTTGAAAGGTAATTCACCTTTATACTCATAACCGGCAACGATCATTCTAGCAACCCAGAAAAACATTATTTCAGGTGCAGTTACAAGGTCATTGGTTGGATAGTAGTAATCTATTTCCGTTTTATCTCCACCTTCTTCAAACCCATTAAATACCGATATCGGCCATAACCAGGAGCTAAACCAAGTATCCATTACATCATCATCTTGACGTAAATCATCTAATGATAAACCAGAATTTCCTGATTTTTCTTGGGCTATTGGTAATGCTAATTCGGCAGTTTTTGCAACTACAAAATCTTTAGGCCCATTACCATAATAGTATGCTGGAATCTGATGACCCCACCATAACTGTCTAGAAACACACCAATCTTTGATGTTCTCCATCCAATGGCGGTAAGTGTTTTTAAACTTTGCTGGATGAAATTGAATGTTATCATTCATTACATTTTCCAAAGCTGGCTTCGCCAATTCCTCCATAGAACAGAACCACTGTAATGACAGTTTAGGTTCAATAACCGCATCAGTTCTTTCTGAAAATCCAATTTTATTAATATGATCTTCAGATTTCACCAAATAACCTTGTTCTTCTAAATCAACAGCGATTTGCTTTCGAACCGTAAATCGATCTTCTCCTATATAGAGCTGAGCGTTTTCGTTCATCTTACCATCATCACCAATAACATCAATTGTCTCCAGATTATATTTTAACCCTAGATCATAGTCATTTGGATCATGTGCAGGAGTAACCTTCAAACAACCTGTACCAAATTCCATATCAACGTAATCGTCAAAAATGATTGGAATCTCTCTGTTAATCATTGGCACGAAAGCCTTCTTTCCTTTAAGATGCTTGTATCGATCGTCATTTGGGTTTATACAAATTGCGGAATCACCTAAAATCGTTTCAGGTCTCGTTGTCGCAATTGTTAGCCACTCATCGTCTGAGCTATCAACTTTGTAGCGTACGTAATATAGTTTAGAGTTTACTTCTTTGTAATTAACTTCTTCATCGGAAAGCGCAGTAAGCGCTTCTGGATCCCAGTTAACCATTCGCACTCCACGATAGATTAATCCTTTATTATGAAGGTCAACGAATACATCGATAACGCTATCAGAATAGTCCTTATCCATCGTGAATCGAGTTCGATTCCAGTCACAAGACGCTCCTAATTTCTTTAATTGTCCTAAAATTATCCCACCATGCTTTTCTGTCCAATCCCAAGCATGCTGAAGAAATTCATCTCTAGACAAATCGGATTTTTCAATCCCTTCACTCTTCAGTTTAGCTACAACTTTTGCTTCAGTAGCAATTGAAGCATGATCAGTACCAGGAACCCAGCAAGCATTCTTTCCCAACATACGTGCTCTTCTAACCAATACATCTTGTATTGTGTTATTAAGCATATGCCCCATGTGAAGAACTCCGGTAACATTTGGAGGCGGAATTACCACCGTATAAGCCTCTCGGTCATCTGGTGTTGAATTAAAAAATCCTTGATTAGTCCAATGCTGGTACCATTTATCTTCGGTTTTTTGAGGCTCGTATTTTTTTGGAATTTCCATTACTCTAGGTACTACGGTTTAATTTAGGCTCACAAAATTACGATTCTACTTTGATAATAAGCCCGTATTTACTCATTTATGTTACCCATTTGTTAAGACCTGTTAGTGAATTGTTATACCCATCGTAATTATCAACTCTGTGATTTACGTTTGTAATAACCAAAAACACAACCAATGAAAACCATTACAACCATTTTAGTCCTTTTAGTAGCACTTCAAATTAGCGCTCAAGGACCAAAGCTTGAAATTAAAAGTCAGCACGACTTTGGAACGCTAGAAGCTGGTGACAGAGTGCAATATGATTTCCTAATTGTTAATACCGGTGATGAGCCTCTGGTTATAAGTAATACTAAATCTTCTTGTGGCTGTGATGTTGCTTGGATGGATACAAAAATGCCAGTAATGCCAGGCGATAGCGCTTACATGACGTACAAGTACGACAGCAAAAGAATAGGACCTATTAACAAATCCGTTACCATTACAAGCAACGATCCTATACGTCCAACCGTTGTAGTAAGAACAAAAGGAAATATTATAAAAAAAGAAAACGTTATAGTTCCTGTTAAATAGGCCTTTTCACTACAATTCTGGCATAAATATTGATTTAGTGTTAATGAATTGTTAAAGAAAATCCTTGGCTAATAAAGGAAGTTATATTTGTTTTGAAGTATTAATTAGAATAACATGAAAAAAGCAGTACTCTCGTTTACCTTAATCTTTGCAGTTTTTGCATTCTTTGCACAAACCGCAGTAAAAGCAGCCCCTACTAGCATAGGCGGTGCAGAATTAACTATTGACAAAGAGTTCCATGATTATGGAACAATTGAACAAGGTCAATCTGGTGCATGTGAGTTTCTAGTTACTAATACTGGAACTGAACCACTTCTTTTAACAAGATGTAAAGGATCTTGTGGATGTACGGTTCCGAAATGTTCACCAGAACCAATCGCTCCTGGAGCGTCAACAATCATTAAAGTAAATTACGATACAAAACGTATCGGACCAATTAATAAATCTGTTACCATTGAGTCTAACGCATCTAATGCGAAAGTGAAAATTGTAAAAATCAAAGGTACTGTAATCAAACCTCCAAGCGGGTCGCCAGAGCTTTCTCCGGCAGGTCCAACGGCTAAATAATTTTAATAGACTCTTAATTCAAACCAATAAAAATGAAAAGTAAAATTTTAACAATCGGATTAGTACTTGTAGCAATGTTCGCTTTTGGAACTATGAATGCACAAGAATTATCATTAGACAAAGAAGTACACGATTACGGAACCATGGATCAAGGTGGAAACGGTGAATGCGTGTTTACTGTAACGAACACTGGATCTGCTCCATTGATCATCACTAACTGTAAAGGTTCTTGCGGATGTACTGTGCCACAGTGCGACAAAGCTCCAATTGCACCAGGTGGATCACAAGATATCAAAGTGAAGTATGATACGAAGAGAATTGGCCCTATCAACAAGTCAGTTACAATTACTTCAAATGCAACGAACACACCAACTAAGGTGATTAGAATTAAAGGTAATATCAAAGCTAAACCAGCTGCGACCACACCTAAATAAGCATATTTGAGAAACCTTATTCTCATATCAATAATTATTCTGAACTCCGCCTTGACTATGTCACAGGCGGAGTTTCGGTTTAAAGAAAGCAGTCACAAATTTCCTGACACGGAAGAAGGGGCTTTGCTCGAACACGACTATACTTTTACTAATACAGGAGATAGCCCTTTGATTATTTCAGAAATTAAAGTCTCGTGTACTTGCACCAAATTTACATTCCCTACCGAACCAATTCTTCCAGGTGCCGAAGGCATCATTCACGTATCATTTGATACAAAAGATAAATCTGAGTTTCAAAATAGAACCTTAGCTATTTACTCCAATGCGAAAAAAAGTCCGCAAAAAATCAGATTTAAGGTAAAGGTCTACGAGCCCAAATAGACTGATTATTAGCACGTTTCCTCCTTTTTTAACATTAATTGGTCTAAAACCACCAACAAAGTTGTTGTCTCATTGTTTTATAGCAGTACTTTTGCCATGCAAAACGTTTGAAGATGCAGACAATTAAATATCCAACGAAAGACGATAAGAAGTTTTATCAAACACTTCGATCTAGAGTTGACGGCTATTTCAAGGAAAATAACCGTTCAAAATTTGGCGGGATAAGAATGATAATTAAGACCATTTTTATGTTGTCTATTTACTTCGTTCCTTATGCCCTCATCTTAACTGGCGTTGTTTCTAACTTATGGTTGATTGTAGGATTATTGATCATCATGGGTATTGGCTTGGCAGGCATTGGGCTTTCTGTGATGCACGATGCAAATCACGGAGCTTATTCAAACAACCGTAAAGTCAATAAATTTGTGGGTTACGTAATGAACGTAGCTGGTGGCAGTTCAATAAACTGGAGAATTCAGCACAATGTATTGCACCATTCTTTCACCAACGTAGAAGGGCATGATGAAGACATTGATCCAGGCGCAGTATTAAGGTTTTCTCCACATGCTAAATGGCGAAAAATCCACCGATTTCAGCATCTTTATGCTTGGTTCTTCTATGGACTAATGACATTAACTTGGATCGCTAACAAAGATTTTGAATCATTAAGAACGTACAGTAAAAAAGGATTACTAAAGAGTTTTCAAACCACTTTTGGTAAAGAATTAGTTGTCTTGATACTATCCAAAATTGGCTATTACGGATATATTTTTGTCGTTCCTAGTTTGATCTTGGCGAATTATGGTATTTCATGGTGGCAGGTTTTAGTCGGTATGTTAATCATGCACTATGTTACCGGGTTTATTTTAGCCATTGTATTTCAACCGGCTCACGTTATGGAAGAATGCACATATCCTGTGCCTGATGGAGATGGAAACATGGAAGATCTTTGGGCTGTAAATCAGCTAAAAACAACTTGCAATTTTGCGAATAAAAACGCTGCTATATCTTGGTACGTTGGTGGTTTAAACTTTCAAGTAGAACACCATTTATTCCCAGATGTAAGTCATGTTCATTATTCAAAGATTGCACCTATCGTTAAGGCTACCGCAAAGGAGTTTAATGTGCCTTATTACGCTAAGAAAACCTTTATTGGTGCTATTCTAGACCATGCTAGGTTTTTGAAGAAACTTGGAAAAAAAGAAATTCAACCCAAATTAGCTTAATCAAAAAAGTTTATGCCAACATTATCTACAAAGGCCCTGGCTATGCCGGCTTCCCCTATTCGAAAGCTTGTACCCTATGCGGAACAGGCAAAAGCCAAAGGAAGAACAGTTTACCATTTAAACATTGGTCAACCTGACATTAAAACTCCAGAAGTTGTAATCGATCGGATTAAGAATTTAGAAAGGACAGTGATAGAGTATAGTCATTCTGCAGGATTTCAATCCTACAGAGAAGGACTTGCCAAATATTATAATGGTTTCGGTGTTTCGGTTGATCATGATGATATTATGGTAACCACTGGTGGTTCGGAAGCACTGATTTTTGCAATGCAAACTTGCTTTAACCCAGGAGACGAAATAATAATTCCAGAGCCATTTTACGCAAACTACAATGGATTCTCAACGACTACTGGGGTGAAAGTTGTACCAGTCACTGCAAAGATCGAAGATGGATTCGCACTACCTCCAATTAGTGAGTTTGAAAAACTAATTACCCCAAACACGAAGGGAATTTTAATTTGCAACCCCGGAAATCCAACCGGTTACTTATACAGCAAAGAAGAACTAGAAACACTCCGTGACATTGTTAAGGAACATGATCTATTCTTGTTTTCTGATGAAGTATATAGAGAGTTTTGCTACGATGGAGCAGTACCTCATTCTGCATTACAGTTGGAAGGAATTGAAAATAACGTTGTGGTAATTGATTCGGTTTCAAAGCGATACAGTATGTGTGGAGCTCGAGTTGGCGCCTTGGTCACCAAAAACAAAGAGGTAATTAACATGGCCTTAAAATTTGGTCAAGCCAGATTAAGTCCTCCAACATTTGGTCAAATTGCAGGAGAAGCTGCATTAGACACTCCAGCGTCTTATTTCACGGATGTGGTTGATGAGTATGTAGAAAGAAGAGATATTACCGTAGACGGACTTAATAAAATTGACGGAGTAACTTGCCCAAAACCAAGTGGTGCGTTTTACGCGATTGCAAAACTTCCGATTGATAACGCTGACAAATTTTGCCAGTGGCTTCTAGAAGAATTTGAATATGAGAATCAAACGGTAATGTTAGCTCCGGCAACTGGATTTTATGCAAGTAAGGGACTTGGAACTCAAGAAGTGCGGCTTGCTTATGTTCTTAATAAAGAAGCATTATCTAAAGCAGTTATCTGTCTAGAAAAGGCCCTTGAGCAATATCCTGGAAAAGTTTCTGCTAGTCAAACAGAAGCGGTTCATTCCAATTAGAAAAAAATTACTTCAACGAAAAAGGCCAATAATCAATTGATTATTGGCCTTTTTTAATTCTATAGATCTAATCGACTAGCTCATCAAATCAGCAATCGTATTGTCGTAACCTGATCTCATTTCTTCTACAAAACCATGATGATCATCATCAATTACCATTTTACCTCTGGTAACGTGTCCTAGAAGCGTAAACGGGATACCTGATTCAATCATGTAATCAATGAACTCTTCTTCCGTGTCTTCAACTAGAGATACAACTACTCTTCCCTGAGCTTCACCGAATAAGTACGCATCTTCTCTAACTTCTGAATCAGTAACGATATCGAATCCTAAGTTATTTTCAAGACCCATTTCAAAAAGTGTAGTATAAAGTCCACCGTCAGCACAATCATGCGCTGCATTGATTAATTTGTTTTGAATTAATCCTTTAATAGATTCTTGCATTGCAAACTCTTCTTCCATATTGAAATATGGAGCAGGAGATCCTTTTACTTTATGATAGCTGTACAAATACTCTGAAGAACCAATACATTCAACTGGTTTACCAATCAAGAAAATCAAGTCACCTTTGTACTTGAAGTTCATTGACATCGTATGATCTTTATTTTCAACCACACCTAACATTCCAATCGTTGGTGTTGGTAATACAGGCTCTTCACCTTCGTCAGTTACAGTTTGGTTGTAGAAACTTACATTTCCACCCGTTACTGGAGTAGAGAACTTCGTACAAGCTGCACTCATACCTTTAATTGCTCCAACAAAATGCCAGTAACTTTCTGGGTTATATGGATTACCAAAATTCAAACAGTTTGTAATTGCAGAAGGAACACCTCCAGCACAAACAATATTTCTAGCTGATTCTGCTACGGCAATAGAAGTTCCTGTTTCAGGATCCGCATGCACATATCTAGAATTACAATCAACCGTCATTGCTAAGGCTTTATTTGAACCTTTAATGTTTACGATAGCTGCATCGGCTGGAGCATTTGTGCTCATATTAGCCGTTCCTACCATTGAATCATACTGCTCTGAAACCCATCTTTTAGATGCAATGTTGGGATGTGCTAATATGAATTTTCCAACTTCTTTTAAATCAGCTGGCTCTTCAATGGAGTTAATGTCAAACTTTTGAAATTCAGCAAAATAAGCCGGTTCCTTATATTCTCTTTCATATACTGGAGCACCACCACCTAAAACTAAAGGCTCAGCTGGAAGCGTTGCACAAATTTCACCGTGCATCCAGAATTCTAAAATCTTGGTATCGGTTACTACACCAATCTCTTCACAATTCAAATCCCATTTCTTGAAAATATCTTCTACAATTGCTTCTTTTCCTTTCTCTACAACAACTAACATTCTTTCTTGAGACTCTGATAACAGAATTTCCCAATCTTTCATGTTTTCTTGTCTTGTAGGAACCTTATCTAAGTTGATGATCATACCAACATCGCCAGCTGCACTCATTTCTGAAGTAGAACAGGTAATTCCAGCAGCTCCCATATCTTGCATTCCAACCACTGCATCAGTTTCGGCCAATTCTAAAGTAGCTTCTAATAATAATTTTTCTTGGAAAGGATCACCTACCTGCACTGAAGGAAGGTCATTTACTGAATCTTCCGTAATGTCCTTTGAAGCAAATGCTGCACCGTGAATTCCGTCTTTACCCGTTGAGGAACCAACTATGTAAACAGGGTTTCCAGGGCCTGAGGCAGTTGCCGACATCATTTTCTTAGGATCCATTATCCCTGCTGAAAATGCATTTACAAGTGGATTCGTATTATAGCTTTCATCGAAGAATACTTCTCCACCAACAACTGGCACACCAAATGAGTTACCGTAATCACCAATTCCTTTTACTACACCTTTAACTAACCATTTGGTTCTTGGCAATTCAGGATCACCAAATCTTAACGAATTCAATTGAGCAATTGGTCTTGCTCCCATTGTGAAAATATCTCTATTAATTCCACCAACGCCAGTAGCTGCTCCTTGATAAGGCTCTAATGCGCTAGGGTGATTATGTGATTCAATTTTGAAACAACAAGCTAAACCATCTCCAATATCAACTAATCCTGCATTTTCTTCACCAGCTTCTACTAGCATGTGAGGACCATCCTTCGGTAATGTCTTTAGCCACTTTATTGAGTTCTTGTAAGAACAATGCTCTGACCACATTACAGAGAAAATACTCATTTCAGTGAAATTAGGAGTTCGTCCTAAAATTTCTTTAATCTGATCAAATTCTTCCGATAATAATCCAAGTTCTTGAGCTTGTTCAAGCGTTGCTAACTGCGTCTTTTGAGTCGTTTCCATCTATTTTTTATCGATTAGTTAATCGTGTAAATAATTGAGGACACAAAGTTAGTCAAAGCCCCAAGTTCGGAAAGTAAAAAACAGCCTATTTTTCAACATCTGACCAACGTTATTATCTTTGACTATCCAATGGATTATTTTCTCATCATTTTATATACCGTCATTCTATTATTTATAATAGGTAAATGGCGTCTTTTTAAATTTGATGGAATCAATCCAAGATGGTTTCAAGCCGTTCTGTTAATTAAGATAGGCGCGGGAGTTGGACTCTATTTAATCTACACTAAATACTACACCGTTCGGGCCGATGCCGACATTTTCAAGTACTTTGATGACAGTACCGTTCTGTACAATTCATTTTGGGAAAGTCCTGGTGACTTTTTTAAAATGCTCTTTGGAATAGACTGTGAAGGAGAACATTTTCGCACAGCGTATTATGACAATATGTTTACTTGGTTTAAAAGTTTCGACAGCGACATCTTCAACAATAACCGAACAATGATTAGGGTTAACGCAATCATGCGATTCTTCTCAAACGGTTCTTACCATGTTCATGCGCTATTTATGTCTTTTATCTCCATGATTGGAATTACTCTAATCATGAAAGCATTTAGAAAGACAATTTCAAAATTCAAAGGACTGTCGGTTCTATTAATATTCTTACTTCCATCAACGTTAATGTGGACTTCCGGAATTTTAAAAGGAGCCCTTTTGTTCTTGTGGTTGGGAGTATTGATTTATTCATTTTCTAGAATAAAAGATCGATTTCATTGGAAATACTTGCTTCTCATTCTTGTTTCAATCTTTTTCATCTACACTACCAAATACTACATCCTAATAGCTGGAGCACCTGTAGCGATAGGAGCATTAATAGGACTATTTTATAAGAAGCTCAGCTTAATTAGGTATGGGGTTGGAGTTGGGATTTGCATCTCTGCATTCATTATAACATCGTCAGCTAGTTTTGATTATAACCCGACAGGGTTAATCATGAGTAAACACAACAATACTGTTCAAGAGTCGCTTAAAGTGAAGGCAAAAAGCGGATTTGATATGGGCATCTATGATTTAGAAGATCCTAATTCATCTGCATGGATGCTACTAAAGCGCAGTCCAAATGCTTTTTATCACACCTTTTTTGAGCCAACGCCCGGCAACATTACGAATCCAATGGCCTTGTTAACATTTTTTGAAAACATCTTTTTACTCTTGTTCTTAATATGTTGCGTGATCTTCATTAAAAAGCCCACAGACTGGGCCATGATTGTTGGTCTGCTCGTATTTATTATCACGTTCTACGTTATTTTAGGCTGGACCACATCTAACGCTGGCGCCATTGCACGTTATAAAGTTCCTGCTCTTCCGCTTTTAATAATTCTTGGTTTAGAAATGATAGGTAATCAAAAGTCGATAGCTAAAATCAAATTCTTAAATAAACATCTATAACAATGAGCATACGTTTAGCCATAGCCACCCTTTCTATACTTATACTGGCCAGTTCATGCATGAAATCAATTGATTGTGACTTGGTAATTCACAATGCCAAAATATACTCCATGGACGCTGGCGAGGAGGTCTATGAAGCTATGGCGATTAAAGACGGCAAAATTCTAGAACTTGGACCAGAACGACAAATTCTCAACAAGTACAGCTACACCGAATCTTATGATGCTCAATTACAACCAATTTATCCAGGTTTTATCGATGCACACTGCCATTTCCTCGGATATGGGCTAAGCCTTCAGCAACTGGAACTTAAAGGCAGTGAATCTTTTGAAGAAGTTGTAGCCAGAATCGTTAAATATGATGAAACTAAAATTGGAGACTGGATTGAAGGACGTGGCTGGGACCACACATTGTGGAAAGTTGAGGAATATACAGATCAGCATATTTTAGACTCTTTATATCCAGCTACTCCCACTTTGAGAAGAAAAGTTGAGGCCTATCCTGATAAAACCATCCTAGATTCTTTGTTCCCGAATACTCCTATCCTTATTAGAAGAATTGACGGTCACGCAGCGCTTGCAAATCAAAAAGCCTTAGATCTTGCCCAAATTGACGAAAACACTTTAGTAAACGGTGGTCACATTGAGATACTAGAAGGCCGATTAACAGGCATTTTAGTAGACAACGCAGTTGATTTAGTAAGGGATATAATTCCAGCGCCAAATGAAACACAGATTAAATCTGCCCTGATAAGAGCACAAGGCAACTGCTTTCAGGTTGGTCTCACCACCGTAGATGATGCAGGATTAGATAAATCAGATATTGAAATAATTGATGAATTACAGAAACTTGGTTTACTGAAAATGAGAATTTATGCAATGCTTTCAGATAATACTGAAAACTTCGACCATTATCTGGCGTCAGGGCCTACCAAGACAGATTTACTGAATGTAAGGTCATTTAAGTTCTATGGTGACGGGGCACTAGGTTCTAGAGGCGCTTGTTTGATTAAGCCATACACAGATGACACTTCCAATTATGGAATGCTTTTGAACGAAGAGGATCACTTTAGAAAATATGCAAACCTTCTATCCAAGAAAGGATTTCAAATGAATACTCACTGTATTGGCGACTCTGCTGCTCGAATGATTATGAAAGTCTACGCAGAAGTATTGATGTCATCCAATGATAAAAGGTGGAGGATTGAACATGCCCAAATTATCAATCAGAAAGACTTTTCATTTTTTAAAGACTATAACATTATACCTTCTGTTCAGCCAACCCACGCAACTTCTGATATGAGATGGGCGGTTTTGAGAGTAGGTAGAGAAAGGTTATTAAATGGATATGCTTACGACAAGCTTAGAAAGCAAAATGATATTGTTGCTCTAGGAACCGATTTCCCAATTGAAGGTATCTCCCCTATTGAAACGTTTTATGCAGCCGTGGCAAGAAAAGACAAAGAAGGCAATCCAATTGCCGGCTTTCAAAAAGAAAACGCTCTGAGCAGATCTGATGCATTAAAAGGCATGACTATTTGGGCTGCTAAATCAAACTTCGAAGAAAAGGAGAAAGGAAGCCTTGAAAAGGGCAAGTTTGCCGATTTTATAATTCTAAACAACGATTTAATGGAATGCAGTGAATCTGCAATTCTTAACAGCTCCGTGACCAGAACCTATATTAACGGTGCTTGTGTCTATAAAAACTAAAAGCCCTAGACTTGGAGGAGTCTAAGACTTTCAGAAAGCAAGGAATTGTAAGGAAAAATCTTAAAAGGACGGACAGCTAATTGTTCTGAACGTTCTTTTCTTAGGCTTACATGCGAAGTCAATTCCTAAAGTAACTTCATGTGCTCCACCTGTACCAGTTCCTAATTTAGAAATGGTAACATCATAGGAGTAACCTATTTTTAAATATTCTGTATTGATACCTAAAGTCACGATAAACGCATCTTTATTTCTGTACCAAACACCACCAACAAGTGCATCTTTCTTAATGTAGATCCCCATGTTTAACTGAGTGAAATTATCTTGTTGTCTAAATAGTATGTTCGGAGAAATACTTGCTCCTGACGAAGCATACTTACTAGCCCCTCCTTCTAGAGGAATAGTTGCACCTACGTGAGCGGTAAATTTTAATGGAAGTCGACTATCACCAATAATTAGTGATTCTTGAGGTTGAGTTAAGTGATGTGCTGCAAAACCAGCGTAAAATACATCTGAGTACCCGATGATACCTGCTGCGAAATCAATTCCACTTACTGTTCCACCTCTAGGTGTGTCATTTGTTTGATAAACAAATCCTCTTCGTGGATCTATCATATCACCAAATGTAAGTTTACTCCAGTCTAAAGATTTTTGAAAGTAAGTAGCTTCCATTCCAAACTTGATTGAGAATTTTCTTCCAATCGCCTGTCTATATGAATACATCCCACTAACACGAGTAGTCTTTAAAGTTGATTGTCCAGCTTGATCATTTGTAACTAACAAACCTAAACCTCCTTTAATTCCATCAACATGCTGATCATAAGCAAATGCTGTTGTAATATAATTACCAGTAATTGCAGGCCATTGGTTACGATAATTCATAACTACCCTAGGACAGTTGTGCGACCCAGCGAACGCTGGATTTAAGTACAGCTTATTTGCATAGAACTGCGTGAATTCCGGATCCTGCGCACTAGCTTCCTTTGGCATAAATGCCACTAGGGAAAGAGCTAAAACCAGTGCTAATGTTAATATATTTTTCATCATCCTTATAAAAATGCCAACGGGCTTTTATTCTTATTATTCTTCAATAAAACTCTTAAAGAAGCTTCATGGGAACCTTGAAGTTGACCTGACAGCTCTGACTTCGTAAAGTCATAACCATACATCAATCTCATGTGTTTTCCCTGTACACCAACAATTCCTTTAAGGGAACTCTTGCTTGAAACTCCAGTACCAAGAATCCATCCCTTCGCTCGGGTTGAATTTTTAAACTTGAATCTTACTGAGCTACTAGCCCATAATTCTGACGATCCAGCTTGATTGGTATAAATCAGCTGTGGAGAAATCGCAAAATTTGAACCTTTTCTCTTTTGATAGTCAGTACCCACTTGGACACTGAACTTTCGTTTGTTTTTGTAGGAGGTGGCGAAATCATCATTATAAAGATTCTGTCCAGGTTCAAAAATATGATCAACTGAACCTCCAACAAAGAAATATGGTGTGTTCAACATCATACCCATTGCTGCGTCTTTATAAAGAATTTTATCTGCTCGTGGAGAGTATCCACTTGAATACGTATCATAAACTGTGCCTCTATCAATCTCAAGCTGAGAATCATAGTTATAACGGTCAAAATTAACTTCTTTTTGCTGAATTGAAAGTTCTGCTCCAACAGATAATGAAACATCTTTACTTATCTCAATTCTGGGTGCATAACTAACGCTAGCTCCATACCCTTTATACATGCCGTCTTCATAGTCCATATGACTCAATGAAAAGCCCAGTCCGCCTGACAATCCTTCAACGTACTGATCGTAACTAACACCATAAGATACCGTGTTGTTTTCGCTTCCAGCCCACTGATTCCTGTAGTCAAGATTTAATCTTCCAGAACCAACTCCACCAGTTAGTGCTGGGTTAATCTGAATTGGATTAGCATTATCTATAATAAATACCGGATCATGCATATTTGTTAAACCAAGCTCTTTATCAAATAAAGAAGCAACTAATTCAACGAATGATTTCTTTGTACGTTTTTTTTCAGCGTTATGCTTATTAGATCTACTCTCCGCTAAAACTCTTTTATGACGTTTAACATTACTAACAATATCAGCCGCAACCGGATCAGTGTTAAACTTTCTTTTCTTTTCTCTTTTAGCAATAAACAAGTGAACCGATTTTTTCACACGATCCTTATGATATCGCAATTCTCTTTCGATTGCTTTATTTCTAATAGATGATACGTTACTTGAACCGTTGTGCTTAAATAATGCAGGATTAGCTCTTTTCCCATCTATCTTGTCCATACCATCAATCATATCAGCCCAAGAAGTACCAGTTTCTGTTCCAGGAATGCTAGGTCCTGAAACAGATGGTACATTAACTGAGATTAGTGGCGTATCCCCATTTATCTGGGACTCAGGTAGCACAGATGCTGAACCAGCACTGGCTATAAAATCTTTAGCGTTATTGATGTTAAACTCTGGTGACACGATAATATCGGACTCGTTTGACGCAGAGTTCAACGCAACTTCTTCCGTAGGGTTACCAATTAGTAAGAATGTTAGGCCAGACCCTAGTAATAATATAAGGACAGCTGCATATTTCCAAGTTCTTTGAAGAACAGATTGTTCAGCAACTAATAAAGCATTGGCATTAGAAAATACAGGCACAGCATCATCCTCTTCAATTCTAGCATCTTCCCAAGCCTCAAGCTCGCTGCTATATTGAGGATTCCTTTTCATAAACTCCTTCAGTTCAATTTGCTCATGAAGAGACAAATTACCTTCGAAGTAATCGAAAATCCATTTTTGTATGTTATTGTGATTTACAATCATGTACTATGCAACTAATACAGATAGGCCTTCAAGTTTTACTTTGACCTTCTGTCTTCCTCTGAACAAGTATACTTTTACTTGTGACTCGTTCAAATGAAGTATTTCACCAATTTCTTTATAATTATATCCTTCTAAATCTCTTAAAAGAATAATCTGACGTTGAATCTCTGGCAATCCTTCGAGTGCCTGTTCAATTAAGTCTCTCAATTCAAATGAATTATTCATCGTCATCGGCTCAGGGCAATTTTGATCTTCCATTAACAAAGCACGATGCTTTCTTGTATGATTGATCAACATATTGTGAGCAGTAGTAAATAACCATGATTTAGCTTTATTTAAAGGAACTTTCTTACGGTTCTTCCAAAGCTTTTCAAAAGATTCTTGTACAATATCATTAGAATCCTCTGGGTTTCTAAGGCATTTAACGACATATCTGAAAAGCCTTCCAGAGTATTCATTGACCGCTATATTGTACTCTTTTCTATCCATTTAAAGAGGCTTATCTCGCCTGCTTATTAGTGAAACAACTAGCATGTACTAAAAGTTACAGCTGATTGAATTATTATTAAAATTAAACATTTTATCTCTAAAACAATAACTAATAGCGGTTGAATCGTTACAATCCTTCTTTTAATTAGCTTTTTTTGCCGTCAAAAATGTTTTTCTGATGGTTGGGTATACGTAATTATAACAAAACGGTTATTTTTATCGCGTATTAACATTTAGTATGCACGCATAATAAAATCCCTCGGTTACAAATGGACAACGTAAAACGAATTTTTGACATCCCTTATTACCAACTTGAAAAATTTCCTCAAGACATATCCCTAGCTGGAAAGGTAGATGGGAAATGGCAAACTTACTCTACAAAAGAATACCTAGAGAAGGCCAACACAATTAGCCGAGGATTGCTAAAGTTAGGCATTCAACCAGGTGATAAAATTGCGGTAATTTCGCATAACAATCGTCCTGAATGGAATATAATGGACATTGGAATCCTTCAAATTGGAGCGATAAACGTACCTGTTTACCCAACTATTTCTGAAAGTGATTACAAGTACATTTTCAACGATTCGGCAGTAAAACTTTGTTTTGTCTCCAATGAAGAACTGTATGGCAAGGTTAAAAGCGTCATAGATGACGTTCCAACCTTAAACGATGTATATTCATTTCTACCTGTAGATAACTGTAAAAGTTGGAATGAGGTTCATGATCTTGGAAGTGACGAAAGCACTCAACCCGATGTGGAGGAAAGAATGAAAAATGTGAAGCCTATGGATCTGGCTACATTAATTTACACTTCAGGAACTACAGGATTACCTAAAGGGGTTATGCTAAGTCACGACAACTTGGTTTCTAACTGTAAAGCCGCAATCGAAAGACTGCCAACAGATCACACTGCAGTGGGACTTAGCTTCCTTCCTGTATGTCACGTTTTTGAAAGAATGATATTGTATCTATATCAAATTACTGGGGTCTCAATATATTTTGCGGAGTCGATTGATACGATTAAAGAAAATATTGCAGAAACTAGACCGCATGTTTTTACTGCTGTACCTAGACTTTTGGAAAAAGTTTACGATGGTATTATTGCAGGTGGTACGTCAGCTGGAGGTTTAAAAGCAAAAATCTTCAATTGGGCAATAGGATTAACCGATACGTTCGAATATGGAAAGCATCCTAGCGTACAGAGAAAATTAGCCGACAAACTAGTCTATTCAAAAATCCGAGCAAAATTAGGAGGAAGAGTAATGGCGGTAGCTTCAGGCTCTGCAGCTTTACAACCTAGACTGGCTAGATTCTTTCATGCCATAGGCATGCCTATTTATGAAGGATACGGCTTGACTGAAACATCACCTGTTGTTTCCGTAAATTCAGATTTGAACCAAGGAGTTATGTTTGGTTCTGTTGGACATGTTGTTGAGCACGTAGAAGTTAAAATTGCCGAAGACGGGGAGATTCTAGTGAAGGGCCCTAACGTCATGATGGGCTATTATAATAAACCTGAAGTTACTGCAGAAGTAATTAAAGACGGTTGGTTCCATACTGGAGATATCGGAAAATTCGAAGGCAAGTTCTTGAGAATTACGGATCGTAAAAAAGAAATATTTAAAACTTCTGGTGGTAAGTATATTGCTCCTCAGGTAATGGAAAACAAATTTAAGGAGTCGCGTTTTATCGAGCAGCTTATTGTAATAGGTGAAAACGAAAAACATCCTGCAGCGCTTATCGTCCCTGCTTTTGAATATTCACTTAACTGGTGTAAGGAAAACGGTGTTGATTGCATGAAAGCGGAAGATTTAATTTCCAATGAAAAATTCATAGCTCATTTACAAACAGAAGTTGCTAAATACAATGATGGTTTTGGTAAATGGGAGCAGGTTAAGAAATTCGAATTACTGCCTCAAGAATGGAGCGTAGAGTCTGGTGAACTTACACCGACATTAAAGCTTAAACGTAAAATTATCATGGCTAAATGTGAACATTTGGTGAACAAGATCTACGACAAAAAGTAAGTTCATTTTCATATTCTTAGTGAGGCGTTTTTTTTTAACAAAAAAGCGCCTTATTTTTAGGTGTTAGTTAGAACCAGCCAACCTCGGTTTACACCCACGTCTAACTGCCTACTTAACCTTACTTATGAAATTACTAGCAACACTGTTATTTGTTGGCCTGCTCTCCACTTACGCCCTTGGTCAAGAAACAGCTCCCGATCGAATCACTACCTATCATGTGCATCTTAATGCGCTTAAACATCAATCGCAAGTTGATGGTATCCAAAGTGCTGTAAGCCAATTGGCAAATGTGAAATCATGCAAACTTGTTTGGATTGATTACGAATTAACAATTGTTGTTGAAGAAGGAAGCGAAAGAGGAAATTTTCCGATGGAGCAATTGAAGGGAATCGTGCTAAAAAATAATGCTCAGCTGGTTAATTTCACTAAAGAGATTAAGAAATGAAAAAGTTGATCTCCCTAGTTGTATTCGTGGCACTTACCTTTGGGGCCTTTGCCCAAACCGATAATTGTCCATCGGCCGTAGTAATTACGCCAGATCTTACCACATGTTCGTATCAAGCAGGCTCTTCTTCAGGAGCTACTCAAACTTTAGCTACTTGTTCAGGTGGAGGTGTTGCGGATGACGATGTATGGTACCAATTTGTAGCGAATAGCACGGACATGACCATTACAGTCGATCCAACCGTTGGTTATGATGCAGTTATTCAACTTTTCTCAGGAACCTGTGGAGCCCTTACCTCTATCGCATGCCAAGATGTTAATGGTGCGAATGGAGATGAAGTGCTTGTTGCTTCGGGATTGACGATTGGATTCACATATTATATCAGGGTTTATCATTATGGTGCTGGTTCTGGTACGTCAACTTTTAATATTTGTGTTACTGGTTTAGCTCCTGCAACAAACGACACTCCTTGCGCAGCTTATCCTTTACCAACGGTAACTCCATCTTGCAATTTCCAAGTTTACACCAACAGCGGTGCATCCGATTCAGGTGAAGGAACTCCTTCAGCTTGCGGTGGATCTGCCCCTTTTGACGGTGGTTATTTAGGTGGTGATGTGTGGTTTTCAGTTGTGGTACCCGCTAGCGGAGAACTAGACATTCACACATTAGGAATTGATTTTGGCGATGGTGCAATGGGACTTTATTCAGGTGCATGTGGTGCGCTGACGTTAATAGAATGTGATGATGATGGTGATCCCGGTGACGGAATCCTCATGCCTCATATATATTACACTGGATTAGTGCCAGGTACAACCATGTACATTAGGTTATGGGAATACGACAATAACGCTTTTGGTCAATTTGGAATCTGTGTTTCATCTCCCACAAATGATAGTTGTGTAACCGCTCAAGAAATTTGTGATTTAAATGGTTATGGCGGAATTACCAGTTCAGCTTATGATATTGATGTTACCGCCTCTATGTGTGGAATTGGTGATTGGATGTTTCCAAATCCAGGATGTGTTTTTGGAACAGGATATACTGGAGCTTCGCCTGTTCAAATAGACAACAATAGCTGGCTGAAGTTTACAGCTAGCGCAACCACAGCAAACTTATTCGTTCAGGTAAATTCTTGCCAGAACGGCAACGGAATGCAGATGCAAATATTCGAAAGTCCAGATTGCATCAATTTTATTCCTGTTTCTAATTTTCTAGAAACCGCAACTTCTCAAGCTGTTACTGCAACTGGTCTAACAATTGGAAACAGTTACTATATAGTGGTAGATGGATTTGCTGGTGACATCTGCTCTTACACCATTACAGCAACAAATGGGGTTCAAGTAGTTGAGGCTATTGCCACGCCTGCTGCAATTTGTTTTGGAAATAGCGGCACTGTGGAGGCAGTAGTTACGGGAACTGGAACGTATACTTATAGTTGGACCTCGAATCCTGCTGGAGTATATCCAAACGATTCTTTGCTGATTATAAATCCAACTGTTAATACAGAATATACGGTAGATATTACAGGTGTTTGCGGATCTGCAACTACCGCCACCGCACTGGTATTAGTAAATGATCTTCCAACAGTTTCAGCTGGATCAGGGTTTGTACTAGATTGTAACACACCTAGCGCAAATCTTGATGGTTCAGGATCAAGTTCGGGAGGATACACCTATAACTGGACGACTCCAGACGGCAACATTACTGCTGGAGGAACCTCTACCACTCCTACTGTTGATGCAGCAGGAACATACACCATTTACGTTACCAATACGAGCACCGGTTGTGTTGATTCAGCTGATGTAATAATCACCGATAATTTTGCCGTTCCAACAGCCAATGCTGGTGCCCCTATCGCACTAGATTGTAATACCCCTTCAGGAAATCTTTCAGGTAGTGGAACAGGTACTTTTTCTTGGGTAGCAAGTGGAGGAGGAAATATCACAGCTGGTGCTGGAACTGCAACTCCAACTGTTAATGCAGGCGGAACTTACACGTTAACGACCACACTAGCAAATGGATGTACAGCAACAGATGTGGTTGTAGTCACTGGAGATTTCACGGTGCCGACTGCAAACGCTGGTGGAGTGGTAAATATTGATTGCAATAGTCCGACAGGAAATTTAACAGGTACTGGCGGAGGAACTTATTCTTGGGTAGCAAGTGGAGGTGGAAACATTACAGCTGGTGCCGGAACTGCAACACCTACAGTTGATGCAGGAGGAACATATACCTTAACCGTTACAAGCCCCAATGGATGTGCAGATACAGATGTAACAACTGTTTCTGCTGACTTTACAACTCCTACTGCAAGCGCTGGTGGAGTTTTAAATATTGATTGCAACACCCCTACCGGATCTTTATCTGGCTCAGGTGGAGGTGGATATTCATGGGTCGCTAGTGGTGGTGGAACCATTACAAGTGGAGCAACAACGGCAAATCCTGTGGTCAGTTCTGCAGGAACGTATACGATCACCGTAACTGCAGCAAACGGATGTACAGATACTGATGTGACTACGGTTAATGAAGACTTTACTTTGCCTTCTGCTGGAGCAGGATCGGCAACAACAATAGATTGCAACACTCCAACTACCAACCTGGCTGGAACTGGTGGTGGCACTTATTCTTGGGTGGCTTCCGGAGGCGGGAACATTACATCTGGAGCAGGAACTGCAACACCTACGGTGGATGCTGGAGGCACTTATACTGTTACCGTTACTGGCACTAATGGCTGCACCGACACCGATAATGTAATTATCACTGGTGATTTCGCAGTGCCAACGGCAGGAGCCGGATCAGCGGTTACAATCGACTGCAACACACCAACAACGATTCTCACAGGAACAGGAGGGGGTACTTATTCATGGGTTGCTACTGGAGGTGGAAACATTACTTCTGGAGCTGGAACCTCATCGCCAAATGTTGATGCTGGAGGTACTTATACTTTAACAGTTACCAGCCTGAACGGATGCACGGATACAGACTTAGTATTAATTACCGGGGATTTCGCTTTACCAACTGCTGGTGCTGGAAGTGCTATGGTGATCGATTGCAACAACACAACTGTAAACTTATCCGGATCAGGTGGCGGAGGTTACTCTTGGGCTGCCACAGCCGGAGGTACAATTTCGGCTGGAGGCACAACGGCAAATCCAACGGTAACCACTGCTGGAACGTACACCGTTACTGTAACTGCAGCTAATGGCTGTACTGATACAGATGTTACTACCGTTACTTTGGATACTGCTACACCAGTAGCAACCGTGGCAGCTCCTGCGTTAATTACTTGTACGGCTCCCAGCATCGTTTTAAATGCAACTGGATCATCAGGAACTGGAGCATTATCCTATTCTTGGTCGGCAGCGGCTGGAGGAAATATAGTAAGCGGTGGAACCACTGCTACTCCAACAGTTAATGCTGCGGGTGATTATACGGTTACGGTAACTCACGCAAACGGTTGTACCGATTCATTTTTAGTATCAGTGCTTGCAGATAGTAATGTCCCATCCGCACATGCTGGCCTCGCGCTTGACCTCAATTGCTCCTTATTTTCGGTTGTTCTTGATGGATCAGGGTCTACTAGTTCAGGTGGATTAACTTATAGTTGGGTTGCATCAGCCGGTGGAAACATTGTCTCTGGTGGAGGAACGGATTCGCCAACTGTTGATGCAGCTGGAACTTATACGTTAACGGTTACTGACGGAGTAAGTGGATGTACGTCAACGGATGTTATAATAGTTAATGAAGACATCGTTCTTCCAACTGCTACGATCCTCCCTCCTATTACAATTGACTGCAATAATCCAGCTATTATACTTGATGGATCTGGGTCATCTCAAGGAGCGAACTTCAACTACAACTGGACAACAGTTGGCGGAAACATTCTTTCGGGAGGTGCCACAGATAGCGCAACTGTTGACGGTTCTGGGGATTATACAATAACTGTTTCGAACACTACAAATACCTGTATTAATTCATTCCTTGTGACTGTGGCAATTGACACAATCTCACCAATCGCGGATGCTGGTTTAGACCAAACCTTAACCTGTGCCGCTGCAGATGTTACATTAGACGGTTCTGGTTCTTCTGGAACAGGAATTACTTACTTATGGTCTGGCCCTGGAATTACTGCAGGAGGATCTACAAATTCAGCCACTGCTAACATTCCAGGAGCATATCTACTAACTATTACTGGTAGCAATGGGTGTACAGATACAAATACGGTTATGGTAATTCCAGATGCAAGTTTACCTGTTGCTGATGCTGGGATTTCGATGATTCTTGATTGCAATAATCCAAGCATCAACTTAGATGGTAGTGGCTCCGATTCAGGAGCAACAATAACTTATACATGGACCACGGCTGGAGGAAACATTCTAAGTGGCGGATCTACAACTTCCCCTTTGGTAGACGGAGCAGGAACCTACACGATCACGGTTGACAATACAAGCAATGGATGTTCAGCATCGGCCAATGTCACTGTCACAACGGATACTATTCCACCTGTATTAAGTATTTCCGGATTGAATACAATAGACTGTAATAACTTACAAGTCATATTAGTTGGAACCGCTACTTCCGGAACTGTTAGTAGCTATTTATGGACAACTTCAAGCGGCAATATCGTTTCCGGATCAACCTCCGACACGGCTGTAGTTGATGCTGCTGGAACTTACACCTTAATTGCAACTGGAACTAATGGATGTGCTTCAAATTCCAGCACAACAACGGTAACTGCTAATCCTGGACCAATTGCATATTTTGCCGCAAGTCCAGACAGTGGATCAGTTCCTCTATTTGTTACGTTCTTTGATTCCTCAACAAATGCTAACAACTACTATTGGGATTTTGGTGACGGAGATTTTGACACTGTAATTAATCCTACGCATACTTACACTAACTCTGGTAATCATGTAGCAACTTTAACCGTAACCGACACCAATGGATGTACAGATGTATACAGTATTACCATTATCGTTGCTGGGGAAATAATCATTGAGGTTCCTAACGTGTTTACACCAAATGGCGATGGTTTTAATGATCAGTTTCATCCAATTACCCAAAATATAAATGCGCTCGAAGGAGTTATTTTCAATAGATGGGGTCAGCAAATGTATGCTTGGTGGACCATAGACGGAAGTTGGGATGGAAGAAGCACTGCTGGAAATTTCGCTCCGGAAGGAACCTACTACTACATCTTAAAACTTACAGATTACCAAGAAATAGTGCATGAGTTTACTGGTTTCTTTGTACTTCAACGATAAGAATTACATCGATTTGCTAAGTGAGCGCTTCGCTTAAATTTGTTTCTTTGGCGCATGAATCTATTATCCGTTGAAGGATTATCAAAATCCTATGGGCTTAAAGACCTTTTTAATAATGTAACATTTGGCATTGACCAAGGTCAAAAAGTAGCTTTTGTTGCAAAAAACGGAACTGGAAAATCCACCTTACTTAAATGCATTTGTGGACTTGCAACTCAAGACTCCGGTAGAGTTGTTTTCAGGAAAGAAATCTCTCATGGCTATTTAGCCCAGTCTCATAATTTTGACGCTGGCCTTACTCCAATGGAGGTAATTCTTAATTCTGGGAACCCCGTAATCGCTGCTATTAAGGCATATCAAAAAGTAACGGAAAGTGGAGAAGCAGGAGATCAATTTCAATATGCGTTTGATGAAATGAATCGATTAAACGCTTGGGAGAAGGAAGTTAAGATTAACGAAATCCTGAGTAAGTTGAAATTAGATACCATTCAAGTAACGACTGAACATTTTTCAGGAGGTCAAACTAAACGTACTGCGTTAGCCAAGATCTTAATCGATGATCCAGATTTCTTAATACTGGATGAGCCAACTAACCACCTCGACTTAGACATGATTGAATGGTTAGAAGAGTATCTGGGGAAATCGAAGTGCACCTTGTTTATGGTCACCCACGATAGATATTTCTTAGATAACGTTTGCAATGAGATCATTGAATTAGATGGTGGAGACATCTATAAATACAAAGGAAATTACTCTTACTTCTTACAGAAACGAGACGAACGATATCAGATTCAAGAAGTAAGTATCTCAAAAGCAAACAACTTACTGAAAACGGAGCTAGAATGGATGAGACGTCAGCCTAAAGCTCGAGGCACGAAATCTAAATCTAGAATTGCAGATTATCATGTTTTAAACGAAAAAGCCTCTGTTAAAGTAGACAAATCTGTAATCGATTTAAAAATCAATATTCAACGATTAGGAACTAAAATTCTTGAGTTTCATAAAGTGTCAAAATCCTACGGTGATCTAAAAATTTTAGATCAGTTCAATTATGTATTTAAGAGAAATGAAAAAATTGGTATAGTTGGCTACAACGGTTCCGGGAAATCGACTTTCTTAAAAATGATTACGGGAGAATTGGAAGCTGATGCGGGGAAAATTGTGGTTGGAGAAACGGTCGCTTTTGCTCATTATCACCAAGAAGGAATTCAGTTAAAAGATGACAAGCGAGTAATTGAGGTTATAAAAGACATAGCTGAAGTCATTCCATTGGAAAAAGGAAAGAAGATTTCTGCAATGCAATTATTGGAACGATTTCTATTCCCTAAAGAGCAGCATTATTCATTAGTATCTACATTAAGTGGTGGTGAAAAGCGAAGATTGTATTTATTGACCATATTAATGCAGAATCCGAATTTCTTAATTTTGGATGAGCCTACCAACGATTTAGATTTATTCACACTTAATGCTTTAGAAAGCTATTTACAAAGCTTTACAGGATGTTTAATCATCGTTTCTCACGATCGATTTTTCATGGACAAAATGAGTGATCATATGTTCGTCTTTGAAGGTGAAGGTAAGATCAAGGATATCAACGGGAATTACTCCGCTTATCGAGCAATGCGAAAAGCACAAGGCGCTTCCTTGAAAAAACAAAAGACTACTCCAACCAACACTAGACCAGAGAAGGAAAAGACCAAACTCTCGTACAAGGAAAAGCAAGAATTCGAATCTTTGGAAAAAGAAATTCAAAATTTAGAAAAAGAGAAAACCGAATTAACCGAAGAATTAAATCAAAATTCATCCGATTCGGAAAGAATTATGGAAATTTCTAAACGTCTAGGAGAAGTTCAGAACGAGGTTGACGATAAAGAAATGCGTTGGTTAGAGCTGAGCGAAATGGGCTAAAACCACAAAGCTGATTCAACAAGTCTCAACAAATTATCATCAAACGAGTTTCTCTGCTTGTTTCATTTGGCGCCCGATGAAGACAAGGTAAGACTTGACTTTCAGGATGATCAACCGCCAACTTCCACATATTACCAATACCTAAAGAGATAAGTTTAGCCTTAGGTTCTGATTGATAGTGGAGATCAAAGAAATGTTCGGTTAAAAATGCATCAAAACTTTCTTCTGGCCCATCATGAAGTTTTCTCAGTTCACTTCGTATCTCGGGAACCAACACTTTTTGCTGCCCTTGTGAATTTGGTAATATCTCACTGGGATCTCCGTAGTAAGTACATAAAAATGTATCTGTAGCTACAGGAGAACGGTCTACGTGAAATGAATAGACATCGGTTGGAAAAAACGGAAAGATTTCGTCTCGCTCATAGCATTTAATCAAGTTCAAGACTGGAGATGCCCCATGTTCTTTAAGAAGTTTCAGATCTTCTAATAGAACTTTGCGAGCAAGTTGCCCGCTATCGGTTAAGTGCAGCTCATTTAACTCTGCTACTTGAACCTCTTTCATATTCTCTTTAAGCTCTAATTTGCTAACGATCTCTGCAAAATCACCATCCAAATTTCGAGTCAGGCAAAGAGCATTAACTTGACCTGTAAAAGGTGTAGAAACAAGGTCTTGAAAACTAAAAACGTTGTTAACCTGATTTTCATCTTGATCCATGCCAGCCATGACCGAAATATAAGGTTTACTGGCAAGGAAATCACTCAACAACATCCAGTTTTCCGTACTTTAGCTTAAATGTCAAATCTAAAATGACTTTCTCGCAAGTAGTATCATATAGTATATTGGCGCTCTTCGTTCTGTTACTTTTTTCCTGTAAAAAAGACAAAACAATTGAACCACTAATTTGCGACTCTCAATGTTATTTGCATCTTTCACATACTAGAACTTCTAGTAATCCAGCGATGGACGGAGTCGCAGAAAATATTGATTTCAATAAATTTGACATGCTTTGGCTAGGTGGAGATTTGGCTTATTCAACATCTACCGATGACGCAACGATGAACCATGTTGATTCAAAGTTTAACATTGGAGATTCTAACACACTTTGGGCACTTGGAAATCACGATTATGCCAATTTGAATAAAGTTGAGCAATACTCGAATAGGCCACCATTCTACTCTATCCATAAAGATGGAATCACCATCGTAGTGTTAGACACCCAAGATAGTTTAAGCAATATAGTAGACAGCCAGAAAATATTCTTAATGGGAATCCTTGATACCATTCAAGAATCAACACACCTAATTCTTCTTCATCATAAATTGGTTTGGATGTACGGTGAAAGCTCATTAGAACCTCAAATATCATCGATTTCGAACGCTGGTTTAGGAAGTTGTTTTAATTGTCTTAACCAGAATAATTTTAATGCTGAAATTTATCCAGAATTAGTGACCGTTAAGCAAAGTGGAATCGAGGTGCTATGTGTTGCCGGTGACATAGGTTCCAAAACAAATCAATTTGAGCACCTAACGGCAGACGGAATCCATTTTCTTGCATCTGGAATTAACAGTGGAGGAGAAAACAACAAAGCATTGCTATTTCATCATGATCCATCTTTAAATAGTCTTACCTGGGAGTTTAAATTACTTACACATCTATGAAGAGCCTATTTCTATTAGCCTCTATTGGACTTCTTGCGACTTTAATGAATCAATAAGTACTGAATCAAATCTCAATAAGTTCCTTTTAATAAAACATTCAATTTCATTGCAACGATTGCGAAACAAGCCTGTAAGTAACTTCATTAGTAAGAACTGCGTAGTAACAACTTTACTTGCCACAACATAGACGATATGAAGTTTTCAAAACTGAGGTTCTTTATTGCCCTATTTCTTCTATCAGGAGTAGTTTCAAACGCTCAAGAAACTAACGTGGACACGATTCCAATTCCAGAAGACGAATTTGATAAAATCATCCTTATTGACCATCAAAACTTAAAATATGAGTGGTACTTCGGACGCATATACGAAATTGTTAAAACAGACAGCGTATATGAACTATACCAAATTGAACAATACAACCACCCCTACTTATTTGGTGAAAAATCAAATCCAGATTTGGTAACGGACTATGGTCAGATGCAGCTTACAGACACATTAAACTTTGCGAAAATGCAGCATGTCGATTCAATGAAAATATCGGTCGATGATTTGATGGAAAAATTTAATGCACAGAACAGAAGAAGACATAAATGGTACGTGAAAAACGTCCGCATTAAAAACACCAGAGAACGAGTATTAATCAGGGAAGTTAGCTATGATGAAATTCAACAATTGAAAGTTGCAATGAATGCTAAACATGAAAGCGATGGTACTGGAAATAATTTTAATTCCGCGATAGGAATTGATAGTACCTGGGTGGCTAATAATGCCGATAGCCTATTTGCCCGATACAACACGTACAAAGGTGGAAAAAAGGCAAAGGCTAGATGTGTTGAATGTATTAAAGACAAACTTTACAACTACACTTTTTATAAGGGTGGTGAGCCAGACAACTATCCATACTGTGGAATTCAAGTTATCAAGGGACAAGACACGCTAGCCATATCCACCAGCATAGTTAACACTTATATGCTTCCATGGCGAATCACCGAGAAATACAAAAGTTATAACGTGAATATTTCGCTCCTATTTGGAAATCTTCTGCCAGATCAGGAATTCTCTAACAAATACAGATTAGTAGGGGAAAAAGCACACGAAGCTTATGAAGAAACACTGACCAAAGCGATAATCGATCGTTACTGTAAAAAGAACGAGAAAAAACTTAAGAAGAAATAGAAGTATTTTCGCCCCAATGAATCACATCCTTACTAATGTAGAAACCGATCGATTGAAGTTTCGCCTTTTAAAACCAGACGACTTTGACGCCTGGCTTCCTTTATTTTACGAAGATAATGTTGCTGATTTCCTAGGAATGGATAAATCATTATCTGCCAAACAAATGTGTGAAAAGTGGTTTGAAAAATCATTTGGAAGATACGAGAACAACCTTGGTGGAATGAACGCACTGGAAGACAAGGCAACTGGTAAGCTCATTGGACAAAGTGGAGTATTAATTCAAACTGTTGAGGATGAGCAAAGAATAGAAGTCGGATATTCCATTCTACCTGAATTCTGGAATAACGGATATGCTTCAGAAGCTTCTAGCAGATGTTTAGAATATGCGTTTGAAAATAAACTGGCATCAACAGTAATTTCAATTGTACATGTAGATAATATCGGATCAGAAAAAGTAGCTCGAAACAATGGAATGTCCGTAGAGAAGTCAATCAATTACCATGGATCACCAGTTAGAATATTTAGCATTTCAGAATCTCACTGGAAGGGCTTAAGATTAAAATAATGAATTCTGTATCTTTTTTAATTGTGAGCATTCTCATTATATGAGAAACATTATCCCACTTTCAATATTAGCAATCACATTTATCTGTTGCGCGGAAGAAAACACTGAGCATAACCTAGCCGTGGCATCAGAAGTTATGGTTAACAGCATCGACACTCCAATTGTTGAAATAGATACGGTTGAAATCATTGAAGAACCTACCTGGTCATTCTCAGATCCTTATGAACACCTTACAGATGAAGCTTTACTTAGTCTTTACACTAAAAAAATAAAGCCAAACGCCCAAGCCCTTCGAAAGTCAAAAATGTCGAGTGATAGTGCATTATACAAAGCACTTCTTCAAGTTTGGCCTGCATGGTATGGTACCGAATGGGATTTCAATGGATATACACATAAACCTAGAAACGGAATTGTGGCTTGTGGTTATTTCGTTTCAACAACGTTACGAGACGTTGGAATGAAACTCAACAGATATGATTTGGCAAAATTATATTCGCATGCTATTTGTACCAACATTTGTGGCGAAGATGTAAAGGACCTTAATGATCTTGACTCAGTGGTTAACTACATTCAATCTCAACCAGATGACATTTACATTGTAGGCCTAGACAGTCATGTAGGCTTTCTTCTAAAAGAGAACAATCAAGTGTTCTTCGTTCATTCAAACTATATGGGACCTGTTGCCGTTACAAAAGAAATCGCAGTTGAATCTGACGCACTTAATAGTTCTGAACGTTATGTTTTAGGTAGCATTCTAAAGAACAAAGACATCCTTCAAAAATGGACCAACGGAACAGAAATCACAATTATAAAAGACTGATTTTTCAAACGTTTTGTGCTTTTGTTTGAAAATTTGATCGTTTGAATTACATTTGCCATGTAAACACTAATTCATGGTGGTGAAAAGAGACTCAAAACGTAAATCAATCTTGCAAAAGTCAGTAGAGTGTTTTAACCGATACGGTTATGACAAGACTACGCTTGAAGATATAGGCAAGGCTTGTAATCTAAACAAAGCCTCACTCTACTATTACTATAAAAACAAAGAAGAAATTTTTCATTCTGTTCTTCAAAAAGAAGCTATAGAATATGTTGACGCACTAGAGCATCAAATATTGACAATTAAAAATCCAGAAAAACGGATTCTAGACATGTTGGCTTTTCGCTTGGAATATTACCAAAAAGTACTCAACATCCACAAACTAAGTATTGAGAATCTGCAGCAAATTGAACCCAAATTCAAAGACGAAATTGAGCGTTTAGAAGGAGTAGAACAGAATATTATTAAACTAGCTATAAAAGAATTTTACAAGGGAAAAGAAGCTAAATCAATTGCCTCATCAATTGTAATGATTAGTAATGGAATTAAGCACGAGTATGTTCGAAAAGCAGATACTCTTTTTGCTTACGAAGTAGATTATACAGGTGCAGCTGCGGATACTCAGCAGGCTATAAAATTGATATTAAAAGGAATCAAATGAACACAGCATTAATCACTGGTGCCTCCGCAGGTATTGGAAAGGAATTCGCGCGAATACATGCAAAAGCTAAAGGAAATTTAGTCCTCGTTGCAAGGAGTGAAAACAAACTAAACGAACTGAAAACCGAATTAGAAAAAGAACACGGTATTGAAGTATTGGTTATCGCCAAAGACCTTACTGAGCCAACAGCAGCTCAAGATGTTTTTGATGAAGTTAAAACTCACATGATTAAAATAGACTACCTCATCAACAATGCTGGTTTTGGAGGTCAAGGAAAATTCCATGAGCGAAAATGGGAGGAAGATCATGCAATGATTCAATTAAATATAGTTGCACTTTCTGAATTGACAAGGCTTTTCTTACCGGGCATGGTCGAAAGAAAGGAAGGGAAAATTCTAAATGTTTCTTCCACTGCAAGTTTGATGCCGGGACCATTACAAGCGGTCTACTTTGCATCTAAAGCCTACGTGACTTCATTTAGCAATGCTATTTCTGAAGAGCTTAGAGGAACGAACGTTACGGTTACAGCGCTGCTTCCCGGAGCAACTGAATCGGATTTTGCCAAAACATCCGGCTTAGATAATACCGCTTTATTTGACAAAACATTTCCCGCAGCTGATGTGGCGCTTGCTGGTTACAATGGCATGCTAAAAGGCAAACTAAATGTGAAAGCCGGCCTATCATTTGGGCAAAAGTTAATGATGGCATTCATCCCTTTCTCACCTAAAAAAATGGTTTTAAAGCAAGTTAGAGGAATGCAAGAAATCAAAGTTTAACAACAAAACAAATCACCCATCAATATGAAAACCGCATTAGTAACCGGAGCATCCTCTGGAATAGGACGAGAAATTGCAATTGCCCACGCCAAAAACCATGGTGACGTAGTGGTAGTGGCACGTAGAAAAGAAGAATTAGAAAAACTAAAAGCAGAATTAGAAGAGAAATACGAAATTAAAGTTTTGGTAATCGTTCAAGACTTAATTGAGGATGGCGCAGCTCAAAAAGTATTTGATCTAGTACAGGAAAAGAATGTTCAGGTTGACTATTTGGTAAACAATGCCGGTTTTGGCGACTACAACTTTTTCAAAAACACAACGATTGAGCACAACAAGCGCATGATTAACCTAAATATTACTGCTTTAACCGAGTTCTGCCATATTTATACTCAATACTGGATTAAGAATAAAATCCAAGGGAAAATTATGAATGTAGCGAGCACAGCGGCCTTCCAAGGCACCCCTCACGTTTCGGTATATGCTGCTACAAAAGCGTTTGTATTATCATTAAGTGAAACCCTGGCATTGGAATTGAAAAAAGATGATATATCAGTAACGGTGCTTTGTCCAGGCCCAACTAAAACTGACTTTGCCGCTAACACACAAATGGATCAGGCGTTAGCACAACATAAATTATTACCTACAGCAGAAGATGTTGCGGTTTATGGATACAAAAAAATGCTTTCTGGAAAAACGATTGCAGTACAAGGAATCTTGAACAAGGCTGGCGCAAATTCTGGCAAGTTTGTCCCTCGAAAATTTGCTTCTTCTATGGCAGGAAAGGTGATGAAAAAAGCAGGCGGAAAATAGCTCATTGTAACAAATCCAACGGCAGTTTGTTTTACACTTAACATGAAACATCTTCTATTTTCAATTGTCTTTCTATCCTTTTTAATCAGTGCAAATTCACAACAGGACCCGCAATTAACTTTGCACAAATTCAACCAGCTGTATGTTAATCCTGCAGTGTCAGGAGCATATGAGAAATTTGACGTAAGCCTATTTGGAAGAGCCCAGTGGACGGGCTTTGATGGAGCGCCAATTACATTTGGACTAAATTCAAGTTTCGAATTAGAATCAATTAATTCTGGCATTGGAATTCAATATTATTATGACGAGTTAGGTTTTGAAAAAAACAACAAATTATCACTGTCCTATGCATATCACCTCGCTCTTGGCACTGGCCATTTAAATTTCGGAGTAACGGCTGGAATAATTAATAAGAAATATGATGCTATTTGGATCAGTCCAACTGGTCTTCCAGATCCGTCAATTCCAGCAGGAAACGAAAGCGGAACAGCGTTTGACCTCGGATTTGGAACCCTATACCACACCGACAAACTTCAAGTGGCGTTTTCGATCACCCATTTACTCGCAAATGAAATACCTAATGTAAACGTAAAATTAGCTCGTCATTATTGGCTTTTCGCGAACTACGACTTCAAGATTGGTGAATCCTGGATGATATCCCCAAACGCATTATTGAAATCTGACGCTGTTTCAACACAGTTAGACTTCAACTTATATGTCACTTACAATAAGTTAATATGGGCAGGAGTTGGATATCGTATGTCCGATGCTATTATGCTTGCGGCTGGATTCAACATCGGTAGCCATTTTAGATTAGGATACTCTTATGATATAACCATATCCAGACTTAGCAACTATTCTTACGGGTCACATGAAGCTTTTCTAGGATATCGAATTTCAAAATAAAAGTGGAAGGTAGATGTTAACCCCATCTTTTTAACTTTACCTCATGGCAGCCCTACGACCTTTCTTATTGTTATCGATCTTAGTGATTTTAAACATCACAGCTTTTGCAGAAAATGCTACCTACGCTAAATATGAAAAATACTTTGAAAAAGGTAAATTTTTAAGTTGCTGGAAAGCTACGCTCAAAAGTGGACAGACGGATGATGTGACGTTGCTGTACCAAGCCATAAGTTTGGCTTATAGTCCGAAAGAAAAGAAAGTCCTTAAAGCCAAAATTAACGTTCAAAAAGCTTGTTTAAAAGCTTTGCAAGCAGTTAACGTTGAAAGCTTACCTGAAGACCTTCCAATGCTAAGTTCACATTTTGAACAGTTAATGGCGGTGCTTTATATGGATCTTTCTAAATCTTTAAAACGAGGGGAAACAGATAAATCAAAAGAGATCATTAAAGCATTAGTTAATAAAACTTACAACCCAAAAAAACCAACTTACAATAGAGGCCGGACCAACCCCGTAAAAATGTTTGTAAAAAGACTGAAGAAAACGGAAGATGAAAAACTAATCGCGAGCTACAAAGAGCATCTAAAGCTCTACATTTCCTTAATGATGAAGAAAGCCGTATTCACTTATGAAGGGGATAAATCCAATTGGTACATACAAGGTCAAGGATCACTGTTCCTTGCATTTAAGGAAGCATTAGAAAACAGGAAAAACAACTTAGAAAAACTATATGCGAATCTATTAGTTGACGAATACGATTCTAGCTCTGAAGTAAGAATGAACATACATGTTATTGAGCTTTATCAAAAGTATAAACCCATTCAAGCAAAGATGCAGAAGAACCCAAATTTCCTAGGAACCACGGTTAACTTAGAAGGGTACATTAAAAAATATAAGCTCGAAACTTGGGACGAGCAGCAGTTAAAATGGTCAAACAATAGTTCCGACAAAAACTACCATTCGGAGTTTGACAAAGAGATCGTCTTCTTAACAAATCTAGTTCGAGTTAATCCTAAGCAATTCTTAAAAGACATCCTCCTACCCTATTATAAAGAGAATGACATTAAGATTAATTCATATTCTGGATCTTTAAAAACCGATTTGGCTAAAGCCACACCAGTACTTCCACTCTTTACTTCCAAAGCACTATCGGGATGCGCAATGTACATGGCCGAAGCAATGGGTAAAGGAGGAGCAACCGGGCATGTTACTCCAGCTGGAGAATCTTTATCTGATCGAGGGAAAAAATATAAACTGCCCCGCTATATGGGCGAGAATTGTTCCTACGCAAAAGAAACTCTATTGGGCGTTTTAATGCAATTATTAATTGATGATGGAGTAAGTTCACTCGGGCACAGATTAAATATTCTAAAAAAGGAATATGCGAACATTGGAGTCGCTACAGCCAAACACACTTCATATGGAACAAATACGGTAATGGACTTTACAGATTGATTATTCAAAATCTGTATAAAGAAGATATTTAGATCTCATTTTTTTAAACTCAACAATTTCGTCTTTCCAAGTTGCTGCAATTTCCTCAGCCGACTTACTTTCTACAATCATCTTCTGAATTGACCTGTCTCCTGTTAATAATCTGAAAAATCCATCCTTTCTGAAGAAGTGCTCTTTGTCAGACGAATTTTTATAAAACTCAACAATCCATTTCATATAAAGAACAGCTACATCTCTCATGTGGGCATCTCCAAATGATGAAAGATCATAGCCTTTGCATTCTTCGCCATTATGTTTTGGCTTTGAAGCACCTGGCTTCGGAACTGGCGTAAATTTATACTCGCCAGTTGAATTAAACGGTGAACCGGCCAATTGAAATTGCTTATCAGTTCCTCTTCCAATACTTACTTGTGTTCCCTCAAACAAACATAAACTTGGATACAAGTAGATACTTGACATATTAGGAAGGTTTGGACTTGGTTTAACTGGCAGCTTATAGAAGTCTGAATGCTGGTAATTTTGGCATTTTACCACCTTCAAATTACATTTCACTTTGTTTTTCAACCAGCCTTCTCCATTAATCATCTGGGCGTATTCACCAATGGTCATTCCATGAACAATTGGTACAGGATGTAATCCAATAAAACTTTCATTCCCCTCTTTCAGAACTGGCCCATCTACATAGTGACCATTTGGATTCGGACGATCAAACACTATAAAATCTTTATTCTGCTCTGCACAAGCTTCCATTACATAGTGCATTGTAGATATATAAGTGTAAAATCGCGCACCAACATCTTGTATATCGAAAATAACCACATCAACATCAAATAGATCTTCAGTGGTTGGTTTTTTCCTTCTTCCATGGAGGGACATTATTGGTAGTCCGGTTTTAGCATCTAAGCCATCATTGATCTTTTTTCCGGCATCTTCCTTCCCTCTAAAACCATGTTCTGGTGCAAAAACTTTTTTCACTTCAATACCAAGCTGCAAGAGATGATCAACCATATGTTCATCACCAACCATTGAAGTTTGATTTCCAACAATCGCAACTCGTTTACCCTTAAGCATTTCTAGATAAGCAGTATCAATTTCTGCCCCAACAAGAATATCCGTTTCGTACGAAATAGAATCTTGGGCAACCGCATTGATTCCAGTAAAGATTATTACTACTGCGAATATCTTTCTAACGGCAAGTATGTTTATGTATTTTAGCATCGAATTTATATCTATTGAATACTGAATATTTCATAGCAAAACGCATCGCTAAAGGTGGTAAAAAATCTGATCGGTTTTCGAGACCGATCATTCTTTTTGCAACAATCGGCATTGCACTTGGAATGATTGTAATGATTCTGAGCATCAGTATCGTAACTGGATTTCAAACTGAAATCAAAAACAAAGTAGTTGGTTTCGGTTCACATATTCAAATTACAAATGGAGGATACAGTTTATCTTTCGAATCCTCCCCAATGCATCGTGATCAGCCGTTCTTAGAACAGTTAAGCACAATTCCTCAGGTTAAACATATCCAAAGTTATGCCATAAAACCAGGGATAATTCGTTCGAACGGAGACACCATTGTAAAAGACGGTAAAGAAATTGTTTATCGGGACATTCTTGGTACTATAGTAAAAGGTGTTGGACCAGGTTATGATTGGGATTTTTTCAAGGATAAAATTGAAGAAGGAAGGATTCCTAATTTTAACGAGAACCAGAAAAACGACAGTATTCTTGTCTCTAGGCATGTTGCCGATAAGCTTAAATTCAAGCTACACGACAGGGTCTCAACGTACTTTATTAAAGATACTGGACCAAAAGAGCGTAAATTTTATATCAGCGGGATCTACAATACAGGTTTAGAAGACTTCGATAAGCGATTCATCTTTTCGGATATTAGACAAGTTCAAGAGCTGAATTTTTGGGGCATCGAAAGTGGCCTAAAACTGAGCGATCAATGTGCCAATGGTGGATACGTAATTGAAGCCAGTAGTTTCTCAAATAGTGACAATATAAAATACAGCTGGAATAATGGGGCGTTTATTGATCAAGATAAAATAATTATATACCCTACTCAAGACACCATTATTCAGTTAATTGCTGCTGGTTTTACACCGCCAGATTATGCGTCTGACCCAATAATGATCATTGAGCCTGACACCTCATATTTAGAAATAAAAATAAATTCAAAATCAGACAGTTGTTTGTGTGCGGGAGTTATTGGGGCTACAGACTATAACGGGATTAATGATTCAACCCTGAAGTATGAGTTTAAAAATGGTAGCGTTACCACTATTTTCAGCTCACCTGAAGGTTCAAGAGGGAACTATATCGGAGGGTTCGAAATTATTTTAAAAGACTTTGAAAGCATTGCTAAAGCTTCTTCCATTGTAAGAGGAGAAATGCTAGGAATGTACAGTGTATCAACGATCGATGAGCTCCATCAAGATATTTTTGGCTGGCTAGGAATGCTTGATGCAAATGTCTACATCATTATTATATTAATGATTATTGTTGCCGTAATTAACATGACGGCTGCACTCCTAATATTAATCCTTGAGAGAACTAATATGATTGGAGTACTTAAGGCGCTAGGATCTACTAATTGGAGTGTACAAAAGCTTTTCCTTTATAACGGTGGAATCTTAATCTTGAAAGGACTTTTAATTGGAAATGGAATTGCCTTCTTACTTATCTTTTTACAAAATCAATTTGGGTTTATTCAATTAAACCAGGCTACTTACTTCGTGAAAGAAGTCCCAATGTATTTTACACCTGGATATGTAATTGCATTAAACGTCTTCACTTTAATCGTTTGTATCCTGGTATTAATGCTTCCTGCATTATTTGTCCTTAGAATAACCCCTGTAAAAGCGATTAGATTCGATTAGAAAATTTACCTTTATTCCGCATTTAGAAAGTAAAAAATGAAATACTACAATAACGTACTTGAGACCATTGGAAATACGCCATTAATTAAGATTAATGAAGTCTGTAAAGATGTTAAAGCATTGGTTCTAGCTAAGGTTGAAACAACTAATCCTGGAAACTCTGTAAAAGATCGAATGGCACTTCAAATGATCGAAGACGCTGAGGCAGACGGAAGACTAAAACCAGGCGGAACCGTTATTGAAGGAACTTCAGGAAATACAGGAATGGGACTTGCCTTGGCTTGTATTATAAAAGGATATAAACTTATCTGTGTTTTAAGTGATAAGCAGAGTAAAGAGAAAATGGATATTTTAAGAGCCGTTGGAGCTGATGTTCATGTTTGTCCTACTAATGTTGCACCTGACGATCCTAGATCTTATTATTCTGTATCAAAAAGATTAGCTACGGAAGTGCCAAACTCTTGGTATGTTAACCAATATGACAATCCGTCAAACACCAAAGCTCATTACTTACAGACTGCACCAGAAATCTGGGAACAAACTGAAGGCAAAATCACGCATTTTGTTGTTGGAGTTGGAACAGGTGGTACCGTTTCTGGAGTTGGAAAATATTTGAAAGAGAAAAACCCAAATATCAAGATTTGGGGAATTGATACATACGGATCAGTTTTTAAGAAATACCATGAAACTGGTGAGTTTGATGAAAACGAAATTTACCCGTACATCACTGAAGGTATTGGAGAAGACATTCTTCCGGAAAATGTCAATTTTGATGTGATTGATAAATTTGAAAAAGTAACTGATAAAGACGCAGCTATTTATCAAAGGAAACTTGCAAAAGAAGAAGGTATTTTTGTTGGAAACTCAGCTGGTTCCGCTATTAAAGGATTACTTCAATTAAAAGATGAATTAACTGAGGATGATGTAGTTGTAGTTCTTTTCCATGATCATGGAAGTAGATATGTAGGAAAGATGTTCAATGATGATTGGATGAGAGAACGTGGATTCTTGGAAGAAGATAAAACGGTAGCTCTAGACTTAATAAAAGATCATAGCAATAAACATTTAGTTACTGTCACACCTCACGATCCCGTCTCTCAGGTTATTCAGTTAATGCATCAATATCAGATATCCCAAATTCCAGTTGTTGAAAATGGCAACTACGTAGGATCGTTAACTGATAAAGTGTTATTTGCCAAACTTCTTGAAAAACCAGAGCTTAAAGAATTACCAGCCAGAAACATTATGGAACCATCATTCCCTATAGTGAATGAAAACACAAGCGTTGAAGATGTCTCGAAGATGTTCAACAAAGAAACACAAGCTGTTCTTGTAAAGTATAATGGCGATTCTCATCACATTATTACTAGACAAGATGTGATTCAAGCTTTATCATAATGATCAATCCTCGTATTGTTGAGGACATGCTTAATCGGGAGGTTAGACTCCCGAACGAACCAATAAAGATCATTTCCACGGTTCCTTCAATAACCGAATTACTTTACGATTTAGGGCTTGGAGATCGTGTTGTAGGAATCACAAAATTCTGCATACACCCAAATTCATGGTATGAATCGAAAACCAGAATTGGTGGCACGAAAAACCTGAACATAGATAAAATTAGATCAATAAAACCAGATTTAATTATTGCGAATAAAGAGGAAAATCAGCGCGAAGACATCGAGATCTTATCTAAGGAATTTCCAACTTGGATAAGCGACATTAATGACATGCCTCAAGCTCTAGAAGCAATTGATTCTATTGGTTCGATCTGTAATGTGGAGCCGGAAGCAAAGAAGCTAATTGAAGACATTAAGATTGAAATGACTAAGAACAGCAGTAGATTCAACTCTAAAAGTGTTGCATATGCAATCTGGAAAGATCCCTATATGTTTGTTGGCCAGTCTACGTTTATAAATGACATGTTAGAAAGAATTGGCTTAAGGAACGCTATTGTTGGAGATAGATATCTTGAATTAACCATAGAAGATCTGAAAAAGCTCGATTTAGATTTCCTGTTCCTCTCTTCTGAACCATTTCCTTTTAAGGAAACACATGTGGCGGAAATTCAAGCTGAATTTCCAAAAACCAAAGTTCAATTAGTTGACGGTGAAATGTTCTCTTGGTACGGAAGTCGATTAAAATTAGCCTTTAACTATTTTGCGTCTCTTTCAGTATGATTGAAAATTGCTTCAATCATGCTTCTATTAGAAATTCCCATTTTCATCATATCCAACAATGCTAATAACGAATGTGTTTCTGGATCTTTAAATACAAAAGCTCCTTCTCCGTAGACTTTTCCATCTTTAATTTCAACAGCATCAACTTGAATTTTTTCAAAGTTTAGCATTCTGAATCCAGTTTGAATAAATAAGTTCGGAACTCCAATTCCCATATCGCCTTTAGTTGGGAGTTTTCCCTGAAGAGCGATGAAGTCAAGACTAACACTATAGGTTGCATAAAGATCATCCAGGGGTTTATTACCTAATTTAGAGATACTCTCTTTGTTATTTGAAAAGCAAATATCATTATCAACTGAGCTGATATAGCAGGTCATCCCTTTAATCATCTCAAATTCGTAAAATCCATCAGCTTCTACAATACTAGAATCCGATTTAAGGTTTTCAAAGTACGCTGGAACTGAACTCACACTGAAAACGGATAAGAATTCTGGAAAAGGGGTCAAATCATCATCTTGAACTGTAACCTCTACCGAATTAAAATTCTCGTCCATCGACTCCTCTATGTGATATCCTTGAAATAATTGGTGTCCCGTAATTTCGAAAAAGAAATCTCCACTAAAACCTTCGAAGTACTGACTGAATTTAGAAGGTACATTTTGATCAATAAATCCAGACGCAGATTCTTCAGTAGCCATAAATGAAAAAGCAAATGGCGCCTCACTTTTTAATTTCTTGATTTCACTTTTTAGAGGGTTCTTAGCGTCAAAAGACAATGCAGAATTAATTGCTACTTCGCCCTGTTCAAAAGAAAAATAAGTTCTAGAATCAATAAATTCATTAGATAATGCACCAAAACTCTGTGTTTGGCCCTTACTCCAGTAGCCTACGTCATGTTCATCAATTTTAAATTGATCAAAATTCTTATTCGAGGCAAGTAGCCCGTTTTCTGGATGCTCAATGGCTGCCACTAAATAAGGCACTAAAACATCATGATATTCTTCACCCAAAGAACTTCCATCGGTAGTAGAACAATATATACCAACTCCATTTCCTACACATACTGAAACGTCTTGTAATGTGCTCTGATATCTTTTTATTTTTACAACGGACCCATCTTTTCCATACACGTCTTCTAAACTTTCACCATGTTGTTTTTCGAAGTAACCCATGAACATACGAGGTTGACATTTAAAGAGCGCTGCAGCCATAATTTTATCCTCTACTTTGAAATGGAAGATTACAGCTTTATAAAAAGGGTCTAAACCTAAATTCTGAAGTTCAACATCATCTACTTCAGTAAGATCATCTGGCAACAACTCTCCCAGCTCTGGAGGATTAAATCTATACTTCTCAATTACTTTCTTTCCTATTTTCCTGAGGTCGAAAGCTAAAACACCATCAACATTATTAGGGATATACTGATAATGGTCTGTAGCGCTTGTTTTAGATATTTTGAAATACCCCACAATCACTGCCGCAATTAAAAGCAGCCAAAAACCAGCTCTAACTATTTTTCCGGAATATTTCATTTATTATCTACCTGATATAGCTTTTCAACAAACTCGAGTAATTGACTTACAACCGGTTTGTCTCCATTTTTAAAAGACAATTTAGCGGTAGTAGTAAAGCAATCTCCGTCTAATTTCATTCCTTCCAAAGTCGCCTCATTAAATAAAGAATCAGTGTAGGTCATCATCTTAAATACATCACGTCCAAGCGACTTCCTTAGGTCCTTGTCCATTTTGGAAAAAGTAGCATTGGCATCCCAAAATCCAGCGTAATTGTTCTTTTTAAGGTGACTAACCCGATCTTTTGACAGTTGCTTTTCTTTTGGAATTCCCGAATCCTTGTATTTCGTTACCAAATCTTTATCATTTGTAACAATCAAAATGTCATCCACGAAAGTAAAGTAAGTACCAGCCTCTTGTTTCTCCTTTGCTCTATATCCATATTGGTATGGCTGAAATTTATAATAGCCATCTTCTTCAACAAAAAGTTTACTTGTAAGGTAGATTTTCACAATCTTATCTCGAAGCTTCTTATTACCAACAGAAGCAAGAAATACAAATTCAGGAAGCAGTTCTTGCTTTGTTTTCGTTACTTCTTGTTCATTAAAATCTTCATCGTATTCATAAGAAGTATAGCTAACATCAAATTTCTTAATATCAGTAACAGCCGCTAACATGTCTCCTCGAATCAAATCAAAAACTTCATCTTCGTCCAGTAAAATCTCAAAAATTCCAAGCCCTGCAGCAATCGACTCTCCATACTCTGGAACCGCCTCGAACATTTTAGCATACATTTCCATCGTCATCTTGTAAATAGGCTCTGGCTTAACCCGCATACCATAATAGGCAATCAAATTTTCCCCATCTACATACTTGAGGAGGTCTTTATTAAATTTAGCTTTGTTGGCTTCAACTAACATTGCCTTGTACTTTTCACCTAAGTGATAGTAAGCTTTGGCCTCAACATCCGCATCCTGAATATTAACATGAAAATAACTATAGGTATCAGTAAATTCAGATAAGAAATCGTCAAAATCAGAATTTCTGCCAAATATCGATGACATTGGGTTTATGTCTGGTGATAAGCCATTTGTCCCATCTATAAAAATGGCCATATCAAAAGGAGTTGCGGTTGCCGAAGCAAAATGATCGTTACCAGACATAGTATGATCTGGGTTTGGATTAAATATTTCTTCTAGCGCGACCAAAATCGTAACTCGTTTACGATCAGCTTTTTTCTTTTCCTCAGCAGCATATCTTTCATCGTATGATTCATAATATTCTTCGTTAAGCTCTTCAGTAACTTCTTCCATTGCATCATAAAACGAGTAATATGAAATCCGATAATCCACAAACGCCACCATTGTGCCATTCCACGCCAGTATCATTCGGTCGTTGTAAGCAAATTCAAAACCTTCCCCAATTCCATGTTTAATCTCGTCTTGATCTAGGATAAGTGATTTTATCAAACCGTTCAGTGCTTCCGCATCAGCAACTTTTGAAATAAAAGCGGTATAATTAATACTATCTCGATTCCTCACATACGCATAGGAATTGTCTGAAACGGAAAGTCCAAATTCTTTTGCATTCCCCACCAACATAGGAACCAAAGTTTCTTGAACCTTAGAACCACTTAAGTAATTAGTCGCCTTCTTTTTAAAATCCTTAAAAAATTCATAAGAGCTTATATCTGCCTTATTGCATTTTTCATGTATAGACTTTGTGTTGATTATAAAAACTGGAGAAGCCAACGTAGGCACATGATTCTTCAAGTCTTGACCTAGCGTAATCCCGCTAATCAAAATCAATAATATTAGGCTAGTGTATTTCATTTAAAACTTACTGAATTTTTAAGACTCGATTTCTGTTCTATCAAATCTAAGAAAGTTGACTTAAACATGACCGCTTTTAAGTTTTTAGACTTTTTATAAGCAGCATTATCATTTTGGGCTACAGCACGCGCAAATTTGTAAATACATACATAATTCGCCTGCTTTAAAGACTCGTAATTTTGTTTTTTGATTTTAGCAAGTTCCTCTACTTCTTCTATCCTATCATGTCTGACGAACTCTTTTACACCAAAACTATATGGGCTATAGAAGTATTTCATTCCCTTTTCGTTCTTTTTCGCCAGTTCACCGAACCCCGCATTTAAATTGGACACACTATCAAAGTCAAATTTGATCTGAAATATGTATTCGTTCCAATCTTCTCTTAAAACAACATTCTTTATTCCTTTCTGTTTAGACAATTCAGATTTTAAACTCAATAATTTAGAATGGACCTTTTCTTTTGAAGGCACAGCATACCCCTTAACGCTATCCAATAGCATCACTGTGCTAACTTTAGTTTTACTCTTACTTAAGTTCAACTTATAACTGGCTGTTCCAGATCCGTCTTGATTAAATTGTATCTCCTCAGTAAAGTCCAAACAACTGGCAAACATCACTGGCAGAATCCAAATAAGTAATAAACATTTTCTCATTTTCCCTGTACTATTCGTATTCGGCTAACGTTTTAGTATTTTAGCTTTGATTTGACAATAGCACCTACCAAAATAATACCAATTCACGTAATATTCAAAGTTGCGGCTTTATGTTTATTGTTTTTTGTGAATTCAACTTCTCTTCGGGCACAGAAGGTTGGACTTGTACTCAGTGGAGGTGGAGCTGCAGGAATGACCCACATTGGTATATTAAAGGCTTTAGAAGAAAATAACATTCCTATTGATTACATAACAGGAACTTCATCTGGGGCGCTTGTGGGCAGCATGTATGCTGCTGGATACTCACCAGAACAAATCGAAGAAATTGTAAATGGTGAACAGTTTCGCTTAATGGCAACTGGTGGGATCGAAGATGAACATAAATACTATTTTAAAAAACCAACTGACGATGGGTCGTGGATCTCATTAAAAATTTCAAAAGATTTTAAATGGACCAGTTCTTTACCCACAAACATTACCAATCCGCAGTTGCTAGACTTCGAACTGATGAGTCAATTATCCGCAGTATCTGCTCAAGTCAATTACGATTTCGACAGTTTATTCGTTCCTTTCAGGTGCGTTGCTTCTGATGTAGAAAGTAAAAAAATTGTGATATTTAAAAATGGTCATTTGAACCAGGCTGTTCGTGCCTCAATGTCTTTCCCGTTTTATTTAAAACCGATTAAAGTGAATGGTAAATTATTATTTGATGGTGGTCTTTATAACAACTTCCCGACTGATGTGATGTACGATGAGTTTTTCCCTGATATAATTATTGGATGTAACCTGTCAGATACGATAACCCCTCCTGATGAAAATGATTTATTGTCACAATTAACAGCTATGGTGGTTAGTAGGGATGATTATTCAATCATTTGTGAAAATGGTATTTTAATCGATCCGAAAACCAAAGTAGGTACTTTTGAATTCGAAACCACAGCACAAGCTATCAAAGATGGGTATGATGCCACCATCGCCCAAATGGACCTGATTAAAACTAGGATTAATCGAAGAATAGACAAAGCACATGTTGATTCCGTTAGAAGAGATTTTAATGGGCAGTCCAAACCGATAATATTTGACTCCATTTCAATAAGTGGAATTAACAATAAGCAGAAAAGCTATGTAGAGAATAATATATTCAGAAGAAAGTACGAACTGACAGTCCCTCAATTAAAGAAGAGGTATTTTCATATTCTTTCAGATGATAAAATTGATTTCATCTACCCATTGGCTACTATCAAGCCAAACGGAAAATATACATTAAACCTTGACGTACATAAAGAGCAAGAAATAATTGCAAAATTTGGAGGCAACTTTTCCTCGAAATCAATTAACATGGGCCACATTAATGTCCAATACAAGCACTTAGGAAAGCAATCTATTACCCTAGGTGCGAACAGTTATTTTGGAAAGTTCTATGGTTCTGTTAACGCAAAAGCTCGAATGGATTTTGCATTGGGATATCCATTTTACATAGAAGTGGAAGGAATCATTAATCGATGGGATTATTTCAAAAACTTCGCAACTTTTTTCGAAGACGTTCGACCTTCATTCATAGTTCAAAACGAAAGATTCGTTGGAATTAATATTGCATCACCCGTTGGTAATACCGGAAAGCTCCTTTTAAATTATAAATACGGTTTAAAAAGCAACACATATCACCAAACAATTAATTTTCTAGCCTCAGACACCGCAGACATTACGGATTTCGAATTTCATACAATTGGAATCAAATACGAAATGAATAGCTTAAACAGAAAGTTTTGGGCTTCTGAAGGCACTAAGCTGTCAATTGGAGGAAGGTATATAGATGGTTGGGAAGAATTAACACCAGGAAACTTAGACCTAAGCGCTATTGCTTTAGAAAAAGATCACTACTGGTTCCAGGTCGGCCTTGAAGCACAGCACTACTTTAAAGTGAATAATTTTCTCCGAATTGGAGTCGATGCCCGTTTGCAATATTCTTCTCAAGACTTTTTCTCCAATTATACTTCTACAAAACTAATGGCGCCCATCTATGAACCAATTCCTGAAACGAAATCAAGGTATTTAGCTAAATACAGAAATTTCAACTTTGCTTCAATTGGTGCAAAAGCTATTTTTACAATTAAGAAAAAATTCGATTTAAGAATTGAAAATTTCTATTATCAACCGTATCAAGGAATTATTGAAGGACCTACCGGGCTCGCTGAAACCTATCCAGACTGGCAAGCTAATGAATGGATTTCGTCAATGAGTGTCGTTTACCACTCACCGATAGCGCCTGTTAGTTTAACAGTAAACTACTATTCGGGGGAAGTTGAACCGTGGTCTTTTGTATTCAATCTAGGATACTTGATCTTTAATCATCGAGCATTTAATTAATAAACCTCCACTTCAACCCGAACACAAACCTTCGCTGAAGCTCCAGATATCTAGGCATACTAAAATAATTCCTTCCAGTTAAATCTTGGTTCAAATGAGTTACGATAATAAAAAACGAAGCGTCCTTAATTGAGGTTTTTAAAATGAAATCTAAATAAGGGTAGTTTCCAATTTTCTGTTCATCTTGAAGATAAAACCTGCCTGTAGATGGTTCATATGCTCTAGCATAATATCGGGAAAACCAGTTGGCTGTAATCCCCGTTTCTACTTTTAGATTAGATTTGAATGCTTCAAACCTAAACAAAACCCCACTTGAAATTGACACGAATGGATTTCGAATTTCTTGCGACATTAGAGGATAAGATACCAGCCCAATTGGAACTTTAAACTTTCCCAATTTGAAGTTCTTTTTAAAATCTACCCTTATTGATCCTGCTCCACTCACCTGCGAAGGATTCATTACAGTATCAAAGTAAAAATAATTTTGAGCGTATAAAAGTTCCACACCAATGTTCCAACTGCCACTTGAATCAGCTAAATTTAAATCTAATCGATTCGCAAATTGATATTTTGAACTATCAAAGTCCCAATTATAGTAATTGCCACTAAACCTCATATCATTATATGAAATAGGCAACAACTCCGACCTAAAATCAGAGCGAATTTTAAGTTTCGATCTTAATTCTTGCTCGTAACTAAAATTAATTTCAAAACCGTCTTTTCTAAATCCATTAAGGTGATACTTTGCATTTAACCCAACAACCAACCCTGAGTCTACATGCTGAACTCCAGCATATAATCCAAAACCAAAAGTATCCAGTTTTGATCTGTTAAAATAATAGTCAGAATTAAAGACGGAGCCAACAGCAAACTTATTCTTGCCAATTATTAGACTTAGGCCTAACCCATAATTCAAATTCCTATTACGATAATAATCGACTCTTCCCGAACTATCTATAAATATGTTCTGGTAAAAAGTTGTGTCTCCAACACCCGTCCCTGAATAATTACGGTCTATATGCTTGAAGTTCAGAAACGATTCGATTAATACATTTTTTGAAATACTATACTCCAGAGTATCCTGTACAATGAGATTTTTCCAATCAGAGCTATTTGAAGCTAAATTTACCCCGATAAACTTTTGAGCTAAATCGGTTTGATCAAATAAGGAATCACGTAATATGCCCCCATTCTCCTCCCTTGTGTCCTGTTCAAATTCCAAACTGGAGGTTAGCTTAAATTTGTTCCCTTGATAATTGCCGTTCAATATTAAATTAGAATATTTAAAAACGTCATGAACAAGATTACCTTCACTTGCCGAATTAGCGTATAATATGTGCAATTCCGCCTTTTTCGAAAAAAGTTGAGAATGCTTAAAATTTAAAATTTGGGATTCTTGAGAACCGAATAAGTACTGTACATCCGTCAACGATTTTACAGAATCATCTGGCACCATCTTCAATGAACCAATTTCTATATGCGGTGTTTTAACCGCTTGTCCCCTAAATATAATAAGTGGGTCAACATCTTGCGCGGATACATGATGTGCGCATAAAATCAAAAAAAAAGCAAGAGGTATCGGAAAGATCTTATTGTACATCACTTAAAAATAATCAAAAAAAAAGCCCTAGCGTTAGCTAGGGCTTAAAAGTGGCAACGACATACTCTCCCACCTGGTGTGGCAGTACCATCTGCGCTAGTGGGCTTAACTTCTCTGTTCGGAATGGGAAGAGGTGGACCTCACTGCTATAGTTACCTAAAGTCATTGTTCAATTTCATAATGAGCATGAACTAAATATCATAAAGACAATTTTGAGAAAAATAAACTGAGTACTACTCTGTTCAAAGCATATAGGTAATTAGTACTGCTCGGCTTTGACGTTACCGTCTTTACACCTGCAGCCTATCAACGTCCTCGTCTAGAACGACCTTTAAAAGAAATCTCATCTTGGAATGAGTTTCGCGCTTAGATGCTTTCAGCGCTTATCTCGTCCGAACATAGCTACCCTGCGATGCAGCTTGCGCCACAACAGGTACACCAGAGGTTCGTCCAACCCGGTCCTCTCGTACTAGGGTCAGGTTTCCTCAAATTTCTAGCGCCCACAATAGATAGGGACCGAACTGTCTCACGACGTTCTGAACCCAGCTCGCGTGCCACTTTAATGGGCGAACAGCCCAACCCTTGGGACCTTCTCCAGCCCCAGGATGTGACGAGCCGACATCGAGGTGCCAAACCACTCCGTCGAT